>Ga0310810_10006967_pt1 | contig 12831 bp, 9 predicted proteins | sample NCmetagenome_FD_207641 | JGI IMG/M metagenome (GOLD analysis project Ga0310810, IMG submission 207641) | Soil microbial communities from experimental microcosm in Duke University, North Carolina, United States - NC | ecosystem: Engineered > Artificial ecosystem > Soil microcosm > Unclassified ... | reverse complement strand
GAGGCCGGCCGTGAACCGTCGACCGACGAACCGACTAACCGTTTCCCATCCTGACGTTCCCCTCCTCGTCCATCGTCCAGTACGGGTTCCACGCCACCTCCCACAGGTGCCCGTCCGGATCGGCGAAGTAGCCGTCGTACCCGCCCCAGAAGGTGTCGCGCGCCTCGACCGTGATCTCCGCGCCCGCGCCCCGTGCCTCGTCGAGCACGGCACGCACCTCCTCCTTCGACCGGCAGTTGTACGCGAGGGCGAAGCCGCGGAAGCCGGTGCCCTCGGCGCTCACCCCCGCGTCCTCGGCGAGCTTCGGCCACTCGAACAGCGCGAACACCATCCCGCCCGCCTGATACATCGCGATGTCGTCCTGGCCCGCGTCGCGGTGCCAGCCGAGCCCCTCCTCGTAGAAGCGGCGCGCGCGGGCGATGTCGCGCACGCCGAGGGTGAGCATGCTGAGTCGTTGTCTCATTGGCATTCTCCGGAGTGTGCGAGCGCCGTGACGCGCGCGAAGCACGGCGCCGCGCGTGAAGACTACTGGACGCGGCGGCGCTCGTCTTGAAGAAATCGGACAGACCGAGGGCGGCGCCCGCGCGTCAGTCCAGCTCGTCCATCCAGCGGCCGACGTCGGCCCGCTGTCGCGTGAGGAGCTCCCTCGGCGTGAACCCGGTGAGGTCGCGCAGCTCGCGCGTCATGTGCGCCTGGTCGGCGTAGCCGGCGTCGAGCGCGAGCGAGGCGAGGGGAAGTGGGTTTGCCCGCAATGTGCGCGCGCGTCGCCGTGCGAGCCGGAGCGTGCGCTGCATGCGGACGATGCGCTGCAGCATCTTCGGCCCGTACCCGCAGGTCGCGGTGATCTCGCGGTGCAGCCGGCGCGCGCTCCAGCCGAGGGAGTGGCCGAGCGCGCCCACCGTGAGCGTGGGATCGACGAGGAGGGCCGCGGCGGCGCGCAGCGCGCCTGCGTCGCGATCCGCGCGCGGCGCGAGCCGGCGCCGCGCCCACCGCTCGAGCGCGGCGCGCATCGCGTCGGTCGTCGCCGCCGCCGAGAGCTCGGCGCCGAGCGCCGACTCGGAGCGGCCGCAGACCGCGCGCAACTCGGGATTCGCGTCGCAGAGCTCACCGGCGTCGCAGCCGAACGCGGCGCGCGCGGCGCCCGGCCGGAAGCGGATGCCGACGACGATCGTGCCGGGCGGCGTCGCCACCATGTGGGTGCGCGTCGCGGGACCGGCGACGTGCGGCGCCGCGTCGCCGATGACGACGACGTCCGAGCAGGCGTCGGCGAGGACCGGCCGCGGGTGGGAGGCCTCCCGCGCGGTGTGCGCGACCCAGGTGCACGCAACCAGTCGGCGCAGATCGGCGGAGGGCGCGTATTCGGCATACGCACCCTCCGCCGGTGGAATCGCGTCGCGCGCGCGCGGCCCCATGGCGTGCGTCAGGTCGCCATTGTCGGGAACAGGCCGTCGACCGAGAGGTACCGCTCGCCCGTGTCGTAGCAGAAGGTGAGCACGCGCGCCCCCTTCGGGATCTCGGGGAGCTTCTGGGCGACGGCGGCGAGCGACGCGCCCGACGAGATGCCGATGAAGATCCCTTCCTCGCGCGCGGCGCGCTGCGCGTAGGCGAAGGCGTCTTCCTCGGTGACGGCGACCGTGCCGTCGATCACGGCACGGTTCACGTTGCCGGGCACGAACCCGGTGCCGATCCCCTGGATCTTGTGCGGGCTGTGCGTGCCCCCGGCGATCGGCTGCGACTTCACCGGCTCGACGGCGAACGCCTTGAGGTTCGGCATCGTCTTCTTCAGCACTTCGGCGACGCCGCTGATGTGGCCTCCCGTGCCGACGCCGGTGATCAGGAAGTCGATCCCCTCCGGGAAGTCGCGGAGGATCTCCTGCGCCGTGGTGCGGCGGTGGATGTCGACGTTCGCCGGATTGTCGAACTGGTTGGCGACCCAGCCACCGGGCGTCGCCTTGGCGATCTCGTTCGCCTTGTCGATCGCCCCCTTGGTGCCCGCCTCCTTCGGCGTGAGCACGAGCTCGGCCCCGTAGGCGAGCATGACGCGCCGCCGCTCGAGCGACATCGACTCCGGCAGGACGAGGATGCAGCGATAGCCCTTCACCGCGGCGGCCATCGCGATCGCGATCCCCGTGTTGCCCGACGTCGGCTCGACGATCACCCCGCCCTTCTTCAGGATGCCGCGGCGCTCGGCGTCCTCGATCATGGCGATGCCGATGCGGTCCTTGATGCTCGCGCCCGGGTTCGCGCGCTCGAGCTTGAGCCACACCTCCGCGCCGGGCACGTTGGCATACAGGCGGTTGAGGCGCACGTGCGGCGTGTTGCCGATCGTCTCGAGGATGTTGTTGACGCGCATTGGGAGCGGATGTTCGGGTGAGAAGGACGCTGCCGAGCGTCTGAAGCTGCGCCGCGCGGCCACGGGGGGTCAAGACGTTGGTATCCGGCCCGGGGCGAGTTGGTTCACCCGCAGCCTCGACCGACACGGGTCGATCATGCGGAATGCGGGGGCTGCCACGCGTCAGACGGCGCGCGCCGTCAGGTGAGCCCAGCGGCGAGCGGTCGGCGGCGAGAGGTGAGCCGTCAGCAGCGCGGTCAGCAGTTGTCATTCCGAGCGCAGCGCGCAGCGCGAAGTCGAGGAATCGCGCCGTTGTCGTTCCTCGGAACGGCGTTGGAGAAACGGCGGAGATTCCTCGACTTCGCTCGGAATGACGCCCTGTCATTCCGAGCGAGCGCAGCGAGTCGAGGAATCGCGCGGATCCCGTAAGAGGGGCCACTCCGTCGGGACGATCGCGATTCCTCGACTGCGGGCCTGCGGCCCTCCGCTCGGAACGACACCCCCTCCTTCTCGGCAGTTCCCCGCGCCTCCGCGCATCCTCCGCGCCTCCGCGTGGAATCGCGTTGCGGTAGGAGCTACCCGAAAGTACTCCGCGGCCCCGCGCCTCCGCGTGGAACCACGTTGCGCGAGCAGCAAGCCGCGGTCAGTTCGCCGCCCGCATCCGGTCCGCTTGCCTCGCCAGGCCGGCGATGATCTCGGCGACGTCGTGCTCGGTCGTGCGCGGGTTCATGATCGTCGCGCGGAGGACGCGGCGGCCGGCGAGGACCGTTGCGGTGATCCACCCCTCGCCCGACCGGTTGAACGACTCGCGCAGCTCGCGGTTGAACGCGTCGAGCGCCTCCTCGCCGTGGTTGCCGTCGCCCGTCCAGCGGAAGCAGAGGATATTCGACTCCGGCTCGTGCAGCGGCTCGAACTCGGGATGCGCCTCGAGCTGCTCGTACATCGCGCGCGCCACCGCGCACAGCCGGTCGTGCAGCGCGGCGAGTGTCCGCACGCCATAGCGCTGGAATGCGACCCACAGCTTGAGGACGTCCGCGCGACGCGAGCACTGGAAGCTGCGCGGGCCCTGGTCCCACTCCCTCGCCTGCTCGTCGCCGGTGAACAGGTATGGCGCGCGCTGGGCGAACGCGGCGCCGAGGTCGCGCTCGTCGCGCACGAGGAGCGCGCCGCACGACAGGGGGAGCAGCATCAGCTTGTGCGGGTCCCAGGCGATCGAGCGCGCGAAGCCGATGCCGCGCAGCCGGTGCCGGTGCGTCTCGCTCAGCAGCGCCGACGCGCCGTGCGCCCCGTCGACGTGCAGCCAGAGCCCGCGCTCGTGACAGAGCGGACCGATCGCCTCGAGCTCGTCGAACGATCCGGTGGCCGTGGACCCCGCCGTGGCGACGACGGCCATCACGCGCCGCCGCTCCCCCGCGAGCCGGTCGAGCGTGACCGCGAGCGCCTCGGTGTCCATCCGCCAGTCGCGCGACGGCACGACGACGGCGCTCTTCATGCCGAGCCCCAGCTCGCCGACCGCGCGCGTCACCGCGTAGTGCGCGTGCTCGCCGCAGACGACGACCGGCGGATGCGCGCCGACGCCGTCCGACCACGCATCGGGAAGCGCGGCGGCGCGCGCGGCGAGCAGCGCAGTGAACGTCGCCTCCGTGCCGCCGCTCGTGAGCGTCCCGCCCGCGTTCGGGCCGAAGCCGGCGAGCTCGCACATCCACTGGATCACGCGATGCTCCAGCACCGTCGCCACGGGCGACATCTCCGCCACGGCGAGCGACTGGTTCAGCGCGGCGATCAGCGACTCCGTCCAGATCGCCGCCGGCAGCGGCGCCGAGACCTGATGCCCCACGTAGCGCGGATGGTACAGCCGGTTGCAGTCGGGAAGGATCTCGTCGCGCAGCCGCGCGACCACGGCGTCGAGGGAGATTCCCTCGAGCGGCGGGGGCTCGTCGAACCGCTCCGCGATCTCGTCCGGCGTCAGCGCCGTGCTCACCGGCCCGTCCCCCTCGCGCGTCCCCGCGAGATACCCCGCGGCGAGCCCGGTGAACGCCGTCGCCGCCTGCAGCGTGGCGTCGTGCTCGAGGAGGTCGATCAGGGGGTCGGACATGGCGGAAAGATAGTGTGTTGGTGTGTTGCTGCGTCCGTGTGTTGGCAACGGCAACGGCCTCGGGAGGCAGATGCTTCCCGAGGCCGGAACCAACACACCAACACACCCACACACCAACCCACCAGCTAGCCCATCACCCCACTCCCACCACGTCCCGTCCCACCCTGATCTCCATCCCCTCCGGCACCTCGTGCTCGCGCGTCTCGTCGAAGCCTTCGCCGAGGCGGAAGCGGGCGACGCGGGTCTGGAGGTCTTCGATCAGGGCGCTCATCTCCTGCACCGCCGAGGCGATCGCCTGGTTGCCCGACGCGGCCTCGTGCGTGACCGACGAGATGGTCTCGATGTTCCGGCCGATGTGGAGCGTCGTCTCCGCCTGCTCCTCGCTCGACTGCGTCACCTGCTTCACGCTGTCGAGCACCTTGCCCGAGTTCTCGATGATCGAGTCGAGCGCGACCCCGGCGCGATCGACGAGCTGGCGTCCGTTCGCGAGGTGGCCCGACACCTGGCCCATCCGCTCCACCGCGTCGCGCACCGCCTGCTCGTTCTCGCGGATCACCTCGGCGATCGCCTTGGTCGACGTCGACGTGCGGTCCGCCAGATCGCGGATCTCCTCGGCGACGATGGCGAAGGTGCGGCCGTGCTTGCCGGCCCGTGCCGCCTCGATCGCCGCGTTCAGCGCGAGCAGGTTGGTCTGATCGGCGAGCTGGTCGATCACGCGGGTGATCTTCGTGATCTCGAGGCTGCTCTGCCCGAGCGCGGCCACCGTCTGCGCCGAGCTGCCGACGCTGGAGACGATCGTGTCCATGCTCGCGAAGGTGTCGCGCACGACGCGGCCGCCCTCCTGCGCGTCCTGGCCGGAGCGCTGCGCCATCTCGGCCACGAGCCCGATGTGCCGCGCGTTGTCGGCCACCGCGTTCGTCATCTGCTCCGCCGCGCTCGCGACGAGCGCCGCCTGCTCGATCTGCTGCTGCGCCGCGTTCGCCATCGCCTCCGTGCTGGCGCGGATGTGCCGGCTCGCCCGCACGGTCGCCGTCACGATCTCGTGCACCTGCATCACCATGCTGCGGATGTTCGTCACCGCGGTGTTGAAGCCGCGGCGGAGCTGGCCGATCTCGTCGTCCGTGCGCGCGTCGAGCGTCACCGACAGATCGCCCTCGGAGAAGCGGCTCATCGCGCCGAGCATCTCGCGCACGTTGCCGGCGAGATACTGCTGCGCCTTTCGATCGCGCTCCGCCGCTTCGGCCAGCTGCGCGTTCATCCGCTCGAGGCCGCGCCGGCGCTCGGTGGCGGCCCGCACGACGAACCAGATCGCCCCCGCGATCGCGGCGACCAGGAACAGCCGGAACCACCACGTCTTCCAGAAGGGCGGCGTGATCACGAGGTCGAGCGTGGCACCCTTCTCGTTCCACACGCCGTCGTTGTTCGACCCCTTCACGTGGAAGGTGTAGTGGCCCGGCGCGAGGTTCGTGTACACCGCGGTGCGCTGGTTCCCCACCTCGCGCCATTCCTTGTCGAACCCGTCGAGCTTGTACGCGTACTGGTTCTTCGCCGGCGCGGTGAAGTCGAGCGCGGCGAACTCGAAGGTGAACACCGACTGCTTGTAGCTGAGCGTGAGCTGCTTCGTCTCGCCGATCGCCGACGTCAACGGCGACCCCTCGGCGCCGATCGCCACCGGCTTGCTCATGAGCTGGAAGCCGGTGAGCATCACGGGGGGCACGCGCGTGTTCTCGGCGAGCTGGCGCGGCTGGATCACGCTGAACCCTTCGTTGCCGCCGAACAGGAGCGCGCCGGTCCGCGTGCGGAAGTACGCGCGCGGGTTGAAGTCGCGGCCCTGGAGTCCGTCGGCCTTCGTGAACTGCGAGCCCTTCCGCGCCGCCGGGTTGTAGCGCGTCACTCCCTGGTCGGTGCTCAACCAGAGATTGCCTTCGCCGTCCGTCGCGATCCCCGACACCGCGGTGCCGACGATGCCGTCGGCGGCGGAGTAGTGCGTGAAGGTGCGCGTCGCGAGCTCGAGCCGGTCGAGCCCTTCGGCCGTTCCGATCCAGAGGATCCCCGGCTCCGTCTCGGCGATGGCGCGCACTTCGTTCGAGCTGATCGAGTTGCCGCCCTTCGGATCGGGCTCGTACGGCGTCATGCGCCGCGTCTCGGGGTCGAAGATGATCAGCCCGGACTCGCGCGAGCCGAGCGCGAGCCGCCCGTCGTGCAGCTCCTCGATCGCCCAGATCTCCGAGCCGGTCACGCCGGGAAGCGTGATCGGAAATTTCGTGAACGAACGCGTCGCCTTGTCGAACAGCAGGAGGCCCTCGCGCCACGTGCCGACCCAGACGCGGCCGCGCCGGTCGACGTGCATCCCGAAGATGTTGTCGTCCGGAATGTTCGAGTTCTTCGTCGTGTAGGTCGTGAAGCTGTTCGACCGCGGGTCGAAGCGGCTGATGCCTCCCGCCCAGGTTCCGAGCCAGATCGCGCCGTCGGGCTCCGCCGCGACGGCGAGCACCGCGTCGACGTTGAGCGCGCTCGTCTTCGACGTGAAGCGCGCGAACTTCCCCGACGCGACGTCGAACCGGTTCACGCCGCCGCCGTCGGTCGCGACCCAGACGTTGCCCGCGCTGTCCTGCGCGAAGCCGAGCACCGAGTTGACGCTCAGGCTCGCGGCGTCGCCGGGAACGGAGCGATAGGTGCGGATCGCGTCGTTGTTGCGCTTGGCGACGTTCACGCCGCCGGCGAAGGTGCCGGTCCACAGCGTGCCGCCGCGATCCTCGAACACCGCCCAGATGGAGTTGTTGTTCAGCCCCGTCGGGTTGTTCGGGTCGTAGACGTTGTGCTGGAAGGTGCCGCTCGCGATGTCGAGCCGATCGAGGCCGCCATTCTCCAGCGCGACCCAGAGGCCGTCGTTGCCGGCCCGCGTCATCGTCTGGATCGCGTCGAGGTTGAGGCTCTTCGGGTTGCCGGGCTCGTGCCGGAACCGCGTCGTCGCGCCGGTGCCGGGATCGAGCTTCACCAGCCCGCCGTGGTAGGTGCCGATCCAGATCGTCCCCGCGTCATCCTCGACGATCGAGCGGACGTCGGCGTCGGGAAGTCCGGTGGTGGCGCCGAGGCTGCCCGGGTAGGCGCGGAGATTCCCGGTCGCCGGATCGAGGTCGTACGCGCCCGCCCCGCTCGTAGCGACCCAGACGTGGCCACGCCGGTCTTCCGCGAGGCTGTTGATCGTCACGGGGACGAGCGCGGCGCCTCCGCCGGTGAAGCGCGTCGCCTTGCCGCTCGCCCGGTCGAACTGGAACAGGCCCTTGTCGGTGCCGAACCAGACCGCGCCGTTCCGCGTCTGGAGCATGCTCAGGACCTGACGGTCGCCCTCGAGCGGATACGAGTGGAAGGTCTCGCGCGCGCGGTCGTAGCGGGCGACGCCGGCGCGCGTTCCCACCCAGAGCGTGCTGTCGCGATCCTCGGCGACGAAGTTGACGTAGTTGCTCGGGAGCGACGTGATGTCGCCGCGCACGTGGCGGAAGTTCCGGATCGTGTAGCCGTCGTACCGGTCGAGCCCTCGGCGCGTGCCGAACCACATGTAGCCGCGCACGTCCTGGTAGATGCTGGCGACCCAGGGGCCGGCGAGCCCGTCGTCGGCAGTGATCTTGGTGAACTGGAGACGCTGCGCCGCCGCGGGAGTCGGGAGACCGATCGTACACGCGAGCAGGGCCGCGAGGGCGGCACGCCTGACGAGGCGAGCCGGTTCGGTGAAGGTGCCGAATGCCGACATGGCGCTGGGGCTGGCGGAGGCGCAGAGGGGGGACGACGCCGGCCTCGATGGCCGGCGTGCCCCCCGGGAGGGATCCTTCCGGAGCAGTCTCGGCCGGAAGGGGCACCTCTATAACGATCGAGTCGTGCGGAGGGTACGAGGGGGTGGGGGAACGCCGGTGGCAGGCGAGGGGTGACCGGTGAACGATGAACCGTGAACCGTGAGGGGGGACAAGAGAAAGGCCCCGGGATTGCCCGGGGCCTCTAACTCACCTTTGCCGGCGACGCGGTGGCTCAGCTGCAGCTCGGGTTCGGGTTCGAGAGATCGACGTCGCAGCTCTGCGTCACGCCGCCGAAGACGGTCGTCACGTGCGCGGTGCTGGTCCCGTTGAAGGTGATCGTGATCGTGCCCTCGACGGTCGTACCCTGCCCATCGTCGGAACTCGATTCGAATGAAACGGTGCCGGACTGGGGCCACGCGGTGGCACTGGACGTTCCCGCGGGGATCTTCAGGCCGGTGATCGTTTCGGTGACGGTGATGGAACCGACGGTTCCTGCGCCGTTGTCGCCGACGAGATGCAGCGTGCCGGTGCCGTCGAGCGTGTGCGTGTCGCTCTGCAGCCCGCTGAGCGTGAGCTCCTGGCTGCCGTCCACCGTGTAGGTGCCGTTCGCGTCGGTATCGCTTCCGGAGAACGTGGTGGTCGCCTCGACCGCATCGGTCGACGCGGCGTCGAACGCCGCCTGCGACGCTCCCTGCGCCGTGAGCAGCGCGAAGCTCTGATCGATCGTGAGGGTGCCGCTGTTGACGGTCGTGCAGACGAACTTGCCGGCGGAGGCACTATACGGACAGCGGGCCGCGGTGAAGGTGGGTGCCAGGGCGGACACCCCGCCACCGGCGGTCGTGGCGGCGGCGTTGAGCGCGGGAAGATCGAGCTCGGCGAGCGCCTGGTTCAGGGTGATCTGCCTGGTGGCCGGCTGGGTCGGCGAATCGGAGCCGCACGCGCCGGCGACGACGGCCAGCGCGGCGACGGAGATGGCGGTACGGAGACGGAAGTACATCGGGAACCTCGGCTGCGGTGGGAGAGGAAATCTAGGAGCGGAGCGCAGGCCGAGCGAGGGTATCCACCGGCGCCGACGCTCCTACCCCGACCTCGCGAGCTACCGCTACCGAGTCCCCGCTACTCGCTGCCCCCTACCGGCAGTCGTCGTTCGACGCCCCCCATCCCCCACTTCCCGAGCTCCTTCGACTCCCCCGTGTCCCGCGTCAGGTGCGCTTCCAGCGTGTCGAGCGTGATCGGGACGTCGAACCGCTCGGCGAGGAGGGTGGCGAGGAGGTCGGCGGGGAGCTCGCGGTACAGGTTCAGCGTGACGTGCGGCGTGAAGTAGAATCGCGGCCGCGCGGCGCGGAGGCCGCTCGTCTTGATCCGCTCGTGCAGCGCGCGCAGGGGACCGTGCGGATCGAGCGGCAGCACGACGATCTGCGTCTGCATGAAGCGCGTGGGGCGCCCGAAGCGGAGGGTGATCGGCGCCGTCTCCTCGGCGATCGCGCCGAGCGTCGCGTCGAGCTCCTCGAGCGGCGTGTCGGGGGCGATCGGCCCCATTCCGGACGAACCAGCGAGAGTGACGTGCGGCGTCTGTTCGAGCCGGGCGAGCCGCGGATCGTAGCGACGCTGCAGCGCGGCGATCCGCTCGCCGACGTCGCCACCGATCGGGGCGATGACGAAGATGCCGCTCCGGGGCCGGCTCACCGGAGCATCGGTCGTGCGGCGCGGCGCGAAGCGGAAGCGGTCAGCGGCGGCGCGTGGTGGGCGTGAGTGCGGCGGGTGCCGGCGTGATCGACCAGCGCAGCACGTGCCCTCCGTCCGGACCGGGCACGAGCGAGCCGGCGAGCAGCCAGCGGTCGACCCGGTTCCCCGGATGCGAGTGCTGATAACGTACGACCTTCAGGCCGGCGAAGGTACCGATGCCGGCGCCCACGAGCACGTCGCTCGCCCAGTGTCGGTTGTTGTACATGCGCGAGACGCCGGTGAGCGCCGCGCCGGTGAACAGCATGGGCCCGATGAGCCAGCGCGACGACGGCCACCAGCGCGACGTCTCGCTCGATACCGCCGCCGCCGCGGCGAACGCCGACGTCGTGTGCCCCGACGGGAACGAGCGGTACCGGTCGCCGCGCAGGAAGCCGCGAAAGAGACCGTAGCTGTACGGGTCGGGCGGGTTCACCGACGGGCGCTGCCGCCCCGTGGTCCCCTTGATCACGCCACCGACGAGCTCTCCGACGACGAGCGCCTCCGTGCCGTGCAGCCCGAGGTCGGCCAGATGGTCGTCGTGCGACAGCCGGCCGGCGGCGTACATCGACGCGCCGATGACGTACGAGCCGGGCGTCGCCACCTCGCGCACGAAGGTGGCCAGGTTCTGGAGCTTCCGGTTCGCCTGCGTCGACGAATCCTGCAACCGCGCGGCGAAGCGCTCGTCGAACGGACGCGCGATCAGGGTGGCCGCGGCCACACCCCCCGCGAGCACCAGGTCACGATAGGTGAACAGCGCGCGCGGCGGGCCGATGGTGTCCGCCTGGGCCGCCGCGCCCCGTGCGCCCACCGGGAGCGCGAGGAGCGCCGCCAGCACCAATCGGCGGTTGCGCCCCCGCTGGCGGGCTCGTCGTTCCCGGGTAGCCCTCCCGCCGAGCCGATGCTGTTCAACTCCCTGCAGTTCGCGCTGTTCTTCCCCATCGTCACGCTGCTCTACTTCGCGCTGCCGCACCGGTGGCGCGGCGCACTGCTGTTGGCGGCGAGCTGCGTGTTCTACATGGCGTTCGTGCCGGCGTACATCCTCATCCTCGCCGTCACGATCCTCATCGACTACGCGGCGGGGATCGGCATCGCGCGCAGCACGGGGCGACGGCGCACGCGCTGGCTCGTGCTCAGCATCGTGTCGACGTGCGCGGTGCTGTTCGTCTTCAAGTACTTCGACTTCTTCAACGCGAGCATCGCCGTCGCCGCGCGCGCGATGGGAATGGCGTACGCGATCCCCGCGCTCGGGCTCCTGCTCCCCGTCGGGCTCTCGTTCCACACCTTCCAGAGCCTGAGCTACGTCATCGAGGTGTACGCGGGACGCCAGGAGGCGGAGCGCGACTTCGGGCGCTACGCGCTGTACGTGATGTTCTATCCGCAGCTCGTCGCCGGCCCGATCGAGCGGCCGCAGAACCTGCTGCACCAGTTCCGCGAGGAGCACCGCTTCGACTACGACCGCGTCGTCGCCGGCCTGCAGCTCATGGCGTGGGGGTTCGTGAAGAAGGTCGTCGTCGCCGACCGGCTCGCCGATCTCGTGAACCGCGTGTACGACGCGCCGCGCGCCTACACCGGCATCCCGCTCTGGACCGCGACGATCGCCTTCGCCTTCCAGATCTACTGCGACTTCTCCGGCTACTCCGACATCGCCATCGGCTCGGCGCAGGTCATGGGGTTCTCGCTGATGCGGAACTTCGACCGGCCGTACGCGGCGCGGAGCATCTCGGAGTTCTGGCGTCGCTGGCACGTCTCGCTCTCGACCTGGTTCAGGGACTACGTGTACGTGCCGCTCGGCGGCAACCGGGTGGCGCGCTCACGATGGTACGCGAACCTGCTCGTCACCTTCCTCGTGAGCGGGCTCTGGCACGGCGCGCGCTGGACATTCGTGGTGTGGGGAGCGTTGCATGGCGCGTACCTCGTCGCCGGGCTCGCCTCCGCGGGAGTGCGCGCGCGGGTGCGCGACGCGATCGGCCTCGCGCGGAGCCCCGCGATCCTCGCCGCGTGGCAGACGTCGGCGACGTTCGCGCTCGTCACGCTCGGCTGGGTGTTCTTCCGCGCCGGCTCGCTCGCCGACGCGTGGTACGTGCTCTCCCATCTCGGCACCGGCGTGCCGGCGCAATTGACGGCGCTCGCGGCGCACGACGCCGCGGCGGTGCGCGAGATCGTGTTCCTCGGCTTCGAGCCGACCCGCGTCGTCATCGCGGCGACCGCCGTGGCCGCGCTGCTCGCCGTGGAGCGGTGGCAGGGCGCGAGCACGACGCCGCTCCGCGCTCGCCTCGCTGCACTTCACACGCCGTTCCGCTGGGCGGCGTACGCGGGCGCGGTACTCACGATCATGACGCTCGGCGTGTTCCACAACGCCCGGTTCATCTACTTCCAGTTCTGAGGGCTCGCCGACCATGACGGCCTACACTCCCGCCGCCGATCTCGCTGCCATCCCGCGTCCGGCAACCGGCGCGACCGCCGCCGACCGCTCTCGCGCCGACCGGCCGCGCGGGGCCGGCGCATTCGCGGTGCGTGTGGCGGCGCTGGTCGCCGTCGCCGCGCTGCCGGTGGCGTTCAGCGTATGGGTCGATCCCGCGCGGCTCGTGACGTCGCGCAGCGCGGAACGGGAGATCGCCCGCGTCCTCGCGTCGGGGCGCAACGTCACCGACGTCGCCAACTACGACGACCGTGCGATCGAGAAGAACCTCGCTCCCATGCGGCTCGCGCGCGCCGAGGTGCTCGTGCTCGGCTCGAGCCGGATGCAGCCGCTCCGCGCGTCGGCGTTCGGGCACGCCGGATTCGTGAACGGCGCGATGCAGGGGGGTGTGCTCGACGACATGCTCGGCGTGTACGCGCTGCACGACGCGCCCGGCCGCCGGCCGAACCGGGACGTGCTCGGGATCGAT
>Ga0310810_10006964_pt1 | contig 12834 bp, 10 predicted proteins | sample NCmetagenome_FD_207641 | JGI IMG/M metagenome (GOLD analysis project Ga0310810, IMG submission 207641) | Soil microbial communities from experimental microcosm in Duke University, North Carolina, United States - NC | ecosystem: Engineered > Artificial ecosystem > Soil microcosm > Unclassified ... | reverse complement strand
CTGCGGCGCAGGGGCAGAACGGCCAATACAACGCGGCGGACATTCAGGCGGGCGGGCGGCTGTACGGCATCCAATGCGCGCTCTGTCATGGCAACAATGGCGACGGCATCAACGGCGTGGTTCTGCCGCGCCAGCAATTCAAGCGCGCCGTCACCGACAACGACATCCGCAACACGATCACCAACGGCGTGGCAACCGCCGGCATGCCACCGTTCCAGATGCGGCCGCAAGAACTCGATGGCCTGGTCGCGTTCATCCGCTCCGGTTTCGACCGCGACGGTTCGCCGTTCAAGGTCGGCAATGCGATGCGCGGCAAAGCGGTTTATGACAAAGGCGGCTGCGCATCGTGCCACCGCGTCAACGGCGTTGGCGCGCGCAACGCCCCCGATTTGAGCGACATCGGGATCGCGCGACCGCCGGCGGCGATCCAGCGCTCCGTGACCGAGCCGAACAGCGGCATGCTGCCGATCAATCGGCCCGTGAAAATTGTGATGCGCGACGGGCGCACCATCAACGGCCGCCGGCTCAACGAGGATACGTTCACGGTGCAATTGATCGATTCCGACCAGCGGCTGGTCTCGCTGCCGAAATCCGACATAAGCAATTTCGAGATTGGAACCGTTTCCGAGATGCCCTCCTTCGCGGGCAAACTGACTGCCGACGAGATCGCCGATCTTCTGGCCTACCTCATTTCGCTAAGGGGACAATGATGCGCAACTCTCTGCGATATGCACTCTCGCTGCTCACCGCGATCGGCGTTTGCAGCGCCGTAACCGTGTCCGCCCAAGTCACCTCCAACCGCATCGAGCGCGCCGCTTCCGAGCCGCAGAATTGGCTCACCAACCATGGCGGCTACGACAGCAAGCACTACAGCGCACTCAATCAGATCACGCCCGCGAATGTGAGGAACCTGGAACAGAAATGGGTGGTGCAGGATCAGGTGTTCGGCGCTTGGGAATCCCATCCCCTCGTCGTCGACGGCATCATGTACCTGACCGAACGGCCGAACGATGTGATGGCGGTCGACGCCAAGACCGGCAAGCTGTTCTGGCTTTACCGCTACACGCCCTCCCCCGATTCCCGCGTCTGCTGCGGCGCGAACAATCGCGGGGTCGCTATTCTGGGCGACACGCTCTACATGGGCACGCTCGATGCGCATCTGATCGCGATCGACGCGAAGAGCGGACGTCCGCTTTGGAACACCCAAGTCGGCGACGTCAAGCTCGCCTATTCGATCACCATGGCGCCGCTCGTGGTGAAGGACAAAATCATCGTCGGCGTCGGCGGCGGCGAGTTCGGCATCCGCGGTTTCATCGCCGCCTATGACGCCAAGACCGGCAAGGAAGTCTGGCGTTTCAACACCGTGCCGGGACCGGGCGAGCCGGGCCACGAGACCTGGAGCGGCGATGATTGGAAAAACGGCGGGGCTTCGGTCTGGAACACGGGTTCCTACGATCCCGAGCTCAATCTCACCTATTGGGGCATCGGCAATCCCGGGCCGGATTGGAATCCCGATCAGCGCCCCGGCGACAATCTCTATTCCGATTCCGTCGTCGCGCTCGATCCCGACACGGGCAAACTGAAATGGCATTTCCAGTTCACGCCGCACGATCCCTATGACTACGACTCGACGCAAGTTGCCGTGCTTGCCGACATCGAGTGGCAGGGCCGGCCGACCAAGACGATCCTGTGGGCGAACCGCAACGGGTTCTTCTACGTGCTGGACCGCACGAATGGGAAATTCCTGCTGGGCGAACCCTTCGTGAAAGTGAATTGGGCGAGCGGACTCGACAAGAACGGCGTGCCCATCCAGACGCCGCAGCCGGCGGGATCGCCGACCTGGCCAGGCGTGCAGGGCGGCACCAATTGGTATCCGCCGAGCTACAGCCCGAGTACGGGCCTGTTCTATTTCTCGGTGTGGGAGAACTACGCATCCGTCTTTCGCAAGGAAGAGCAGGAATATCAGCCGGGCCGCAACTTCACCGGCGGCGCTGCACCCGTGCTCGCGCCGGTCCCGGGCGCGCCCACGATCGGTGTGGGCAGGCGCGGCCCGATCAACAATTGGACGAACGCCGTCGGCAATGGCGCGACGATTGCGGTCGATCCCAAGACGGGAAAACGCGTGTGGACGTTCCCACAATATGACGTGACCGATGCGGGCATGCTGACGACGGCGTCGGACATCCTCTTCACCGGCGGGCGCGAGGGCTATTTCTACGCGCTCGACGCGAAGACCGGGAAGGAGCTGTGGAAGGCCAATCTCGGCGGCTCTATCGTGATGGCGCCGATCACCTACCAGATCGACGGCGTGCAATATGTGTCGGTGATTTCGGGGCACACGCTGGTGACGTTCGCGCTGCGGAATTAGCTTACTGAGCGGGCGTTTTTACGAGTGCTGTCCGCGCTGACATGGCGCGGCCGAGCATGAGGGCCGCACCGGCAGCGACAATCATACCGGCCGCGAGCACCATCATGCCAGCCGCGTAACCGCCGGTTTGTTCCTTGAGAAGGCCGATCAGGAACGGCCCGACGAACGCGCCCAGGCTCGCCAATGCATAGACGAGACCGATGCCGCCGGCGGCAGCCGTGTCACCGAGGAATTCCGACGGCAGACTGATCAGCGGGCCCAAGGTGCAGTAGATGCCCATGACACCAAAGGTCAGCGCGATCATCGAAAGAAGGTTGCTCGTGGAAACACTGGCGACGGCGAACCCGGCCCCGGCAATCAGCGAGGCGAGCGCGACGTGCCAGATGCGATCACCCTTTGCGTCGCTCGAGCGGCCCCAGGCGACCATGACGCCCATCGTCGCGAGATAGGGCAGCGCGACGACGAAGCCCGTGGCGAGCGTCGAAAAGCCCATCGCTTGGACGAACTGGGGCATCCACAGACCAGAGCCATAAGTGCCGACGAGGATGCCTGCATTGATGAAACCGAGCGCGAGTACGCGAAAATCGAGCAGCGCGCGCCAGAAGTCGCTGTGTTCGGAGACGTCGTGGCGCGCAAGATTCCCCGCCACGATTTCCTTTTCCGAAAGGGTGAGCCAGGACGCGTGCGCCGGTCCGTCAGGCAGCCATTTGAGGACCGCAAACGCAAGCACGGTCGCAGGCGCCCCTTCGATCACAAACAGCCACTGCCAGCCGCGGATTCCCGCAAAGCCGTCCATGGCTGTCAGAATAAGGCCGGAGAGTGGGCCGCCAAGGATGATGGACAAAGGCGCGGCGGTGAGAAAGCTCGCGAGATAGCGGCCGCGGTACGAGGGCGGAAACCAGCAGCTCAAATAGTACACCATACCGGGCACGAAGCCGGCTTCCGCGACGCCCAACAGGAAGCGCAAGACGTAGAACGCGGCCGGCGTGCGTATCAAAGCGCACGACGCGGAGATCAACCCCCAGATCGCGAGAATGAGAAATGTCCAGCGCCGCGCGCCGACCTTTGCAACCATGACGGTGGAAGGCACGCAGAAGATGGCGATGCCCACAAAAAACACGCCCGCACCGAAGCCGTACACGGTGGGCGAAAATCCCAGGTCCTTGTTCATGGTGAGCGCAGCGAAGCCGACGTTCACGCGGTCGAAGAAGTTGATGATGTAGAGCACCATCATGAACGGGATCAGCCGCCATGCGCATTTGGCGAAGATCTGCTGCTCGCTCATGGGCGTCTCCCCGAAAGGAGGACCCTATCATAAAGGTTGCTGACGCTCCCGCGAGCGTTAGACGCCGGTCACTGTGACCAAGGCTTCGGCTTGGCTCGCGCAGATTGGGATCATGGCGTCGATGCGCGCCGTCTGCAGGACGTTGGCGACCCGCCCGCGAAGTCGGCGGCGACTACCGGCAATTCGCACGTGCCGGCCTTCTATCTCTTCGGCTCCGCGCTGGTTTCCTTCGTGGCGATCATGACTTTCAAAGGCTCGGCGCAGACGCGTGAACTCGGTTGAACGAACACGCAAATATAGGCTCATCCGCTGACCAGCGGCCTCTTACGGACGGGACATGATCTGCACGAATTGCGACATCGGCCCCGGCGTCCCGTGGATCGGCACGATGGTGTCCGCGTTCAGCTTCAAGTCGCGCAGGTTCTGATAGAAGGTGCGCGCGCTCGCGTTGGGCGCGGCCGCCGCCACGCCGGCCGCGGGCGGCGTGTAGAGGTCCGCCTCGACGACGATCTTCTCTTTCGGGAAATACGCCATCAGCATGCCTACCGCATGGGCGAGCCCTTGCACGCGATGGATTTCGAGAGTCCGCGTCTCGTCGGCAATGATGTATTTGTCGTGCACGGGCTCGAAAATGGAGCCTTCGGACCATTCCTCCGGCGGATTGAGATAGAAGCGGTCCGGCTTGAGCGTCCAGCGGCGCGCGGGCGTCAGCACTTCACGGTAATAGGGCACGTTGCCGTCAAAGGTGACCACGGTGGCGCCCTCGTGGACGTAGGTGCGGATGCCGCCCAGATGATCCCAATGATGATGCGTGTTCACCAGATAGCGGATCGGCTTATTCGGAATCAGGCGATTCACCTCCGCGATGACGGCGAGCGAACGTTCCTCGTCGAGCGGCGCCTCGATCACGGCGGCGAAATCCTTGAATTCAACTGCCACGCTGTTGTGCGTGCCGCCACCCAGCAGCCATACGCCGTCGGCGAGCTTCTGTGTTTCGACGCGGGCCGGAGGAATCTTCGCAGCGCGCACTTCCGCGGGAACGGCCAGTGAGGCATTGGCTGGATTCACCTTCACGTCCGTGAGCGTTTCCAGATCGAAAGCGTGATCGCCGCCGCCGACATTGGGGGCCGTCGCGCCGTCGTCGTAATCCTGATGTTGATGCCAGTGCATAGGGAGCTTGAGTCCGCTGATGGTGCGGTAATTGGTGTAGACGTTCTCGTAATACAGATCGCCCGCCACGGGACTGGGAATCCAGGTCTGCACCCGCTGCACGACGTTGTCGGCGGTAATCGTGCCGTTGACGCGGTATTTGCCGAGCGCGGTGAACGAGACCACCGTGACGCGGCCGCCATATTCATTGCGCCTGACCGCAGTGGCGTTGTTGGCGGCGAGCGCGCCTTTGATGAAGCCGAACGGTGTCAGATAAATTTCGAGCTGCCTCTGTTCCGCGCTCGCGGGCTGCGGCACCACGATGCTGCCTTGCATGTTCCAGGCAAAGCCGCCGCTCGCGAGCTGCGTGCGCCGCTGCTCGCCTGCGATGGGCGTCCCGCCGCCGCCTCTCGCAACGTAATTGCCCTGCCGCAGAACCATCTCTTCCTTCGACGAATTGCTGTCGAAATCGATGGTCCGGGTGTAGCCGGTCATCTCGAAATGCGGCCAATCGTCCGCGGGCGTGTAGTTCTGGCCGACGGCGCCGATCCAGCCATTGCCGGAATATTGGATGGATTTGAGATTGGCGATGCCCATATTCGCGGCCGCGGCCTGCAACACCGCTCGCGCGTCTTGTGCCAAGGCAGGCGTCGTTGCCAATGAAGCTGCGACAGCGAGAAGCCAAAACCGGTGCGCCATGATCCCCTCCCAGAGTGTTTTCGCTCGGCGCTACAACCTTTCCTGTCTCGCGATCATATACCGCGTGAGTCAGCAAACATACTGGCGAAAAGCGGATTCGTGAAGAACCAAGGCTTTTCCGCGAGCGGCGCGGATTCGGCGCGGAAACAACTCGGCGGACCAGGCAAGGTCTGCCGCGAACGGCGGACCTTGCTGGCCGCTCAAGCCTCACGTCTGGGAGGCAACCTCAAAAACATGAAAGCCCCAACCAGGCAGGTCGAGATAAAGGCCGCGCTCAACAAGATCGTTTCCATCGCGATCGTAATGTGCGGTGCTCATCAGATCCCTGAAGCGGATTTTCCTGCCCGCAACATCAGGCCAGGTGAGGCGCACGTAGCATTGGCTTTGATGTGGGCTGTAATTCACCGCGACGAGGCGGCGCTCGCCGTTTCTGCCCTGCCAGCACCACGCCAGAAAACATGCCGAGGTCCAATTGTTGTCCCAAGCAGAGGCGCATTCGAGCAGGCACCATTCGCCGTCGCGCATGATGGGCGAGCGCAAGGCGCCAAGCAGCTCGCCGTAGAAGCGCTGCAGCGCCGCGTCCGGCGGCTCAGACGGAGCGCGCACGAGATGGGGTGAGATGCGCGTTTTGCGGCCCTCGAATTGTCCCTGGTGGAAGAACCGCAGCCCCGGCGAAAGAAATGTAATGACAGCCGCAGCCTGATGCATCGCCGGCTCGAACGTCGCCGCGGCGCGCGGCTCGTCATGGTTTTCGAGAAAACGCGCAAGCCTCTCCTGATATTCCACTCCCGCTTGCAGATGCGCACGTACGCCTGAGGCGTCCCCTCCCCTCAGCCGGTCATACAGGCGCTTGTCATACGCGTAATTGAAGCCGTTCTGCATCATGGCCCATTCGAGATCCCAATAGACCTCGGCCATGAAACAGAAACCCGGGACCTGCTCGCGAACCCTCTTGATGGCGCGCGGCCAAAACGGTTGGGCAGGAATCCCCCAAGTGCGTTCGAAAATCTCGGGAAGCACCAGCATCGCCATGTCGCAACGCACGCCGTCGCATTGAGCGGCGATTTTTTGCAACTCCGCGATCATCGCCTCCTGAAGAGCAGGATTGCCGTAATTAAGTTGGAGCGTGTCGGGCCAGCCCGGAAAATACGGGTCGCGACCATGCGCAAGGAGGCGGTCGCCTTGCCGGCTCTTAAGCCGCACATAATTGTGCGGCGCCTGGGCCGCGTTGGGCTCGGTTCCTGCGACGTAAAAATCGGGATGATCCTGAACCCATTTATGGTCGATGGCCGTGTGGTTGGGCACGAAGTCGAGCATGAGGCGCAATCCGCGCCGGCGCAGGCGCTCGCGCAAGCGGGCAAGCGCCGGCTCTCCGCCCAAGGTGGGGTTGACGGTGTAGGAAGCGATCGCGAAACCCGAACCGCCGATGTCCCCATCGCGCAGGTCCGGCAGCGTCTGCTGGAATTCCTGCCGCCACTGCGGGTTGGCGCGCGAGACCTGCTGCGACTCTTTGCCGGTGCGCCAGACGCTGAGCATCCACACCCAATCGAACCCCATCGCGCTCAGACGATCCAGCTCCGCATCGGGAATGTCGTCGAGCGTGGCGGTACGGCGGAGCGATGCGCTCAGCTGGGTGAGAAAAACGCGCGTGTTGATCTGATACAGCGCCGGATAGCGCGGTAAAGTCGTCGTCTTGGTTTCGATGCCGGTTTTCGGATTGACCCACTCGTTCACGTTTTATCTCCTCGTGCGAGAAGCGAAACGGACTGAGACGGAGTTTTTCACGCGCCCGAAAGAGACAACGCTTGCGAAAATGGGCTGAGTCCCTGCTGGGGATTCTCCCGTGTCCCTCAAATGCGCACGTATTCCCACCTGTCCTGGTGGTATTTGGATCGCAAGACGACGCGCGCTCAATTGGATGTTGGTCCAATAGCGCTCATCCAAGCCGGAAAAAACTGACGACGATGTGCGAACCGAACTGGGAAATCAGCTCGGGTCGAGACCGTGCTTCTTGATGATCGCAGCGGCTTCAGGCGATTTGATGAAGCGGATGAGCGCCCGCGCACGCTCGGCCTCTCGCGCGTCGCGATAGAGTCCCGCCGACCACACGGTCACTTCTTGCACTTCGGCGGGAATTGGGCCGACGAGTGTGATCCCTTTCTCGTCGATCAATTCGCTCACCTGCTGGAAGCCGAGGTCGGCGCCGCCGCGGCGCAGCACATTGGCGACATTTTCGGCCCGCGTGTTGGCCTGCTGGTAGAGTTTGCCATCCATTTCCTTGGCAATGCCCATGGTCTGGAACAGCTTGCGCAAGTAGATGCTGCTGGTACCAGCCGACATGGCGATGCTTTTCGCATCGAGCAACGATCTCTTGAATGAAGCAGCGTTCGACAGATCGGGCCTGGGCGCCCCCGGACGGATCGCGATTCCGATCAGAGAATTCACCAGCGGCACGCGACTTCCTTCGGCCAGAAATCCCTTCTTGATGAGATCGTCGACGCCTGCCGCAGCGAGCACTGCGATGTCCGCCTTCTCGCCCGCTTCGACGTGCTTGGCGACTTCAAGTCCCGGGCTCCATACGATTGTGACCTTGTCGCCACTCGCCTTTTCGTAGACCGGCATCAGCTCGAGCCAGGCCGCGTGCAGCGCCATCGCGGAGATCATCTTGATTTCGGCTGCCATAGCGGACGTTGCCGTCAGGGCAATGCCGCATGTCACTGCCGCAAGGGTCATCGCCCTTTTTGCTCGCCGGAGCATCGAGTCTTGCCTCCCTGAGTTTGCGAAACATTAGCGAAAATCAAGCCGACTGTCTCTTCGGAACGCCTCTTCGGCCTTGGGCTCGATAGAATGATGACGTAGGATGAAGCCGGCCGTGGGGAAATCAGATGCCTTGGAAGCGCGAAGACCGACAGCACTTCCTCGACCGCTCCGAGGAATTGCGGAACGTCGCATACAGCTGCAAGGTCCCCGAAAACCGCAAAATGCTCGTGAACATGGCCGAGTATTACGAGAGCTTCGCGCGAGAGATCGAAGCGCGGATTTGGGAACGCGACCACTCGCGCGCCGTTGAACAGGCCGCCGCAACCGCACGCACAACATTTGCGAAGCGATCAGAACCGGAACGTGTTGCCCAGCCGAATGATGGCCTGCGCGCTGTTGGGCGTGAAGGTCGTACCGGGAATCACGGCAGCTTGGCCGAGTGACACAAACAGCTCATTGCCTGGCTTGTATTCCCAGCGATACCGCATCGATACCGTGAAATTCTGGCTGATATTGTCGAATTGCAGCTCGGTATGAAGCTGCATGTCCGGCGTGAAATTCACGATGAAGTCCGCGGTCGCCAGATGGATTCCCACGGAGCCCGTCGGCAGATCGATGTTGGTGAACGTGTAATGAGGCCCGAACTGAAATAACGCGTTCGGCCGGTAATCGACCTCAGCGTCGACCTGAAAATATCTGCCGTTGTAGAAGCTGCAGCAGGTGAGGTTGAGATTCAGCAGATAGGGCCGCGCATCGGAGCTGCGCAATTCGACGCCGACATTGCTCCAGGTGTAGTGCCCCGGCTGAACCGGTACTTTGCTCGCGAGCTTGAAGACCGCCGGCACTTCCTCGAAATCATTGATCACGCGAAACCGAAGCTCGTCGGCGACCGGGTTAGCAACCCGTGCTTCGAGGAGGTTCTCACGCGATTCGATATGATTATCGAGAGCGGTGATGATATTCCAGCGCGTTAGCCACGTGACATAGCGCAAGCCCGCGATATTTCGGTCCTTGCGCTGGAAGTTGCCGTCATAGGTCTTGATGCCGGTCCTGTTCACGAAGCCGAGTGCCGGAAAATAATTCGGCCCCAGCTGCTTGAAATGGAAATCACCGCCCCAGGGCTCATTGGGATAATTGAGGGTCACGCCGAACGCGTCATCATCGCCTTTCGTGTTGGAAAAACTGCGTTCGTAATAGAAATCGGTGCCCAGCACCTTACCCGGCGTGAAATTCGAATTGAGGTACTGGAAATCGAGGCCGCCGACGGTGTTGCGGCTCAGACCCGACGGATCACCATTGCTGAAGACGAGGCCGAGTCTGGATTCCTCGAGCACGGGCGCGGTTATGCGGGCGACCGAAAGTGCCTGGCGGTTGCGTGTCGTTCCGGTGCCGTCGGTCATAACACTGAGGGCACCGATCCTGACGCCTTCGACTTCGCCGGACAGTTTGCCGCCGACGGTGATGCTGACCGGTCTGTTATTGGCCAAACCGATGTTGCGCGAGAAGAACGGCCGGCCATTGTCTCGATTGATGTTGTCGCCGCGGACGAACCCGCGGCCTCCGAACTCGAACGAAGCTGCGTCCTGCAGGAAAAAATCGCGCGTCTCGGGTTGGAACAAGACAAAGCGGGTCGTATTCACCTGGCGAATGTCGAGCGGAGAGTCGGAAAAATCAGGATTGACCGTCAGCGTTCCCGTCAACCCAGGCGTGACCTTGTAATAAAGGTTGCCGCTCGTCACGAATTTGAGGCTGTCGCTTTCGAGCGGGTGCCATTGATGGCGGTACTCGAACTTCCCCTGCAGCTGGATGTCCAGCCCGAGACCCTGTGTGATGCCGGAAATGCCGGTGAGCGTGCCGGCACGGCTGACATCGGCGTAATAGGCAGCCGCGCTGATCGTCGACCAGCGGATGCGCTCGCCCGTGCGCCGCACGCGGCGCTGAATCTCCAAGCCCCAATCGCTACGGGACGGATCGAATGACAGATCCTTGAAGGGAATCGCCATCTCCACCGAGAAGCCGTCGGGCATGCGCTTGGCGCGTCCCTCCCAGATCGTGTTCCAGGTATCGATGAAGGTCGAGTTATTCTGAATCAGCGCGTCGACACGCGCGCCGAGCGCATTCATCTCGAAATAGTAGGCGTCGCGGCGCGTGAGCTGCGGATCGATGTAGATGCGCACGCCGTCGTCGGTGTCGAGGCGGCCATCGCGTGCCCGCACAGTGGCCACGATTTTGTCCGGCTCTGTGTCATAGGCGTAGATGGCGACGTAGAGCGTGTTCTGGTCGTAGAGAAAGCGCGCCACCGTGCGCTGCGACGCCGGTTGTCCCGCATTGGGATCGACCTGATAGAATTCGTCGATCGCCTGCGCTTTCGCCCACACCGGGTCGGAGGTATCGCCGTCGATGACCGGAGCCTCGCGGGGGTCGATCCGTGTCGCGACGCCGGTCGGTTGATAGGTGTTGAAATCGCGCGGAGGAAACGGGGAAGGCGCGACGTTTTCAGCGCCCCAGGCGGTCGCAGCCGCAATCGCCGTCACGGCCACCGCAGCCACGGCTCGATGCGTCCACGCGCGCCGGATGAAAATACGCTGCGCGGACCCCGCGGGCGCCGTCACCAATCCCCCCACTACGTCTTCCCGGTTTGTTGTGACCGCCGGACTTCTCTGTCCGTGCGCTCTCGTGTTGTGGCGATGCCATGAATCGTGCGGCAGGCGCAAGAGCAGAGCGCGAGGCGGGAAACAGGATCGTGGCCGAGCTTAGCCGCGGCCGCGATAGGGCTCGACTTCGATGTCGGGCAGCCAGAGGTTTCGGGGCAAGCGCCCCGTCTGCCAGAAGACGTCGATGGGCATGCCGCCGCGCGGATACCAAAATCCGGCGATACGGAGGTAGGTTGGTTTGATCGCAGCTGCCACGCGCTTACCAATCTGTAATGTGCAGTCCTCGTGGAATGCGGCCGTGTTGCGGAAGCTCGCCAGAAACAGTTTCAGCGACTTGGATTCGACAAGGGCCTTCGACGGGCAGTAATCGATCACGAAGTGCGCGAAATCCGGCTGGCCGGTGATCGGGCAAAGCGTGGTGAATTCCGGCGCGGTGAAACGGACGAGGTAGGCCTCGCCGGGATGCGGATTCGGGACAGCGTCGAGGGTGGCTTCTTTCGGCGAGGCCGGAATGGGCACGGGGCGGCCGAGCTGCAAGAACGTCTTTCGCCGCGTCATGGTCAGTTTTCTTCGTACACGCAGGATTGCCCCGAAGAGGGACGCAACAGTTTTACGCGACAGGTTTCCGGCAGCTTCGCTTTCGCCTCGCGAAAAATATAGCGCGCGAGATTTTCCAACGTGGGTGCGCCAAGACCGTCGATCTCGTTAAGGAGCTGGTGATCGAGAGCGGTGCGGATGTTTGAGAGCACGGCGTTGATGTCGCCGAAGTCGCGTACCCAGCCGTGTAGCGGATCGAGTTCGCCGCGCAAGGTCACCTCGGCATAGAAACTGTGCCCATGCATGCGGCGGTTGGCGCCGCCCGGAGCGTCGGCAAGGTAATGGGCGGCATCGAAGCCGAAGCGCTGGGTGATTTCAGTGGTTGCACTCATAGGGGCCGTTTGGCAGGCGAAGGCTCCTGCGTCAAGGGATTCAGGGAATTCCGATCAATTTGTGGGTCTGCAGGCTGAGGCGCCATTGCGGGTGCTCGAGGCAATAGCGCGTTGCGGCCAAGGTGTTTTCGACGCGTTGCGGCCCGTCCATCGGCTGCAGGAAAAAGTGCCTAAACGCAAGTTCGCCGTAACGCTCGGGAGGAGCGTTGTCTTGCGGATACACGAGCTTCAATTCGTCTCCTTGCGTCATGACAAGCTGGGCATCCGCCTTCGGGCTGACGCAAATCCAGTCGATTCCAGGCGGCGGCGGAAGTGTGCCATTGGTCTCGATGCCGACTTCGAAACCGTGATCATGCAGTGCACGGAGCAATGGCTCGTCAAGCTGCAGCAGAGGTTCGCCGCCCGTGCAGACGACATATGCTTTTGCGTTCGACGTCGAGGGCCATTTTGCTGCGACGGCATCGGCGAGGCTTTCCGGCGTGGCGAATTTTCCGCCGCCCGGTCCGGAGGTGCCGACAAAATCCGTGTCGCAGAATTTGCACACCGCTTCCGCGCGGTCTTCCTCGCGCCCGCTCCACAGATTGCATCCGGCAAAGCGCAGGAACACCGCTGCACGCCCGGCGCGCGCGCCCTCCCCTTGCAGCGTGTAGTAGATTTCCTTGACCTGGTAGCTCATGCGGCGCGCTCGCGGTATTGCAAGAAGCCCCGCGCGCGCAACTGACACGCGGGACAAACGCCGCAGCCGTAACCCCAATCGTGCCGGCGCGAGCGATCGCCCTCATAACAGGTGACGGTCTCTTCGACGATCAAATCGATCAGCGGGGCGCCACCGAGATTCTCGGCCATGGTCCAGGTCTCTGCCTTGTCAAGCCACATTAGCGGCGTGTGTATGACGAAGGTCTGCGCAAACCCCAACGCGAGCGCGTTCTGCATCGCCTCGATGGTCTCGTTGCGGCAATCCGGATAGCCGGAATAATCCGTCTCGCACAT
>Ga0310810_10006963_pt1 | contig 12835 bp, 16 predicted proteins | sample NCmetagenome_FD_207641 | JGI IMG/M metagenome (GOLD analysis project Ga0310810, IMG submission 207641) | Soil microbial communities from experimental microcosm in Duke University, North Carolina, United States - NC | ecosystem: Engineered > Artificial ecosystem > Soil microcosm > Unclassified ... | reverse complement strand
CAGGTGTTCGTCGTCTTCGACGGGTCGCAGCTTCCGGTCCCGGTCAACTGTGGCATCGGCGTGCTGCCGTTCCAGTACGACCGCGTAGGGCTCAACAAGTTCGGATCGCAGTGGACGATCGTGTGTGTCATCCGAGGGCAGGACGACTACCGGGGCGTGCCACGGTTCGCCGACAACGCCTCCCGCGACGCTGCGATCACCGCACCGTATGACGGACTGCTGGCGTACACGCTCGATACCCGGATCATGTGGATGTACAACGGGTCGCGCTCCAAGTGGATGTGGGCGTACCCGCAGACGCGCACCCTGCTCAATGATACCTCGGTCACGAACAGCATCGGATACACCACGATCAGCGACATTCAGTTCCCGATCCTGAATGGTGGCTGGTACTCCTATCACGGAGCCATCTTCACGCTGGCCGTCGCGGCGGGCGATGCGAAGTTCGCGATGAGCATGGCAAACGCTAATCACAACACGGGTAATGTTGCGACTGACACGAACCTGACACCTAACTACCTTGCGGTGCGAGGCGGCGGCACGCTATCGGCGGAGTTCGGCTGGGGTGGGGGGGCCGGAGGAGACCAGACCGCATACCTAGCCGGCATGGCGTCCCCCACCGTCGACGGCATTATCGTCGCCAACTTCTCGCAGTGGACCGCGAACGCCAGCGCAAGCTGGATTCTGCACGGCTCATTCCTTACGATGTCGCAGGTGGCGTAATGACCGACTTCATCCTGGCGCAGTCCAGCCCCACGCCCGACCGGGGACAGGACATTTACACATGCCTGACCTGCGGGAAGACGGCGGCGTGGGCGAACACCCCGCAGCACGCGCAGACCCTACATGGAGATTCGCTTGTGCGGTGCTTCCGGCGCCGGCAGGACAAAGATGCCAGCGATGCGCACGCCGCCGACATGGCCGCCTGGGCGGCGAGCCTGGCGGCAGACCCGAGCACGAAGATTCACCCAGCGGCAGTGAGGCAGGCGTAAATGGGAACCATCACCACGAGTACGGCGAGCCACCCGTTTCAGTACCAGACTCACCAGCGATTGGATCGCTCGCCCACCACGAACTTGATGTGGGTTCTCGTCATCGACTCGTCCGGCAATTTCCAGCTCTACAACTCGACGGACGGAAGCTCCTGGACGGCGCGCGGCTCGGCGCTGGTGCGCGCCAACGTCATCGAGTCCTCCAACATCTTCATCGACAACTCTGGCTACCTGCACTGGGTGTACCGCACCAACGAGTCGAGTCAGGACCGCATCTACTACCGGCGCTTCAACACCAACAACACGGCCTACACCTGGGAGGCCGAGTTGTTGGTTGCGAGTGCCGGCAACGGCGGCGTGGCCGGCACGTACTTTACCGGCATCTCCCAGAAGGCGATACTCTACAACGCGCCCAGCTTCAGCAACTACCACTGCCTGATTGCCACCGGGTATATCGATGGTGTTGGCAACAATGGCGTCATGCTCCACGTTGTGCAGGGCAACACGAACGACACGACCAAGTCTGTGAACAACAGCGCCATCTCCGGGCGGCGCTGGTGGTACTCGCCCGGCAGCGGCCGCAACACCCCGAGCGTTGACATCCGGCACGGTGGCGACGCAAAGAGCGTCGATCCATCCGCGTTCATCACATGGGGGCGCAACACGACGTGGTTGGTGCGCGTGCCCACCGTTGGCAGCTCGTACAACTATTGGATCACCCCCACGGATGCGACCCGGATCTGGGATCACAACCTGAACACTGACTTCACTGCTGGGCGGTTCACTGGAACATCCAATCAGGACGTGTTCCTGATGCCGATGCAGAATGTCAACTCACCAACGACCGTCACGGTACTCCGGCGCAACGATGCGAACACCTTCACTGACTCCATCGTCACCCCCGCGCACCCGCAGGGAAACATCACGTCCAGTCAGGTCAACTACGCCTGGTCGATCATCCGAGTCTTCGCGATCGGCACCGCCAACAACGTCCTGTACTTCATCGACTACGACACCAGTAACGGCACGTGGACGAGCTGGGGAACCGTGGACGCTACGGCCTGCACCACCAGCACCGACTGGGGCGTGCGCGAGTCCGTCTTCGGCTGTACCTGGAAGCACGACGTCTACATGATGCAGGGTTCCGGCCCCAGTACCCTGAAGAGTTTCCACCTGTCGGCATTCTCGAAGCCGCCCAACGCCCCAACCTGGGCGGCCCCATCAAGCGGCCTCGCGCAGGATGTCAACGCCACTCTGACGTTGGACTGGGACTTCTCTGACCTGGACCCATCCGACACGCAGAGCGCCTACGCGCTGAGTCGCCAGATCGGCGCGGGCGCGCTCCAGTACTACACCGCTGCTGGCGGAACGTGGGGCAGTACCGAAGTTCAGAACACTTCCGCAGCCAGCGCGGTTACGCTCGCCTCCGGGTGGGGGGCCGACTCGGACGCCAACCACGTTTACAAGGTGAAGACGTGGGACTCCACCAGCCTTGCTGGCGTGTACAGCAATGGCCTAGTTGTTGTTCCGTCCGCCAAGGACAACCCCACGCTGACCGCGCCGGGCGCGTCGATCGCTTCCAAGCAGGTGACGGCATCGTGGACGGTGGCCACCCAGACTGCATTCAAGATCCAGCTTTCCGGGGATGTCACCTACGACACCGGGTGGATCGTCAGCACGTCCACCTCGTACACCGTGCCGAAGGACATGGCTGACGGCAACAGCGTCACCCTCACGCTCTACACCCAGAACGACGAGGGCCTGACCTCCAACGCCGTCAGCCAGGCGTTCACGGTGGCGTTCACGCCCCCCGCTGTGCCGACGTTGGTTGCGACGCCGAACAACACGACCGGCCTGATCGGTATCGCGATCACCAACCCGACTGGTGGCGTGTCGACCTTCGTCGGGGCCGGCGCTGCGGTGAAGGCCAACAACGCCAGCTTGACGCCCGTGGCGCACGCCAGCTCGGCGCGGCAGGACTTGATGATCCTGTTCGCGTCGATCCGTAACTCCGGCACCGGTACGGTGAACCTGCCGACCGGCTGGACATCGTTGGTGAACTTCGGAAACACCAGGGTCATGGGCCGGTTCTTCACGGACGGCACCGGCAGCGACGACCCCACGGTCACCTTCACGGGCGGCGCGACCGGCGCGGACACGATCGCGCAGATCGCCACCTTCCGTGGTGCTGGCATGAACAGCCTCGGCACGGTGCTGTCGGCCACGGTGCTCAACGGCGCGGCGCAGAACATCGCCTACCCGTCGCTGGCCATCGCCGTCAACAACCAGACGGTGCTGGTACTGGGCTGGAAGCAGGATGGTGCCGGCACCGGCATCGCCACGCTCGCCGGCATGACGGAGATCGGGGAGACCGAATCCGCGCTGGGCTCCGGCTCGGAGCAGGTCTGGGACTACGTGATCCAGACCACCGGCACGAACATCACCGGCTCCAGCTTCACGGTCACGGGCGGCACGTCGCAGATCAGTCGCGGTATCACCATGGCGCTCGACGTGAAGCCGGCATTGGCCTACAACGATATCTACCGCCGCATTGTGGGCAATACCGACGTGACACTGGATAACGGCACCAGCGGTATTCGTATCGCCACCCAGTTGCCCAGCGGCTCAACCTACAATGACTTCACGGCAAAGTCTGGAGTCGCCTACGAGTACCAGATCGTCGCCCTCGGCGTTAACGGAACGTCGGCTTTCTCGGCATGGACGGCGTGAGGTGGTGGTCTCCAATGTGGGGCGAGGTCTACAGGGCGTCGATGGACCCCAAAAACAACATGAAGGTATTCGTATGGGAATGCCGGAATTGCGACGTCCGCGCCCGCGCCCGCGAAACTGACCCACTGATCTGCTGGAATTGTGGCGGCAAGGTTCACATCGTTGCCACACCCTACGTTGCAAAGGACTCTTGGTGACGAAGACCTGTACGAAGTGCAAGGGGCATCTCCAAGACAGTCCGACTCTACTTCGAAGAGCTGCCGATCTACAAGAAGGACGGTGAGTCCGATCACAATATTTTTCCCGGACGTTTCGCACTATCAGGCCGGCCTGGTCATTCAACCCGGCACGGTCGTCGTCATCGCCAAGGCGACCGAGGGCACCACGTTTCTTGACGCGAGCTACTTCGACTTCAAGAACCAGGCCGCCAACGTCGGCGCCATCTTCGTCGGCTACCACTACCTGCATGCCGGATCGACCGCCGCCCAGGCGCAGTACGCGTTCAACCGGATGGGGCGCACGCCGGCCATGCTGGACGTGGAGGCTGGCTCCGGTGGTGTGTCCGACATCCTCGGCTTCGTGGACTCCTACCGCGCCCTAGGCGGCGTCATGAACCTGGTGTATCTGCCGCACTGGTACTGGAACCAGATCGGCTCCCCGAGTCTTTCGGGGCTGGCCTCTCGCGGCCTGAAGCTGGTGTCCAGCAACTACACCACCTACTCTGACTCCGGCCCCGGCTGGATCGGTTACGGCGGCTGCGAAGTCGCGCAGTGGCAGTACAGCGACAACCATCTCTACGGCGGGCAGCACGTCGACTTCAACGCGTACAAGGGGACCAAGGATCAGTACGCCGCCTTGGTCGGCGCCGCCGGCACTACTACTTCTGACGTACTCAACTTGGAGGAACTGGAAATGCATCACAGGCTCGTAAACGTGGGCGACGAGGTTACGTTCATGCCGTCGTCCGTCTCTGCCGGCAAGTGCATCTGGGTCGGCCTCACCATTGGCGGCCACGGCGGGCTTGCCTCGACCGTGAACGCCCAGATGTACTACGACGCCGCCTGGCACAACCTGGGGACTATCACCGTGAACGACGGCCCCGAGACGCTGCTGCCCTACATCGACCAGACGAACGTCCGGAACGTGTACGTCAAGCTGTTGTCCGGCCCGCCGGTCGACGTCTCGGCCGTCCCGTCCCAGGAAACGATCTAGGGGCGGACATGTTCACCAAGAAGTTCTGGAAGGATCTTGCGGAGCGCGCTATCTCCACTGCGGCGCAGGCCGCGATCGGTGCGATCGGTGCCGGCGAGCTGACCCACCTCAACTGGAAGGTGGTCGGCCTGACGGTGGTCGGCGCGGCCGTCCTGTCCGTGCTGAAGGGCGTGGTGGCCTCTCAGGTGGGGGATTCGTCCAGCGCGTCTCTGCTTCCGGCTACTGACGCTGCGCAGCCGCCCGCTAACCCGTAAGATATAGACACCCATCGATGGGGCTAAGAGGGGCGTTCCGCGCGGAGCGCCCCTCTCGTGTAGAAGGGGATGCGCCGTGATTCCGTGGTCCGTACTCGCTGACAACAGTGGGTGGGCGTTGGTCGGCGTGTTCGTCCTGTGTGTGTTCTTCGGGCTGCTGGTGCCCCGCAGGACCATCAAGGACTACGAGCGCGCGCTGGAGCGTGAACGTGCTCGAAACGATCTTGTTGCGGACACTGTATCCAAGCTGCTCGTGTACGCCGAGACGTCAGACAGGATCCTTCGGGCGTGGTATCGACGCTCGATGGATAAGGGCATAGATCCATTCATAGAAGATCGCGAGGTGCCCCATGATTAGGCTCCGGTGGCCCTGGCAGTGGGGGGCGACTGACCCAGAGAAGATTCGCGATCAGCTCGCGCAGAGCGAACGGAAGCTTACCGAGGCTGGAGCCCTGGCCGATCGTGCCGAAAAGGTGAACGGGTGGTTGCGCATACATATGCGCAACAATGACTTTGCATCCATGTTGGACGAGCACGTATTCGGTGGAAGGAGCAAGCAGTGACAAGCGGGTTGATCTGGACTATCGGCACGATCGAGCTGGTGCTGGCTGCGCTTCTCGTGACAGTGTTCGTCGTCCTGTACGGGGTGACGCGCCCGTGGTGGAAGAGCGACATCGGCCGGCAGGCGCTCGTGGAGCGTGGCGCTTTCATGCTCGTGCTGTGGTTCGCGACGATCAGCGCCATCGCCATCCACTACGGGGTGTTGCTGCCGGAGTGGTGGACCTGGGTCCGTCTGGGCACGTTTGGGGTGGTGCCTGTGGCGTTCGCCTGGCTGCTCGTGGTGTTCGTCCGCAGGCGTGTTCAGCGGAAGTGAACACGAAGCGAGGGACACACCGGCTGGTTAGTGTGTCCCTCGCCCCTTCTGTCCCGGGGTCTGACGGCTAACGCGTCCCCCCACTCGCCAGCCCCGGACCCTCCTACCTTGCCAGCTCGGCTCCAGGATTGCCATGTGAGCTACGTCAGTAGTGCAAGCGGGTCCGGACCTGGAGATCCTAGAAGGCTACTACACCTTCCAGGGCCAAGGCGCGTTCTGTCCACGCTCCAGGAGCGGGATGAGCTTGAAGGCCGCGTCGCTCATGCCCGCGAAGGTGTGGCGCGTGGCCGTACCGCTGGGCGCGTGGCCGTAGGTGTAGCCGGCCAGGTTCCAGGTGTACATCGGCACGTTCGCCGGTACCGAGGTGCTGACCGTGCCCTGGTCGACGTATATCGACCCGCCCCACATCATGGCCTGCTCGTCGGTCAGGATGATCACCCGATCGTGGCCGGCGAAGTGCGTCCGCAGCGCGCTGATCGTGTCGGTGCCGCCCATCTCCTTGATGGTGCGACCGACCAGCGTGAGAAGCGACTCGCCCTTGCGGACGGGGACCGTCGCGGAGCCGATACCGAAGATCACGAGCTTCGCGTTCTCGGCGCGCATTGCCAGCGCCGCGCCGAACACCGCCGCGACGTCACAGCGCCGCATGTCGCTCATCCGGCCTGCGGTAGGCGACCACATGGACCCGGACATGTCGACCAGGATCAGGGTCCTGCCTGGCAGCGCCGGCACGTTGGCCAGCGAGTGGGTGAGCGCCTGATCCAAGGCGTGACCCCACCGCAGCGACGGGGCGTTGCGGTGGGCGGCCAGCCAGCGGAACGGGAACATCCGCGACTTGGCGACCGTCTCCGGATCGGTGAACTTGGCGATCACCGGAGCGATTGCCGCGTCCGAGACGCCGGCCTGGTCGAAGTTGCGCAGGTTGCGAGCGAGCGCCATGATGCCCATGTTCGGGATCATGGCCTCCCAGAGCTTTGCCTTGTCGACCTTATTGCCGACCAGGGACAGTGCGTCCTCCCAGGTCATGCCGGCCCGCTTCAGGTGCTCCGTGGAGAGAAGCGCCTCCGGCCACTCACCCGCGATCTTGCGGAGCTGCTGGTTGTTGCGGATCATGCCGAGCCCCAGCGGAGTCGCGTCGTCCCGGTTGTGTCGCCGGTTGATCGCGTACTTGAACAGCTCGCCCTGCCACGGCTTGTCGGTGCTCGGGTGCACGAGGTCGATCACGTCGGCGAAGCGGTAGCCGTGGGAGGCGGTGTCGTATTTGAGCAGCGTGTACTCCGAGTACATGCGCACGATGGCGTCCGCGATGCCGCGCTTGATCGGCTTCGGGATGTTGCGGCCGTAGCGCGAGACGTAGTAGGCCAGCATCTCGCCCGGCTCGTCGGCGCGCTGAAGCACCGAGTCGATGATCTTCCGGTTGGAGATCTCCTGGCTGGACTTCTCGTCGCCGAGCCGCGCGCGTACCGCCTCCACTGCGCCGACCAGCGACGCCGAGCGCATGTTGCCTTCGGTGCGAAGCCAGCGAAGGAACTCGGAGATCCACTTCGGGTCGCTCACGGCGACGTCGCCGATCAGCCGCTCGTAGCGCTCGTCGCGCGCGTCGGCCTTCTCGTAGAACGAGTTCTCGCCGACCATGTTGGCGACGGCGAGGGTGAACAGCTCGGACTTCGGGTCACGCGCGTAGCCGGGCGCGCCCTCGTAGGTGGTGCCGCTGGCTACCTTCTCGGTCTTGATCGGCGAGTTGACGGCAGCGCGGGTGCCGGTCTGGTTGAAGCGGGTCACTGTCTCTTCTTTCGTTGTGCGGATACAAAAGCCCCGCCAGTCCCGGAGGACGGCGGGGAGCAAGAACTTTGAAGATGCCTGAGATCAAGTCAACTGCGGGCTTTCGTGATGGCCGCTGCTCTGCCGTTGAGCTACACGTCGGTTTAACAACGCGGTGGGAGTCGAACCCACAACCCGCTGCTTCGTTAGAAGTATCCGCAATTTGCGCACCAGGCATCATCTGAAGTTTTGGCTCCCCGAGTTCAAAGCGGGTTTGCGGGTGCTGCGTTGCCGTTGGAGATTTGCAGCTCTAGCTCTGCCTAGGCTTTGCCAGATGGATTCGAACCATATCCCTGTGAGGAACCGCCGACCCTGCGCACCGGGGAGGTGCTTCTCAAGTTGTGCTCCCTGAGATCAAGTCGCGTTGACAGCGTAGTTTCGCCAAAAGAAGTAGCTGTCGTGCTTCGCACCAGGGAGTGTTAAGTCTATTGTGGTCGCCCGAGATCCAAAGTTGGCGGCGCGGTACCGGATTCAATTAGCAGTTGAGAAGTAACCGCATTGCCTTCGCACCGGGCGACTGGTGACCAACGTACATGGGATCCAAGGGGCTGGCAAGTCCGTTGCCAGATTTTCTTTTTGGATCTTGCAGAGCCGGACGGGCGAGGTTCTAAAACTCGCGCTGACACCAGATTCTTCTGGCTGCCTCTCCCTTGGGCTACCGGCCGGTTGCGTGGGGCGGGTGGGAGTCGAACCCACAACCAACGAGGGCTTGAGCCTCGCGCCTCTTCCGTTGGGCTACCTCCCCGTGACCCGCAAGAGCAGGTTGGTTCTCCTGCGGGTGCGTCTCCCGTTACATGACTCCTCCCCTCCTCCGGCGTCAGAGTCCTGCTCGTATTGCTACGCTAGCACCTCGCAGGCGACTTGCCAACCCGCGTGGCAAGAGGTAGCCTACTCAGTGGTACGCATACTCATGAGCCACGCAGGAGGGAGGTACACAGCACCGTGAGTGATCACCCTGCCGCCCAGCGAGGCAGTGCACTGTTCCAGTTGGCTCAGGTTGCCTTGGGTCAGGATCCCATCGAATGGATCAAGGCCCAGCGCGCCGAAAAGAAGACCTGGGACGACATCAGCTACGAGCTTCGGGGGAAGATGCCCAACCGGCGACCGATCTCCCGCGAGACAGTCCGAGCCTGGGCGGAAGCCCAACAGGCCGCACCCGAAACACCATGAGACGTCTCCGGGGTGGTCGCGCTGCAATGCCGCCCGCCTCGGAGACAACAAAGGAATGACATGACAACCATGACCCGCACGGTCACTGAGCAGAAGATCGAACCGCAGGAGCAGGTCAAGCTGCTCCGACAGAACATGCTCCTGTGCCGCTCCCTCGGACACGCCTGGCACGGCGCCGGGGATAGCGGCAAGTTCCACGTCCACGAGAAGCGCAAGTCGAAGATCGTTGCCGTGTCCCGCACACTGTCGTGCACGCGCTGCAAGTGCTCGCGCACCGACGTGTACGACTACCCGTCGTTCGACCTCGTGAAGCACCTTCGCGTGTACCCGGATGGCTACCTGTTGACCAACGGCGCGTCCCGCATCTGGCGTCACCACGCCAATGCCGAACTCTTCATGAGGCAGGCCGAACCGTCATGATCGCAGTCGTGGTGTTCTTCCTGGCGATGGCCGTCGCGCTCATCGCCTTGCCGTTCATCCTGCTGTACCTGATCTTCAAGGCGCTCTTCTGGTTGGTGTGTCTGATCTTCTTCAGGCCGCGCACCCGAGTGAACGTCTACCCGCCCCCCGATAGGTGGAGGTAGTAGTGAGAGAAGCGGACTTCGAGCCGTTGGTGCTGGACGAGGATTCGGCGCGGGTACTGACCGATCAGATCCGCGATGACGTTAAGTCGCTCCTACCGAAGATCAAGCTGGCGTACGCCGGACGCGCAGATCGGGCGTTGGGCTACTCCTCCTGGGAGGAGTACTGCAAGTCGGAGTTGTCCAGCCTGCGGCTTCCCCTGCCGGAGCGCCGGGAGCTGGTGGCGCAACTGCGCGAGAGCAACATGAGCACGCGCGAGATCGCATCCGCGCTCAACGTGGGGCTGGGCACGGTGTCCCGCGATCTTCAGGAGTCGACCACTGTTCCAAGTGGAACAGTGGCCTCCGAGGTTAGAGAGGAGAAGGTTCGCGAACTGCGCGCGGACGGTGCTCCTTACGCCGACATCGCCAAGGAGCTTCAGATGTCCATCACGCAGATCTCCACCGCCGAGCGTAGTAACGGTGTGGACCCCGACATCCAGGAACTCGCCAAGCGCAACGAGGAGATCCTTGCCGCCAAGCGCGAGGGTGTGCCAATGGCTGATCTGACGAAGCGCTTCGGCTTGTCCAAGTCGGCCATCAACAAGATCGTGGCGCGCAACCGGCCCAACCTCGCGGGTGGCAGCCGCGCCACCGTTGGCAAGCGACGCGACGCCTTCCAGGTTCTCGCCGACCAGGGGTATTCCGCAGAGCAGATCGCCGACGCGCTCGGCTACGCGGACGTGGCGTGTACGCGCGTCGCCGCAAAGAAGTTCGGGATCACCATCCACGCGGACGCGGTGCAGTCCCGCCTGAAGAAGCGACACGACTCGTCGCGCATCCTTCAGGAAACGTACGTCTCCCTCGGCGCGCTGTTCGAAGGAGTCGATCTGGTTGATTTCGAAGAGATCAAACCAGATGAGGCGGCGGAAATGCTGCCTGAGTTCCAGGCTGCATACCGCAGTCTCAGCCAGCTCATCAAGAGCCTGAAAGGAATCGCTGAATGAGTAGCAACAACCGTGTCGAGCGCACCGCTCGACTCAAGTGGGTCAACGTCAAGGACATGCGTGTGCAGGGCGACGCGCAGCGCGGCCTCAAGTCAACCCGCGTCCACAAGATGCTGTTCGATGACGAGGGCCACGAGATCTTCGACCCGGAGCAGCTTGGTTACCCCACGCTGAGCTACCGGGACGGCGTGTACTACATCTGTGACGGCCAGCACCGCATCGCCGCCTACAAGGAGTGGGACAAGGACTGGGAGACCCAGCAGATGCAGTGCCAGGTCTACGAGGGCCTGACCCGCCAGGAGGAGGCGCAGATCTTCTTGCGCCTCAACAACACCCTGACCGTGACGCCGATGGCGAAGTTCAAGGTGGCGCTGACCGCCCAGCAGGAGCCGGAGACCTCCATCAACCAGGTCGTCACCCAGCACCACCTGAAGATCGGCCTGGCGGTCGGTCAGCTCAAGTGCCCCGGCACGCTGCTGACCATCTGGGCGCGCGGTGGTGCGCCGCTGCTCGGCAAGTCGCTGCGCATCGCCTACGACGCGTTCGGCGAGTTCGGTCTGGACTCCTGGGTGCTCGACGGCGTGTCGGCCGTCTGCATGCGCTACAAGGGTCTAGACGAGGTGGAGGCGACGCGCCGGCTGCGCCAGATGGCGGGTGGGTACAACGCACTCATGACGCGCGCCACCCAGTACCAGCACCAGCAGGGCCGCAAGAAGGGGGACGCGGTGGCCGGTTCCATCGTCACCACCCTGAACGCCGGCTCGAAGGGCATGAAGCTGCCCCCGTGGTGGGGCAAGTGAGGTTCCGCCACAAGCTCGCCTACGCACTGGCCGCCCGCCCCCTCTCGGAGTGGGCGGCCAGTCCTTCCAAAGTGGAGCCCGATATGAGATCCGCCAGGTTTGTCGGGCACTGCGCGAACTGCGGTCGCGCCCTCATGGAGGACAAGACCGGCCTGTGCGCCCTGTACGGGGGGCGCATCGACACCCAGCAAACGTATCGCTGCGGCTTCTTCCGTAGGCGGCACAAGGTGAAGGAATGACATGACCGAAGATTGGCAGAAGGACTTTCGCATCGGCGATCGGATCCAGCGCAACGACGGCGCGGATCCCGGATCGTGGGGTGGGGTTGTCACCAGCCTGAACCCACTCTTGGTGCGCTTCGCGCATCACCGGGTGGACCAGCACATCTTCTCGCGCCACCTCTACGAGGTGATGAAGCCGGAGGTTGGCGATCACCTGTGGGTGGTAAGCAACCAGGTCACCTTGTTCCGTGGCCGAGTCCAGCACATCTCGCCGACTACAACTCCGCGTATGTTCATTTCGGACGGTGAGCGCAACTCGGTCTACCGAATCTTCGATCGTTCGCAACGCCCGGAGCGCTCTTGGACGTGGTTCCACCCGGACAACCTGCCGACGCACGAAGAGCTGCGCGCCCTGGCCGGCCTCACCCCGGACGTCCCGGACGACAATCCGAACGGCAACAGGTTCAAGGCCGGCGACCGCGTGCGATACACGCTAGGTGATGGCACGCTGCTGAACGGTCAGACGTACACCGTGACGGCGCGACACAACAACCGCCTGTCCGGGCCGGGTACCGGGCAGCCGTACCGTGGCCATCCCGGCATCGAGCTGGAGGGCCAGCGTGGCTGGTATAGGGAGAGCAGCTTCGAGCTGGTCGAGGGGGTCACCCCGGAGCAGGAGTGCGACGAGCTGGCCGTGTTCAAGGAGAAGGTCGCCGACATGGCGCTGCGGTGGCAGACGTCCCAGGGTGGGGCCATCTGTGACGACCTGTGGGACAAGTGGCTGGGGCCGGAGCTGGGCATCACGAAGCCGAAGCCGGAGCTGCCGCCGGAGCCGGATGAGGTGGGCTTCGTCAGGTGCGTCAACGGACGGCTGTTCGTGCGCACCGACGCGGCGACCCCCCGCCGCTGGGTGGAGGTAACCAACGCGAGCGCGGGCGTCAACTCTTGCCGCGTGACCTCCTGTACCTGGGACGAAATTTGCTCCTTGACACAGTGAGTTGATCATGGAAGGATACTCCTAGACCCCCAAGGAGTGCCCCCATGGTTGATGAGTCCGAAGAGGACACCAGTCCCCCGCACACCGAGATGCAGAAGGCGGCACAGTACGCCATCATCCTGATCCTCACCTTCGGTGGCGCAGTTGGCATCTGTGCGATCTGGGGGATCGTTCGAGTGATCCTTCGATTCACATGA
>Ga0310810_10006962_pt1 | contig 12835 bp, 12 predicted proteins | sample NCmetagenome_FD_207641 | JGI IMG/M metagenome (GOLD analysis project Ga0310810, IMG submission 207641) | Soil microbial communities from experimental microcosm in Duke University, North Carolina, United States - NC | ecosystem: Engineered > Artificial ecosystem > Soil microcosm > Unclassified ... | reverse complement strand
GTCAGCGGAGTCGCCGCGGAGGTGATCGACGTTGCAGTCACGCGTCCGCGTCGGCGGCCAGGATCTCGCTCACCTGCATCGCATCCTTGTCGCCGCGACCGCTCACACAAAGGAGCACCGGCGCGTCGGTCGCCCACCGGCCGCGCTGCGACGCGACCCATGCAACCGCGTGCGCGGTCTCGAGCGCCGGAATGATGCCCTCGAGGCGGCTCAACATCTGGAAGCCGTCCAACGCCTCCGAGTCGGTCACCGACACGTAGCGCGCGCGTCCGGATTGCTTGAGATACGAGTGCTCGGGACCGACGCCCGGATAGTCGAGACCCGCTGAGATCGAGTGGGCGGGATGCACCTGGCCGTGCTCGTCTTGCAGGAGGTAGCTGAGCGATCCGTGCAGCACGCCCGGCGTACCGCGCGAGAGCGACGCCGAATGACGTTCTGTGTCGAGTCCCTCGCCCGCTGCCTCAACGCCCACCAACTCGACTTCGCGATCCGGCACGAATGCGTGAAAGATCCCCATCGCATTCGATCCGCCGCCGACGCAGGCCACCACGGTAGCAGGCAACCGGCCCGCCCGCTCGAGCATCTGCGCGCGCGCTTCCGTGCCGATCACCGATTGCAGGTCACGCACAATACGTGGATAGGGAGCCGGCCCGACCACCGAGCCGATGATGTAGTGGCTATCAGTCACGTTCGTTACCCAGTCGCGAATTGCTTCGCTCGTGGCATCCTTCAACGTCTTCGTCCCCGACGTCACCGGACGCACTTCCGCGCCCATGAGCCGCATCCGGAAGACGTTCAGCGCCTGCCGCCGCATGTCTTCCTCGCCCATGTAGACCACGCACTCGAGTCCGAACCGGGCGCACACGGTTGCTGTCGCTACCCCGTGCTGGCCTGCACCGGTCTCGGCGATGATCCGTCGCTTGCCCATCCGCCGGGCGAGCAACGCTTGTCCGACGGTGTTGTTGATTTTGTGGGCGCCCGTGTGGTTGAGATCTTCCCGCTTGAGGTACACGGGGGCTCCAACCAACTCGGAGAAGCGAGGCGCATCACTCAACGAGGATGGACGACCGACGTAGGTACGGAGCAAATTGTCCAGCTCGGCTCGGAAGCCGGCGTCCGCCATGGCGCGATCGTACTCCTCCTCGAGCTGATCGAGCGCCGGGACCAGCGTCTCGGGGACATATCGGCCGCCGAACACGCCAAACCGGTCCTGTCGTTCCGCTATCGTCATGCGCGTTGGGTCTCGAGAAGCACGGCGCGCGCGAACTCGCGCATCCGTTCGGGGTCTTTGATGCCGCGCGCCCGCTCAATGCCGGACGACACGTCGACGACATCGGGGTGGAACGTGCGGATGGCGTGCGCCACATTGTCGGGCGTTAGACCGCCGGCGACGATGAATGTACTCAGCTGGGGGCGCGCGTCCGCCGGCAGCGCGCTCCAGTCGAACGCGGTGCCCGATCCGCCGACGCTTCCGGCGACAGCGGCGTCGAGCAGAATGCCGTCGGCCACGCCATCCAACTCGGCGATCGACCGCGCAGCGTCCTCTCCGTTAGTCACCCGCACGACGGCCCAGACCGCGGTGGGCGACTCGAGCTTGTCGCGTGCGTCGCGAACTGTCATGGGAGATGGGTCGCCGTGCAATTGCGCGACGTCCAATCGCAGGCGCCGTGAGAGCTCGACAATCTCCTCGACCGTGTGCGAACCAAACACCGCCGCGCGCTTGATGCCTGCCGACAGCGCGTCGAGTACGAGCGCGGCGCGCGCGGCGTCCAGTCGTCGCGGTCCATTCGCCAGGACGACGCCTGCGTAGGTGCCGCCTTGCGGACCAACGAGCGCCGCGTCCCCGGGACGCGTGAGGCCGCAGAACTTGATCTCAACCGCCACGTTCACTCCGTGGCACCCTGGTGAGCGCGCGCACCGCAGCCGTCGGATCCGGCGAGGCCGAGATGCTCGACCCGACGAGGATCGCGTCCGCGCCGGACGCGGCGGCACGTTTGACGTCCGCCACGCTGCGTACGCCGCTCTCGGCGATGGCCACGCAGTCGGCGGGCACCAGGCGCACGAGCGCGGCGCCTACTTCGGGTTCGATTTTCAACGTTTCGAGGTCGCGATTGTTCACGCCGATCACGTGCGCTCCCGCCGCGAGTGCGCGCTCGAGCTCGGCCGTGGTGCGCACTTCGACCAGCGGCTCGATCTCGACCGACATCGCGAACGCGACGAGACGATGCAGCACGTCTGGCGACAAGGCGCGCGCGATGAGCAGCACCGCCGCCGCACCGGCCGCGCGCGCCTCGAGTAGCTGCAGCTCGTCGACGTGAAAATCCTTGCGCAGCAGCGGTGCGCTGTTCCCCACTGACGCGCGCGCGGATCGCAGGTCGTCGAGCGATCCGCCGAAGTGCGCCGGTTCCGTTAGGACAGACACGGCCGCTGCGCCGCCTTGGACGTACGCCGACGCCTGTGCACCGGCCGATATCGACGGATTGATCGATCCCTTGGACGGCGAGCGTCGCTTCACTTCGGCGATGATGGATACCATCGGCCGGCGCAGCGCCGACCGGAACTTCGGTGCGGGCGTCGCGCTCGCGGCCTCACGCTCGAGCGCGGCAACAAGGGCGCGGTCGGCGCGAATCCGCGAGACGCGCTCGTACGCTTCGGCGACGATCCCGCCCAACACACCGGAAGGCGGTCGCCACGTAATAGAGGATTGGGAGGCTTGCACTTCGGTCGATCTTCGGCTATTGTGCAATTCGGAGTCCATTCGGGAACGGAAGGCGAGGTCGGTTGGCTCGAGGGCGAGCGAGCCGGCGCCTCCATCAACTGGTCTCTCACGCGGGGACAGCATGGCGCTCACGAAGCGGCAACGCGAGATCCTCACCTATCTCGGCACGTACGCGGAGCAGAACGGATACGCGCCGAGTTTCGAGGAGATTGCGCGACAGTTCAACTATAACTCGCTGGCCACGGTGCACGAGCACCTCACGAATCTCGAGCGCAAGGGGTACATCAAGCGCGCCTACAATGAAAGCCGCGCGATCGAGATTCTACCATCCGACGCGTACCCGCGCGCGGTCGAGCTCCCACTGTTGGGAAGCGTCGCGGCAGGTTCGCCGATCGAAGCGATCGAGGTGAACGAGACGGTGAGTGTGCCCGAGTCGTTCATCGGCCGCACCGGGAATCACTTCGTGCTGCGTGTCCGCGGAAACTCAATGATCGATGAGCAGATTCGCGACGGCGATTTCGTCGTGATCAACGAGCGGCGTGCGGCGGACAATGGGGACACGGTGATCGCGCTCATCGACAACACCGCGGCCACGGTCAAGAAGTTCTATCGCGAGCGCGACGGGCGCATCCGGTTGCAGCCGGCGAACGAGACGATGTCGCCCCTCTACGTCCACGAGAACGACGTGACGATCCAGGGTGTCGTGGTGGGCGTGCTCAGGCGGTACTAAAGGCGGACACGCCGGACACGGCCGGACACACGACCGGATAGTGCGCGAGCCTGTTGGTTTGAAAAATCGACTCGCCCTGTCCCGCTTTGTCCGTTCGTGTCCGGCCTCGTCCGCGCTCACATCGTGAGACTTGCATTGCCGTCGGAGGCGGATTCGCGAGCGCTCCATCGTGCGCGCGTGTCCGCCTCCGCTATCTGACAAGCTTCCACGAGTTGATAGCGGAACACCCGGACAAAGTCGGACAAAGCGGGATGATTTGTAGCTGCTCCAGATGGCAGCGTTCTGAAACCAATGACCAGGCCCTGTCTTGTTCGTGTCCGACCGCTTCTAGCCCTGTAGTCTGCTCGCCTTACGCAAACGCTCAAGAGCGGCGAAGCCCACCCCGTCACGTAACGCGGCGTCGGCTTCGCGTAACGCGTCTCCAAACGACGGCGCCCGTCCCGAGACGTAGATCGCGGCGGCGGCGTTAAGCATGACTGCCATAGCGGCCACGGTTTTCCCCTGCCCGCGTAGGATGCTTTCGATCATCTGCGCGTTGTCCTCGGGCGACCCTCCGGCCAATTCGGCAACCGCATTCGGCGCTGACACCGACGGCTCGGTCGTCGGGTCGATTTTCCACAGTGTCCCGCTTCCCCCTGTGCGGATCTCATGGACGTGCGTACACCCCAGCGGCGAGATCTCGTCCATTCCTGGCTCGCCATGCACGACGAGTGCGTGACGACTGCCAAGCGCCATGAGCGCGCCCGAGATGAGCGGTAGCCGTGCAAGATCCGACACGCCCACCACCTGCCTCCCCGCCGACGCTGGATTCGCCAACGGTCCGACCATGTTCATGAGCGTTCCGATCGCGAGCTCGCTGCGCACGTGGCCGACGTGCTTCATTGCCGGGTGCATGCGCGGCGCGAACATGAACACGATCCCGGCCGACTCGAGGGTGCGCCGCATCGCGTCCACCGACTGCGCGATATCCACGCCTAACGCTTCGAGTACGTCGGCGCTGCCGGATCGCGTGGTGAACGACCGGTTGCCGTGCTTCGCGATGCGCACGCCGGTGCCGGCAGCCACCAGTGCGGCGGCAGTCGAGATGTTGAATGTCGTCACCGTACCACCACCCGTCCCGCACGTGTCGACCAACGCATCGGGGTCGTCGACGGGCAGTCGGACCATCACGGCGCGGAGCGCGCGCGCCGCACCGGCGATCTCCGCCGGCGTCTCCCCTTTCACGCGCAACCCCATCAACATCGCACCCACCTGTGACGGCGTCGCGTCGCCGCGCATGATCACATCGAACGCGCCGGCGGTCTCGTCCTCCGTGAGCGATTGATGGTCGGCCAGTTGCCGCAGCGCGTGCGCGAGTGCCTCAGTGGACACCGATCGTCTCGAACAGCCGCTCGCGCAGCGCCGCGTGCGATGCGATGAGCGAGATCACGAGCGCCAACAGCCGCACGCGCTCGACATCCTCGTCCATGAACACGCCGCGCTGCACGCGATTGGTGAGATTCACCACGCCCACGAGGTCGTCGTGGTAGACTAACGGAAAGCTGATGAACGAGCCGGTCGTGAAGTACTCGTCGCCGATGAGCGGATGGCCGCGCGCCTGCGCGACGTCGGTGACCAGCACCGGCTGTCGGCTCGCCGCGACTTTGCCGGACACGCCGAAGCCCATCGGGATGCGCTTGCCTTCGGTGACGTCGGGCGAGAGACCTTTGGCGGCGGCGATGTACAGCTCCTGTGCGTCGGGCACGCGCAGCACGAGCGAGCACCGTTGGGCCTGCATGTCATCGCCCACGAGCGCGAGCAGACCATCGGCGAGCTGGCGCGGATCGGCGGTTGATGCGTCGAGCGACAACACGCGATCGATGAGATAGAGCGTACGCGTTTTCTGCCGCAGCGTTTCGCTTCTGCGGTGCAGCTCGACGTGCGCTTGTTCGAGCTGACCCACGGCCGCGGCCACCTGCCCTTCCACCGCTTCCGCACGGCGCGTGGCGCGCCGCGCATCTTCACGCGCGCGCGCGGCCTCTTGTTCGAGCGCGAGGAGCCGCGCCGCCTCGACAATGGTCGCGCTCGCTGGTGTGTTGCGCGCCGCCGCGAGCTCGCTCTCCAAGTGCGCGAGGTGCTTGACGTATTCGCCGTGCACGCGCTGCGTCACGTCCTCGAGCGTGCGCACTGCCTCGTTGCGCGCCTCCTGCTCCGAGAAGCGAGCGAACGCCAGCTCGAACAGCGCGACGTACGGCGCGAACCGCTCCATCACGCGCGTGCCGAAAAAGCGGCGCGGCTCGTAGAGACCTACCACCGAATGCAGATGTCCGTCCACGAGAATGCCGCGCAGCGCGAGCAGACCTTCTTCGTTGAGCGCGTGCTCGAGACCGAAAAACCGCCCGAGCTCATCGGACTCATCGCCCGCGTCGGCGAATTGTCCCCCGGCATTGATCGTGGCGCGGAGTCGCGCGGGCAGGTGGTCGAACGTGGTGTCCACGCGGGCGCGCGCAACGCGTCCGTTTTCGGGCGTCGACTTGTTGGTGAAGAGCTGGCGTCGCATGTCGAAGGACAGCAGCACCAGGTGCGTCGACCGGTCGACTTCGGCCAATGCCTCGCCCAACGCAACGAAGGCAGCGTCCAAATCCGAGGCGGCACCAAGAGCATGCGCCAGGGACGCAAGTGTGCGAGGAGGCATGTGTGTTGGTGAGCCGCTGTTAGACGGCGTGTGAGTCTTAAGCGGGTTCGTCAAACTAGAGGCGTAGGTATCGAGCTGTCAATCGTTTCGCTCATGCGATCTCGCTTGACACCAGAGGGCACGCGGATAGTTTCCGACACATGCCGGAGCGCACCGTGCAACTGGTGCTGCACTACGATGGCGCCGGGTTCGCCGGATGGCAGCGACAGCCGCGCGAGCGCACCGTGCAAGGGGAGCTCGAGGACGCGTTGGGCCACATTTGTGCGCGACCCGTGGCCGCGCTTGGCGCCGGCCGAACCGATGCGGGAGTGCACGCACGCGGCCAGGCGGTCGGAGTCCGGGTTCCGGAGCGGTGGACCCCGTCGGCGCTCAGACGTGCGCTGAATGGCGTGCTGCCGCGGGACGTGTGGGTGGCCGCGGCGCACGACATGGCGCCGGCCTTTCACGCACGCTTCGATGCCATATCGAGACGGTACAGCTATTACATCGGCACTGACGACGCCGCACGTTCGCCGTTCCGGCGGCGGATCGAGTGGGCGCTCGACCGCGCGCTCGACGCGCGCATCCTCGCGATGAATGCGGCCGCGCTGTGCGGCCAGCATTGCTTTCGCGCCTTCGCGGTGAAAGGCACCGCGCCCGAGCGCGACGCGCATCTGTGCACCGTCACGCGCGCCATATGGCATGAGCGTCCCGGCGGCCTCGTGTTCGAGATCGAGGCGAACCGGTTTCTTCACCACATGGTGCGCCTCCTCGTCGGCACGATGGCCGACGCCGCGAGCGGACGCCGCGACCCGTCATCCGTGTCCGCTCTGTTAGGCGTCGACGACAACAGCGGCACGTCCGCGCCCGCGCCGCCGCACGCGCTGTTTCTCGACGCGGTCATCTATCCGCCCGACCTCTATGTGACCACGGCATGAGACTGTTTCTCGATACCGCGAGCCTCGACGACATCCGGTGGGCACTTACCACGGGTGTCATCGACGGCGTGACCACCAACCCAACGCTCATCGCGCGCGAGCTCGCGGGCGATGATCCCACTGAACACGTCACCGCGATCGCCCGCGCGGTGCCGGGGCCTGTGACCGTTCAAGTAATCTCCGCGGACGCCGACGGCATCTACCGTGAGGCGCGCGACCTGTCGCGCATTGCTGACAACGTTGTCGTCGAGATCCCGATGGTCGAAGACGGCATCGTCGCCATGCGACGGCTCGTGCCCGAGGGCGCGGTGGTGAACATGACGCTCGTGTTCAGCGCCGCGCAGGCGTTGCTCGCCGCGAAGGCGGGCGCCGCCTACGTGAGCCCGTTCATCGGCCGCCTCGACGATGCCGGCGGCGATGGCGGCGCGCTGGTTGCCGACATCCGCACGATGTTCGATCGGTTCGCGCCCGAGTGTGAGATCCTCGCATCGTCGGTACGGAGTCCCAAGCGCCTCGTGGACGCGGTCAAGTTAGGCGCGAACGCCGTGGCCGTGCCGCCCTCGGTGCTGCGCGCGATGTTGCTGCATCCGCTCACGGACCTCGGCCTGCAAGGGTTTCTGCGCGACTGGGGCACGCGGTTAGGCGTAGCGCGGAGCGACGCGTGAAGCACGCCTGGCTCATCGTGGCGCTGGCCGCCGTCGCCTGCCGCGGCGACGCGCCGCGCGCCAAGGCGGTCGCGGTCACGGATTCGCCGGGAGCGCTGTCGCCGCTGCGCGTGGAGAGCGCCAGCGCCGCCACGCGGTCCGATTCGATCGACTCGCGCCGCCGCACGCTCCTCACCGACGCGGTGGCGAAAGTCTCGCCCGCCGTGGTCACGGTGCAGACGGAAGTCGTGCAGAACGCACCCGTCGATCCGTTCGATGCCTTCTTCGGCGGCGCCGGATCGGGCCAGCGCGTTCTGCAAGGACTCGGCACCGGGTTCATCGTGCGGGCCGATGGCGTGATCGTGACCAACGCGCACGTGATCGCCGATGCGAAAACCATTTCGGTCGCGCTGCGCGACGGCACGCCATACCGCGCCCGCCTCGTCGGCAAGGATGAGACGAACGACATCGCGGTCCTCAGGATCGACGCGAAGAATCTGCCGGTCGCGGAGCTCGGCAACTCCGACAGCTTGTTGATCGGCGAATGGGCCATCGCCATCGGCAACCCGTACGGGTTCTATCTGGGGAACTCGGAACCCAGCGTGACGACGGGGGTGATCAGCGGCACGGGCCGCAACCTGGCCGCGCCTAACGAAGGCAGCGCCACCTACGTCGACATGATCCAGACCGACGCCGCCATCAACCACGGCAATTCGGGTGGCCCGTTGGTCGACGCCGTCGGCGAAGTCATCGGGATGAACAGCTCCATCTATTCGCCGTCCGGTGGATCGGTCGGACTCGGCTTCGCGATTCCCATCAATCGCGTCAAGCGCGTGATGGAAGACCTGTTGCTCCACGGGGTGGTGCGGCAGCCGTGGTTAGGCATCAAGCTCGAGCTCCCCGAGGCCAACAGCCCGCTCGGCGCGCTGCGATTCGGCGTCAACGTGCGCGCGGTGGTGCCGGGATCGCCCGCCGACGGCGCCGGCATAAAGGCCGGCGACGCGCTGCTCAAGGCGGGCAACCGCGTGCTCCACAACCCCTTCGACTGGGAAGCGGAGAAGCTCGACCTGCGCGTCGGCGAACGCGTGCAGTTGACGGTGAAGCGCGGCGAGCGGCAGTTCCCGGTATCCGTCACCGTCGCCTCGCTGCCCGACGAGAGCGCGCCGAAGGTGCAGGTGCTCAAGGAGCTCGAGCTGGTCACCGTGACGGCCGCCATTCGCGCCGAGCGCGGCATTCGGAGCTCGCACGGCGCCCTCATTTATCAGGTGAGCTCGCGCGTGTCCGATGACTTAGGCATCGCCAAAGGGGACGTGATCGTGCAGATCAACCAGGTGCCGATCGACAACGCGCAGGACGTGCAGAAGGCGTTGAACGCACTCGCCGGCCGCAGCGTGATCCACATGTACTTCGAGCGTGGAGGCCAGATCTACTCGACCGACTTCATGGTCCGATGAGCGACGCGACCCGGTACACGTCTCCGCTCGCCCAACGCTACGCGTCGCGGGCCATGCTGGCCCTGTGGTCGCCGCAGGAGCGGCACGCGCTGTGGCGGCGCCTCTGGCTGGCGCTCGCCGAAGCGCAGCACGAGTTAGGCATAACGGCCGTCACCGACGAGGGCCTCGCGCAGATGCGCGCGCACCTCGACGACATCGACTTCGATGCCGCCGACGCGTTCGAGCGCCGTTTCCGCCACGACGTGATGGCGCACGTGCACACGTTCGGCGCCGTCGCGCCCAAGGCGCGCGCGTTCATCCACCTCGGCGCGACGAGCGCGTTCGTCACCGACAACGCCGACGTGATCCTGATGCGCCGCGGCCTCGAGCTGCTGCGCGCCGAGATCGTCGGCGTGCTCCGCGCGCTCGCGGCGTTCGCCGAGCAGTGGCGCGACGAGCCCACACTCGCGTACACGCACCTGCAGCCCGCGCAGCTCACCACCGTGGGCAAGCGCGCAACGCTGTGGATGCAGGATCTGGTGCTCGACCTCGCGGACCTCGACCACCGCGTCGCGACGCTGCCGCTGCGCGGCGTGAAAGGGACCACCGGGACGCAGGCGAGTTTCCTCGAGCTCTTCGACGGCGACCACGAGAAGGTGCGCCAGCTCGAGCGCCTCGTGGTCCGCCGGTTAGGCTTCGATCACGTGCTGCCGGTGACGGGACAAACGTACAGCCGCAAGCTCGACGCGCAGGTCCTGGGCGTCGTGGCCGGCATCGCCTCGAGCGCCGCCAAGTTTGCGGGTGACATCCGCGTCCTGCAGTCGTTCGGCGAGATCGAAGAGCCGTTCGAAACCGAACAGGTGGGCTCGTCCGCGATGGCGTACAAGCGCAACCCGATGCGCGCCGAGCGGATCTCGTCGCTCGCGCGGTTCGTGATATCACTGGAGGAGAACGCGAACCTGACGCACGGTGCCCAATTCTTCGAGCGCACGCTGGACGATAGCGCGAACCGACGGCTGGTGATCCCCGAATCGTTCCTCGCCGTGGATTCCATCCTGCTGCTCGCGGCGAACATTGCGTTAGGCCTCGAGGTGCATCCCGCACGCATCCGGCGCCGCGTGGCGGACGAGCTGCCGTTCATGGCCACCGAAGCGCTCATTGTCCAGAGCGTGCGCGCGGGCGGTGATCGACAGACGGCGCACGAGCGCATCCGCCGCCACAGCCTGGCCGCGGCGCAGGCGGTGAAGGATGGCGCGGCCCGCAACGATCTGTTCGAGCGCCTCGCCGCCGACGCCGATGCCGGCCTCTCGCCTAACGATCTGCGCCAGGCCGGCGATCCCGACCGGTATCTGGGTCGCGCGCCGCGTCAGGTCGATGACTTCCTGCGCGACGTGATCGCCCCCATTCTTGCCGCTGCCCCCGCTGCAGCGTTAGGCGCCGAGGAGCCCCGCGTATGACGCCGATGGTTTCGAGCAACCTGCCCTTGAGACGCATCGGCCGAGGAAAGGTGCGCGACATTTACGAGATCGACGCGTCCCGGATCCTCCTCGTCGCCACCGACCGCGTGAGCGCGTTCGACGTGGTAATGCGCGAGACGATTCCGTTCAAGGGCGCCGTGCTCACGCAGCTGAGCGCGTGGTGGTTTGCGCAGGTCGCGGACATCGTCTCCACGCATCTCATTACCGCCCGCACGTCGGATATCGTTCGCCTCGTACCGGGTCTCGCGTCCTTTCGCCAGGCGATCGCCGGACGCTCCATGCTGTGCCGCCGCGCGGCCGTGTTCCCGATCGAGTGCGTCATTCGCGGATATATTTCGGGGTCGGCGTGGAAGGAGTACGCGAAGTCGGGGACGCTGGCCGGCGAGCCCTTGCCCGCTGGACTGCGCGAAAGCGACCGCCTGGCGGAGCCGATCTTCAGCCCCGCCACCAAGGCGGAAACGGGACACGACGAAAACATCACCGTGCGCCGCATGCGGCAGATCGTCGGCGAGGATCTCGGCGTGGAGCTCGAGCGGCTCACACGCGCGGTCTTCGCGCGCGGCAGCGCAATCGCCGAAGATCGCGGGATCATCGTGGCCGACACCAAGCTCGAGTTCGGCCGCGCCCCCGATGAATCGATCGTGTTGATCGACGAGCTGCTCACACCGGATAGCTCGCGCTTCTGGCCGGCCGATTCGTACAAGCCGGGCGGATCGCAGCCGAGCTTCGACAAGCAGCCGCTGCGCGACTATCTCGATAGTGAGCGCCGCGCGGGCCGCTGGAACGGCGAGGCACCCGCGCCGCCGCTGCCGGACGAGGTCGTGCGCGCCACCAGCGCCCGCTACCTCGACGCCTTCCGTCGCCTAACGGGAGAGTCCCTGGACGTGAGCGATCGGCAATGAGCTTCGCGCGCGAAGGCATCGTGTTCATCGTCGGCGGCGCGGTCGCGGTGGTGGTCGTGTTCGCGCTCGCCCTGGCGTTCCGATCGTGGCCATTATGGGTGGCCGGCATCGTCGTGCTCATCATCGCGATCTGGATCGCCTACTTCTTCCGCGACCCCGAGCGCATGGGCCCCCGCGGCGACCGTCTCGTCATCGCCCCTGCCGACGGACGCGTGGTGATGATCACGCCGGTCGATGAACCCGACTTCGTGCACGGCCGGGCCATCCGCATTTCGATTTTCATGAACATCTTCAATGTGCACGTGAACCGATACCCGGTGAACGGCACGGTGGCGTACGAGCACTACAACCCCGGCAAGTTCCTCAACGCTGCCGCGGAAAAGGCGAGCCTGGAGAACGAGCAAATGTCGGTGGGCATCGACCACACTTCGCACAAGGTGCTGGTCCGTCAAATTGCGGGACTGGTTGCTCGGCGCATCGCCACGTACGCGAAGGTCGGCGCGACGGCCGTGCAGGGGGAGCGCATGGGCATCATTCGGTTCGGTTCGCGCGTCGACGTATTCGTGCCGCCCGACGCGACCATCCGCACGCGCGTCGGCGACCGGCCGACGGCCGGCGTGACGGTGCTCGCGGAGCTGCACTCGTGAGACCGGCCATCCCCCGCCCCGACATGCGCCGCGCCGTGGTGTTGTTGCCTAACGGATTCACGTTGGGCAATCTCTTGTTCGGCGTGTTCGCGATCGCCTCGGCGTCGCGCGGCGACTTCGAGTGGGCGGGCTGGTGCGTCGTGTTGGGCGGCGTCATGGACACGCTCGATGGTCGCGTGGCACGCATGACGCGGACGTCGAGCCGCTTCGGCGTCGAGCTCGATTCGCTCGTCGACGCGGTCACCTTCGGCGTTGCACCCGCGTTCATCATGTACTTCGCGGTGCTCAACCACGACAACCTGGGCGTCTTCGTCTCGTTCATCTACGTCGCGTGCGCGGTGATGCGGCTGGCGCGCTTCAACATCGAACAGGGCGGTCGCGCGAAGACGCAGTTCCACGGCTTGCCGAGTCCAGCCGCGGGCATGACGCTCGCCACGTATTGGTGGTTCAGTCAAACGAGCTTGTTCAACATGGTGAGCGGATGGCCGTGGCACACCGCGCTGCCCGTCGTGATGCTCGTGCTGAGCTTCCTCATGATCAGCCACGTGCTGTACCCGGCGCCGCCGAACATCAGTCTGCGCAAGCCAGGCACGATCGTGCTCGGCGCGGCATTCATCGCCGCCATCGTGATGGTCGTGATCGATCATCGCCGCTACGCGTTTCCGCTCATGGTCGCGTACGTCGCCTACGG
>Ga0310810_10006961_pt1 | contig 12836 bp, 15 predicted proteins | sample NCmetagenome_FD_207641 | JGI IMG/M metagenome (GOLD analysis project Ga0310810, IMG submission 207641) | Soil microbial communities from experimental microcosm in Duke University, North Carolina, United States - NC | ecosystem: Engineered > Artificial ecosystem > Soil microcosm > Unclassified ... | reverse complement strand
AACTTGAACTGGCGTGAGCGCGCTCATGCTCTTAGTACCTTCGTCTTGAACGCTGTAGGAGACGACGTAAGGAGACTCTGATTGTTCCGGTTGCCGCCAACCCCGCTTGAACAGAGTCTCCTTACATCGTCTCCTACAAAGTTCATTGGCGCCTCACCTGAGTTCAAATCGTTTGTGACAAGAACCCCCCATCGACTCGAATATCGGTTCCGGTGACAAAACCGCTCGCCGCATGACTGGCCAGGAACACCGCGGCACCTACCAACTCGTGCGGTTCGCCGAATCGGCCCATCGGCGTATGATTCCAGACGGCTTTGGTACGGTCGGTCGGCGAACCGTCCGGATGAAAGAGCAAGCGGCGATTCTGTTCGGCCGGGAAAAAGCCCGGAGTAATCGAGTTTACGCGCACACCCTTGGCCGCCCACTCGCGCGCAAGAAAAAAGGTCAGGTTCAGGACGGCGGCCTTCGCGGCTGAGTAGGTGGCAACGCGTGACAGTGGGAGATGGGCCGAGACACTGGCGATGTTGATAATGCTCCCTTTACCGCGTTGGACCATTACAGGCCCAAATTCCTGGCAAGGCAATAACACTCCGCCAACGAGGTTCAAATCGAAATTTGCCTGCCAATCCTGCAAGGCGATCGCTTCAAAAGCGCGTTCGGCGCTCACAACGACTTTCGGATCGTTGCCACCCGCCGCGTTGACGAGAATGCTCGCTTTGCCCAGCGACTGCTCGAGTTTCTCATGCGCGCTCCGCAGGCTTTCCTTGTTCACGGCGTCAGCGGTGAAGAATTGTGCCGTACCTCCGCTATTCTGAATCTCCTTAACACGCGCCTGGCCGCGCTCGACATTGCGGCCGAGGACGGCAACTTTGGCACCGGCTTCGGCTAAACCTTGCGCCAACGCTCCGCCCAGCACACCGGTTGCGCCAATAACGACTGCGATTTCATTTCGCAGATCAAATAGTTGCTCGGGTCTCATCGCCAATAGTTTGCGGCAAAAAGACATCGCGCAGAAGAAAATATTTTCCCCGGCAGCACATACATTCCAATTCCTGGGATAAGAAACCATCGGTGCTGTTTGGGAAGGCCGAGCTCCGCGAGGCCCCAAATCTCCGGAAGGCCCAAACATCTCCCATTATTTTTAGGCGATTGGGGCCTCGCGGAGTTCGGCCTTCCGAATTGTAAGAGTGGCGGATTTGGGTAACACGCCGCAACCATCCGTCTTCAGAATCTTCCCTCTCTTCGCTTTCTTCTGTTACGTTTCTGCTTATCCGCTGGCCAGTTTTGGTCAGATCGGCTAGTTTGGGCGAGCATGATTAGTTCTTTACCCAGGCCGGAGGTGATCCTTACCCACGAGAGCGATCTGGACGGCCTGATTGCGGGAGTGTTGTTGCAGCGGCTGGCGCGCAAGCTTTTTCAAGCGGATGTTCGCTTGGAGGCCTGCAATTACAATTACTGGAAACAGCGCGAGATCCGGGAGAAGTCAGGATGGATTACGGATCTGAGTTTCGAGGCGCGACTGGATCGAGCCAATTGGGTCATTATCGATCACCATGTGACGGATGCCATCCCTAAAAATGCGACGCTGATTCACGACATCAACAAATCCGCCGGCCTGCTCTGTTATGAGCTCTGCTGCAAACACGAGTTGGGTTCTCCGCGACTCGATCGGCTGGTTCACCTCAGCAATGTCGCAGACCTGTTTCTCGAAGATGACCCCGACTTTGTGCTCGCTGGCGACTATGCCAACCTGGTGAAGATCTACCAGTTTTGGAATTTGTATGCCTTGATCGATGGAGAAATTGAGCGCTTGTTGGATCACCCGCTCCTCGAAGTGATGGCCGTCAAACGCCGCATCGAGGACCCGCTCGGTTTGGCCTGGAGCAAAGCCAACATTGCGGAAATCTCGCCCGGCGTAGGTTTCGTCGATACTGTGGTTGGAAACAACAACCTGATTGTTCATCAACTGTTAGAGCAGCAATCCACCAAATATCCCGTCCTGCTCACTTTGTTTCGACGCGCCAACGGCGTAATTATTGCCAGTCTGCGCAGTCGGAACGGCGAGGCGCTCAAGATTGCCGAAAAACTCCAGGGCGGCGGTCATGCCAATGCCAGCGCCGCAACTCTGCCGCGCTCGGTCAAAACCATTCCGGATGCGGTCAATTATCTGCGTCAGACATTGAATCCCAAGAAGGAAGACGCACTGAACAGCTTGGAAAGCCTCTTTGCCGCCGTCGAGGCTGGGCAAAAATAGCGGGTTGACGGATCTTTGTGCGGTGAGACATGTCCCCGCTCCGCCTCGGCAGCCCGGTCTTTCCTGCTCGCAATTCGTATTCATCAGTCTCTATCCGCCGCTTTGTCTTCCAGGATTATTCTGACCCATTCTGAGTAATTCTGTGTGCCGGCATCTCGACGCAGCAGCAACACCTCGGCGTTCCTCCACTTCACGACTCTATTACTCCAATTCTCCATTACTGCTTCACGCCTTGCTCGAAAATCGCGATTGATTTAGGCTCACGCGAATATGGGTCAGCTTTTGCCTTTAGCAGCAACTTCGGATCAACGTGCCGATGGGCGTGCGCCCGATCAACTGCGTCCAGTTCGTTTTGTTAATCATATTGCTCCATACGCGACCGGTTCTACGCTCGTGGAATGGGGCAACACGCGCGTTATCTGCGGCGTCACGGTGGAGGAGACAGTTCCTCGCTGGATGAAAGAGCAAAACGTCCCCGGCGGTTGGATCACTGCCGAATACTCGATGCTCCCCTATTCGACTCTGCAGCGAAAACAACGCGACAGCACCAAAGGGAAGATCGACGGCCGGTCTCAGGAAATTCAACGGCTGATTGGTCGCGCGATGCGGGCTGCACTCGACCTGGAAAAACTCGGTCCACGGACGATTTGGGTCGATTGCGACGTTCTTCAGGCCGACGGCGGCACGCGGACTGCCGCCATTACAGGGGCGTATGTGGCGCTGTCTCTGGCTGTCCGGAAAATGCAAAGCGAGGGAAAGCTCTCGAGCAACCCCCTCCTCAACGCCGTCGCAGCTGTCAGTGTCGGAATCGTCGACCGAAACACACTCCTGGATCTCTGCTACACTGAGGATGCCGGTGCCTCGGTCGATTTGAACCTGGTCCTGAACTCCTCTGGCGAGTTCATCGAGCTTCAAGGCACAGGCGAAGAAGCGACTTTCAGCGAAGCGCAATTGGCGGAAATGCTGCGACTCGGCAAGGCGGGAATTGAGCAACTCCTGCGTTCTCAGCAGCAAGCCCTGGCAAAAGAATCTGCTTAATTCGAAAGCTTAGCCCTTTGAAGACCGCGTCTCGCGCTCATCATTCCTATTCGACTCTCTCGGCCTCGGTCCCGACCCGCCTTTGGCTGGTGCGTCATGCCGAAGTCGAAGAGCGATATCAGGCGGTCTTCGGCGGTTCTATTGACATGGACCTTTCGGCCCGCGGCCGCAAACAAGCTGAGTCGCTGGCTGCCTTTTTGCATCGACATCAGTTTGATGCCCTTTACGCGAGCCCGATGAAACGGGTTCAGCAAACGATGACTCCTTTTGTCGCTAACGGCGTTCCCAAGCCGGTTAATATTTCGGACCTGCGCGAGGTGGACTTTGGTGCGTGGACAGGCTTGCGGTGGGATGAGGTAGAAACCAAATGTGGAGTCAATCCGTTGAGGTGGTTGGACCAACTTGAGTGTGATGGAATTACTCGGGCCGAATCCGCCAATGCTCTGCGCGCCCGTCTGGAGCCGGTCTTGAGCAAAATTATGGCCGAACATCCCGGCCAGCAAATCGCCTTGTTCTGTCATGGCGGTGTGATCCGCATGTTATTGGCCATCCTGCTCAATTGGCCAGTTTCACAACTCGCCGCGGTCGAAATCGATTATGCGAGCCTGACGCAAGTTCTGTGCTATGCCTTTGGTGTCCGGCTACAGTTGCTCAATTTTACACCCTGGCGAGATCTTCCTGCGACGGACGAACATTCATGAGCGGGCGACGAAGGCAAGCCACGTCAAGTGGTGGAAGTCGCCGGCGCAGCAGCATGCCCCCAAATAGAGCCTCAGCCAGCTGCCGCCGAAAACCGCTTTGGCGAGTCAGCATCAAAGTTTCTCCGGAGGCCGAGGAGGCTGTTACCGAACTGTTGAGTGGAATCCTCGGCCAGTCCGTTTCTTCCTACACGGACGTCGACCTTGGTCTTGTCACCGTGGCTGCCTTTTTGCCATCGAAACGAACCTGGTCTGCGACGACAAGGCAAAAACTGAGCCGCGGAATTGAGTTTATGAGGCGTTGCGGCCTGTCCGTCGGTTTCGGGAAGTTATCATTCAACAAGATCGGGCCGCGGGATTGGGCGAACGCATGGAAACGTCATTTTAAGCCGTTGCAGATAGGTTCTGCGTTGTTAATTCGGTCCAGTTGGGCTCGGGTTCTTCGTCGCCGAGGCGAGCGAGTTGTCGTGTTGGATCCGGGTCTGAGTTTCGGGACCGGCCAGCATCCGACCACGCGATTTTGTCTCGAACAACTGGTCGCAGTTCGCCCTTTAGATCGCCGGAAGTCATTACTCGACCTAGGCACCGGTTCCGGGATTTTAGCAATTGCGGCGGCAAAACTTGGTTTTTATCCAATAAAAGCTTTGGATTTGGATACGGAGGCCGTCGCGATCGCCCGTGCCAATGCACACCGCAACCGGGTCGAAGACAAAATTGAGTTTCGCCGAGCGGATGTGGCCCGACTGCCTCTTCGGGCCTCCCAGCACTATTCGGTCATCTGCGCGAATTTGCTGACGCCGTTACTGCTTTCGCACCGGCACCGAATTGTCGCCCACCTGCAATTCCCCGGCCGGTTAGTGGTGGCGGGCATCTTAAAAACCGAATTTGCGCAAGTTCAGGCGGCGTTTCAAAGGATGGGAATGACGTTGACCGGCCAGCAGATTGAGGGGGAATGGTGTTCCGGCACTTTCGCCCGTTAAAGCGTTTCAAGGAGTTATTGCCTCCATTAGCGCGATTTAATTGTCCTCTCGACGAGTTGAATTACCCTTGACGAAGGGATAAATTACAAGGGACCTGAATGAAGGCGCGATGCAACAGGGCGGCTCATCCGGATGGTTTGGGCAAGCCGGCTGCGCTCAGCCAAAACAGAAGGCTCTGCGTTACCGCGTCAGGCGAGACGTCGCTCTGGACGCAGACGCTACTATTAAGAAAGCGAGGAACACATGATTCCGCAGATTGGCCTCGAGAACTGTCTGAGTTTCATCAATTGCCAGATTCACCCACCGCGAATTAGCCCCCATACCGAGACCGGTAAGCCGCCTCGTCGAGCGATCACCATCTCGCGCCAAAGCGGATCCGGCGGGCACTGTGTCGCTGAGAAATTGGTGGCGATCTTACGGGCGCGCGAACCCGAAGCCGAATGTGCTTGGACAGTTTTTGATCGAGAGTTAGTCGCGAAGGTTCTCGCGGATCATCATCTGCCCAGCAGGCTGGCGAGGTTTATGCCGGAAGATAAAATATCGGAGATGGCCGACACGATCGATGAGTTGTTTGGTCTGCACCCGCCTTCCTGGACGCTGGTGCACAAGAGTGCCGATACGATTTTGCATCTGGCGGAGCTCGGCAAAGTTATTCTGATTGGTCGCGGCGCCAACGTGATTACGCAGAAGCTGGATTATGTTTTCCATGTTCGATTGGTCGGTTCGCTTGAAAACCGCGTCAGGTACATGGAAAAACTGAACCAGATAACCCATCAGGAGGCGTTGGAGCTTGTGTGCTGCGAGGACCTGGGCAGGAAGCGGTACTTGAAGAAGTATTTTAGGAAGGATATCGACGACCCTTTGCTGTATCATATGGTTCTCAACACCGATATGCTCTCGCACGATGAAGCTGCTCACCTCATTGCGGATGCAATCCTCCAACCGAGAGAACCGGGTTTAAGCCACGCTGCCGCCGTGGCGGCGTGAGGTCCGCTGCCCAATTCAGGTCTAAGTGGCGTCTCGCTGGCTGAGCCCATCGCAAACGGCTCAAAGGAAGACCGGTCGAAATTGCTTTATACCCTTTGGGTTTGGTAATTACTATTCCCCTTCATCAAAATGCCGGCGCTTAAGACCTTGCTCTATGATAACCCGCCCTTTGTGACGCATTTGCCGCTGAATTACCGGTATACTCGTTCCCATTGCTGGGCCGACAAGGTAGTCGGCGGCCGTTTGCGATTCGGTTTTACACAATTCGCGGCTCGGATGCTTGGTGAAATTGTCGATTACAGTTTTGATGCGATAGCTGGAACCCCGGTTCGCCGGGGACAGGTGCTGGGCTGGGTCGAAGGCTTTAAAGGGATCTCCGATGTGATTTGTGCGGGGAATGGAGTGTTTGTCGGAGGCAATCCGGCTCTGAAGGAAAATACAGAATTAATAACTCGCTCGCCGTATGCCGGCGGGTGGCTGTACGAGATTGAAGGGGAACTTGAGTCCGGAAGTCTCGCCGCGCAGGAATACGCCGCGCACCTTGATTCTGTTATCGAACAAATTCGCGCGAAAGGTAATATACGTGGAATTGAATGAGCAGCGGCCCAATTCTCCATCCATGAACAAGGCCCGTTACATCATGATCGGCGGATTTCTCGGCGCGGGCAAAACCACGGCCGTCGCGCACCTGGCTTCATGGCTTACCGCAAAGGGTAAGCGGGTCGGGCTCATCACTAATGACCAGGGCACCGGACTCGTAGATACCACATTTCTTCGCGCCCGAGGATTTCTCACGGAAGAAATCCCGGGTGGATGTTTCTGTTGCCGGTTCAATTCGCTGCTTGATGCGGCGCGGCGATTGACTGCCAGCGCGCGTCCCGAAGTGTTTATTGCCGAGCCGGTGGGCAGCTGCACGGACCTAGTCGCGACGGTTGCCTACCCCCTCCGACGAATGTACGGCGGTGACTATAGCGTCGCTCCACTTAGCGTGTTACTCGATCCTATTCGCGCGGCGCGCATTTTGGGCTTGGAAAATGGCGGCAGGTTTTCTGAAAAAGTGGTGTACGTTTATAATAAGCAGCTGGAAGAGGCGAACCTTCTGGTTATTAACAAAGCAGATCTCATCGACGAAACCAGAGGCCAACGATTGCGCGACGCGCTGGCGAGTAGATTTCCCGGCAAAGAAATCCTGACCATATCCGCTCGGACTCGTTCCGGGCTGGAGAACTGGTTTGCGCGCCTGACGACCGGCAGCCAACCCGGTGGCGCCAGCATGGATGTCGATTATCAGACGTATGGCGAAGGCGAGGCCCTGCTCGGCTGGCTAAATGCTACAATCCGAGTCTCTGCCAGGGAAGAGGTTGATCCGAATCAGCTCCTCGCGGAGTTGGCTTCACTCATCCAAAACCGGCTGAATCAACAATCGTGCGAAGTGGCGCATCTGAAGATGACTTTCAATCCGGACGGGGGCTTGGGGGAAATTGCTGTTGTTAATGTAGTGCGCAATGACCTGGTTCCAGAGTTGTCTCTAACTTTCCCGGGCGCGGTGCGTTCAGGGCAGGTGATTATCAACCTTCGCGCCGAAGCCGCCCCGGAGCAGCTCAAAATCATGCTTGTTAACGGCCTGGTCATTTGCTCTGGCCTGCATCCCGGATTGAGCCTGGATGTGGAGCATCTGGAGTATTTTCGTCCAGGAAAACCTCAGCCCACGCATCGTGATTCAGTTCTAGCGCGCACGGGTGGTGAGTCGGGCTGATCGGCGCGTCTTTCGTTTCGGTGCGCGGCTCATCAGCCGTTCAATTTCATCAGCTTCGATGGGAATGTCGGCCATTAAATCGATATTCCCACCCTCCTGAACCACAATGTCGTTTTCGAGGCGAACGGCAAAACCCTCTTCCGGCAGATAAATGCCCGGCTCAACTGTCATCACCCAGCCTGACTGAATGGGTTCGGTCGTGAGGCCGACGTCGTGCACATCCAGCCCGAGGGGATGGCCAACCCCGTGCATGAAATACTTTTTAAGCGCGGGTTTGTCTGGATCCTGGCGGCGGACCTCAGATGGTTTTAGCAGCCCCAGTTCAAGTAATTCTGTTTGCATCACGGCTTCGGCGTCTTTTTGCCATTGCTTGGGCAGTTTTCCGGGAATGGCGGCTCGGCTCGTTGCGCGGAGCACTCGCAGCACCGCATTGTAAACTTGCCGCTGTCGGCGGGAGAACTTGCCGCTCACCGGAATGGTACGAGTCAGATCTGCATTGTAGTTGGCATAGCTTGCCGCGACATCCAGTAAGAGCAAGTCGCCGGGGCGGCACGTTTGGTCATTTTGTGTGTAATGCAGCACACATGTATTTTTGCCGCTGGCGATGATTGGCGTGTACGCGAAGTTTCCGCCGCGGCGGATAAACTCGTGTGCGAACTCGGCTTCAATTTCCGTTTCCTGGACTCCCGGTTTCACGAAATGGCAAGCACGAAGAAAACCGGCTTTGGTAATTGCGCACGCCTCGCGCAATAGATCGATTTCGATATCCGATTTGACGGCCCGCAGTCGGTGCAGCAGCCGGGCCAGGCGCTGGAAATCGTGCAGAGGATAACGTGCCTGTGTCTCCTTCACAAACCGCGCTTCGCGGGTCTCGACTTCAATAACAGCTCGTTTGTGCTCATTGGTATTAAGATAGATATGCTCGCTTTCGCACATCAATCGGTGCAACAAGGAGCGAAATTGCGACAACCACTCGACGCGTTTAATGCCGGACATTTTCGCTGCCTCCTCTTTCGTCAGCTTATGTCCTTCCCAGGTCGCCAGCAGCTCATTGGTTTCCCGTAGAAAGAGGATCTCCCGCATGTTCTCCTCATGGGCTTGAGGACAAAGCAGCAGTATGGTTTCCTCCTGATCGATCCCGCTCAGATAAAACAGATCCGAACTTTGACGAAAGGGCAGGGTCCCATCGGCGTTAGTCGGCAGGATATCATTGGCGTTCACGATCGCAAGGGAGTTTGGCAGCATCAGGCGGCTCAGGTTCGCGCGATTGTCGATGAACACTTGGGGATTGATAGGCCGATAACGCATAGTGCTCCGCTGTTAAAATGTGCTCTCTCTCTTACACCGCCTGGGCAATCCCGTCAGCCGAAAAATCTTAGACCAGAATCACGACAAACCAAGATTGTTCAAGGGTGCGCTTTGGGTTTGTCCCTGCCCTGAACGGCGCGAAGCCCATAGGGTACTCATCCCATGTTCCGAGGTGAATCGTTGTGATAGGAAAGAATGCATCTGACGAACTCGGGAGTTCACCTGCCGGGGATCGTTCAAGGATTAAAGGAGTGGCGAGTGCCAGTTGTCAGCCGTACACCATTGAAATCGAATTAAATATCAATTGAGAGAAAGGATATGAGCGCGAGAATGGAGACTGAGCCTGTGAGTTGGGAACAGACTGAGACACGTGATCATGAATTGACACAACGGACTCTCAGTGGAATTGAAGTGGAACGCTTCGAAGCCGAGAAAGTCGCCGCACCGTCGCCAGAAGCTGAGCGCCGAGCCTCGCGACGTGAGGAACGGGCCGCACTGGAAGCGCAAGAATGGGACAAGCGCATCGACCGGCGCGAGCAAATGCGGATGGAGATTAAGCGGGGCAAGGAGCTTTTGGAACAGGTCCAAACGGAATTGGCCACGCTGCGCTCCCGCCTCGAAGAGTGGCCTGGTTACGAAACAGTCTGTGGCAAGAACCCGCTATCGGAATATATGCAGACGATAGCGGCGAAGGAGCGTATTGAGCAGTATCTTCCGGTCTGGTTGAAGCGGCGCGAAGAGGAATTGCACTCGTTGAGCCGGGAAATTGAGCGCGGTGCCTGTTAGAGAGTTATACCGCGGGGCGCCTGATCCTATGCTTGTGCTTTCCGTTGAACAGCTGCCCAAATGCAGTCGGGTCCGGAGTGCCAAGTAGCTTCTTAACCAACGGAATACGGGGCTGCGGCAAGCTCGCGTTTGCACCATTTGCCCTCGGGGGTTATATTACTGCGGGGTTATTGTGGTGGTTGTTAGGTTGGTTAGGAGGCGGTCCGGTTAAAGCCGGGCCGCCTTTATTTCGGAACGACAAGTTCGGCGAGTCTGATTTTACTCACCTCAGCAAAAAGACCAGAAGCACGAACAACATCACCGCGGCAATACACCAGTAGAACCAACGAATCCCTCGCCGTATGGGCTTTTTAGCCCCAAACTCCCGCTGGACAAAGTCCTCGTAATCAAAATGCTCGTCCGGCAAATCTAATCCATCGGTCTGCGCAGCTTCTGACCAGCCGGTGGTTTCGTCCGATCCACACTCGGGACAAGCTTTCGCATTTCGGGGAACCTCGGCTCCGCAATTGGGACAAATCTCGGGCGTCATAGCAACGAGTTCTGAGACGCTCGGCGCAGGTTGTGATTAGCCACGGGCGGGACGCCGTCTAGCCCATTCCGGCGTATTCTTCATCCGTTTTCAGGTCAAGTCCCATTAGGATGTAGTCGTGGGAAATGGCCTGCATATCTTTTACATAATCATCAAGACGGACAAGATTGCTGAATCCCAGCAGCGCGAACATCTTGATCGCGGCTTCCTGGTCGCCAATGAATTCAGCTTCTACCTTCTCAAGTCCGACGCTGCGCGCCAGGCCGACTATTTCTCTGACCAAGGCTCGCGCCAGTCCGCGGCCACGGTATTGCGGCAAGACCAACACACTGACGCGACCAATATGCCGCTTCCAGCCTCCCAATTGCTGGTGGAGGGTCGCCACCCCTGAAATTTTGTTTTCCATGAATGCCAGCAGCGGCAAGTTGCGGCCGAGGTCAATATCCTTGCACCAATCCCGGATTACCGCCGCATCGGTCACGCGGTGTTTGATGAACATCCGTTCCGGTTCCGGTACCGCCTGGAAAAACCCATGCAGGGTCTTCTCATCCTCCCGGACCAGCGGACGAAATCGAGCTCGCGAGCCGTCTTTGAGAGGGATGTCCTTCGGATACTGTTGCAGTTCGAAATCGAGCGACATAGGTGGTTTTGTAATTAGGCGCTGCAGCAAGAGTTTGCCCCGACTTGTAGCTAAATGCAAGCTGACCGCCGAAGCGGCGCCGGGGCAAATTCAAATCAGCGATACCTGGCAAGGCCTCAAGGAAGCGGTCATCGATCCGTGCAGGATCCAGGCTCCAACGCGCCGCCAAAAGCGGCACTTTGTCGACGTTAGTGGCGATGGGATCCGGTGCGGCAAAGGATTCGCGGTCGGCTGGCTCCGCGTAGTCGTAACACTTCAGGTTCAGTTCATTCTCGGCCTGGGTGGGACGTCCTTGCCGCCATAAGGTATGTCCCGCCCACGCATACGCTCGCTGAACCTTTCCGCGATCAGCTTTAACCCACGCATGGTGTTGCAGTACGCGGCTGAAGGAGAAGAATTGGACTTGTCCCAGTTTTCGGCTCAGATCCACGACGAACCGGAAACACGCATCGACGTCTTCGCTGGGGTCCGGCAACCCTGAGCCGCACACCAGGATCCAACCCATTACCGGCGGCGCAATGAATAGCTTTTCGTCGCCGGCAAATCCCTGAATCCACGAGCACGGTTTGGGGTTATTTAACCCCAGTGCGGATTGGACGGCGGCCAAGTTGTTGCCTTTGACGGCGATCCAGCAGCCTGGCCGACGAAATACACAGCTGCGTTCGAATGGACAAGGTGCGGCTACTGTGGGCACTGGGATTGGCGTGATTCGTCGCGTGCGACGCACCACCAGCACGATGATGCTCATGCCGATGCTCAGCGCGATGCTGACCAGCAGCAGGAGCAACACCGGCATTATTTCCGACGTACTCACCTAAAGTGAATCTACGCATGACTATTACTCCTTCAAATGGGAAATTTACCGACTTTCGGCCGGGAGGATCCAGGCCAGCTAATGCTGGCTCTTGCCAGAGGAATTGCGCCGAACGGCTCTAAATGTGACTCTGCTAATGCAACAGGCATCGCTTCCACCAATCCAGGTAGCGGTGATTTCCATGCTCGATTCCGAGCACCACGAACTCCGGCGTGTCGTATGGGTGTAGTGATACGATCAACTTTTCGAGAGCCGCGACATTGCGGCCGGAAGTCTTGAAGAGGATCAACACTTCGTTCCCGCGCTCAATTTTGTCCTGCCACCAATAATGCGATTCGAGTCCGCCAATGATATTGGCGCACGCCACCAGGCGAGCTTCGAGTGAGGCGCGCGCGAGTTGCCGCGCGATCTTCCGATCGGGTGCGGTGACTAGCGCCACCAGGAAGAGGGCGTTGGTCTTGTTTGCTTTCATGCAAGCTGCTGTTGATAAACTGTCGTTATTGTTGCCTTATCGTGGGGTTATGTGAGGCCACGAGAGGGGCACCCCCTGATCTTCCAAAAGCCGTTGAAACTGTTTTAACAAGACCTTGTCCTGGTACACTGCGCGCGGCACTTTCTTGTTATGCAGGCAGAACGCTGCCAGTGCGCCCACTGATTCGCCGATATTCCATTCTACCGGGTGCAGTCGATAACAGCCATTGGAGATGTGTGTTACGCCCAGATTTTTGCAAGCGGGGAACAAGTTCTCCATTCGCTGTGGAATCAAAGAGCCCAGCGGGATTTGAAATGGCACGGAGCTAATGTCGATATAGTTGCTGCCCTTGGTGCTGGGATGCAGATCGATGCGGTAGCTGCCTATACCGACGGAATCTTCAAAACGAGCTGCCTCAACGTTCTGCTGCGTTGTCTTGGTTTCCTTCAGCCTGAATTCAGTCGAAACGTGTTGTTCGAGGACCGTGAACTCAGCTCGAATGCGGCGGCTCTCGCGGATATAAGGAAACTTCGCCAGGCCGTCTTCGGTGCCCACGACATCCGGTCGCAAACGT
>Ga0310810_10006960_pt1 | contig 12838 bp, 12 predicted proteins | sample NCmetagenome_FD_207641 | JGI IMG/M metagenome (GOLD analysis project Ga0310810, IMG submission 207641) | Soil microbial communities from experimental microcosm in Duke University, North Carolina, United States - NC | ecosystem: Engineered > Artificial ecosystem > Soil microcosm > Unclassified ... | reverse complement strand
AATCACCTGGGCGCCGGCGGAAGCGGTCGAAGGCCTGGCGCGGGAGATTGCGAAGGTACCAGGAACTACGCTGCTCGCTATCGGCATGGGGCCCAATCAATTTTTCAACAACGACAACAAGGATCGCACGCAGTTTCTTCTCGCCGCTCTCACCGGCAACATCGGCAAACTCACGGGCAACATCGGCTCCTACGCGGGAAACTACCGGGTGTCGATGTTCAACGGCGTGCCGCAATACATCAACGAAAATCCGTTTGACCTTGAACTCGACGGCGCGAAGCCGGCGCGACCGAAGCAATTTTGGAAACCGGAATCAGCCCACTACTACAACCATGAGGATCATCCACTCAAAATGGGAAAGACGCTGATCACCGGCAAAACTCATCTGTCGACGCCGACCAAGTCGCTGTGGTTTGCGAACGCCAACTCGATTCTGGGAAACGTCAAGTGGCACTACAACACCGTGGTCAACGTGCTCCCCAAAATGGAAATGATCGCCGTGCAGGAATGGTGGTGGTCGACGTCTTGCGAATGGGCCGACGTGGTTTTCGCCGTGGATAGCTGGTCCGAGCTCAAATATCCCGACATGTGCGCTTCGGTGACCAATCCGTTTCTCACGGTCTTTCCCCGCAGTCCACAAGAGCGGCCGTTCGATACGCGTGGGGATATCGAGTGCCTGGCGCTGGTCGGCAAGCAGCTGGCGAAACGAACGGGCGATGCCCGCTTCGCCGATATGTGGAAGTTCGTCGATGAAGGTAAGGTGGAAGTTTATCTGCAGCGCATTCTCGACCATTCGTCGATGACCAAAGGTTACCAGATAACAGACCTCGAAGAGAAGGCGAAAAAAGGCATTCCCGCGCTCATGATGACGCGGACCAATCCCAAGACAGTTGGCTATGAACAAGTCTATGACTCGCGTCCCTGGTACACCAAGACCGGCCGGTTGGAATTTTACCGGGAAGAAGACGAATTCATTGATGCCGGAGAAAACTTGCCGGTTCACCGCGAGCCAATCGATTCCACGTTTTATGAACCCAATGTGATTGTGGCTCCGCCGCATCCTTTCATTAAAGCCAAAGGACCGGAGAGCTACGGCGTTAAAACGGACGATCTTTCGACCGAGGTTCGCCAAGGACGGAATGTTGTCAAGACTTGGGACGAAACTAAAAAAACCGCTCATCCGCTGGCGAAAGACGGCTACAAGTTCGTCTTCCACACGCCAAAGTACCGTCACGGCGCGCACACGATGCCCATCGACATCGATATGGTGGCGATGCTTTTCGGTCCCTTCGGCGATATCTACCGCCGCGATAAGCGCCAGCCGTTTGCCGCCGAAGGTTACGTGGACATCCATCCGGAAGATGCCAAATCTTTGGGAATCGAGGACGGCGATTATGTCTGGATCGATTCGGATCCTTCCGACCGGCCGTTTCGCGGCTGGCAAAAAAACGACCAAGATTACAAGTTCGCCCGGCTTTTGTGCCGCGCTCGCTACTATCCAGGAACTCCGCGCGGCGTGACGCGCATGTGGTTCAACATGTACGGCGCGACGCCCGGCTCGGTGGAGGGACATCAGACACGAGAAGACGGCCTGGCGAAAAATCCGCGCAGCCCTTATCAGGCGATGTTTCGCTCGGGATCGCACCAATCCGCCACCCGTGGTTGGCTGAAGCCCACTTGGATGACCGATTCCCTGGTGCGCAAAGATCTCTACGGCCATTCGGTCAACAAAGGGTTTCTTCCCGACGTCCATTGCCCGACAGGAGCGCCCCGCGAAGCGATCGTCAAGATTACTAAAGCGGAGCCAGGGGGCATGAACGGCAAGGGAGTTTGGCGGCCGGCGGCACTCGGGCTCCGGCCCAAATACGAACGAAACGGCATGAAGAACTATCTAGCCGGGAAGTTTGTTGTCGCTTCGAATGAGAAAGGCGGGAAAAAATAATGGCGCGCGTATACAACTGGCAGATCCGCCGGGAAATGTCCTACTGGTATCCCGAGAGCCGCCCGAAGCGGCAGTTCGCCGCAGTCTTCGACACCAACAAATGTATTGCCTGTCAAACCTGCACGCTCGCGTGCAAGACCACCTGGACGAGCGGCAAAGGCCAGGAGTACATGCTGTGGAACAACGTCGAGACCAAACCGTATGGATTTTATCCGCTCGCGTGGGACGTGAATCTTTTAGAGAAACTCGGGACGCAAAGTTGGGAGGGCGAGCGCTACATCGGCCGAACGATCTTCGAAGCGGCGCAAGCCGGTGAGCGAGTCCTCGGATGGCGGCCCGAGGATATCGATTACGCCAATCCCAATGTCGGCGAAGACGATTGCGTCAACGGAGTGGAAAAGGGCGCGCACTTCACCGGCGTGCACAACGCCTGGTTCTTCTACCTTGCGCGCATTTGCAACCATTGTACTTATCCCGCCTGCCTCGCCTCGTGCCCGCGCGGCTCGATTTACAAGAGGCAGGAGGACGGCGTCGTGTTGATCGATCAGGGGCGCTGCCGCGGATACCAGGAATGCGTCAAGGCATGCCCCTACAAAAAAACTTTTTACAATACGATGACGGGAACTTCCGAGAAATGTATCGCTTGTTTTCCCAAGATCGAGATTGGACTGCAGCCGCAATGTTTCGCCAACTGTATCGGCAAGATTCGCTTCGCCGGATGGGTCTCCAAGCCGGAGCAGGCGAGAGCGGACAATCCGATCGATTTTTTGGTTCACGTAAAAAAAGTCGCTCTGCCGCTTTTCCCGCAGTTTGGACTTGAGCCCAACGTTTATTACATCCCGCCGCTCAATGTGCCGCGAGAATTTCTGCTGCAAATGTTCGGGCCCAACGTCGATGGGGCCATCGAAATCTACCGCAACGCACCTCAGGATAAAGATCTTGCGGGTCTGTTAACGTTGTTCGGGTCGACGGACAGACTCGTGACAAAGTGGAAGCGCATCGATGAGCAGATGCTGGGTTATGACGAGGAGGGCAAGGAGATTGTCCGTGTCCCGGTGCGCGAGCCGGTGCACGTGCGCCAGGCGTTCGACGCCGCGCGTGGGGTTGCGCGGACCAACATTTCGTAGGGGTAGACCATGAAGGCGCGCGGTTTTGCCTGGATCCGAAATTATCCTTCCCAATTTAGTGGTGACGCAGCACCATTGGCGGAGCACCGGCTAAATCCACCTTTATCGCCTTTTTCCAAAGGGGGATTTTACCAAAGTAGAGAGACCGCCTCCCAACTCCAATTGTCAAGAAAACCCCGATTTTCTGTCCCCCTCTTTGATAAAGAGGGGCTAGGGGAGGTTTTTTCGAACGAAGGAAGTGCTTTCTATCGGTCGACAGTATCCATTCTTATGGCACTGCTAGTCGCGATCATTTTTTCCGGCTGTACGCCAAAGGGTGCGCCGGTTTCCGAGTCGGAGGTCAAGGCGGTTTTTGAAAAAACAATTCCTTCGAATCTCGACGATAAAGCGTGGGCTCAGATTCCGGTGCACCATGCCAAGCTTCTCTTGCAAGACATGGTAGAGCCGAGGCTGATGCAGGCCTCGACTGGCATCGTAGATGTGCAGTCGGTCACTGATGGGCAAAAAATTATCTTTCGCCTGGAGTGGAACGATCCGACGCTGGATGATGTGCCGGGGCCGGGACGATTCGGCGACGCGGTAGCCGTGCAACTGCCAGCCGCGCCCACGCCGGATATTCCGGCTCCGCAAATGGGCGAGAACGGGAAACCCGTCGAGATCACTTACTGGTCGGCCATTTTTCAGGCGATGGTCAACGGACGCAAGGATGACATCCAGGCCATCTATCCGTATGCGAACGTGGGTCACTACCCGTTCGAGGCGGCACCGCTAAAGCAGGGCTCGGCCACGCAGCAGGAGATGGCCAAGCGTTATGCGCCAGCGCGCAGCTTGGAGAATCCGATGTCTGGACCGCGACCGGTTCCGGTTCAGGACCTGATCGCAGAAGGGCCGGGAACGCTTCGCGCTGCGGACAAGAATCTCTCCAATGGCAGCGGCAAGCATTCCCAAGCTGGGTGGACGGTGGTCATCGTTCGACCTTTTCCGACCGGCGCGCAACTCGGGGGGCGGACGCAGGTTGCTTTTGCGGTATGGGAGGGTTCACACCAAGAAGTCGGAGCGAAAAAGATGCGGACAGCATGGATTCCACTTTCGCTCGGGAGTTCCAAATGAACATCGGGTCCGATCGGAAGAGCCGAGCGCTTCTGGCGCAAGCGGCGTCGTGGCGCCTAGCATCTCTTCTTCTGGAGCGGCCCCGACCCGGATGGGGTCGCGAGATCGAAAAACTTTCCGGCGAGGTCGTCGATCAGGAGATGAGAGCCTGCGGAAACAACGTCGATGACAGAACGGAAGGTGCCTACCACCGGCTCTTCGGGCCCGGAGGCGTGGTCTCGCCGAGAGAAGTCAGCTATTGCGGATTCGAAGATCCGGGACATCTGATGGCTGACCTCGCCTCGTTTTATGACGGATTCTCCTTTCGACCACGGAGGGAAGAACCCATGGATCATATTTCCGTTGAAACCGGATTCGTGGGTTACCTGTTTTTAAAAGAGGCATACGCTCGTCGAGAGGGAAACCAGGAGGACGCCACGATCGTTGAACATGCGCGAGAACGCTTTATGAAGGAACATGTAGCGCGTTGTGCAGACGGGATGCAAAAACGAATCGGTGACAGGCAAAGCAACTTCGGTAAGGTATTGCCGTGGGTGGTGAGAATGACAACAGAAGGATCTAACGATCATTTTGCCACGAGAGGCGATCGTGGATTTTAATCAGCGTCCTTTCACGGTCGTTTGGGAGACGACGCGTGCGTGCGATCTCGCCTGTGTGCACTGTCGCGCTGAAGCGAATCCGGAAAGGAGCAAGAACGAGCTCACGTTCGCGCAAGCTCAGGAATTGGTGCAAAGGGTCAAGGAGTTCGGGACGCCATATCCGCTATTTATTCTGACCGGCGGCGATCCCGCGAAGCGGTCAGACATCTTTGACATTATTTCGTACGCGCGAAGCGAGGGATTGCGCGTTGCCATGACGCCGTCCGCCACGCCGCTGATTACGCGCTCTGCGATTCAAAGTTTTGCCCAAGCGGGCTTGGTTCGTCTCGCCGTGAGCTTGGACGGCAAAGACGCGGCAAACCACGACAGCTTTCGCGGAGTGCGGGGATCATTCAACCATACACTCCAGATTCTCGATTGGTGTGCGGAGTTCGGCCTGGAAACGCAGATCCACACAACGGTGACGCGCCACGTGCTTGACGACCTTCCCGCGATCGCGGATCTGATCGCGACTCGCGGGATTAAACTCTGGGCGCTTTTTTTCTTGATCGCTGTCGGACGCGCGGCACAGCCAGAGGTCCGCCGGCTAAATCTTAACGCGCGCCAGTTCGAGGCGCTGTTTCATTGGATGTATGAGCTGACGAAAGCAGCGCCTTTCGATGTGACGCCACGTGAAGGGTATCACTACCGGCGCGTTTTGCTGCAACGGCGTGCCGCTGAGTTGGGTATCAGCGTCGAGGATTTGCTCGCGAAGGCGGAAACGAATCGCTGGGCGCCAACTGATCTTGCCTCTTCTGCGCGGGCAACGCGGATCGTGCGTGCACCGCTTGGAGTCAATGATGGTAAAGGAATTCTATTTGTATCGCACCGGGGCGATGTTCAGCCCAGCGGTTTTTTGAACCTGATCGCTGGCAACGTTCGTTCGCAAACATTAGCGGACATTTACCGACGGTCGAAGGTTTTTGTGCAGCTGCGGGATTACACGGCGTTCAAAGGAAAGTGTGGAGTTTGCGAATTCAAGTCGGTCTGCGGTGGCAGCCGGGCGCGGGCTTTCGCGGTGAGCGGTGACCCGATGCGCAGCGATCCCTACTGTGTCTATCAGCCCTTGGCATGGAAAAATCGGCGGTCGCGGCCGAAGCGGGAACCCAAGCTGGACGATCAATATCTGCAATGAGGAGTTCGAATTGAAAGGAGAGACAAAATGGAACAGAGAATTTCCCATGGCTGCGGCTGTGCCCACAAAGCGGAGAAACCCACCGAGATTCTTTCCGATGAACATCGGGTGATCGAGCGAGTGCTCAATGCCCTGGACCGGTTAACAGCAGTTCCGGTCAATCCGTCGTTAGAGCAGTGGCGGAAAGCATTGGAGTTCCTCCGAAATTTTGCCGATCAGTGTCATCACTTCAAAGAAGAAAAAGTTTTATTTCCAGCGCTGGAGGAACACGGCATTCCGCGCGAGGGTGGGCCCATCGGCATGATGCTCGCGGAACACGAGGAAGGGCGCGGCCACGTACGATCGATGATCGACGCTGTGGAACAAGTGGCGAAGGGCAATGGTGCTGCGAGCACGACGCTGCTGGACCACGCTCGCGCCTATGTGACCTTGTTGCGAGAGCACATTCAAAAGGAGGACGACATTCTTTTCCGGATGGCGGACGAAGTTATTCCGGAGCAAGAGCAGAGACGAATATTAACCGAGTTCGAATCGCATGAAGCGGGAGAGATGGGCGCCGGCGCCCATGAAAAATATCTCGGCATTGCGCGTGAGTTAGAGGCAGCATAATAACAAAGACCACTTGCGCCCAACGTAGCCATAGGCGGCCGGCCAAAAAAACGAAAGTCAAGGCGCTGTTCCCCGGCGAGAGGAGGAATTTATGCCGCGACCGACAGTGATCGAATGGCCCGACAAGGCCAGTATTTGCGTTACGTTTATTATCCCCTGGGAGGTCTGGCCGGAAAATTTCGCGACACGGGAATCTTTGCAGCGGCAAGGGACGCACACTATTCCGCCGGCGAACGCAGTATTCAAAAGAAACATGGCGGCGGTGACAGAGCGCGAGTATGGTGATCGCATCGGCATCTGGCGCATCATGGATATGTTTGACCGCCACGGCTTGAAAGCAACGTTTTTGATGAATGGCCTTAAGGTCGAGCAATTTGCCGAAGAGTGCAAAGAGTTCAAAGCTCAGGGGCATGAATTCTCCTCCGAAAGTTATGAGCATGAGTACTCTTTCATGTATACGCGCGAGCAAGAGCGCGAGTCGATTCGGAAAACTGTCTCTGCTTTCGAAAAGGTAATAGGACAGAAGCCCACCGGTTATCTTTCCCCTGGCCATGCGTCAACGCCTCATACGCTGGAACTAGTGGCTGAAGCGGGTTTCGTCTGGTGGGCGGACCCGCTAAATTCCGACAATCCTTACACCATCGAATCGAAAGGAAAGAAGGTGGTGGTCGTTCCTTATAATGTTCCCGGTTGCAATGATTATTCGACCTACGGCGCCGGCCGAACGCCGCGAGATCTGCTGCAAATCATGAAAGACCAGTTTGACTATCTCTATTGGGAAGGCGAACAGGGCGCGCCGAAGTTTTTTGCTTTCAATTTGCATCCATTTGTATCCGGCGTTCCGTTTCGAACCAAAATCATCGACGAGTTCATTCGGTATGCTAAGGGATTTCCAAAGGTTTGGTTCGCCCGGCGAATCGAAATTGCGAAGTGGTGTTTGGAAAGGGGGTTTTAAGTTTCAGCTAATCGAAGCGCAATGTAGGTTGGGTAATGGGCTGCAGTTACGCTCGCGATCGTTTTGCAGTTGGCTCCCGCCCGGCAACAAAAGTTTTGAGCGTGGCGGCATTTTGCACTGCATCGCCATGCGCGTCGTTGTTGAAGTAAGCAAAGACATCAAGCCCGGCGGCTAATTGTCGATTAATCCATTCCGCTTCGCTTGCGAGGTGCTGTTCGGAGTAACTGCCGGAATAATGATCGCCATGATAACGCAGATAAGTCCAATCTGCGGTCACAAGACGTGGATGGTTTTTGAGAATATCGTGAATGCAGAGGGCAGCACGATGCCGCTCTAAAACCCTGAATACTTCAGGGCAGAGCCAGCGCTCATCACGAAACTCTACGGCAAAACGCAGGCGGCGCGGCGCGGCCTCCAAAAATTCGTCCAGTCGTTGTGCATTGGCGCTCCAGCGCGGCGGCAACTGCACGAGAATCGGTCCAAGCGTCTGTTTGAGACGCTTCGCAACGGCAAGGAAGTTTCCCAGCGTTGCATTCGGCTCCTTGAGCCGCATGAAATGCGAGCCGTAGCGGTTGAATTTGACGGCGTAACAAAACCCGGCGGGCGCTTGCTTTTTCCAAGAATCGAAGGCGGTGGCGGTGGGCAGGTGGTAAAAAGTATTATTGATCTCCACCGTATCAAAGTGCCGGGCGTAGTACGAAAACCATCGGGCCTTCGGCAGCTCGTCTGGGTAAAAAACCCCACGCCAGTGGTTATAATGATAGCCTGACGTGCCGATTCGAGCCGTACCTTTCTGGCGCATGAGAAGAACGTCAGTTCCGCTCAGCGACCAATAGAAGGCCGGTATGATGGAGCGAATCAATAAACCAGCGTGAGCCTGTCCTGTAGCCGGGTGGCACTCGGATAAAATCTCCGGGATGCCACCCGGAAAACTTGCGGTGCAAATTCCTATCGTCGCGCCCGGCGATCGCCTTGAATGTCGCGCTCGATATCCCTGACGCGCGCTTCATCCTCGGCAATTTTCTTCCGGCTGGCGTGATGCCGGCGATCATAATCTAGTTGCCGCTTCGCTTGTTCCAAGTCGTGAGAGTCGCTTCGTAGATCGGCGCGACGATCCCAGCGGTTGTGGTCGCTAGACCAATGCCAATAGTCCCGCGCCAACACTGAAGATGCGGGAGCGAGCAGTAAAATTGTTACAAAACTGGATAAAGCGAACAGCCTGATTTTGTGAATCATAAGACGCCTCCTTTCTGCGGCGTTAAAGGCGCAACCGTCATGCCATATCTAACTACGCGTCAACTGAGGGTTTCTCCTGGCTCTGGGAGTTTTCCCGTCAGGTGAACGGCCTACGAAAAGGAGGAATTGTCACTACGAAAAAATTGGCTTTAAACGTTTTGTTGCAATTAATGGCTATAGGGTGAGCTCGCCATGGCCGCCAGCAACGGATGTAATCCGTGGCTTTTAAACCTGGCCGTTCGATACTGGTTTCGTTTGTCATAGCTCACCGTCTTTGCTAGCCTGCGTGGCGCGATTTACAACTCTGATGTTGGCGAAGGTGAATAGTGCGGCTCTGTACGGCATCGATGCGCTTCGCGTAGAGGTTGAGATCGACCTTGCATCAGGTTTGCCCCAGCTTGCCACTGTCGGTCTACCAGAAGGCGCCGTCAAGGAAAGCAAAGACAGAATCAGGGCGGCGGTAAAAAACTGCGGTTACACATTTCCAGCCAAGCGCATTACGATCAATCTTGCTCCCGCGGACATCAAGAAGGAAGGATCGGCCTATGACTTGCCAATGGCCGTCGGCATTCTTGCCGCCGAAGGCTTAGTCGACAAGAAAATATTCGAAGATTATCTCCTGATCGGCGAACTGTCTCTCGACGGCACGGTAAAGCCCGTGCGCGGCGCGCTCCCGATCGCGATGGCCGCGAATAGAGAACGGGTAAAAGGTCTTATTTTACCCGAGCAAAATGCCTCAGAGGCCGCGGTGGTACGTGAAGTAGAAGTGCTCGGCGTGCGCGATTTGCCCCAGGTCGTGGAATTTTTCAATGGCAGTCGATCCATCGATCCGGTCTTTGTTAACCTTGACGATCTCTTCAACCAGCACTCACAGTACACCGCCGACTTCAACGATGTGAAGGGACAGCATCACGTCAAGCGGGCGCTCGAAGTCGCTGCAGCCGGTGGCCACAACGTAATCCTCGTCGGCCCGCCCGGATCCGGCAAAACCATGCTTGCCAAACGCCTGCCGACGATTCTTCCCGATTTGACGCTAGCGGAGGCCCTGGAAACCACCAAGATTCACAGCGTGATGGGGACACTCAATGGCCAGGCGATCATCGCAACACGGCCATTTCGCTCGCCACACCATACAATTTCAGATGCCGGTCTCGTCGGCGGCGGTTCAATACCGAAGCCGGGTGAGGTTTCATTGGCTCACAACGGCGTACTTTTTCTCGATGAATTACCGGAATTCAGGCGCAACGTGCTGGAGGTTATGCGCCAACCTCTAGAGGATGGCAGCATCACTGTGTCGCGCGCAATGGGCTCTATCAATTACCCCGCCAGCTTTATGCTCGTCGCCGCGATGAACCCGTGTGTCTGTGGCTTTCTTACCGATCCACAAAAAGAATGCACTTGCACACCGTTACAGATCCAACGCTACCGCTCGAAGGTGTCCGGGCCGCTGCTTGATCGGATCGACATTCAGGTCGAGGTGCCAGGTCTACGTTACCAAGAACTGGCGAGCAAGGACGCGGGGGAGAGCTCCGATGTCATTCGCCGCCGCGTCAACCATGCGCGCGCGATTCAATTGCAGCGCTTCGAAAAAACTAAAATACATGCCAACGCGCAGATGGGCACGCGGGAGATCAAACGCTACTGCGCCGTGAAAGACGATGCTGAAAGATTATTGGAGACCGCGATCAACAAACTGGGTTTGAGCGCTAGGGCTTACAGCCGCGTGCTCAAAGTCGGCCGCACCATCGCAGATCTGGCGGATGCGGAAAACATCGAAGCCGCACATATTGCCGAAGCGATCCAGTATAGGAGCCTAGATCGGAGCATGTGACTGCTTAAACTATCGGCCATTGAATGGTCCAAAAGAACCGTTCGTTCATCAATTGCTTTGGGGAATGCGATGGTTCGCCTTTCGGATCAGCAGTTCCCGCTTCGCCGTTTGTTCGACTTTGTCGGAGAATCTTATTTTTGCTTTCCGTAATTTATTCCCTCGCTAGTAATAATTGCTCAAATTTGCCTGCAAGTATTAAGCTTTTTGTCTAGTTTTTTGGCACACGCATTGCGCATTTAAAAAAAAGCTCGGCGGTCGTCTAAATGGTAGGATTCGGAAGGAGAACAAAATGAAGCCAAAAGCGTTGCTCGCCGCGGTTCTTATAGGTGGAATCTTTGCTATTCCAAATGCTGCATTGTCACGGGACGAAACCAACTACGACAAAAGGAGTGACTCGTATGATAGGTGGGGCGATAATGATGCTCGTCACCTGCAGGGGCGTTGGTATCTAAACGGCGATCCTAGCAAACCCACCGCGATAAATATTAATGGGACAAGGCTTGAAGCCACGAATGAAAACGGCAAGACGAGCAGACTAGAAATAGATCGTGGCGGCAACATCCGTGCGTCTGACTGGCGAGGGATACGTGGTACAGTAAGAGGGAACAGAATCCAATGGGACAACGGTACCACATGGACGCGCATGCCATCCGAGCGATTCGCGGGCTGGTCCGATCGATGGAACGACGACAAAGAAATGCGTCAACTGCAAGGACGTTGGTACTTTAATGGTGATCCTAATAAGGCCGCGGAAATAAGTGTAAACGGAAAAAGGCTCGAAGCGAGAAATGAAAACGGTCAAACAAGCAGGTTAGAAATGGACCGTTACGGGAATGTCCGCGCTCCCGATTGGCAAGGTATACGAGGCAATGTGAGAGCCGATCGAATCGAATGGGAGAACGGTACGACGTGGACAAGGAGGTCGTCAGAGCGATTCGGTCGACGGTAGATCTTGCTTCCGGGTTGTTCTAAGCTCGCGCTGACCTTACCTTCATTCATTTGCCGGGCGCAGCTACGATTTTATCGCGGTAACACTCGTTCGCTTCAGTTTTTCCACGGACAGTTCTTCAGTGCTTTGCGAAGGTCGCATCGAGTCCGTCATAAATCCAACGCGCGTCACAGATGTCAGCTTGTTGTCAATAGCGCCATCTGCCGGCCGAACCGAGAAATTTTATCTTTAAAACGTCGCGGTGTTTCAGTGCACTTTAGAACCATCCATGATGTAATAGAGTAAACGGTTCCCTGGCTAATATGGCTCAAATACCTCCTATGAAATTCGCTCCTGTTTTGGCATCTCTTCTGCATTTGCAGGAAACAAAGCTCGAGGGAGGTCAATGCTGTGGACGATGTAAGTTTGGGCTCAGCGATTTTGATTGGGATATGGATTTTCTTTGTAACTGCACGACCTCGTCGTGAGATAAGCAGAGCTCAAACCGACTCATTGCACGTCTATGATTCAGGCGACTCGCGCCCGATCGATGATTGGAGCTTTGATCCGTTAGGAGGCGACGGAAGTATAATCGAGACAGCAGACAGCTGGGTTCTGCGCTAGAATACTCTGTGGCGGAGTTCAGATCGGTAACTCGATAAAGCACCAACGTTGAGCCAATTCTCAATTCGCCACAGTAAGTTGGCAATGGCCTGAAAAATGGGATCGTGTCGGCCTATTTTCGACGCCTTAAACCCCATCTACGCACACACATCGTTCATGTTCCTGTCAACGAATTACTGCAATTCGCGCTCGGTTCCGTTTCTGCTCCTGAATTCTTGTGGCATACCCATTGCGCTCTTCATCAGAGCAAAACAGGAGATTGCTAAATGGAACGGTTTATTACTGACAGTTCGAGTAGTTCACGTTCGAGCAGCATTGAATGGCCGATCGTTTTATACTGGCTAACCTATCTTAGCATCGTATTTGGTATCCTCTGGGCTTTCATCTCTGAGGGGGTCTAGGTTCTTTGTTCTTTTGGTCGTGACTGACGATAACGCTCAAAAGAAACGGTCTCTCTGGGCGCATTGATAACACGCCTTCAGGCGCCACGCACAGTTCCCGGGTTTTGTACGGAATATACAACGAGCTTAGGCGCAGCCCCGGTGACGGTAAACAAACGGTACAGACTGGAATCACGCGAAAAAAACAAAATCAGCATGTCTTGTTGATCGTTATGAAGGTAAAATTCAAATGGCTAAATTAACGACGTACAATTTTCAGATTGCTTCGACAAAACTACATTAACAGTTTGTTTAGGCGTTCT
>Ga0310810_10006959_pt1 | contig 12839 bp, 14 predicted proteins | sample NCmetagenome_FD_207641 | JGI IMG/M metagenome (GOLD analysis project Ga0310810, IMG submission 207641) | Soil microbial communities from experimental microcosm in Duke University, North Carolina, United States - NC | ecosystem: Engineered > Artificial ecosystem > Soil microcosm > Unclassified ... | reverse complement strand
CGCTGCGCCAGAGACCCCGTCTGTGCTTATTGCCTGGGCGATCTTTGTTGCGCGCGCGTTCAGCTCTGTATAGGTCCATGAATACTTCTTGGTACGAACGGCCTGCTTGTCTGGAAAGCGCTGCGCCGTCGCTTCGAAGCGCGCGTTGATCGATTGATCCAGAGCCGAACGGGGAAATGGTTCGAAGTCGTTGGGGGGTTGGTTTGTGTACTTCATGGGCATATCGCCGATTACCAGCTCAAGACGGGCGCGATGCCACGCGAACGATCTGACCCTGTGGCTCGTTGGCCCAGGAGCCGCGATCGTAAATTAGCCTTCCTCGCAGAAAGGTCTGTTCGACGACTCCGAACATCCGGCGTCCGCAATAGGGCGTCAGTTTGTGGCGATGAAAAATGTCCTCTGATGCCAGGGTGAAAGTTTCATCCGGCGCGAAGCAGATCAAATCAGCGTCCTTACCCGGCTCGAGGGTTCCCTTGGCCGCCAGTCGTCCAATCTCGCTAGGTCGCTGACACATCCAGCGCATCACATCGCTCAAACCGAATCCACGCCGGCGCGCTTCAGTCCAAACGGCTGCCAGGCTGCATTGCAGCGATGAGATTCCGCCCCAGGCCTGCGAGAAATCCCGATTCGATTTTAGCTCCGGTAGGCACGGTGAATGGTCGGAAGCGATGAAATCGATGACGCCGTCGTCTAGTCCTTTCCAGAGCGCTTCGCGATTGGCTGCGTCGCGAATCGGCGGCGCGCACTTAAGTTCGGTTGCGCCATCCGCGATGGCTTCCGCATTGAAGGTCAAATAATGCGGGCAGGTCTCCACGGTGATCGAGATTTGCTTCGCTTTCGCCGTGGCGATCAGCGGCAATGCTTTCGCCGACGACAAATGAACGACGTGAATGCGTGCGCGTGACCTTTCTGCTATACGAATTAGACCTTCGATCGCAGCACACTCAGCTTCATCGGGTCGAGAGCGGAGATACTCGTCGTAGGTCCAGGAATCTTGTTTCTTGATGGTCGCTCTTGCGGCGTCTAGAATCGCCGGAGATTCCGCATGCACCAGCACCCAGGGATCTAGGTCCGCCACGCGCTCGATCGCCGCGGAGAGTTGGGCTAAGGAAACGCCAGAAAACTCCTCGACCCCGGAATCGCACAGAAAGCACTTGAGGCCGACGATTCCATCGCAGAGGAGTTTCGATAAATCGTCCGCATTGCCGGGCACAATACCGCCGTGAAAGCCCACGTCAATCCACACATTATCGCGAGCAGCATCTGTCTTTTTAAGGAGTGCGCCGCTGCTGACGGTCGGTGGAATGCTGTTCAGTGGCGTATCGACCAAGGTTGTAATTCCGCCAGCGGCGGCAGCGCGAGTAGCGGTTGAAAAACCTTCCCACTCGCTTCGACCCGGTTCGTTGATATGCGCATGAAGATCAACGACTCCCGGCAGGATCGCGCAATCGCCCGCGTCGAAAAGCCGTTCTCCCGGCTCGATTTCGTCCCATTCGCCGATTTTGAATATGGCACCGTCGCGGATATGCAAGCTGGCCGGCCTGACGCCGCGGTCGAAAACAACACGCCGCCCACGAACTACCAATTGATCTCCGGAATCGCGCTTCACGTTGTCTAGTTTTGAAAGTCCCGCGGTCTCTCCGGCATGTTTTTACCCGTTGTTTGCGCCGTAAAGCAAACTGGCGCATCGCGCCGGCATGCGTGGCTTGACACCTGGAGTCCAGGCGATTAATGCTGCTCAAAATGATCATTGACAACGGCGTGCTCGGCCACATCGTGCTCAACGTCAAGAATCTCAAAAAGTCCGAAGAATTTTACCGCTCGATTCTCGGCCTCAAAGTCTCGGCGCGCAATCTCGATACGAACATGACGTTCATGAGCTACGGCCGTGAGCACCACGACATCGCGCTGCAGGCGCTGCCGCGTGGGGTCAGGCATGTCTCCGGCGAAGGCGCGTCCAAGGTGCACCATTTCTGCATCTACGTGGATCGCAACGAGATCATCGACGAGCTGTTTCCGGTGTTGAAGCGCCGACGGATTCAGGTGGTGAGCGGACCCGAGACTCTGGTCGTGGCGGGCAATCGATCGGTCAGCTTTCTCGACCCTGACGGCAATCGGGTCGAGATCGCCTGCAACGCGAACAAGTTCAAGTTCGACAACCGGAGAAAACCGAAGCATTGAAGCAAGGAGTTCGGGCGAGATTCCACCACGGAGAGCACAGAGGACACGAGAATTGTAGGGGCGACCGGCGGTCGCCTGGTTTGCGGCTGTCGCCGCGCAGATCAAATAATTTCTATCAAGAGGTGATTCATGTCGGCTGAAGCCGTCCTGAAAGGGCAAACGCTGCCAGCGAAAGAGTTTAGTGAGGTATTGGTCAATGAAGTGAAAAATCGCCATGCGCGTTTGCACCATCCGTTCTACCTGGACCTGTACGAAGGCAAGCTGCCGCTCGAGGCGGTGAAAATCTGGGCCAAGGAAGCCTGGGGCATCTTTGCCTATAATGTGGCGATCAACACGGCGAAGCTGGTGCGCTGCCAGCTTTCGGGCATTCACGATCCTGAGATCCATAAGCATTTTGTCGACATCATTCACTCGGAAATCGGCTATACCTACTTCGAAGGGTCGCCGCGCAAAGTGCTGGGCCACCGCGCGCTGTTCCTTCGCTTCGGCGAAAGCATCGGCATCCCCGGCGCCGAGCTGGAGCGTTGCGAAGCCGAAGAAGATTTTTTGCCCACCACCGTTTTGGCGCGCGTCGGTTGGCTCGACATCGCGCTCCGCAGCAATCACATCCTGGAGCAGCTTGCGTCGACCAACTGCTGCAATGAATTTTCCAACCAACTGACCGGCGGAAAATTTTTTCGCACCTTCCGCGATCGCTACGGACTGAAGCCGCACGACATTGAATTTTTCGCCGAGCACGGCGAAGCGGACACCGAGCACAGCAACATCGGCTACGAACTGGTCGAACAACTCGCCACGACCAACGAGCTGCAGGTGCGCGTGCTGAAGGCGCTGCGCAAAGGCCTGGCGATCTGGTGGGCGCTCACGGACGGCGTGGCACGGGAGTGGGAGAGAAAAAGATTGGAGTAATGGAGTGGTGGAGTACGGGAGTGTTGGGGGTTGAAGAACAAGAATCGTGGCTATCAGCAGCTTAGGGTGTGGCAAGATGCGATCGAATTGTATCGACTTGCCAGCCAGGTTTTTCGCAAATTCCCGTATGAATTGAAACGGGTCGCTTCTCAGGCGATTGCCTCAAGTGATTCGGTTCACCGCAATATTGCCGAAGGGTATTGTCGGAAATCAATTCGCGAGTATCTCAACTTCCTGAACATTGCCTTAGGTTCACTTGGTGAAAGCGTCTCTGGATTTCATGCTTACAAGGAAGCGGGTCAAATTACTGAGGACGATTTTATTGCTTTGGATCAACGAGCCTTTAAACTAGAAAACGGTTTGTTGAAACTGGTTGAAAGCCTTGAGAGAAAAGAAGCAGACGGAGACTGGATCGATAGCTTGATCGTCAAGGAGAGCAACGAAGCATATGGAGTAACAGAAGGGTGAGACTGGATCGGGGACGCTCCGAAAGCCCATCACTCCAGCACTCCACCACTCCATCGCTCCAAAGGACCCATCCCATGGATTTTCTATCGACGACGCATCTTAAGCGCTGGGCCGAGGAGAACGGGGGTTATTTCAACCCGCCGTTTCGCACCAACAAACTCGTCGTTAGCCACAAGGATTTCATCGTCATGATGCTGCGCGGGCCGAACACGCGGCTCGACTTTCACATAGATCCCGGCGACGAATTTTTCTATCAGGTCGAAGGCGACATGGAGCTGGTGCTCAAACCGGAAGGGGAGCGCCGGCGCTCGGTGACGATCAAAGAAGGTGAAATATTTGTCTGCCCAGGCGGATTGCCGCATTCGCCGCGGCGTTTCGAAAACACCTGGGGGCTTGTGATCGAGCGCAAGCGCCGCTCCGATGAGAGCGAGCAATTCGTGTGGTTCTGCGAGAGCTGCGACGCGACCGTTCTGTCGCGCACGGTTCACCAGGACAATATTCCGGGGCAGGTCTCGACAATCTATTCCGAATTCAATACCGACCCCATAAGACGCACCTGCGCCACCTGCGGTTATGTTTTTCCGGAAACCCCGATGGCCGAGCGCCTGGGTTTTCTCTCGCCCAAGTAGACGCCTTCGCTTGCGTCGCGAGCCTGCCATGGCCAACGCCAAAGAATCCAAGGTCTGTGCCGTCTGCGGGAAAAATTTTCCTGCGCGCGATCTGGTGCCGGGGCTCGCTGTGCGCGACGTGATTGCCAGCGAGATCGCCCGCGAGCGCGCGGACTGGTCCCAGGAAAAGGTCATTTGCCGGACGGATTTGAATCGTTTCCGCTCCCAGTACGTGCACACCCTGCTCGAGTCCGAGAAGGGAGAATTGAGCTCGCTGGAAAAGGAAGTGCTGCTGAGCCTGCGCGATCACGAGACTCTGGCGAAGGACGTGGACACGGAATTCCAAGGAGACTGGAGTCGCGGCGAGCGTCTCGCCGACCGGATCGCCACGTTCGGCGGGAGCTGGACTTTCCTGATCTGCTTCGCCGGGTTTCTGGCGCTGTGGATTATCGCCAACTCGATTGTGCTCTACTCGCGGCCGCCGGATCCGTTTCCCTACATCCTGCTCAATCTTATTCTGTCGTGCCTCGCGGCCGTGCAGGCGCCGGTCATCATGATGAGCCAGAACCGCCAGGAAGCCAAAGACCGCCTGCGCTCGCAGCATGACTATCAGGTCAATCTTAAAGCGGAGCTTGAGATTCGCCATTTGCACGAAAAAGTCGATCATCTCCTGTCGCATCAATGGGAGCGTCTGGCGCAAATTCAGGAGATCCAACTGGAATTGCTTTCGGAGCTGAGTCGAAGACGGTGACATGGAAAGGGGCGACGATGAGCACCACTTACCAGGAAAAATTCGGTTATCCCGCGGAACGGACGCAAGGGAAAGTGCGTGCTTACATGGCCGAGTGGATTCAAGACTTCATCCGCCGCTCGCCCTTTTGCGTGATGGCGACTAGCAACGCCGCCGGTGACTGCGACGCATCGCCGAAAGGCGGGACGCCGGGCTTCGTCAAAGTGCTGAGCGACAAGCAGTTGCTCATCCCCGACGTCGCCGGCAACAAACTCTTCCACGGCTACGGCAACATCGAAGCGAATCCGAAAGTCGGATTGATCTTCTTCATCCCCGGAGTCGGCAATACCGTCAGAATCAACGGCAGAGTGAAAGTGATCGATCGTGCAGAATTGAAAGGTGTCCGCTTGGAAGTCAGTCAACCCGACGACAACGCGAAAGTTCTCCAGGGACTCTTGGTCGACGTGAAAGAATCCTACAGCCATTGTCCGCGCGCGCTGAAGTTCTCCGATCTTTGGAATGTTGAGCAAATCGCCCAAAACACGGCCAAGCCGCCGGTTGGAGTCAAGGAGCCGGGGATTTAGGATTCGCTAAATTCGGTTGAGCAGGAAAAGACTTGGGTCACTAGCTCGGGGACTGGAAGAACGAGTAAGAATTACGTCGTCACCCCCGAATGTTTAAATCGGGGGTCCAGTTCCGATGCCGCCTGGATCCCGCTTAAAGCATGCGGGAATGACGGGCATAACACAGCGCATGGGCCAGGGGATAGCGGATAAGTGAGTTCTACTCCCAGCGAAATCTGTTTCATGAGCGCGCGCGAGCTGGCGGAATCAATTCGTCAACGGCGAATTTCCGCGCGTGAAGTTATGACAGCTTTTCTCGGCCGGATCCAGCGGATCAATCCAAAGATCAACGCGATCGTCGCCAAACTCGATGATGAAAAATGCCTCGACCTGGCGGCGGAGGCGGATCGGCGTCTGGCGCGCGGCGAGAACGTCGGGCCTCTGCACGGCTTGCCGTTCGCGTTCAAGGAGCTCGATCCGGTCGTCGGCTTTCCAATGACTCGCGGCTCGCGGATCTTCAAGGATTATATGCCTGCGGAAGATTCGATCGTCGCCGGCCGTGTGAAACGCGCCGGAGCTCTGGTCATCGGCAAGACCAACATCTCCGAGTTCGGCATGGGCTCCCATACCTACAACGAGGTTTACGGCACGACTTTCAATCCGTACGATCTGACCAAATCCGCCGGTGGATCGAGTGGCGGCGCGGGCGCGGCATTGGCGGCAGGATTATTGCCGCTGGCGAGCGGCAGCGATCTCGGCGGCTCGCTCAGAAATCCGGCCAACTTCAACAACATCGTCGCGCTCAGGCCAACACCGGGCCTGGTACCGTCGGCTCCCACCGCTCTTCCTTTCTTTGGTTTTTCGGTCAAAGGACCGATGGCGCGCTCGGTGGAAGACGCGGAGTTTTTGTTGAGCGTTATGGCCGGCGCGGACAGGCTCGATCCGGCTACGTATCCCTCGGACCCAGCCGTCTTCGGGCACGCGCTGGAGCGCGATTTCAAAAACGTGCGCGTCGCATGGTGTCCCGATCTCGGTGTTCTGCCAGTCGATCACCGCGTGCGTTCGGTGCTAGAAGCGCAGCGGAAGACCTTCAGCGATCTGGGCTGTATCGTCGAAGATGCGTGCCCGGAGCTCAGCGAAGCGGACGATGTATTTCTGACGCTGCGCGCGTGGAATTATTGGCATACGCTGGGGCCGTTGCTGGAAAAGCATCGGGATCTCATGAAATCCGAAGCGGTCTGGCAGATCGAAGCGGGGCGCGATCTCAGCGGCGCGCAAATCGCAGCAGCAATGGCGCGCCATAGCGAGCTAATGCAGCGCATGAGATTATTTCAAGAGAAATATGAGTTTCTCCTTTGCTGTGTCAATCAGGTGCCGCCCTTCGACGCGGACCTCCATTGGCCGCGCGCGATCGACGGAGTCACGATGGACAATTATCTTTCCTGGATGAAATCCGCCTACTGGATCAGCGCGACGTTGTGTCCGGCAATTTCGGTTCCGGCAGGTTTCACTGCCGATGGCCTGCCCGTGGGAATTCAAATCATCGGCCGCTACCGCGACGATCTTGGCGTTCTCCAGATCGCGCACGCTTTCGAGCGTGCGACGTGTTTCGGTGCGACTAGGCCAGCCATTGCCATCCCGGCGTAAGATATTAACGCCTTGCTGTCAGAAACTTTACAAATCCTCGCTGTTAAGGGTTTTCCGACAACGCATGCAAAAAAATTGCATGCGTTACAAAATTTTTGCGCCTTTCATATTGACCGTAACAACCTCAATGGTACGCTGCGGCTTCCTCATTAATTTTTCGGCAGACACTAAGGATGAAACCGAGTGAAACGATCACGAAGTTTTGCGGTTCAGACGGCGATTTGTGCAGTCCTGCTGAGTGCCGCTTTTGGCGTGACGGCGAAAGCGGCCAACGAAGCTCTTCAGCCGCTTATAACAACTTCCGAATTGGTGGTGGGGCAAAACCGTTTTGCGTTCGGGCTCGCCAAAGGCGGCAAGCTCATCGAAAATGCCCAAGTTCTCGTTCGTCTCTACAACATCGATAAAACCGCTGCTCATCTGACCTTCGAGACGAACGCGCGATATCAAGCGATCCAGACGCTCGAAATCGATGGAAAAGTTCACCGACACGCCGATGGCACAAGTCACGTCCATAATGTTGATAACGCAGTCCGCGGCATCTATGTGACGCAGTTGCCGTTTTCGCACTCGGGTAATTGGGGCGTCGAGCTTGTTTTGCAAGGGCCAGGTGAAACCTTCGAGTCGGCGCGTGCGACGGTTGTGGTGCGTGACCGGTCGTCGATGCCGTCGGTGGGCGAAGCTGTGCCCCGAAGCCGGAATATGGTCGCGAGCGACGTCAAAGACCTGCGCGAGATCGACACCAGCGAACATCCCGACCCGCGGCTGCATCAAATACGCATCGCCGACGCCATTGCCATGAAAAAGCCGCAGCTCATCGTTTTCGCCACGCCGCAGTTCTGCACAAGCCGCATGTGCGGGCCGGTCGTCGATATTGTGCGCACATTGTTGCCGGGCTACGCCAACCGCATCGCCTTCATTCACCAGGAGATCTGGCAGGATTTCGCATCCAAAAAAGTTTTTCCGACCGTCGAAGAATGGCGGTTGCAATCCGAGCCATGGGTTTTTGTGGTAGACGCCCAGGGTGTTATCCGCGCAAAGTTCGAAGGGCTGGTTACTGCACGCGAAATCGAAACAGTATTGCAAAGTGTGCTGCCGCCGGCGACGGCACAGCGCCAATAACGATCTGGATCGGCCCGTGTCGTTCACTTATTCCGTCGGCAGGTCGCCGCGCGCGCCCCCTTAGGTCGAAGCCAAGACTCTCGGCTTGGGTTGTGAGAACGATTGGTAAAGGTATCTGGTTCCGGAGAATTTCACAGTGGGAGATAGATCAATGAAACGCTTGAGACAAATATCGATGATCGGAGCAATGTGCGCTTTAAGCCTGGCCGTGACGACGGCAGCAGTGAAGGCGGAAGACGATAATAAGATGAGCGTGTCGGTCGCTTTCGGGCGAGGACTCAATACTGCGGGCACCGCAGAAAATAACATTGTCATTCCAAATACGATTCAATTGAAAAAAGGTGGCGTCGTGCATTTTCTAGTGGCAGGATTTCACCAAATTGAGGTCTACAATCCCGGGAAAGTAGATGAGGATGTTGTTGTCCCAGGTAGCGGTTTTTTCATCAACGACGCCAACGAGCGATTCTATTCAGGAATCACGCCGGCTGGAGGACCTCCTCCCAGTTTGCCAGTGACGACCGATCCGTCGAACGCACGAAATCGCGTGGAGTCGGTGGCGTTCACTGAGCCGGGTACTTACCTCGTCATCTGCAACGTGCTTCCGCATTTTAAAGACGGGATGTTCGCTTACGTTCAAGTGAAATAGCGACACAAAGCGAGAAAACAGCCTATCTCGGATCGCAACCGGCGTCGGGCAGCCCTCCGGCCATCCCGACGCGGTTGCGATTTATCTCGACGGCTTCACCGATTGGCAGCGCCAGCTTCTATCGAAATCGCTTCCAGCTATTTTTGGTAAAGCCGAGATGCAAACCCACTCTTTTCGATTTCCTTCAATATTGACCCATCGATGAACTGCTCCGGCTTGACCGCTTTCGCCCGCGGATCCTTCTCGGCCATCCAGGTGAGCTGAGTTTGAATCGCGTCGGGTGAGACGTGCGGAATCCGCGGATAGGTATCGCGGTAGAGACGATAAACCTCCTCCAGCGCTTCGCGATCGTCGATCTTCAGGTATTTTGCCAAGGTGCGGATGCTCGGCTCGGGATTGTTCTTGACCATGTGGATGCCTTCGATGATCGCGCGCAAATATCTTGTCGCGATATCCGGCTGCGCTTTGAGAAAGGCGCGCGTGGTGATGACCTCCAGCTGAGGAAACGGAATGTCGTATTGAGTCGGATCGACCAGGATCGTGAACCCGGCCTTCTTGCCGACGTTGAAAAATTCCGGTGTCAGAACCGTGCTGTCGACGCTGCGCTTGCTTAGGGCAGATAGCCGTGTGCTGGTGCCGCCGATCTGCAGAATCGTCACGTCCTTGTCGGGAACCAGTCCGTAACGCTGCAAGATCAGCCGCGCCGCCAGATCGGAGGCGCTGCCGAAACGTGAAACCGCCAGCCGTTTACCCTTGAGCTGCTCGATGGTCTTGATTTCTTTTTGCGCCAGCAGCGCGTAGGGCAGGCGACTCTCGATGCTGGCGATGGAGACAATATCGCTGCCGGCAAGATTGCTGCTCACCGCAACCGTTCCGCCGCCCATGGCAATCTGGGTCTCACCGGCGGTCAGAGCCTGCACGGTGGTGACGCCGCTTTCGATCAAGACCACGTCGACGCTCAGACCGTGCTTCTCGAAGATCTTGGCGTCCTTGGCCAGCCAATAGGCCGCCATATTGGCGGTGAGCGCGCTATAGGATGTTTTCAGACGGGCGAGTTGGGCGAAGGCATCCGTCGACTCGAGTACGCAGATAACGACGCAACAGGCGAAGGCGATCGGTCCCAGCTGTCGCATGAGCATCACCGTCTTTCCTCCGGGAAGTCAGCCAAGCAAAAAGTCAGTCAACACTCGATTGAACTCCTCGGTCTCTTCGATCTGCGGTTCGTGGGCGGCGTGTTGGAAGCGGTGAATTTTGGAGCCGGGTACGATCTTCTGGAAATTGACGTCCCAGTCGGGCTGATTCAGCGGATCATGCTCGCAGGACATGATCAGCAGCGGAATTTGCAGCTGCGACAACTGCTTGACGAACTCTTCTGTGGTCGAGCGAACCTGGTGCGCCGGACTCCGCAGGCGCGCTGCGGAGAGCGTTTCCCAGGCGCCCGGGATGATCGAGCTTTCGTAGCGCTCGCGGATATTTTCCTCGCTCTGCCATTTTGGGTCATGGTACAGCAGCGCGACGATCCTCTTCATGTTTTCCAGCGACGGCGTGTAGTTTTCCAGATCGGCCTGGGAGGTGGTCTTGAAGACGCTGGCATTGCCGCAGATGGTGACCATTTTCAAAACCTGAAACAGCGCCGGACCCCGCACCACCGCGCGCAGGATGATGCCGCCGCCGGCCGAATTGCCGACGAAGTAGGCGGGACCGATGCCCAAAGCTTCGAGCAATCTTTGCAGATGCCGGATGCGCAGCCCCGCGGGATCGCTGAAGCTGTAGAGTTTGTCAGTCCGGCCCCAGCCGAGAATGTCAGGCGCGATAACGTGGAATTTTTTTGCCAGCGCCTCGATGTTGGCGCGCCAGGTGATTTCCGCCGAGGCGCCGTATTCGCCGCCGTGCAAGAGCACCAGGTCCGGACCGCTGCCCGCTTCGAGAAAATGGGTGCGGATATCACCGACGAAAATGGTCCGGTGTTGATAGGCAATCATCGATCAAAGCCAAATATTTTCCGGCAAAAACGCCACGCTCATAGATGTCATTCCGAGCGGAGCGAGGAATCTTTCTCGATGTGAAAAGAGCTCATGTCCGATTGCAACTGCACCACTACCGTCTTCTCAAAACCCTTAGCGTCTTTGGCCTTGGCGAGAGATCCTCCGAGCTATAGGAAAGACGAGCCGCCATCGACAGAGATCGTCTGGCCGGTCATGAAGTCGCTCAGTGGAGAGGCTAGAAAGAGCATCGCGCCGACCAGATCCTTGGGCAGTTGCACGCGCTTCAACGCGCGGTCGCCGACGCGCGCGCCGCGCATCTTCAGAATTTCCTCCGACGGACTATCTTCGGACAGGGTCGAGCCCGGCGCGATCGCATTGACGTTGATATTGTCGTCGCCGACCTCCCGCGCAAGCGTGCGCGTGAAGCCGATGACGCCGGCTTTCGAGGTGACGTAGTGAATGCGGCCGGCGCTGCCGTTGAACGTGGTCCCCGATGAGATATTGATGATCTTGCCGGATTTCTGCTGGCGCATGGTCGGGAGCACGGCACGGCAGCAAAAGAACAAACCTTTCAGATTGACCAGCATCATGCGGTCCCATTCCGCCGGATCGATGCTGTCGATGCCGCCGCGGTTCATGGGAATAGTCGCGAAGATCGCCGCGTTGTTGACCAGGACGTCGATGCGGCCGAATTTGTCGAGCGCGGCCTTGGCCATTTCCTTTGTCGAAGCTTCGTTGGCGACATCGGCGCGCATGCCCAAGGCCTTGCCATCGAACTGTTGGACGACTTCCGCCGCGACTTTTTCCGCCGCGGGCACATCGATGTCCGCGACGACGACTCTGGCGCCGGCTTCCGCGAAGCCATGACAATAAATGCGGCCGATACCGTGGCCCCCGCCGGTAACGATCACGACCTTGTCTTGTAATCCTTGAATCATAAGTAACTCCTCGTTTGATTTGCGTTGAAAATAGCCCTAGTAGTTTTAAGGTGTCAAGGAACGGGATGCGATTTCTGCGCCGTCGACGGGCATGATGTCGATGTAAGGTGGACGATCATTGATGAAAGGCGAGTCTCAGTTTTTTCTCCGACGGATCTTGCGGCTTGGCGGCGGCATGGCCTTGGCGCTTTGTTTCACGGCGGCGACTTTGCCGGCGGCGGAAAGCGTCGCTCCTGATACTTTGCCCATGTTCGGGCAGCCAAAGATCGCCCGCACCGACGAACAGAAAAAATCCGACGAGGCCTTCATTCTCGATACCACTCTACGCTACGGTAACCGCCAGACCGCCAGCAATACGATCGCCACGCAGGGCTGGACCGCGGTGCGGTCCAAGCAGCTTGATCTCGCCATGCAGCGCTTCAATCAAGCCTGGCTTCTGAATCCGAAGAACTACACCGTCTTCTGGGGTTTCGGTGCCGTGCTCACCGATCGAGGGAAGCTCAACGATGCGCTGGATCAGTTGGAAAAGGCCCGCGAGCTCGTCGAAGACCCGACCCAGCGCGTGGCGCTTCTCTGTGATCTCGGCGCGGTGCATTCCGCCTACGCAGCGAGTTTGCCCAAGGAAAAAGAGCTGGAGCGCGCGCAGCATTTTGTTCTCGCCAACTCGCGCTTCACCGAAAGCCTCGAGAACGATCCCAAATTCGCGCCCAGCTGGCGCGAGTGGGCGATATCCTTGTTCGATCAGGAACGCTATTCGGAAGCCTGGATCAGGGTTCAAAGAGCCCGGGAGCTCAAAGCTGAACCCTTCCCGCCGGATTTTCTGAAAAAGCTCGCCGCAAAAATGCCGGAGCCCAAATAGACGACACCGGTTTCTTCGCCGCCATAATTTCTTTCTGCATTTACTTGAACGTTGCGTTCAGCGCGCGCCTTGCGCTATTTAGTTCTCGCTGAAAAAGTCAGAAAGTTGTTGGGTGTAAATATTGGATTGATGTAAAAGAAATCATGCGTAAAGCGATCTCTCAGCAAATGAGTTTTGGTGACGGCT
>Ga0310810_10006958_pt1 | contig 12840 bp, 22 predicted proteins | sample NCmetagenome_FD_207641 | JGI IMG/M metagenome (GOLD analysis project Ga0310810, IMG submission 207641) | Soil microbial communities from experimental microcosm in Duke University, North Carolina, United States - NC | ecosystem: Engineered > Artificial ecosystem > Soil microcosm > Unclassified ... | reverse complement strand
AACACCAGCGAGTCATGCGCTGAATGAACTGCCGCATCCACAGGTTGTTTTGGCCTGCGGGTTCTTGATGGCAAAACCGGACCCTTGCACCGTGTCCTGAAAATCGACTTCGCAGCCGGCCAGCAAGGGTGCGCTTTGCGAATCCATAATCACTTTGACGTCGCCCTTTTCGATGACCGTGTCGTCCTCGCCTACCAGGGCCTCGAAGGCCATCCCGTACTGGTAGCCATGGCAGCCGCCGCCTTTCACGAAGACCCGCAGCCCGACCGTCTCCTTCTCTTCCTGCATGAGTTCCCGGATCTTTTGTTCAGCCGCCGGTGTCATGGTGATCATGGCATCTCCTTTTCTCGTTCTTGTTTGCTTGAGGACCTTGGTCGACACAGGCCGACCGACTCGCGCATTCCTTCTCGACGGAATCGAAGAGGTAGCCGTCTCTATGCACACGACGGCCCTAGGAGTACCTGGAAGAACCTCTGGCGTAGGAAGCGGCGAGGACCGGGGAATCAATCGCGCAGGAAGGAAAGCAGACGCGCGAAGGATAGGACAGTCGGCGTGGCTTTGTACGTGTAGCACTAGGCTAAGCGCCATAGGGACCGGAGTCAAGCACTATTAAAGGGTACTCGGACGTCATGTGCTTCCATGCATATGTCACGCGGCATATGTCACGCGGTCCCGATTTGTGGTAGGACGACCTCCTCTGCCATCGGTTTCCTGTGATTGAGAGAGCGTGATGAGCGAGCATTCAGGTGAACCCTCGGACGCACAGCCGCGGTCATCCGCTCGTAGATGGCGAGATAGTCATGAACCATGCGCTCAACGGTGAAACGGGTTGTGAACGAGTCCCGACATCGTTGGCGTCGAATGAGCGGCAGCCGCTCAACCGCCGCAACCATGTCCTCAAGATCGTCACAAATAAATCCTGTGACACCATCTTCAAGGATCTCGGGAATTGATCCGCAACCGTAGGCCAAGACCGGCGTGCCGCAAGCCAACGCCTCGATCAACACGATCCCGAACGGTTCCGGCCAATCATAGGTGCAGAGGACGGCAGCGGCGTTGCCCAGAAGATCGCATTTCTCTACATCAGTGATTTCTCCGAGGAATTCCACCAGTGGATGGTCCAGCAACGGGGCAATCTGTGTTTCAAAGTATTCACGATCGACTGGATCGATTTTTGCGGCCATTCGGAGCGGCATGCCGACCCGTTTGGCAATTTCAATAGCATGATCAGGCCGTTTTTCCGGACAGATCCGCCCCAGATAGGCCAGGTAGGATCCTTGTCCGGGGTGAAAGTCATAGATGCCCGGCAGCCCGTGATAGACCGTGCCCTGCCAGTTGGCATCCGGCAGCGGAAGACGCTGCGCATTCGAAATCGATACAACCGGCATGTCGGCATACTCTCGGTAGATGGGTACTAACTCGGGAAGGTCCAATCGGCCGTGCAAAGTCGTCAGCACCGCCGTTGCACAGCGGCGACTCAGCGGAAAGCTCAAAAAGTCCAGGTGGGAATGAATGATATCGAATCTCCCGGCTTCCACTCCGAACGCCTGCTCCTCCATCAGGATCAGCGGTGCATCACGATTAAGCGGCCCAGTTTGCGACCGGAATGCTTGGGGGCAGGCTGGCCTGAGACGCGCTCGTGTTCGAGAATCCCCACTTGCAAAGAGAGTGACGTCATGGCCCTGGCGAACCAGTTCTTCGGTAAGATAGGAGACCACCCGCTCCGTGCCTCCGTATCTTGTGGGTGGGACGCTTTCCCAAAGAGGTGCGATTTGCGCGATCTTCATGACCTGTCCTTTCGCTTGGTTGGCATGACTCCAAATCTGGTGCTTCGAACCACGGCTTAAAGCGGTGCCGTGCGGTTTAGAAATCGGATCTGCATGAATGAGCGGCGTAGACCCAGGAATCAGACGCGCGAGGAGGGAACCGAGTGAGCGCGAGAGATGGGGCAGTCGGCGAAGCTCAAATCCTTCAAACCGATCTTAGCACCAAACACGATGCTGTGGTGAGGATACCTGTATCACCTTGCAGGCAAGAGGATGTTTATACAGCGTTATATTATTTTTATCCCAACATCCTTCAAGGCTTGATCAGGTCGATAATGACCGAGCGGTCAAGAACCGGTGCCAGTTAAGAAATAATTATACCTGTGCTGTATCACTCTGTTAGCGTGCGAATGAAGTTCCGTGTGATTGACTATGCGATAAGGGCCCTGTAGGGTGAATCTTGTACTGAGCTACGCCGACTGCCCTATCTCTCGCGCACTCTCACCTTCCTAAGCGCGATCTGATTCTCCAGTCTCCGCCGCTCCTCTTGCGATCTGTTTTTGTCGCCACATCGGGTTAGATTGTCTCTCTTTCGACAACGGAAGTGCACCCGCTTTTATCGAATTGGCGACGTGGGAACGGAGCATCTGTGAGTACTTTTTCACGATGAAATGGTTAAGGAGCGTGTCGACCCGATAAGAATCCGCCCCTGCGTCTGAAATTGGAGGTGTGAGATGCTCAAATTTCTATCCTTGCTTGTGTCAGCGATGATCATTGGAGCGCCGGCGGCAGGCCTCGCTCAATTTATCGATAGAGGGGATCATGTTGAGGTGAAAAAGGGAACCAGGTTGTGTTCGAGCATCGCGGTCGACGGAGTGAGGGGTACGTTAAATGAGCGTCTGATATTTTGGAGAGTGAAAAGTCCAATGCGAGTCAATGGCACGCAGACCGCTTCCGCTCTCGTCTATGAAAGAGTGTATGACCGTCAGAGCGGCGATACGACCACCGTGGAGAACGCGTACCCAGACGAAGATTTTGCCACATTCTTCAAAAGAGCGCCGGAGCATAATGGGATGCTTCAAATGATCAGTCCTCGAGATGGGAGCCTTCAAGCGATCGTCGAGATCTGCCGGAACGAAGAATAGGAGGCCGATGCGTTGCACGCTTCAAAGGTTTCATGATGATCACACAGTTGACGGAACTGTGGAGGTCAACCCTGGCAAACGGGTGATGCTGTCTTACCTGCGGTGATAAGAACTGGTGATAAAAGAAAGGCAATCGAACGGGGTCTGTCGCCGATTTTCAGCCGTGCACGTGTCCCTGGCTCTCCCACCAGCGAGGCTAAGAAAGAGATTTAAGGTGAAGGGCACGTCTTGATCATCCGATGGTATGGATGAATTGGTGAGCATGAACACAAGCCAGGCATCAACGTCCTCGTTATGCGCGACGGGGGAACTTAATTATTGGTGTGTGCGCAGTTAGACACCCTCTTCAATCTGCCCCTCTCATGTTTAGGCAATAGCGGCTACTGCACGGATCTCTTGCTCCGCTTGGAGCCAATCCTGAACCTCACTACCATCGTGACGTCCCCGGGCTTCATACAGCTCATATGCGCGACGGGCAACTAATGCGTCTTTATGCTGCTCGGCATGTATCTCCTGCATGCAGTTCCTGACGGCGGCTTGTAATTCGCCGAGCAGATACCGACCATTTACACAGGCTGGTACAGAAATCACTCTAGTGATTCCGCTCGCATAAGCCTCCTTGAGAACCGACATCATGGACGATCCCGATAACAGCATGACGGTCCCTCGATAGCCATGATCGCGGAGTTCTTTCAACTCCTCCGTTCCACTTGGATCGCTGACATATAGGTCCAACACAATGAGTACAGGTCTATACTCGATAAGCATTGGTAGCCGTTCCTCTCGATGAGAGGGGATTGCCACTGAATAGCCACTGGCCTGCAAGACTTCACTTAATTGTTTTCTCAGATCAGATCGATGGGTGAGCACCATAATCATTTTGACTCTCCTCTCGACATGTTGTCGTCCTGCGTTAATGCGGAAGCTAGCATTGACTGGAAGCGTGCATGAACCGAAGCATCGTAGTGTGCACTCGGACGCGAAACATTGAACATGTGACTGACTTGCTGGGCAGTGTAAATGAGTGAAGCGTTTACCGTCTCCTATCAATTGCCCTAGGAAAACAAAATGGCTCCATGTTTGCGTTTTTCCGCTCGCAATGGGACATCACGTAAGTTCAAAGGTACATTTATTGGTGTGAATGCGCGACGTTACAGGTAGTCCACGCGCACCTCGCATTGATTACCCTCGCTGGACGCGTCCGGTGGCGAGCTGACGTGCAGTGAGGTCAAGTGGAAGATTTATTCTCGGCAGGGAGTCGATGGAGGAGGAGCGCCTCGATCCGTTGTCTGTTGAAAAATAATTATAGCGCTACTCTTTCAGTCTGTTATGGTGACAATGCAGTTCTGGGTGATTGACTATGCGATAAGGGCCCTGTAGGGTGAATGTTGTACTGAGCCACGCCGACTGCCCTATCTCTCGCGCACTCTCACCTTCCTAAGCGCGATCTGATTCTCCAGTCTCCGCCGCTCCTCTTGCGATCAGCTTGTGTCTCCCGTGTGGGCCCAGCGTGCTCTGTGCTGCGATGGCGGAAGTACGCTCGCTTCAACGAATCGTCACCGCGAGGGAAGGGAGCATGTGATAGATACTTTTCGAACGATCAAACAGCTCGTGTTGCTTTGGATTGTGACGATCATCTTGATAGGGACAGTGTTGTCTGTTTATGCGGAAGATAGGCTCGTCGAGGGGGCCATGATTCTTGCTCCAGTAGAAGGACTCAACCGCATAGGCAAAATATCGGAGGACACGCTGGAATCTTGTTTGGCGAGGATTCCGGAACGGGTCACTCCAGAGCAGCGCATAGTTGCGCAGCAGACCTGCCAGCATGAAGAGGCGACGAGAAAACTAGAATCACTCGCAGTGAAAGGGGACTGACATGTATCAAATATATAGTCTATTGGCCGTAGTGGTGATGACTTGGGGTATAGCAATCTGGGCATCTATGCCTGGAGAAGACGCGCGGTGAGTAGGCCTCCATATGGATGTGCACGAGCGAGTTTTTAAGACATGAAGGGGACGGAAGTGACCACTCTCATGCATGGTTTGAGGAGCCGGTGGACGAATAAGAATCCGACGACCGATGCCAAGACCATCGGTGTGATGGAAACGTTGGATGGCATGGGCTACATCACGACCGGATTCAGTTTTCTCGTGATTGGCATGGTGGTATTTGTTCACTCCTGGTATGTCTTCCTCATCTCGGTGGGGTCGAACGCTGTTCCCGCCGTGCTTGCACTGGTGCATGATCTGTTGTTGGTCATTATCCTCTTGGAGTTGTTCCGCACCATCATTAACTTTCTCAAAACCAAGGTCATCACTTTAGAACCCTTCTTATACATTTGTGTCATCGCATCGACCAGACGAATCCTCACGACGGGCGCCCAGATTGCCCATATGGAGGATCTTACCGATCAAGTGTTTCACCGGTATCTGCTAGATCTGGGGGCGAATGTGCTTGTTGTTCTGGCCTTGGTTCTCGCGGTGTATCTCGTGCGTCGGGCAGTTCCGTCGGTCACGAGTTAAGGAGCAGAACTGTGGGTTTGTTCATCTGCGCGTGGAAGGAAGGTGTGTGATGCGCATATTATTTCACCTGTTTGTATCAATAATGGTCATTGGCGTGCCCGCAGTAGGCCTCGCTCAATTTAGCGATAGAGGGGACCATGTTGAAGTGAAAAAGGGAACCCGGTTGTGCTCCGGCAAGGCGGTCGACGGAATAAGAGGGACATTGAATCAGCGTCCAATATTTTGGAGAGTAACAAGCTCCATGCGTGTCAATGGCACACAGACTGTCTCCGCCGTCGTCCATGAAACGGTCTATAACCGGAGCAGCGGCGATACAACCATCGTGGAGAATCCCTATGACGAGGATTTTGCCACGTTCTTCAAAAGAGCTCCGGAATACAAGGGGATGCTCCAAATGATCAGCCCGCAGGACGGAAGCCTGCAAGCGATCGTGGAGATCTGCCGGAAGGACTGAAGCGCTGATGCGTTGTCCGCGCTGCCAAGGTCTCATGATTACCACTCAGTTCAAGGAACTGTGGGGCTCCGGCCCGGTAGACGGGTGGCGCTGCCTTCTCTGCGGTGAAAATATGGATCCCGTCATTGAAGGGAATAGGACGGGGCACGCCCCTCCGGTTCCGAGCCGTGCACGTGTCCCCGGAGCTCCCACCGCGAAGTCCCTGAAGGGAAGACTGAGGTGAAGAGGCACGCGTGGATCCTCCGCTGGTGGGGTAGGTGAGGCATGAACATTGTGAAGCGGCGAGCGAGAGTTGTAAGCCTGCTCGTGTCACTTGCATCCCTGGTGGGGTCCGCGGACAACGCATTGCCCGCCGTGATCACGATCGCCGGCAACGGTTCGGAACTTCGCATGGTCGAACGGCTGACGCAAGCGTTTGAAAAGACGCATGTGGGCGCTGTGGCTGAGATCCGATGGGACCCGTCGTTTCACCCCGCCCAAATGGTGAAGTCGGGCGAAGCAGATGTGGCCGTGGTCGGAGAGACCGATCCGGACCTCCTTGCCGCTCCCATTGCCTGGGATGGCATTGCTGTGGTGGTGGATTTTGCCAATCCTCTGCGGGAGATCACATCTCTGCAGCTTGCGGCCATGTTTTCAGGCGCCATGACTCGCTGGTCGGATGTGGGAGGCATCGACACAGGAATCGAGGTCATCAACGGTGCTTTCAATCAGCCTCTTCGAGAAACGTTTGAAACGGTCCTGGAGATCGTTGGGAAGAGTGTTCATTCTGCTTATGTGAGCCAGTCAGATCAGCGAGCGATCAGCCGCGTAGCTGGCAACGGTTCGGCAGTGACCTATGTGTCGCTTGGCGTAGCCCTTGATGCGGTCATGTACGGCGTCGGTGTGGCACTCGTAAATGTTGATAACGTTGAGCCGGCCAAGCAGACAGTCAGAGATGGGCGATATCGCTTGCGCAGGCCGGTTCTGCTGCTTCGAAAAGACGAATCCAATTCCACCGCAGCATCCTTCGTGGATTTTGCCCTTTCGAAAGAAGCGAAGGATATCATCGAAGAGATGTATGTCTCCTACGTCGGTCACGAAAATGAGGTTCATGCAGTGCATTCATCGCTGAGAGAAAAATGAGCATTCCGGAGATCGAGAGGCCGCCATGCGCATGTGGACTGAGGGACGTGCAGAAGTATTGTTGGGTTTCTACGTCATAGCCTGGGTGGTGGCGCTCGCCTTGACGCACATGCTCTCGAGCTAACCGGTCAACGATGAGTTACACCTGGAGTCGACTCATTGGTGGTGCATGACGAAATTGCAGCTCTGTTCAATACAGACCAGTATTCCGGTATAGCGAGGGGTATGTTGTTCTGACGCTTCGGCTACGCTGACTGCCTTGCGATTCCCGTTCCTCTCTTAGCGCGATCGATTCCCAGTCCCCACGCGCAACGCCAGACTGTCCGCCAGATTGAACAATCCCCGCCGCTTGCGTGGTTCAGAATGAGTTATGGGTTGTTGAGAAGATGGTTTCTGTAACAGGTGTGTGCAACAAAGGGGGTTCTACTATGAGACTTTTCACGATGACAATAGCGGGTTTCGTATTCGTCGGAATGACGGGGCTTGCCTTGGCCAACCCGTCGATGCTGCCCAACCATCCAGGGTATCCGTCTGGTGGCGAGTTTGCGAATGATACGGGTCAGCAGAATCTGACCTATAGCCAATCCATGATAGAGGCCGCAAAGTCCGGCGACACGAATATGACTCCAACGTCAATGGTTCAGAACAATGTGGATCAGAACAACGCCAGGCTTTCGGAGCAAGGCGAAGCCGGTCAAGCGCCTGTTGTCGGACGGAACGCGAAGCCTGGGCCTTCGACGAAAGAAGGCGCGCGGGTGAAAAAGTAGAATCTTGAAGGTCACAAATGAGAGATGAAAATCGGAAACTGGAGCTTGGCGGGGAGGGGAACGACCTCCCCGTCAAGCACAAGGGTGGATCGAGGAGCGTGGAGGTGCCTATGCAACAGAGATTCGAGTTTATGGACTTGATCGTGGCGGTAGGATTGTCTGCCACGATTGTGGCGAGCGGCGTACTGTTCATGGCTGCAAATGGGATGCAAATCAGGGCCGTAGGGTGGGAGTCCGTAGGACAGCCCACCGACAATCTCACTGGGATGGATTCGCTCCAACCGGTGCTCGGCCAGGCCATTGTGGATCATGTGGTCCTTGAACGTCGCCATGCGAAAGGTGCGGCTGCAGCGATCGCACAACTTGATGGGCTGACTCTCGACAACAATCACTGGCAACATGCCCCTTATGCCTATCTCGATTCAATCACCGCCGGCGCCTCGTGGGCGGAAGCCGAGCATGCCTCCCGAGTTCAGACCGTGATGGGTCGCTCGATTGTCAATTTTACTCGTCGTGGAATTCGCAGTGGACTGTGGTCCTCAGTGGAACGCGCTGCTCAGGACAACCCCCACATGATCGGTGTGACGGAGGCCATGGGACAGAAAATGGATAGGGCGTTCCTCGCCAATTGGCAGCCGAATATCGGTCGAGGGATTGTTGCTGCGACTCAAGAGAGCGAGAAGACCTCGACGTCGAGGCAAGAGCGGTTGGGAACGGCAATCTTAGAAATGGCTACAGTCCAAGAAGTGTACGAACCAGTTCGAGCGGCAATCCAAGAACAGCTTGGAAGCGCAACAGTGGTCGCGACCATGACTGGGTCGCAACAGCGAGGCGTGAGTTCTGATCGTTCGACGACCGATCGAGTTGCGTTCCGGAGTGCAGAAGACCCTTTCCCGAGGATTTCCACGACGACGATTTTCATAGTGGCGTCGCTCCTTCTCATCAGTCTGTTTATGATGGGTCTCTTCGTGTTTTCCCAGAGAGGGGCGGGGGGGCCCGCCGCACTGGTGCCTTCCAAGTTGTTGTAGGAGGCCCACGACAAATCAAGTTTCAATGAGTTTTGGTTCCACGAGAGGTGTTCTATGACCGAGATGATTGGACTCACTACGCTTTGCATGCTCGTATGGGTGTTGGCCTCATCGATGGCGACTGAAAGTGACGCCGAAAAACGGCGTGCGGCTTTGCTATCGGCCGAGTTAACCCATGACTGAAGCGGACCGCGGGGGAAGGGTCCTACCGCACGTAACAAGGAGAATCCCATGACACCTGAGGCGCACATTGCGAAGATGACGACAGCCATCCGACAAGCGATCAAGGTCATGGGCGATCGGTTTGGATCAACGGAGCAGGATGTTGCAGCGGCCATAGATGAACTCAAAATTTCAATGCAGAAGGAGACCGCAACCCTTGAAGCCTCTACTGCGACGACGCAGCGCTCGTAGCGCGGGATAAAGAAGGACCATCAGACTCGATGAATCAGAAAAGGAGATGAGCAATGCATGCCCAACCCATCGTTCAGAGCCACATTGACATCACGGACACGCTGGCCAGGCTATATCTCTTTCTGGCGCAAAGCTTGGATCGCTGTGTGAGCGAGGCGGCACGCATCAGCTATCCGGAGCCACAGTTCCAAGCCAGCCTCTCCTCGACCAGAGCCACGGTGATGGATATGCTGGCGGTGAACCAGGTCGTGAAGGGGAAGGTCGAGGAGGAGTGCGATCGGATAGGATCGCTTGTCACGGCATGCCTCACGGATGGAGCTGCAAAAGCGGGAGCTCTCGATGATTTGAAAGCGGAGCGAGCGGTATTGAAACATAAGACTCTGGCGTTGAGTGATCTGCTCGCTGTATTTCGAGCCATGTGAAAAATTATGAAGCCGACCCCCCAGACGTATGTGCTGACGCTACATTCACCGTCTCGAAAAGCTTTTCGGCTGTGGACAGGTACGAGCATTCATGCGTTGCGCCACTGCTCGATCAAACAACTCAATCGTGCGCTGATGGAGCTGCAACAGCATATGAATGATTTGCAAGCGGTCTCTGCGCCGGGCGCGTCGTATTCCCTGAACCGCGGTCGATAACCGTCACGACGTGCGAAATCCGCCAGGGAAGCCAAAAGAAGGCAAGGGAAGGCCCTATTTGATATTGCTATGTCAGGGGTGACAGAATAAGTCTCTATGCCTAACGGCTGAGCTGAAAATTCTTCAGTTGAGGTTGACGTATGGCGCGTGCGCGTGCAGTAACTTTTGAGCCCCAGCTATTTCTCAGCAAGGTAGGCAAAGGGAAGACAAGTCAACTATCCCCTAAGAAGCACACGATCTTTTCGCAAGGGGATGCCGCGGAGGCGGTGTTCTATATCCAGACGGGCAAGGTGAAGCTGACGGTGGTCTCCCAGCAAGGCAAAGAAGCCGTTATTGCGATTCTGGAACGTGGCGCATTTTTTGGACAATCATGTCTTGCCGGACAGGCGCTTCGAACGGCGACCGCGACGGCCGTAGAAGACTCCAGTATCGTGCGCATCGACAAGGAGGCCATGATTCGCGTGCTGCACGAGGAGCCTACCTTCGCCGAGCTGTTCATGGCCTATCTGCTGGCCCACACCATTCGAATCGAAGAGGATCTGGTCGATCAGCTCTTTAACTCCAGCGAGAAGCGACTCGCGCGAGTGCTGCTATTGTTGGCTCATTTCGGCAAGGAAGGGAAGCCGGAGACAGTCATTACGAAGATCAGTCAGGAAACGCTCGCCGAGATGATTGGGACCACACGCTCGCGGGTGAGTTTTTTTATGAATAAGTTCCGGAAAATGGGGTTCATTGACTACAATGGTGAGTTGCACGTGCACAGCTCCCTTCTCAATGTGATCCTCCACGACTAGGTCCTATCCGTGTCCCAGCTTTGGCTCAGTGGACCGAGCCAGGTAGGGGTCTGGCGCATCGCCGGTTCAATTCTTCACGCTGAGCACTTTTGACCAGCCTCCCTTACTCTAGAGGCCTAACCTCTAAGTGTGCCGTCATTTGGTACTCACGACAACGCGGAAGCGGCGGAATTGTGTCACTCGCGCCGGCTTTCTGGGAGCAGACCGAGGATGACGGGAAAGCATCGGCAACTCATGATTGGCAATATAGAAACGGGGGAATTCCCCGCAAGGAGGGAATCGTGAAAGAAGCCACATCGACATCGGTGCATCCTGAAACTACAGCGCCTCGGGCGTCCCGAAAGGAAGGAGCCGTGAAGGAAGCACTCGGTCTGACGGATGTGAAGACGCTCAGAGATCGGGCTCGTCAAGGGATTGAGGATGGCGCCATGACATCGGGTTACAAGGCCAACGCAAAAACGGTGATCAAGCTCCTCAATGAGGCCCTTGCGACAGAAATCGTCTGTGTCCTTCGCTATAAGCGCCATTACTTCATGGCCACCGGAATCAGTTCTCTCAGCGTGAAGGGCGAGTTTCTGCAGCATGCCACTGAGGAACAAGCCCATGCCGATCACTTGGCCGAACGCATTGTCCAACTCGGGGGAGAGCCGAATCTATCTCCTGAAGGGATGCTGAATCGGAGTCATTCGGAATATATCGATGGGGAGTCCTTGGTGGAGATGATCACGGAAGATCTGATCGCCGAACGGATCGCGATCGAGAGTTATCGCGAAATGATCGCTTATATCGGCACGGATGATTCGACAACCCGCCAGCTCTTAGAGCGGATTCTCGCGCAAGAAGAGGAACATGCAGAGGATCTAGCCGGTCTACTGGATAACGGTATGCTCGGGTCTAGGGACGCATGAGGGATTACCCTACCCATGGGGTGGACCTACTCCTTCTGGTTCTGTTCGTCCCGGCTCTGACGCGCTAGTCGGGAGCATCATTGTCGATGGCTGTAGAAGAGCGGAAGGACCAACGATCCTTTGTGACAAGTCTTCAAAGCGGGAGAAGGTGACCGTGAGGACCCTCACATTACTAGGAGGTGCTCTGATGAGCATGACTCTACTGATCGGATGCATCGACAAGACCGAGCAGCCGCTCCTCAAGGTGCAGAAGGACTTGGAACAGCTGCTCGGGACCGCATTGCTCAACGGTGATATCAGCATTCAACGAACTCGCGATCATCTCACCGTCGTGATGACCGAACAGCTGCTGTTCGATGCCGGGAGTCATGAGATCAAACCTGATGGTATCGACTTGCTGAAACAGATGGGCGTTCTTTTCAAAGCAGCTTCTCTCAAGGAAATCCGAGTTGCCGGGCACGTCGACAAGGTTTCGGTGAATCACCGTTCCGACGAATACTTCGAGAAATTGGCCTTATCGAAAGCACGTGCGACTCAAACGGTCCAAGTTCTGCAGGGGAATGGGTCGGCTTCGGAGAGCTTTATCATTGAATGGTATGGGGACATCCGACCGATCGCAAGCAATGAGACTGAGCAAGGGCGGCGAATGAATCGACGTGTCGAGATTGTTCTTTATAGCGAATCTGAGCGGATACTCTCACCAGCGAACTAATGGGTCACGGGCAAGCATGATGCTGAATCTGGACGTGACTACCGTTCTAGTGTTGTTGTCTGGCACTGCCACCGGCATCGCTGTAGTCTATTATTGCTTCGTACTGGCTCGTAATTGGTTGAGGCAAGGGCATCATTCCAGCAAGGGCATCTTCCGCAAGAAGAACAAACCGGAAACGTCTCTCAATGCACACATTGCCACCGAATGGACTGAAGGCCGCCTTCGGTTGGACTCTGTTTTGACTCTGATCAAATCACTTGCAGACTTGTTAGAGAAGGAAGTGAAGGTACTGCGACGACTCGATCATTCAGATCCACGATATGAAGGGGAGGTGCGTCAAATGGTCGGGCCCACCCTGCGCTGCTTCACCTTCGACAAGCATTTGCGAGACGAGTGCCGCGTGCTGATTCCCCTCCTGAGATTCTGCGCCCAGGATCTAGCGCATTCGCAGGGTCTGGACATGACACAACAATTGAGCGTCCTCAACGAGATCCAAGCTGCCATCGAGTCGGCCGACCTCCACTGACACTCGAGGTAGGTGCCGCATCGGCTCCGTGACTGCGTTAATC
>Ga0310810_10006957_pt1 | contig 12841 bp, 10 predicted proteins | sample NCmetagenome_FD_207641 | JGI IMG/M metagenome (GOLD analysis project Ga0310810, IMG submission 207641) | Soil microbial communities from experimental microcosm in Duke University, North Carolina, United States - NC | ecosystem: Engineered > Artificial ecosystem > Soil microcosm > Unclassified ... | reverse complement strand
CGCTGCCAACGCTCGTGGTAATACCGGTCAGCGTCGATTGCGCATTGGTCATCGCGCTCTTCACGCAGGCTGTCCACGGGTTGGTGCTGTCGCAAGTCGTAGTCGTGCTGCCGTTGTAAGGGTTTGCCGTCGCGTATTGCGCGCCGGCTTCGACCATCTGGTTGAGGCGGGTCTGTTCCGAAAAAGCAAGGCCGAGGTCGATGACCGGCGTCAACATGGCGAGAAACACCGGCGCGGCGAGGCCGAACTCGACGGCCGACATGCCGCGTCGGTCGCGCGCGAGCGCGCCCATCCGGGCGCCGATCCGGGCAAGGCACGGCCGCAACGCCGCGGCTAGCCAGCCGGATGGCGGGTAATTATGTGAAGACATGATCCACGGTCGACAAAACATTACGCGCCCTCCGAGGGTTGGCGCCCGCTAAAGATGGCGTCAGTCTATTGACGATTCGTGAATCTAGCCGGTAAACCGCGGCTCAGTGAGCGATTTTAACTGCGCTTTTACTTAAAGATTCCTTATTAAGGTAAACACGCCAGAGAAACCGGGCGGCTCCAGGCAAAAGGCTGTGCGCCGGCCCGGCCTTAACCCTCCTCGGAGCGGCCGTAGCGGACTGGGCAACACCGGCGTCGTTGTCTGGGATGCGCCCCTCTGGCATGCTGCGACGAGATGCCGGCGGAAAGCCGGCGCGGCCGACCGCGGTCGGTTAGCGAGGGGATCGGTATGGACATCAGCTCGGGCGGGAGCAGAACGACAGCGCAGCGCCCCGTCGACGGCCTCCAGGCCACCCGATCGGATGCCGCGCTACGCGGCCGGCTCGGCTCTCTCCCGCAATTCTTCGCGACGACCTCTGTCCCCTGCCCGTACGTCCCCGGCCGCGCCGAACGCAAGCTGATCGTCGAGTTGACCGGCCGCGGCGCCGCCGGTTTTTATGACGAGCTGTCGCGCGCCGGCTTCCGCCGCAGCCACCGCTTTGCCTACCGCCCGGCCTGCCGCCAATGCGCCGCCTGCGTGCCGGTGCGGATCGCTGTCGAAGAATTCGCCGATACGCGTTCGACCCGCCGGGTGCGCAATATTAACCGTGGGCTGCGCGCGCGGCTTATGACCGGGCGCGCCACGCCCGAGCAGTTTCGGCTCTTTAACGCCTACCAGCACTCGCGTCACCGCGATAGCGACATGGCGGCGATGACCTATGCCGATTACCGCAGCATGGTCGAGGACAGCGCGGTGCGGACCGCGGTCGCCGAATTCCGCGATGCCGAGGGCGCGCTCGCCGCGGTGGCGCTGATCGACCGGCTCGATGACGGCTTCTCGGCCGTTTACACCTTTTACGATCCGAGCCGCGGCAAGGAGAGCCTCGGCACCTGGAGCATTCTTTGGCTCGTCGAGGAATGCCGCAGGCAGGGCCTGCCTTATGTCTATCTCGGCTACTGGATCGAAGAGAGCCCGAAGATGGCCTACAAGGCGCGTTTCCCGGCTCTGGAGCGTCTCACCGGGAAGGGCTGGGCCACCTTCGCCCCGAGCCGCTAAGAGACCGGCATTCGACGCAAAGCCAGCGCGAAGGCAGCCGAAACCGTGCAGCCTTGCGTATCCGAGCCGGCCCCCGCGTTAACTGTTTGACTATCTCGATCTCTGCACGGCTGCGGTGATCCGATGAGCATTGGCGTTTTATCGTCGACCCTGTTCGGCGATATGTTCGGCACCGCGGCCATGCGCGCGGTATTCGGCGAACTCGCCTTTCTCGGGCGGTGCGCCGAGGTCGAGGCGGCGTTGGGGCGGGCCCAGGCGCGCGCCGGCATCGTGCCGGCCCAGGCGGCTGCGGCGATCTCGAAGGCCGCCGCAGATATTGTCAAAGAGCCGCAATCCCTCGATCTCGCCCGGCTCAAGCGCGAGACCGAGACGGTCGGCTACCCGATCCTGCCGCTGGTGCGTCAGCTCGCCGAGCGCGCCGGCGAGGCCGGGCGCTGGGTGCATTGGGGCGCCACGACGCAGGACATCATGGACACCGCGGCGGTGTTGCAGATCCGCGCCGGCCTCGAATTGATCGAAACCGACCTGACAGCGCTGCGCGGCCATCTTGCGGCGCTCGCGCAACGCTGGCGCGACACGCCGATGGCCGGCCGCACCCATCTGCAGCACGCGCTACCGATCACCTTCGGCTACAAGGCGGCGGTGTGGCTTGCCGCGTTCGACCGCCACGCGACCCGGCTCACCGAGTTGCGGCCGCGCGTCCTGCAGGTGCAGTTCGGCGGCGCGGCCGGCACCTTGGCCTCGCTCGGCCCGGGGCCCGAAAGCCTCGCCTCCCGCGCCGAGCTGGCGCGCGAATTGGGGCTGGGCGAGCCGGCGATCACTTGGCACGTCGCGCGCGACGGGATCGCCGAGACCGTGCAGTTCTTGGCTTTGCTCGGCGGCAGTCTCGGCAAGATCGCCTATGACGTCATGCTGTTGGCCGCGACCGAGTTCGCCGAGGCGGCCGAGCCGTTCGTCGCCGGGCGCGGCTCCTCCTCGACGATGCCGCAGAAACGGAACCCGATCTCCTGCGAATTGATCCTCGCCGCCGCCAAAGCGTTGCGTCAGCATGCCGGGCTCATTCTCGACGCGCTCGTCAGCGATTTCGAGCGCGCGACCGGCCCGTGGCATGCCGAATGGATTGCTCTGCCGGAAAGCTTCGGTTACGCCGCCGGCGCGCTGCATCAGACCGAATTCATGATGGGCGGGCTTATCGTCGACCCGGTCCGTATGGCGAAAAACCTCGGCATGACGCACGGGCTCATCGTTGCCGAGGCGGTCATGATGGGCCTCGCGCCGCATACCGGGCGCAACGAAGCGCACGATTTGGTTTACGACGCCTGCCGCAAGGCGATCGAAAACGACCGGCCGCTCTATGATGTGCTGCTCGAGGTGCCTGAAGTCGCAGGCCCACTCGGCCCCGAGGCGCTGAAGGCGCTGACCGATCCCGCCAATTACCTCGGCGCTGCGCAAGCGATGATCGACTGCGTCCTCGCCGGCCGTTGACACGAGAGAGGTGCGAGCATGGCGGCGGGCGATATCGCCCTGGCGCGGAGTGTCGCGGCATTGCGCGAGACGGTTGCCGGCTGGCGGAAACAGCAGGAGCGCATCGCGCTGGTGCCGACGATGGGGGCGCTGCATCGCGGCCATCTAGCGCTCGTCGAGGCCGCCCGCCGGCGGTGTGAGCGGGTCGTCGCCTCCCTCTTCGTCAATCCGAAGCAATTCGGGCCGCGCGAGGATTTCACCGCCTATCCGCGGGACGAGGCCGCCGATCTCGCGAAATTCCGCGAGGCCGGCGTCGATCTCGTCTTCGCACCGACCGTCGAGGAGATGTACCCGGCCGGCTTTGTCACGGCCGTCCGCGTCGCCGGGATTGGCGACGAATTGGAAGGCGCGCACCGGCCCGGGCATTTCGACGGTGTCGCAACCGTCGTCTCGAAGCTCTTGCTGCAGTGCCTGCCGGATATCGCGTATTTCGGCGAGAAGGACTATCAGCAGCTGCTGGTGGTGCGCCGCATGGCGCGGGATCTCGACATCCCGGTGAAGATCGAGGGCATTGCGACTATGCGTGAGCCGGACGGGCTCGCCCTCTCCTCCCGGAATGTTTATTTGTCGCCCGAGGAGCGGCGGATCGCGCCGCTCCTATACCGGGTGCTGAACGATACCGCCGCCGCGCTCGCGGCGAACCCAGAAAATGTCGCGGCCACTCTGCAGAACGGGCTCGCGGAATTGCGCCAGGCCGGGTTTGCGCCGGATTACCTCGAATTGCGCGACGCCGCCGATCTCTCCCGGATGAGCCGGCTCGATCGCCCGGCGCGGCTCGTCGCCGCCGCCCATCTTGGCCGCACCCGCCTGATCGACAACATCCCGGTCGATGCGTCATGAGCCCGGTCCGCCGCTTTCAGCTCACCGATAAAATGCCTTCAGCCCGTCCTTGATCGCGGCCGGGATATTGGCTGCGTGCTGCAGCCGCGATCCATACTCGGGGTCGTCGGCGACCGAGAGCGCATCCAGCTTGAGCGGCTTCAGCGGCAGCGGGGTGGCTGCAGCCTCGATGGCCAGGGCAAGCGCGGGCTCGGCGTCCGGGCCGGTTGCCTCGCCGGCGAATGGGAGGCGCGGCCGCAGCGCAAAGCCGCTCTGATGCTCCTCGTCTAGAGCGAGATGTAGATGCCGCGCCGGCGCTTCCGCCGTCAGCCGTCCGGTAACGCCGTGTCCCGCATGCTCGTCGGCAAGGAGCGTGGGCAGGCGCTTCAGCGCGTCGCTCAGCGCCGCCTCGGCCTGGGCAAACGTCATCTTCGGGATGCGCGGATCGCCGGGGCCATAATCGATAACCCGTTGCGCGGCTCCGACGCGGAGCGTCTCGCCGGTCTGTCCGAGCGCCGACATCAGCGCCGGCGTGCCGACGACCGGGCGGCCTTCAATGACCACGAGGACGACATCGGTCTCAGCGGCGGCGATCAGCCGGTCGTAAGGGTCGGCCCCGGCCGCCGCGGCGATCACTGTGAAATCGGCCCGCTTCCCCGCGGTGATCGAGCCGATCAGCTTGTCCCATTTTACGACTGCGGCGGGTGCGCTGGTCACGCTCGCGACGAGGCTAAGATCGCTGACACCGAGCCCGTTCACGCCATTGACGACCTTGGCGACCTTCAGTTCATGCAGCAGGTTCTTGCTGCCCGAAGGCGACCAGTCTGAGCCGAGCGCGACCGGCACGCCCTCTTGGCGCGCGGTTTTGACCTCGGCGGTCCCGCCGTACAGCAGCAAGTTGCTGAGCGGCGACCAGACCATCGATGCGCCTTTGGCCGCCATGACGGCAAAGTCCTCGCGCTGCAACGCCGCGCAATGAATACCGGCGAGGGCGGGGCCGATCGCCCATTCGCGGCCCTTCTTCAGTGCCAGAAAGGCGTCGCGCGCTTGCGTATCGAGCCCCTCGCTCAAATGCAGCAGCAGGCATGACGATTTGTCGACCTCGCGTTTGAAGGAGTCCCAATTCGCCGCGGCAATGTCGGGGATGTGTGTCGCTGCCCGCGGAAATTTCTTGTCCGCCGGGTCGTCCACGACGCGCATCGCACTGTGGTAATAGGTTTCGAGGTGATCGCCTTTCAGCGAGATGCCCTGGCTCGTGGTGACGCCCCCCAGGAGGCACTTGGTTTCGACGTAGCGGACGAGCGCGGCAAGCAGGTGGGGATCGTTCGATTTGGCGATCGTGCCCATTGGCCCCGAGACATGCGCGACATAATCGCGGTTGCTCTGCCATTGGCCGCGGTTCGAGAAGCGCTTCGGCACATCCCATAAGGGCAGCGCGTCGTAGCTGAGGTGATTGTGCAGCTCGATCAGCCCGGGATAAATGAACCCGCCAGTGTCTACGGAAGTCGCGCCCGAAAAGCCGGGCGGGGCCGGCGCGGCGCGGTCGGCCGCTGCTACAATCGTGTTCCCGTCGACATAGATCGCCCCGTTCGGCAACACGGTCGAGGCCGCGTCCATCGTCACGACGCAGCCCAGCAGCACGAACTTCACATCCGCCTCCTAGCAAGCCCCGACACCAGATCGCGTCGTGAGCCTGGCACATAACGGTTTCATTAACGTGTGACCGATTTCACTCGGAGGGCGAAAATTTTTGGGTCGCCGTACCCGAGGCTGGACGCTCTCTAGGGGCAGATGTAGCCGGCGCCGCTGGGGTTCTTGAAGCAGCCGATTGATTCCGGGAGCACCCGCTTGGGCAGCCACAACACGACATCCGGCAACAGGATGCAAAAGGCAATCACTGCAAAGAAGACGACGTAGAGAGGCAAAGAGCGCACCAGCGCCACCGAGAACCGGACATCGACAAATTTCGACGCCATCAGCAGCGCGATCCCATAAGGCGGCGTGATCAGCCCGAAGGCCAAGGTCACGATGATGACAACACCCATATGCACCGGGTTGATGCTGCCGATCTCAGTCAGCTTAGTAATAATCGGCATGAAAATGATAATCGCGGGGATCGCGTCGACGAAATCGCCGATGATGACAAAGGCCGCGACCAGCAGAAACATGATCGTCGTCGGATCGGTGCCGGCATGCACCGTGATCCAATCGGAGACGAGATCGGGCCCGCGCAGATAGGCCAGCATCCAGCCAAACGCCGATGCGGCAGCGACGGTGATCAGCGGGATCGAATAAAGGAGCCCCGCCTTGACGAAATCGAGCGGCAATTGGCTGACGTGCTGCCAATTGAGCGCGGGGATCGCCACGACCAGGATGTAGACGACCGCGACGAGCCCGGCTTCTGTCGGCGTGAACCAGCCGCTGAGGATGCCGCCCATGATGATGATCGGGATCACCAAGGGCACGAGGGCGCCTCGGGCCGCATCCGCGAACTCCAACAGCGACGCGCGCTGCTTCATAAAGCCGACCGGGCCGAAGAAGTGGCTGTAGATCATCAGCCCGATCCCGACCAGCACGCCCGGCACCACTCCTCCGAGGAAAAGCCCACCAATCGAAACGTTGCCGGTCGCGCCGTAGACCACTGCCATGATGCTGGGCGGGATCAGATTCGCCATTGTCGAGGCGGAGGCGATCAGCGCCGCGGTGAAGCCGGGATCGTAACCCTCCCGCGCCATGGACGGCGCGAGCGTGCGCGACAGGACGGCCACGTCGGCCGAGGACGAGCCGGAGATCCCGGAGAAGAACATGCTGAAGAGCGTCACCACCTGGGCGAGGCCGCCGCGTACATGGCCTATCATGCTTTGCGACAGGCGGATCATCCGTTCAACGACATTGGCGGAGGTCATCAGCTCGCCGACGAGCAGAAAAAACGGCACCGCGAGCAACGCCTCGGAATCAACGCCATTGAACAACTGCCCGATGATCGAGGGCAGACTGATCGGCGTCAGCATCGTTGCGACCAGCACACCGGCCGTGAGCGCGAACGCCACCGGCACCCCGAGATAGCCGAGGCCCAGAAAGAGGAAGGCCATCAGGATAAGAATCCAGCCGCTACTCACGGCGCGCGCCCATCACAGAACGTGGATCTCTTCATGCGCCGGCTCCGCCGACTCAAAGCCGTGCCGCCAGCCATTGATGATCTGCTCGAGCGTGAACAGCGCGATCAGCACGCCGGAGATCGGAATCGCCGCATAGAGCGAGGCGATCGGTGTCATCGAGGGCATTCGGAAGCTGCCGAAGCCCTGCAGAAAATTGATCCAGCCAAACCACACCATGCAAAATGCGACCGCCAGCACGACGAGCCGATTAAAGGTTTCCGCCGCCAGCCGCGTCATTCCCCGCATCGTCTCGGTGATCGCCGAGAGATACAGGTGGTCGTTACGCCGGGTCGCCGCGGCGGCGCCAATAAAGATGCCGTAGACGAAGAAGGTGCTGGTCACCTCCTGCAGCCACAGCCATGGCGCGCCCAGGGTGCGCGTCAGCACGTCGAAGAACACCGATGTGCTGAACCCCGCGAGGCAAACCCCGCACAGCACCATCGTCACCGCTTCGAGAACATCAAGCGCACGCCATTTGAGATGGCGCTGCGTCTCCAGAACAAGGCGGCTCGGCCGTCTCATTCGAGGCGGACAGTCCGGCGGCTATTTCACCTCACGTACCAGCTTCAACAGCTCGACGGCGTGCGGACCGAGGGCGGCTGCGGTCTTGTCCTGGATCGGCTCGGCGATCTTCTGGAAGCCGGATTTGTCGACATCTTTGACAAATTTGACGCCCATCTTTTCGAGCTTCGCCGCCGATTCATGCTCGAGCTCGATCGCCTTCGTCGGTTCCAGCTTGTTGACCTCGTCGGCCGCCGCCTGCACCCACTTCTTTTCATCGTCGCTGAAGCTGTTCCAGGCTTTGTCGCTGACCCAGATGCAGTTGGCGTTTGCCTCGTGCTCCGACATCGACATGACCGGCGCCACTTCGTAATGCTTGTTCGAGAGGTAGACATTCACGCCGTTCTCGGCGACATCGACGACACCGGTCTGCAAGGAGGTGTAGACCTCGCCGAACGGCATGTGCACGACCTGGGCGCCGTAGGCGCTGAATAGCGTGTCTTCGGTTGGCGTCGCCTGCACCCGCACCTTCAGGCCCTTGAGGTCGGCGATATTGTGGATCTCCTTCTTGCTGTAGAAGTCGCGCAAGCCCAGCGTGAGGGTCGTCAGCACCTGCGCGCCTTGAACGGTGTCCTTGATCATCTTGCGGAACGAGGCGACCACCTTTGGATCGCTGATCGCCTTTTTCAGATGATCCTCGCCGTTGAAGATGAAATGGATCGACAGCACGCCCGCCTCGGGCGAGAGGGTCGCCGCGTTGGCGCTGGCGGAGATGATAAAGTCGATATCGCCGGTCCGGACCTTCTGGAGCATCTGCGGCTCCTGGCCGAGCTGCGCGCCGGGGAACTGGTCGATGATCATCTCGCTCTTGCTCAATTCCTTGAGCTTGGCGGCGAACACGTCCGCAGCATAGCCGTAAGCGGTGGTATGCGGCTGGTCGTAGCCGAAGGTGAAATGACGCTCCGCCGCCTCAGCCGTCGCAACCATCGCGGCCGCTAAAAACGGCAAGAGAGCGAGTTGAAGGCTCTTGGCGCGCATCGGCTTCCCCCTGTCCGGCTGCTGTGCCCGGTCCCGTCCTATCCTGCGGGCCGTCACAATAACGTCAAGCGGCTTCCGAGGCCGCTGCAAAAGCAATACGATCCGCTGCCGAGCGGGCGCCGGGCCGAACCGGGTCGCCTGCGAATATGACGGAGGGGCTGATGAGCGGCAGGTCGCGGCGCGATTTTCTGAAGATAGCGGTGGCGGGCGCGGCCTTCGCGCCGGGAACGGGGCGGGCCGCCGACAAGACCGTGACGCTCCTCCACGAAAGTTCGTTCATCAAGACCTTCGACGAGTACATGCAGAAGACGCTGGCACCGGCTTATGAGAAAGAGACGGGGATCAAGGTCGTCTACGAGCTGACCAGCGTCGGGAGCCTGCCCACCCGGATCAGTACGGTCACCGAGACCGGCTCGGGCGCCGATGTCACGATGATCTTCCTGCTCTATCCATTCCTGTTCGCCGACAAGCTGATGGATGTCAGCGACATCGCCGAAGATATCGGCAAGAAGCAGGGCGGCTGGTACGACGCGGCCAAGGAAGCCGGCATCGTCAACGGCAAATGGAAGGCGGTCCCGCACAGCAATATCGGCCAGCTGATGAACTGGCGCACCGATTGGTTCAAGGAGGTCGGGGTCACGAAATTCCCCGACACCTGGGAGGAGCTCTACGAAGTCGGCAAGAAGCTGAAGGCCAAGGACCACCCCTTCGGCTTCGAGCTCGGCCACGGGTTTGGCGACAACCACGGCTGGATTTACCCGCTGCTCTGGTCTTATGGCGGGCGCGAGGTCGAGCCCGACGGCAAGACCGTCGTTATCGATTCAGACGAAACCGCGCGCGCCGTCGATTTCGCCCGGAAGTTTTTCAAGGACACGATGCTCGACGACGTCCTCGGCTGGACCGATGTCAGCAACAACAAGGCGTGGTTTGCCGAGCAGATCTCGTGCACGAACAACGCCGAGAGCATCCTCTGGCTGGCGAAGCGCGATTTCCCGGAGATCGCCAAGGTCACCGACCAGGCGATGAACCCGCAAGGGCCGAAGGGCCGCTTTCATCTGCTCAATTGCATCAGCCATTCGGTGTTCAATTTCGGCCCGGTACAAAAGGAGGCGCACGACTTCCTGCATTGGCTCATGGAGGAGAAGCAATTGGGCGGCTGGTACGCCTCGGCCGACACCTATTACCAGCCCTTCCTGCACGCCTATGACAATGCGCCGATGTGGGATGTCGAACCGCGCAACAAGCCCTATCGCGACGCGATGGGGAGCGCGCATCTGCCGGGCTGGCCGGCGCCGCCGACCCGGCAATTGGCAGAGGTCGTCGCAAAATACGTCACGGTCGACATGTTCGCCAAAGCCTGCGCCGGCGCCTCGACCAAGGAGGTCATCAAGAATGCCGAGGCGCAGCTGAAGGAAATCTACAGAACGACCTAGAGCTCGCGATGTCGATCCGCACGGAACCGCTGATTGGGGTGGCGAGGGCGCGGCCGCGCCGCCGCCCTGCTTCGCTCGCCGCCTGGCTCGACCGGGAGGCGGTGTTCAGCTGGCTGATGATGGCGGCGCCGATCCTGTTTCTCGTCGCCTTCGTCGGTTATCCGTTCGTCTACGGCATCCTCTTGAGCCTCGAAGACCGGCCGGTCGCACATGTCGGCACGTTTGTCGGGCTCAAGAACTTTGTTAAAGACTTCAACGACCCGATCTTCTGGCGCGTCGCGATCAACACCTTTGTCTACACCGCTGTCGCGACGCTTTTGAAGATGATCGGCGGGCTCGCTCTCGCAGTCGCGATGAACCAGAACTTCCGCATGAAGAACCTGGTCCGCGCGCTGCTGCTGCTGCCGTTCATCGTGCCGACCGTGCTGAGCACCGTCGCTTGGATGTGGATGCTCGACCCGGCGTTCAGCATCTTCAACTGGTTTCTGATCGCGCTCGGGATGCCGAAGCCCGGCCCGTCCTGGCTCGGCAACCCGGTCCTGGCGATGGTCTCGATTATCGTCATCAACACCTGGCGCGGCCTGCCCTTCTACGGGATCACCCTGCTCGCGGGGTTGCAGACCGTACCGCCGGAGCTTTACGAGGCGGCGACGATCGACGGCGCGAGCGGCTGGCAGCGCTTCCGCTACGTAACCTTGCCGCTGTTGCAGCCGATCATCATGATCGTGACGTTGTTCTCGGTCATCTTCACCTTCGCCGACTTCCAGCTGGTGTATGTGCTGACGCATGGCGGGCCGCAGAACGCGACGCAGCTGTTCGCGACCTACGCCTTCGATATCGGCATGGGCGCGGGGCAGCTCGGCCTTGGCGCATCGGTCGCGCTGACGATGCTTCCGGCTCTGGCGCTGCTGATCCTGGGGCTAACCCTGTACATGCGGAGGCAGTGATGGTCACCGGCCACAGCCGCCTCCAGCACGCCGTCCGGGTATGGCTGCCGGTCGGCTTCTTCCTGCTGCTCGCGCTATTCCCGTTCTACTGGATGGCGATCACCTCGGTGAAGCCGAATGCCGAGCTCTACAACAAAAACATGTTGCCGCTTCTGGTGCGAAACCCGACCCTGAAGCACTACATCGATCTGTTGACCGAGACGAGCTTCCTCTTGTGGACGTGGAATACGCTGCTCGTCGCGGTCATCTCGACCGCGATCTCGCTCCTGCTCGGGACGATGCTTGCCTATCCGTTGGCGCGCATGCGGTTTGCCGGCGCCGGGCTTATCGCGATGACCGTCGCGGCGATCTATCTCGTCCCGCAGCCGCTCTTGTTCCTGCCGCTCGCCGATATCATCAACCGGCTCGATCTCGGCAACACGCTGACCGCGGTTATCCTGACCTATCCCACGATGCTGGTCCCGTTCTGCGCCTGGCTGTTAATCGGCTATTTCAAGACGGTGCCAAAGGAATTGGAAGAGGCCGCGCGCATCGACGGCGCCAGCCGCTTCCAGACGATGCGGCGGGTATTTCTCCCCTTGTGCACGCCGGGCTTCATCTCAGCCGGCATTTTTGCTTTCACCTTGTCGCAGAACGAGTTTCTCTACGCGCTCATTTTTCTGACCAAGACCTCGGTGCGCACGGTGCCGGTCGGCGTCATTGCCGAATTGATCCGCGGCGACGTGTTCTATTGGGGTCAGCTGATGGCGGGCGCATTGCTCGGCTCGATCCCGGTGGCGCTGATCTATTCCTTCTTTGTCGAGCACTATGTCGCCGGGCTGACCTCCGGCTCGGTGAAAGCATAACGCCGCGCTGATGAGCCGACCGCCACTTCGGATAGCGATCATCGGTGGCGGCATTGGCGGCTTGACCGCCGCGCTGTCGCTGCGCCAAGCCGGTTTCGAGACCGATCTCTACGAGCAGGCGCCGGCGCTGACCCATATCGGCGGGGGCATCAATATGGGGCCGAACGCGGCGCGTGTGCTGATCCGCCTCGGCCTCGGCGAGGGGCTGTTGCGCGAGGGCGTTCGCCCCGCGAGCACACATCAGCGGCGCTGGGACGACGGCCGCACGCTGCAGCGCGCGCCCCTTAACCCGCAATGCGAAGAGCTCTATGGCGCGCCCCATGTCACGATCCACCGAGCCGATCTGCTGGACGTGATCGCCTCGGGGCTTCCGCCCGAGCACATCCATCTCGGCCATCGCCTCCTGGCGTTCAGCGACAACGGCGACCATGTCGAGGCTTGGTTCGACAATGGCGCGCGCACTACTGCCGACATCCTGGTCGGCGCCGACGGCATTCATTCGACCGTGCGCGCAATCCTGTTTGGCGACGAGGCGCCGAAATTCGCCGGCTGCGTCGCCTATCGAGGCCTAGTTCCGGTCGAGCGCCTTGCCGATCTCCGACTTGAGCTCGGCAGCCAGTCCTGGGTCGGACCGGGTGGCCATCTCGTGCATTACTTCGTCTCGCGCGGCCAGCTTCTTAATTTTGTCGGCTGGACCGAGCACGACGAATGGAACCGCGAGGATTGGACCGACCGCGCCACTGTCGAGCGCGCGCTTGCCGCGTTCGAGGGCTGGCACCCGCAGATCCGCCGCATCATTGGCGCCGCCGACGAATGCTTCATCTGGGCGTTGTTCGACCGCGACCCGCTGCCGCGCTGGTCGGTGGGCCGCGTGACGCTCCTCGGGGACGCGTGCCACCCAATGTACCCGTTTATGGGCCAGGGCGCGGCGCAGGCGATCGAGGACGGCGCCGCCCTCGCCGCCTGCCTGCGCGCCGCGGGCGATGCCGACCCCGCCGGCACGTTGCGCGATTACGAGCGCATCCGCCTGCCACGCGTCATGCTGCTGCAG
>Ga0310810_10006956_pt1 | contig 12842 bp, 13 predicted proteins | sample NCmetagenome_FD_207641 | JGI IMG/M metagenome (GOLD analysis project Ga0310810, IMG submission 207641) | Soil microbial communities from experimental microcosm in Duke University, North Carolina, United States - NC | ecosystem: Engineered > Artificial ecosystem > Soil microcosm > Unclassified ... | reverse complement strand
CATGGCTGCTGCCTTTCTAATAGTTAAGGAAGCTGGTGGAGTTGTCTTGGATAAAACTGGAAATTCGCTTGATTCTGAAATATTATTTGGAAATAGATTTTCCTTTATTGCCTTATCGGAGTTAAAAATTTACGATTACTTGCGCTAGATTTTAAATTTTAATAAAAAGGCGCCCGGGCCGGGATTCGAACCCGGGTCGAAGGAGTGACAGTCCCCCATACTAGACCGGACTTTATGCTTCAATATACTACTTTGCTATTGAAACTCTATACTACCCGGGCGCATTGAAAAATTTCCCGCTCTACAATTAATATGTTTTCTTAATACGATCATGCATGAAATTAACATCGGATAAAACAAGAATCGATCTATATCGTGACTCAAAATTTGGCTAAACATTAAATAGACTACGATACACGGTAAATCAGAAATATGGGCCCGTAGCTCAGCCAGGTAGAGTACCGGACTTTTATCATCTCGGAAGAAATCCGGCTGTCTCGGGTTCGAATCCCGACGGGCCCGCTATCTTATTGGTTTCAAATTATGGTCCTGATCTACTAAACGATTCGTAATTCATAGCAAACAAAGCAGATTTAGCGAGTCTAGATGCTATTCTCTAATTTCTTATTCTTTTATGCAAATCAACTGGTATTTATATAAAAGACCTTGCCTTCGTGAAATTTTAAAATTATAAATGTTGCGTTTTAAGGATAAAAGTATTGAACGTAAACATAAGGTCTTGGGACGGAACAGAAGCTAAACACTGCAATTTGGGTATTCATTTCTTATTGATAAAGAGAACTATCACGGTCGAGCTTGAGAAGCGTAGTAGGTTCAACCGGGATACTAATCGTGAGAACTAAGGCTAAGCCGCATCAAGTAAAGTAGATTCAAAATAATATCAGCTAAAACTTAGGTTACTGCTGCATTCGACTGTACGAAATTTGTGGAACTGACCGCCATTCCTATTGCCACGTCCATCATGTCTTTTATGATTTTATCATGAACCTGTTCAGCCAACTTTAATAACTCTTTCCAATGCACGTTCATCCATGAATTCTGATATGATTCGGAACTGTCCTTAAATGCTAAAATATCAGATATTAATCGATTATTAGCGGGATATCTGCTTATTGTCTCAATCGTAGCAGAAACTATAATTGTTGTCTGAAGTCGGAGGTCCCGTAATAGTAAGTTGGCTTTCTCTGCAGTTACGTTCTTTATTCGATTATATCCTTCGTCATTGTCAAATTGTTTAACGAAGTATTTTTTTGCATTGATTTCAGAGACTATTTCTGTCAACTGTTTACTCTTCTGTACATATTCGTTGTTGTAATATTCAAGCCAATACTTTGACACCTGCATTTTATGGTTGCTCGATGCCAACTCTGAATTTAGAACCGGGAGTTTAGTTTCTAAAGCCTGGACATCATTAAGCAACTTTGAGTAATTGTTTCTCAGTTGCGGTAACAATTTCCCGTAATTGGCCTGTTCTGCTACCTGTTCTGGAGTCATTCCAAGCTCATTCATCAATTTGAAAAGTCGTAGATAAGGCTCTATTTTTCCCTGTACAGCATTATAAGACCTATTGTAGCCATCAACATTTTCTACTTCTCTATATTTTTTATGATATTCTAGCACGTCGTTAGACTCAATATCTAATTCGATTTTTACTTCAATGAGAGACTTACCTTTGCCAAACAAGCTGAAGGCCTGACTCTCTTTACTGATTTCAGAAGTTTCTTTTTTGTGTTCATCAACATAACCTTGCTCTCGTCTTATGATCCTTCCAATATCAGAAAAGTTCATATGTACTAGACTTGCAATTTCTCGGATTGTTTTATTCTTCTTCTTCTTTAGGTATATTACCATGCGTTCTTTTGCCTCCCGCGTCATTGGTGGAAAATGATCCTCTTCCATGATATACAATTGTTGAGAAGTTCCTCATAGGTTTTTCCCCTTTTTCATTGCTACTATTCTGCTTGTCTGCTACATGTATCATTTTTCTGCTACGAGTAGCTTGATACCTGCTACCTGCTGGTCGTTTGTCTGCTACATGTATCATTTCTCTGCTACATGTATCATTTTTCTGCTACGAGTAGCTTGATAACTGCTACTTACTGCTACAGCCTGAATTTCTTCTGTTTAGAAACATTAGGCTACGGAAATCACTTATGCTGATGATAATTAGTACATGTTTTTATGAAATTTCTTGTTAACTTTAAAACAAAATGTGTTCTTGCTTTCATTCAAAACCATCAATTGCGCTGTAGTGAAAAATAGTATAGCAATAGGTTTTCAATAAATGCTATGTATTATTTTGTAGCATTCATCATAGGTGTATCTCGTACAAATGCAGCTTGTGATCTTGTTGAGCACACGCAAATTTGAATAGGATATGGTCGACTGAGTCTAAACTTATTTGAATAACAAAATTCGAAGTCCTATCAAATATACCGCTAGTACACTATACTCACAACGAAGGGACTGCTTATGCTACAGAATTGTACCCTGATAAGAAGCAGACTAAGTTATCATGATTTGTTGGATAGTCTAATACTTGGATTAAAGCGTATAATTTGAATAAAATAAAATAAAATTTAAATAAATGTTTTCAGAATTATTTGGCAACAAAAGAGAGCATTCGAGATATGGGCCCATGATGTGTGCGGGTATTTTGATTGTCTTTTGACCCGCACACTGGCCTATTATTTAGAGTTACGGATTAGAATTCATAGCCCAGCCGTTGTACTCTAGATAATTATTTATCCATCGGTTTCGTAAAATATCCTGGAAGATAACATATAACTGGTGGGAAGGGCTACGATTCTCGTCTTTCCATCCTTCCCATCAGGTTTAAAATTATTATATTATTTTGACGATAATACAAGAACCGAATTTGGTCCTCGGTAACTGGTGCATCCTATCATTAAGTACTCTTCCTTGTTCGGATCCACCAGTTTTTTGCAAAAGCCTCAGAAAATTTTTTATAAGGTTTTGACGCTACCTGTATAACGGAACGGTCATACTGATAGGAGGGCTTTTTCTTATCGGTTTCTGGGATTGTAAGCGAGATTTCGTTTACATTATTCCCTCCTGTCAGTTTTAACTATTTTATAATTTGTTGAGCATGGAGAATACATCGATCTCTGATACCCTTCGACTGGTGGGTCCGCTTTTTAATGAAAGATGCTCGATCCACCAGTTTTCCTAATTTTCTTATAACTTGTTGTGCAGTATATTATCACGAGGAGTTGGGCCTTTTCGTTGCTGGTGGGTCTATTAGTCATCAACTACGTTCCATAGACCCATCGGTTTATAGCCAAATTCAATACTAATGAAAAAGAATGGAAGTATGTATTTTTGGGATGATAAAATTCAAGGCTCAGAACTATAATTATAAACAATTTTGACATCATCTTCTCCATGTTGTTTGATGGCTGGTGAGATATCTCGATCATGATGTACCTCTCAAAAGGACCAAGCAATTATAACGGTTAATTGATTCTTTTAGATTGGCACTGAAGCCGTATCAGTTTGAATAAATATTTGCATTTTAACTAAAGTGCGATACCTGGCATTGAAGGAACATTGTTAATCAATACTTATATTGATTTAAGCAAGTGTGTTTACGAATTGTATACAAAGTTTTTAATTTTTGCCATTATATCAGCCTTCCTTGTGGCAGCAATTTATAGTACATCTACATATGTCGTATATGCTGAGACGGTTACCTATTGTTCATACAACAAATCTAAAACAAAAGCGTTTTGTTCAAATATAGACGACAGCGGACCTGGTGTAGACGTAACTAATTGGAATTGTACAAAAAATAAGAGCGGTAGTTGGAGTTGTACTGAGGCTTCTGCACAACCACCAGCAACTGACCTTAAGCTTGCAATAAATAATGCGGTGAAAGGGCATTTAGGTGCTACTAGAGGTGGCGGCAGTTCAGGTGAAAACAATACGCATATTACAAATGGAAATATTGTCAAATCCGGTGGTACTCTAAAAGGAGATGGTTCCACACCAGACACACAAGGTACTAGGCAAGGTAAGAATAGCACAGGCACACTACAATAATATTAAAAAATAATTATTTCCTTATTTACTCCCTCCCTATAAGGCACTTGTTATATTAAATCTTCCATACTGCTAATTTGATTATATGAGCATACAACAAACATTAGAAGATGAAATCAAAGACGCTCAAAAATGGCTAAAGGGTGAAAAAGAAGAATCTATTTACAGACGAGATCTTAGAAAAAGAATCGAATTAATAAATTGGGTTTTAGAAGAAATGAAAAAACCTGATATTAACATTTGTGCGTTTATAGAAACTAGAATGAATGAACTTATAGATGAAATAACAAAAAAGATTCTATTATAGAAGCCGATCCATTAGACAGTGAAGTAAGAATTCTGGATTGGATTTTGTATATTGTTTGTAGTAACGAAATAAATCATTATGACATTAATTACAAATTTAACAGCCCGCGTCCAACCTAAAATCGTAATGTTCTATAATGACTACAAGAATTGCAAGATCTTGTAGCAAATAAGGAAATTTTTACCTCCTCCGTTTGTTATTTATTATTTGTCCACGTTAAATAATAACAACTGATGGGTTCGGTGGGTCCCTTAACACAGTTGCCTTCCCTTCATACAGCCCATCAGTTGTTGGCCAAAATCAAATCCTGGTGGGCCGACATGCCTTATCTATGATTCGTTATCTTAGGCCCGCCAGTTTTTAACTATTTTATAATTTATTGTATATTATTGGGTTACCAATAACAGATTGGGCGGTTTCATCCTGGTGGGAATTTGGGCCCACCAGCTTCAATAAAAAAAGGCGAGTAATGGTTAAACAAAAAAACATAGACGAATCAAATTAATTTGAATCTGTATATAGTTTGTTGAAGAGAGTATAATACTCGGGTTCTTGAGAGTCATGAAGAAACCAGAAAAACTTAAAATCATGATAATTCAAGGCGATGAAGACAACTTGAGCCTATATACTGATTACCTATCGAAGAGAGGTTACCGTGTTATTGCTCGATATACAAAAGGAAATAACATTATAAGTGATGTTGAAAAACAATCACCGGATGTTTTTATATTAAACTCTAGGTTACCAGGAAATAAAAGTGGGATGGAGGTAGCGACCGAAATATTAGATGTATATCCTTCAGCACCGATACTATTCATTACCGCTGATTATGGTCAACCCGTTGCAGTAAAAAAGCATCCTAAATTGCGCGACAAGAAAATCGAGACATTATTGAAGCCTGTAAAATTGGAGCAAATTGAGAATACTATAATAAACTTGGTAAGTAAATAAAAAAACGACCAATCGACTAAACTGAATTCAGAAAAATTTATAAATTTATACAGTATTATAAATTGGCACTTGGAAATGAGTAGCGACCATTCCAATTCAAAACAAGAAATTATTGAACGCATCAAGTCAATGGTCTTCCTATGCATGTATTGTGATAGCCCTCATCCTATCGCACTTTCAGTTGTCGAGTACGAACATCAAGCCGGCGAATCCTATGCAACAGCGTTTTTTATTTGTCCTGATTGTCGCAATAAATTTGTTGTAAAAATTCAAGATCTAGGAAAGGTCGGATTCGACTTCCCAACGTAGAATCGTCAAGGGGGTGCCAACCGCCTATTCTCTCCTGTTGTTTTGAATAGATTCCCCCATTGACGGTCAAAGAAAAGTGTAATAATATACAACCATTTTTAATTGAAGAATTATTTAATTGTCTTAACTTAGGAATTTCATATTAAACCATCCTTAAACAACAGGGTGATTTAATCGAAGAAATGAAATGAAATGTGATTCGTTGAATAGTAAGAGCCACCGGCACCCTTCAATTAGCCGATTAACTGGGGGCTCGTCGAGGACTTGGTTATTGTATCGTAGCGTTACCATTAGCAGAGTTATCCGGTTCTGAGTTTTGATTGCCCTTCAAGGTTTCACCTTCCAATAAATCCTTTCCTTTAAGGGTTTTATCTTTAAGACCGCTACTCGTGGTTACATTACCACCTGTAGTAGCACCAGCTTGTGCTTTGACTATTGCGTCTTTAAGAGCAAATGGTATGTTAATGGAACCTGCCTCCTTTGCCGTTATGTCTTGGCAACTCCAGGTGCCCTTTTTATCTTTAGTACACTTATAAAAAGTCTGTTTAACAGAGTCGGTACAAAATGCGGTTTTTCCATCCTTGCTTTTCGCGCACGCGACGGTGGCATACACGACAGAAACAGATGAACTATAGATTGCTGCGGCAAGTAAAGCGCCTATAGCCACAAAAATCACAGATTTATTCATTCTCATTCTGTAATTTCAGCAGTTTATTAAAGTTTTCAGAATTCATGATAAATGTTGATTTGCTTCTGTTGATACGTTCGAGGATCTCTCGTTCCTATCTTTTGCTTAATTAAATCCTTTAAGGATAATTTACTCGGTTCCTCTAGTTAGGATTCGTGCTGGATTTAACGGGCGAGCCCTTGGTTTTTCAACCTTCATAGACCAGCTTCTCTAGTACTAAAATTTTTTTATAATTTATTGGGCTATAATAGTTAAGCGAAGATCTCAGCAAAACAAAACTCAGGAGCGATGGACCCGTTATGACAACCATTGGGGCCCATCGCATTAATATGTAATTTATTGGGCAGAAAGATGTATCAAATCACACTGTGACTGCAAGAATGCGTCGATTGGTGGACTCCCTTCAGACCTTTTACAGGGGTCCACCAGTTTCAATTATTCTTAACGTGAACTTTACATGAGAAATTATTGTGTGAACCGTTATCCAGACACTTTTATTATCGCGAATACTTGATAGCATAGATGTTGGAACTTAAAATCACAGGAGCGGTAGGAGGTTGAAGGCTTATCGTAACTGCGCCGGAGAGACTTTTATCTATAGTAGATGACGAATCAGATATACTCCACCTTTTTCGAGATGCACTACAAAATATTCCAGGATGTGCGGTCTTTGCCTTTACTGATTCGGCTTTAGCATTCGAACATTTCAAAATTAACAAAAGTATCTATGCAATGGTACTGTCGGATCTTAGAATGCCTGGAATGGATGGCATGCAACTGATAAACCGTATAAAAGAAATTAATCCTTCTGTACGAACTATCTTAATGACAGCATTTGCGATTGACGATAAAAAATTATTTCAAGAATATGCTGCAAAGAATATAATAAACGGATTTCTTGAGAAGCCAGTAAGAATAGCGGACCTTCGTGAGGAGGTGAATAAGCAGTTGAAACATCATCAAATAACTTAATTACTCATTAGCGATTTTTAAATTTAAATTCTGCATTACTTGCAGGGAGGGGTTTGTGCGCGATATTAAATTATTTTATATTTTGTTGACATTATTACTTGCAACGTAACATTTTGATGTTACGCTGGCCAAATGGGATTATAGGCGTACGCGATAGCGGACGAACATAATCCCATTTGGCCTTTGTTTCTCTATTGCTTCACGGTAAAATTCTTTCAAGGATTTTTTTATTGATCATGTGACCTTGCCTAGATCATCTATTTTTACTGCGAATTTATTTGACAGACAGTACAACCGATCTCACCAAAAAAGGAAATTAGGTGGGTTATTATGATATAGTCTTGTGTAACTCTCTATTAAAATATCGGCTTGTTCTGTAGAAATATTGATATCTCCAGAAAAAGAATTAACTCAAATATCCAATCGGAAATGATAACTTTTCAAAAGAAACCATTATCTTGGAAAGATGTAGAGCACTTTGTAGATGAAATTAGTCAAAAACATATTAAATTATGGGAGTCATATTCTAAAATATGGTAATTAGTTATGTAATTAAATACAATTAAGCAAGGGTCCTCTAACGGACCAGTTTGTAATCAAATACTGAGAAAACATTATAGCTAGTTATTTGTATTAAATAGTAGAATCCCTAAACAGAACTAATTTTATTGCTCATCCCGACGGGCCCGCTCTGATAACAATAGGCATCCCGACGCCCGCGAACTATTGGTAATAGATTTCGATCTTATTTTATCTGGGTCTAAAATAAAAAATGACTCCTTGTTAATTTTGTTACCATCATCTATTAAAAAATCTATTTTCATAAGCCGCATTTGTAGTAATAATTCTTCAAAATTTTGTTCGCATACTAGATGTCTTTATAAAAGTTGAAAGAAAGTGGCTTTTTGACGAGTGAAGGCTGATAGTTGATTGGACAGACACCTGACCTCTAAATTTGTATTTCTTATTTTTTATCATTTAATTGGTTAGCTATCCTTACAAAATGATTCAAGTTTTGCATTAGATCCTGCCAAGATTTATCACCCATTTCTAGTCTGACCTGGCATTGAACATCGTTCCAGAGAGGAATTGCTTTAGCCACGGCACTACGTCCTTTGTGAGTAGCCGTTACAATTCTGGTTCGCTGGTCGTTTCCTGATGTGATCTTGATATATCCTTGTTTTGCTAAAACAGATAGATTTCTTGTTAGAGTAGTTCTATCCATTCCCTGTTTCTCAGCGAGTTCTGTAATTCTTATCGATTCAGTATTGCATATGGCGTCAAGTACTCCAAGTTGGGTTGACAGTAATCCACTTGATTTGAATGCATTGTCATATAGTAAAGTTATTGCTCTAGCAGCTTTCCTTAATTCACCACAAGTACAAGTCTCGCCAAGCATACCTTCCTTAAGTATCATGTTGATATTTTGTTCCTTCAATTCCAGACTACGTTGATATACACATAATATAAATAAAAATGTTTGTGACTATTGTTAATTCAAATAAAGTTTTAATTAAATTACGTGTAGATACACTTATAAGAGTGTATATACACCTATAATGGTATGGCCGAGAATTTAGGTACGAAAAAAGTGGCTTTAGTGACAGGTAGCTCCTCTGGTATAGGTTATGAAACAGCATTGCTTCTCGCAAGAAATGGATTTGATACATTTGCAACTATGCGAAACATGAATAAATCTAAAGAAATAAGAGAAGTTTCTAAAAGAGAAAACCTTCCACTTAGAGTGGTACAGCTAGATGTCAATGACGATAAATCAGTCACCGATGCAATAAACAATATCCTAAAAGAAAAGGAATCAATTGAAGTTGTAGTTAATAATGCAGGATATGGATTAATCGGAAGTATTGAAGATAGTTCATTAGATGAGATAAAAGCACAATTTGAGACTAATTTTTTTGGGGCTATCAGAGTCATGCAGAGGGTAATACCCATAATGAGGAAACAAAGAAGCGGGACGATAGTTAACGTAAGTTCAATTGCCGGACGCATTGGTTTTCCAATGGGATCAGCCTATGTTAGCAGCAAATTCGCACTTGAGGGTCTGAGTGAATCGATCTCATTTGAATTGAAGCAATTCGGAATCAAAATCATATTAATTGAACCAGGCGTAATTAAAACAAACTTTGCCCTTGTAACGCCAAAGAAGGCAGTAAATAAGAATTCATCATATTCACAATTAATGAACAAGTTGGAAGAAAATCTATTTTCGACAATCGCAAATGGAACATCTCCAAAAGAAGTAGCGACAGTAATATTACGATCAATAACGGAAGCAAGCCCAGAGCACCGGTACTTAGTTGGTAATGACGCGGTAGAATTGATTAATGCGAGAAAGAACAATACAGACGAAGAATTTGAAAAGATAATTGTGGCGAATCTTTTAAAATAAGAAGATGAACAAAACTATAAAATTCCACATGCTTAACAGTCGATGGTGGATGGGCACAAATTTAGAAGTACAGTATAGAGTTACACCAATAGTGTAGTTACTGTTAGCTAGTAACTATCAATTTTTGAAAATATTTTTACTGTAATATTCAATAATTTTAGTATTTATCAGCTGTATATCTACCATAGCTTTAGTAAATGTAGAGACACACTTATAAGAGTGTATATACACCTAATAATAATATGCCCGAAGTAGGACGTAATCAAGTAACAATTAGTCGTCATGCATGGTTCACACTAGCAATACTCAGTAGTACGTTATTAGTAGTATTTTTCTCAGAGACTATGCTATTGCCGGCCATACCAGAAATAATGAAAGATTTTGGTATATCTTATGGAACTGCAGCATGGATATTCAGCGCATATTTGATTGTAGCTGCTGTTATGACTCCAATTGCGGGCAAAATGTCGGATATCTACGGTAAAAAAATAATCCTGATAGCACTACTTAGTATGTATCTAATTGGAATAGTTGCTGGAGCATTTGCAAACAACATATCCTTTCTACTAGCCAGCAGGATAATTCAGGGCTTGGGATTAGCAGCAGTTCCCGCGGCATTCAGTCTTCTAAGAGACACATTTCCACCGGCAAAGCTTGCAATTGCGGTTGGAGTGTTTGGATCGGCATATTCTGCGGGCTCGGTAGTAGGACTGATGGCAGGGGCAACGATTATCCAACTATTGGGATGGCATTCAACATTCTTTTCAATAGTACCATTTGTGGTTGTCGTAATAATTCTGATCTCCAAATTTGTAAAGGAAAATAAAGACGAATCAAGATTCCATGTTACGATACAAGAAGGTACCGACAAAAAACAAGTATCCTCTCCCATAGACTTGAGGGGAGCCCTAGTGCTTTCTCTCACAATAATTTCGTTTCTAATGGCCTTAACGCTAATAGAAACAGGAATAAACTCTACAAATTTACCTCAAATTGAGGCTGCGTTTACAATTTCTGTAGCTTCCCTGGTCGCCTTTGTAATAGTAGAAAGAAGAGTAACGTCTCCTTTGGTAGATTTGAGATTGCTAAAAGACAAAATTCTTCTACCTTCATACATTATAATGGTAGCGACCGGAATTACTATGTTCATGATATATCCTGCTATAGTTCAACTTGTCAGAAGTCCAGTACCCATGGGTTTTGGAGGTAGTCCGGTAGATGTAGCAAATGTGCAATTGCCATTCATGGTTATGTTTCTTGTCTTTGCGGCCATCACTCCAATGATTATAAATCGGATAGGAAAACTAAATCCTATTATCTTAGGGTCGGTAATAAGCCTTGCAGGATCGATTGGACTACTGATGTTTCATTCAACAGAAATAGCTGTATCCACTAACCTGGCTATTATTGCATCAGGTCTTTCTATGTCAGTTACTTCTGTGTGGAATATCGTCGTTTCATCATCTCCAAAATTATTCATTGGAATTTCCGTAGGAGTAGGCGCTCTGCTGTTATTCCTTGGAATGGCAATTGGTCCTGCTCTAACCGGAGTATATTTAGAGGGTAAACAGACGATTGATGGTATTCCAGGAGCCTATCCTTCACCGCAATCATACAATCTAGTATATCTTACCTCAGCAGCATTATCAGCTATTTCACTTATCTTTGTGTTCTTACTCAAGAAAACGACAGGGAAAATACAACTCGAATCAGCAACAACAAGGTAACCAACTACTGATAATCGGGGCCTTGAAAAGAGAAGAGACATTATTATCGAATTAACAAAATGGTAATGAGAAAATCCAGATAATAAGTCATAATTCCCAGTTATCGTACCGCCCATGAGAAATGGAATTTTGTCTTTTAACGAACACTAAAAAGGCAATACAAAAGCAAAGAGAAAAGAACTAATTAATCTAACCGTTATAATTTTTATTGACTATTAATTATACACGAAAATTGTAAAATGATAATAATCTTAGAAAAACGGAAGATTTCAGAAGACGTGAAACACAAGTTACCTAGGAAAGGGTTGTCATTAATTGGAATGTCGGGTATAGATATAATATTCAGAAAGTTAAAACCTCGTCTCCTTTAAAATGGACTTGCTATAAGTGCTAAACCGATCTATGTTTTATATTCGTCCCTTATCCTTGAAAAAGGTTCTGGATCTATGGAGTCATTCTAAACCTACTTTTTCTAGTTTGGGTTTACTGCAGCATTAGATGACAATCCTAACATGGTAATCCTTTATCAAATTTAATGGACTTGTGTATGACTGCTATTCCAGGAAACTAGCTAGAGTTAACAAAAAGAAAAGCATTATACCAAGTTATGAAACGCCAAAAGGTGGTCTCCTTCCTTGGCTATGTTCGACTGACTTGTGGTAACTCAACATATCGGGAGTCTCAAAAATCTTTCCACATATTTCACAGCTCAGTCTCTTTGGCCTCGGAGTGTAAATTGATTGTTCTGCCGTAGACATTTGCATATACAATATGGTCATATACAATATGGTCAATATACCACTTAAGGTTTTCAGCTAATACAGTAAGGAAAATGAAAAATGCACGAGGGGGATAACTGGAAAATACAAAGTTAACTTTATCTGTTGTTAATGCTTATCTTCAGTATTGAATGGCAAGATCGATATTCAGCCAAAAGGAAGTAGAGTATTTGAAGTCTCAACGTCTTGCAAGGATAGCTACCGCTGCCTCTACGCAAGAGGAGGGATCCATACAGCCTGATGTTGTACCTGTTGGATTTGATTTTGATGGTGAATATCTCTATGTAGGCGGAATGAACCTCCTTAAATCCACGAAATATACAAATGTTTTAAAAAATAATAAAGTTGCAATTGTGATTGACGACTTAAAAAGTATCGATCCATGCGATCCAAGAGGAATAAGGGTCTATGGCACTGCTGATATAGTTACTCGTCAAGGAGGTTATATGGAAAACACTGACCATCCCAATCCCCAATATATCAGGGTAAAACCCAAAAAGAAGTGGAGTTGGGGAGTTGAAGAACCCGTATTTGTAGATGGAAAGTTCAATGTTAAAAGAGCAAAGACAGGATAGTTATTAAGATAAGTAAAACATCCTTATTTCGACTCGGATAC
>Ga0310810_10006955_pt1 | contig 12842 bp, 10 predicted proteins | sample NCmetagenome_FD_207641 | JGI IMG/M metagenome (GOLD analysis project Ga0310810, IMG submission 207641) | Soil microbial communities from experimental microcosm in Duke University, North Carolina, United States - NC | ecosystem: Engineered > Artificial ecosystem > Soil microcosm > Unclassified ... | reverse complement strand
GCCTCCACCGTGAAGAACGTGATCGCCCAGCTCAAGGACAAGGGTTCAGTCAGCCGCGGCTGGATCGGTGTCCAGATCCAGCCCGTGACCGCCGACATCGCCGACAGCCTCGGCCTGAAGAAGGCCGAAGGCGCGCTGGTGGCCGAACCCCAGGCCAACGGCCCGGCGGCCAAGGCCGGCATCGAATCCGGTGACGTCATCACCGCGGTCAACGGCGAGACGGTCAAGGATGCCCGCGAACTCGCCCGCACCATCGGCGGTCTTGCGCCGGGGAACGCGGTCAAGCTGAACGTGTTGCATAAAGGCCAGGACAAGGTCATCAACCTCACGCTCGGCCAGTTGCCGAACACGGTCGAGGCCAAGGCCAACATCGACGACGGCGACAAGCCCAGCGTCAACAAGGGAACCGACGTGCCGAAGCTCGGCATGACGGTTGCCCCCGCCAACAGCGTCGCCGGCGCCGGCAAGGATGGTGTCGTGGTCACCGAAGTCGACCCGAAGAGTGCGGCGGCCGAACGCGGCTTCAAGGAAGGCGACGTCATTCTCGAAGTCGCCGGCAAGAGCGTCACCAACCCCGGCGATGTGCGCGATGCGATCAATGCCGCGCGCAGCGACAACAAGAACAGCGTGCTGATGCGCGTAAAGAGCGGCGGTTCGTCGCGGTTCGTGGCAGTGCCGCTGGCCAAGGGTTAAGTAGGAGATGGAGGGTTTCGCCGGCATCAGTCGCCCCCGCCGACGGCTCCTTCCGGGGAGCGGGTCCAAAGCTCGCTCCCTCCAGTTGCCTTTCGATGGAATACGCCCCCCTCCGTCGGAAGGTCTAAGGGCGGTGAGGTCCCCCAGCTTCACCGCCCGCTTTTTTCACTTAATCGAGAGCGCTTCGGGTCGCCTTGCATCACAAGGCAGCCCGCGCCATGGTGAGAGAAAGCCGCTGATTTGAGTGCAACCGCCCCCCAAATGCGCCTGCTGATCATCGAAGACGACCGCGAGTCCGCCGACTATCTGGTGAAGGCGTTCCGTGAAGTCGGCTATGTCGCCGATCTCGCCAGCGACGGCGAGGAAGGCCTGTCGCTTGCCGACAGCGGCGACTACGACGTGCTGGTGGTCGACCGCATGCTGCCGAAGCGCGACGGCCTGTCGCTGATCGGTAGCCTGCGCGAGAAGGGCAACCGCACCCCGGTCCTGATTCTCTCCGCGCTCGGCCAGGTCGACGACCGCATCAAGGGCCTGCGCGCCGGCGGCGACGACTATCTGCCAAAGCCCTATTCATTCGCCGAGCTGCTGGCGCGGGTCGAAGTGCTGTCGCGCCGCCACGGCGGCCCGGCGGAGGAGACGGTTTACAAGGTCGGCGATCTCGAACTCGACCGCCTGTCGCACCGCGTCGCCCGCGGCAAGGACGAACTGACGCTGCAACCGCGCGAATTCCGCCTGCTCGAATATTTGATGAAGCACGCAGGCCAGGTGGTGACGCGCACCATGCTCTTGGAAAACGTCTGGGATTATCATTTCGATCCGCAGACCAACGTCATCGACGTCCATATTTCACGGCTGCGCTCCAAGATCGACAAGGGCTTCGAGCGGCCCTTGCTGCATACGATCCGCGGCGCCGGATACATGATCCGTGACGGCATTCGCTGAAACCGCGCGAATCTGAGGTTTTCGGGATCGCTCCGGCAGAGATTTCAGCCATTCGATAAGATCCTCCCGGGGGATGATGGTACGCGTCCCGCGCTTGCGCGCGCGTAGCGCGCCGGTAGCGGCGGCATGACGGATGGCTGTGGACGTCCTTACTCGCGACGGCATCTCATAGCGCCACATGGCTTGCAGCTCGAGCGCAGCAACGGTACGAGTAGATTTGTGAGTAGACCAGACCGGGATTGAAAATAAAATCCATATATCAATATCTTACCGAGATGTTTGATTCCGGCCAGGCCACAAAGCATTTGGGCGTATCCGCTCTTCATTCGCGGTGCCGCATGTCCAAGCCTCTTGAAATTAAGGCCCAGACCGGTTCCTATGTTTGCGCGGGACATGGCGGCATCAGACCTCCAGCTCGGGGGGTACGGAACTGGCCACGTTTCTGCAACTCACCCTGAATGGACTCGCGGTCGGCTGCATCTACGGCCTGGTCGCGCTCGGTTTCGTGCTGATTTACAAGGCCACCGAGCTCGTCAATTTCGCCCAGGGCGATCTTCTGATGCTCGGCGCATTCGTCGCCTATATGGCGGTGGTCTGGTGGGGCCTTGATTACTGGATCAGCTTCCTGATCGCGGCGCTCGCGGTCGGGGCGTTCGGCGCGCTGCTCGACATGACGGTACTGCGGCGGGTGATCGGCCAGCCGCAATTTGCCGTCGTGATGCTGACCCTTGGTCTCGGCGCGGTGTTTCGCACCTTCGCCAGCGTCACCTGGGGCTCCGAGATCTACACGCTGCCGACGCCGTTCTCCGGCGTCACCCAAATCGCCGGCGTGACGCTCAGCCACCAGTATCTCTCCATCATTATTGCGACGTTGATCCTGTGTGCGATCCTCTATGTCTTCTTCGGCTACACGCGGGTGGGTGTCGCCATGCAGGCGACGTCGCAGAATCAGCTGGCGGCATATTGCATGGGCATTCCGGTCAAGATGATCTTCTCGCTGGTGTGGGCGATCTCGGCGGCGCTGGCGACCGCCGCCGGCGTCCTGCTCGCGCCGGTCACGCTGATCGACATCAATATGGGGCTCGCGGTGGCGCTCAAGGCATTCGCCGCCGCCGTCGTTGGCGGCTTCGGCTCAATCCCCGGCGCGCTCGTCGGCGGCATCACGATCGGTCTGATCGAGCTGTACGCCGGGGCCACGCTGCCGGAAGGTATCAAGAACACTGCGCCGTATATCGTGCTTCTGATCATGCTCGCGGTGCGGCCGCAGGGCCTGTTTGGAACACCGGGACGCAAGAGGGTCTAAGGGGCAAACCAATGCGCTTCCCGTTCAAGACCACCTACGAGCAGGACATCAGGCTGTTCCGCGATCGCACCACGGCGGTGTGGTACGGCGTGCTAGTCGGCGTCGTGCTGGCGCTGCCGGTGCTGCTTTCGCGCTACTACATCGGCGAAATCACCTGGGTGTTCATCTACGGCATCTGCGGCCTCTCGTTGATGGTGCTGGTCGGCTACACCGGGCTTGTCTCGCTGGGTCACGCCGCCTTCCTCGGCATCGGCGCCTATGCCCATGCCTACTTCCTGCAACTTGGCGTGCCGTGGGTTGCCTCGGTCGCGATCGCCGTGGTGATCACCACCGCGTGCGGCATCGTGGTCGGCCTGCCGGCGCTGCGCATGACCGGCATCTATCTTGCGATCGCCACGCTCGCATTCGCGGTCATCATCCAGGAAGTGTTTACGCGCTGGGAGGCGGTGACCGGCGGCTTCTCCGGTATGGCGGTCGACAAGCCGGTGATCTTCGGCGTTCGGCTCGCTGATGAGGCAAGCTTCTACTATCTGTGCGCAGCGGTGCTGGCGGTGACGTTGCTCTTGACCCGGAACCTGTTGCGCTCCTCCACCGGCCGTGCCTGGGTTGCCATCCGCGACAGCGAGATCGCTGCGCAATCGATGGGCGTGCAGCTGCCGCTCTACAAATCGTTCGCTTTTGGGTATTCGGCGGCGTTGATGGGGCTGGCGGGCGCGCTGTTCGCGCACAAGATCGCCTACCTCGCGCCGGACATTTTCTCGATCCTGTTCTCGATCCAGCTGCTGTTGCTGGTGATCGTGGGCGGACTAGGTTCGCTTCATGGTGTCGTGTTCGGCGCGATTTTCGTGGCCCTGTTACCACCGATCATTGCCATCCTGCGGGACTCGATCCCGGCCACCATGGCCAGTGTTGCGAGCGCCACGGGCGTCGGCGTGATCGGCACGATCGGCCGCGGAAGATGCCCGGGGTCGAGGCCGGCATCTTCGGCCTGATCCTGGTGCTGGTGATCCTGGTCGAGCCGGCCGGCATGTATGGCCGTTGGGTCAAGATCAGGCTCTTCTTCTCGACCTTCCCCATGTACAAGCGCGACAGCTTCAAGCGGCAGAAGAGCTATATGCGCTCGGAGCGTCTGCGATGACGTTCTTCCGCGCCGAGAATCTCGCCATCAATTTCGGCGGCATTCGCGCGGTCGACGACGTCAGTTTCACCGTGCAGAAGGGCGAGGTGTTCACCATTATCGGCCCCAACGGGGCCGGCAAGACCACGATCTTCAATCTCGTCAGCCGCATCTACGATCCCTCGGCAGGACGCCTGCTGTTCGAAGGCAACGACATCACCGCGACGCCGCCGCACCGGATTGCCGAACTCGGCATCGCGCGCACCTTCCAGAACATCGAGTTGTTCGAGCACGCCACGCTGTTGCAGAATCTGCTGCTGGCGCGACACGTGCACCGGAAAACCGGGTTCTTCAGCGAGTTGCTGTTTCTCCCATCGGTCCAGCGCATGGAAGTCGAGCACCGCGAAGCCGTCGAAAAGGTGATCGAATTTCTCGATTTGCAGCAGTACCGCGACGCGCTGGTCGTCAACCTGCCGTACGGCGTGCGCAAGATCGCCGAGCTGGCGCGCGCGCTCTGCACCGATCCCAAGCTGCTGTTGCTCGACGAACCGTCGTCCGGCCTCAACGTCGAAGAGACCGACGACATGGCGTTCTGGATCGAAGACATCAAGAAACTGCTCGGCATCTCGGTGTTGATGGTCGAGCACGACATGAAGCTCGTGGCCACGGTCTCCGACCGGGTGCTTGCGCTCAATTATGGCCGACCGCTCGCGACTGGCACGCCTCTGGAGGTGCAGAGCCATCCCGAGGTGATCCGCGCGTATCTTGGAGGTTGAGCACTGCGATGACCGAGTCGATCCTCAAGGTCAGCAACATCGAGACCTACTACGGGCCGATCGCGGCCATTCGCGGTGTTTCGTTCGATGTGCCGCGAGGCGCTATCGTGACCATCCTCGGGGCCAACGGTGCCGGCAAGAGCACGGTGCTCAAAACCGTCTTCGGTCTGATGGATCCGCAGAAGGGGAGCGTCGCATTCGAGGGCCGCCAGGTCCAGGGCATGGACCCCGACAAGGTGATGCGGCTTGGCATGAGCCTGGTGCCGGAAGGGCGAGAGGTGTTTCCATTCCTCAGCGTACGCGATAATTTGAACATGGGCGCCTATACGCGCCGCGACGCCGACGGCGTGGCGCAGGATCTTGCGGCGGTGTTCGAATATTTTCCGGTGCTGAAAGAGCGCGCCGAGCAGCGCGCCGGTTCGCTGTCCGGCGGCGAGCAGCAGATGCTGGCGATCAGCCGGGCATTGATGTCGAGGCCTCGCCTGATGCTGCTGGACGAGCCGTCGCTCGGGCTGTCGCCAAAACTGGTGAGGGAAATCTTCGACATCATCCTTCGCATCAACCGCGAGCGCAATGTCACGATCCTGTTGGTCGAACAGAACGCCAACATGGCGCTGCAGGTCGCCGATTACGGCTACGTGCTAGAGGTGGGCCGCATCGTGATGGCCGGGACCAGCGAGCGGCTGCTGCAGAGCGACGACATCAAGGAGTTCTATCTCGGTATCAAGCAAGAGAGCGCGCGAGGTCGCCGGCGCTGGAAGCGGCGCAAGACATGGCGTTAGCAAGACATGGCGCTAGCCAGCGGGCGCCGAAGCGATTGGCGCTGGCCGACGGCTTGAGGCCGTGCTAGTCAACGACGAGACGAACCGAAAATGCCAATGAACGGCTGATGCGGGAGGCGGCCGACCATGCAAGCGGACGTCGAGACGAGAGCAGTCCGGGCAATCGAGGTCGCCGGGTGCGACACGATCCCCAAGCTGTTTCATCACCGGGTCGCCGAGTGGGGCGCGAGGACAGCGTTCCGCGAGAAGCGGCTTGGCCTCTGGCGCGCCACGGCCTGGCGCGACTACGGCGATCGCGCGAAGTGGACCGGGCTCGGCCTGGTCAGTCTCGGGTTGCAGCGCGGCGAGGTGGTTTCGATCCTCGCCGAGACAATACCGGAATGGCTCTATGCCGACATGGGCATCATGGGCGTCGGCGGCGTCTCCAACGGCATCTATCCGACCGACGCCGCCAAGCAGGTCGAATATATCCTCAGCGACAGTGGTTCGCGTTTCCTTTTTGTCGAGAACGAGGAGCAGCTCGACAAGTATCTCGAGGTGCGCGAGCGCTGTCAGCAGATCCGCAAGGTGATCGTTTTCGATCTCGAAGGGTTGACGGACTTTCGCGACCCGCAGATGATTGCGTTCGAGGAGCTGCTTGCGCTCGGCCGAGATCACGAAGCCACCCATCCGGGCCTGTGGGATGACCTCGTCGAGGCCTCCGAGCCCGAAGAACTGGCGCTGCTGGTCTACACCTCCGGCACGACAGGGCCGCCCAAGGGCGCGATGCTGTGCCACCGTAACGTGCTGTTTCAGCTCGACAACGCCGACGCTTTCATTCCGGTTCAGGAAGGTGGCGAGCAACTGGCGTTCCTGCCACTCTGCCACATCGCCGAGCGCACCTTCACCGTGCTGCTGCCGATGCGGTCGGGCGCCGTGGCCAATTTTGCCGAGAGCATCGAGACCGTGCCGGACAACGTGCGTGAGGTCGCTCCGACGCTGTTCTTCGCGGTGCCGCGGATCTGGGAACGTTTTTATTCCGGCGTTGTCGTGCGCATGAAGGAAGCAACCTGGATCGGCCGGCTTGCTTATGGCTGGGCGGTGCGGATCGGCGTCGCCGTGGCCGAACGCCGGCTCGAGGGAAAAGAACCGTCGGCGGGCCTGGCGCTGTTGTTCAAGATCGCCGATTTCCTTGTGCTGGACAACATCAAACGTTCGATCGGCATGCACCGCGTGCGCTATGCCGGCACCGGCGCAGCGCCGATCGCCCCCGATCTGATCAAGTGGTACCGTGCGCTGGGCATCGACATGCGCGAGGTCTACGGCCAGACCGAGAATTGCGGACTTGCGACCGGGATGCCGGACCGCGTCAAGCTTGGCACAGTGGGTGTCGCTGCGCCGCGCACCGAACTTAGGCTTTCGGCGGAAGGCGAGATATTGTTGCGCGGCCCCCACATCTTCATGGGCTACCACAACCAGCCGGCCAAGACCGCCGAGACTCTGCGCGACGGCTGGCTGCACACCGGTGACGTCGGCTCAGTCGACAACGAGGGCTATCTGAAGATCACCGACCGCATAAGGGACATCATCATCACGGCCGGCGGCAAGAACATCACACCCTCGGAATTCGAGAACCTCCTGAGGTTCTCTCCGTACGTCTCGGACGCGGTGGTGATCGGCGATCGGCGCAAATTTCTGACCTGCCTCGTGATGATCGACTACGACAACGTCGCAAAATACGCTCAGGATGCGAACGTGACGTTCACCGACTTCGGCTCGCTGTGCTGCACCGAAGAGGTGCAGCACCTAATCTGGTCGGAAATCGACAAGGCGAACAAGGAATTCGCGCGGGTCGAGACCATCAAGAAATTCCGCCTGATCGAACATCAGCTGTCGGCGGAAGATGATGAGCTGACACCAACACTGAAGCTGAAACGCAAATTCGTGAACGAGAAGTACCACCAGTTGATCGAGAGCATGTACGCGGACGCTGATTAGCTCAGAAGTCGAAACACAGTGCCCGCAATCTCAAGTCACTCAGGGAGGAAGCAACCATGAACGGGATGTTGACTATAGTGGCCGCCGCCGCGCTGGCAGCGACTGCAACGCAAGCTTCGGCGGAAACGCGCGGTGTCACCAAGACGGAAATCACGCTCGGCATGCACACCGACCTGTCGGGCGTGGCCGCGACCTATGGCGTGTCGTCCGCCAACGGCGTCAAGATGCGCTTGGACGAGGCCAACGACGCCGGAGGCATCAATGGCCGCAAGATCAATGTGATCATCGAGGATCAGGCCTACCAGGTGCCGAAGGCGGTGCAGGCCTGCAACAAGCTGATCAACCGCGACAACGTGTTCGCCTTCGTGGCGTCGCTCGGCACGCCGATGAACAACGCCTGTTTCAAGGATCAGCTCGCGGCCGGCGTGCCGAATCTGTTTCCGCTGTCGGCGGCGCGTTCGATGTTCGAACCTTACGACCGCCTGAAGTTCTACGGTGCCGCCACCTACGTCGACCAGATCCGTTCGGCCGTGTCCTATTTTGTAAAGGAGAAGAGCAAGAAGTCGATTTGCGTGATGTACCAGGACACCGACTTCGGCAAGGAGATCGTGATCGGAGCTGAAATGCAAGCCAAGCAGCTCGGCATCAAGATCGCGGCGATGAGCGCACACAAGCCGACCGATCAGGATTTCACCGCCTCGCTCACCAACCTCAAGGCAGCCGGCTGCGACCTGGTGCTCATGGGCACCATAGTGCGTGACACCATTATCCCGTACGTCGCGGCACGAAAGATGGGCTGGACCGATGTCGACTTCGTCGGATCAGCCGCGGTCTACGACGGCGTCGTTGGGGCTGCTCAGGGCATGGACGGGCTGTACGCCATGGGATTGACCGAGATGCCGTACTCGGACAGCCCGGTCGAGTCAGTGCGGAAGTTCGTCGCGGCCTACAAGGCGAAGTACAATGTCGATCCCAACATCGGGGCGGTCTATGGCTACGTGGCCGCCGACCTGACGTTGGCCGGCCTGAAGAACGCAGGAGCCGACCTAACCCTTGACAGTTTCATCAAGGGCTTGGAGTCGATCCGAAACTATCGAGACAGCTTCAAAGGACCGGAGGTCAATTTCGGACCGAACATCCGGCAAGGCGCGAATTCCTCGTTCCTCGCGGTGGTGAAAGACGGACGCTGGGCGCGGGTCACCCAGCCGCTGGGCTTCTAGTAGACCGCGCCGGCGAAATGATCAGTGGGCGGCTCGTGACCGGAAGCGGTCTCCGAGCCCTTCTCTCGTTCGTCGGCGTGGCGAGCAGGGTAGCTGAGGGTAACAAATCATCGCAGCGCGGGGGGCAGCGGCTCCTCGCGCGGCCTGGAGCGCGGTCCTCAGATCACCTTCTCTTGCCGCATGGTCCTGACCTCGTCGGGCGAGCAACCGAGCCACTCGCCATAGATTGCCTCGCAATCCGCGCCGAGAACCGGGGCGCATTTCAGCGGGACCTTGGTGTCCGACATCCGCAGCGGCCAACCCGCCACGATGACCGGCCCGCGAACCGGATGCTCGATCGTCTGCATCATCCCGCGCTGGTGCAGATCCGGGTCGTGCAGGAGCTCGAGCGTGGTCATGAGGGCGCCGCAGGGAACGCCGGCGCCGGCGATGATCCGGGTCACCTCCTGCTTGGTGCGCTTCGACGTCCATTCGGTGATGGCCGCATCCACGGCCTCATGGTTCTGGAAACGGGTGGTACCGTCCTTCATGCGTGGATCGTTAAGCAGGTCCTCGCGGCCGATCGCCTTTACCAGGCGGCGCCAATGGTCCTCGTTGCCCCGCGACGCAAAGATGTAGCACAAATCGTCGAGCCCGCCTGGCGCACATTTATAGAGTCCGCCGGGCGCCGTGCCGAACACCCCGTTGCCGCCACGCGGCAACTGGTCCTTTCGCGCAGCCTGACGGCTCATCGGCGTGCGGCAATAGTTCAGCATCGCGTCGCGCATGGCGATCTGGATATGCTGGCCGCGGCCGGTTGCCATGCGCTGGTAGAGCGCAGCGAGAATGCCCATGCAGCAAAGCATGCCGGTACCGGTATCGCCGACGGTCGAGCCCGGCCGGACCGCCGGCTGGTCGGGAAATCCATTGACCCCCATGGTGCCGCCCATCGCCTGGGCGATCATGTCGAAGGCCAGGTAGTTTGCGTGCTCGCTCTCCGGCGCGAAGCCCTTGACCTGCGCGAAGATCAGTCGCGGATTGATCGCGCTTAGCTTCGGATAGTCGAAGCCAAGTCGCGCGAAGGTGCCCGGCGCCATGTTCTCAATCAGCACATCGGCCGTGGCGATCATCCGCGTCAGCAGCGCCTTGCCCGCGTCGCTCTTGAGATTACAGGTCACGCTGCGCTTGTTGAGATTGTAGTAGATGAAATAGGTGGAATCGGCGTCGGGGCGATCGCTCAATCCCCAGCGTCCCGGCTCGCCGCGATTGGGTTCCTCCACCTTGACGACGTCGGCTCCGAACCAGGCCAGTGCCTCGGTGCAGGACGGTCCCGCCTCGAATTGGGTGAGATCGAGCACCTTGATGCCCTTGAGCGCCGGCTGGATCCCGGTCGCGGTGTCCTGCAGCCTTACCTGTTCCTGCATGCCGAATCCTCCCGATAAGGAGCAGCGCCCGCAATGGCGCGGCCGTTCAATGTGTCACCCGATCAGCTATGCCAGGCGAATTCCTGCATCTTCCGGGCCGACCCCTGCGAGATCATGACGTTCACCAGCGCGGGACCGTCAAATTTCATCGCCTCGTCAAGGGCGCCGCGGATATCTTTCGGGTCCTGGACGAAGAATCCCTTGCCGCCGAAGGCCTCCATCACCCGGTCGTAGCGGGCGCCATAAATCAGCGCGTTGGGCTTCAGATTGAACATCGGGTTGTCGGGGATCTCCGGCATGCCGGCGCCGATGCCGCCATTGTTCAGGACGACGATCTTGGCCGGCAGGTTGTAGCGGACCAGCGTCTCCATCTCCATTCCGGAAAAGCCGATCGCCGAGTCACCCGACAGGTGGATGACGGGCCGGTCGGGATGCGCCACGCAGGCGGCGATGGCCTGGCCGAGGCCGACCCCCATCGTGCCGTAGGTTCCGGCGTTGAGGCAGGAACGGGCATTGAAGCTCGGCAACTGCGTGAGGCCGATATCCATGGTGCCGGCACCCTCGGCACTCAGGATTGCGTCCCGCGGCATCCAGGCGGCAACGTCACGCAACGCGCGATAGTATCCGGCCGGCGCAGTATCGTCATTGATCTGCGGCCGGATCTGCGCCGCGTTATCGGCCGTCTTCTTCGCAATCGTCTGCCGCCACGGCGAGTCCTTGGCATGGAACCACTGACGCTTGTCGAGCGCCTTGTTGAGCTGGCTGACGATAGCCTTGCCGTCGCCCACCAGCGCCACTTCGGTGGCCTTGTTGTGCCCGATCTCCTCGGGTGCGATGTCGAGCTGGATGATCTTGACGTCCTTCGCATAACGCGGCGGCAGGCCGAAATGAAAGATCCAGTTGAACCGCGCGCCCATCAGGAAGATGACATCGGCCTGTTGCAGTGCGAGCGTGCGCGCGGCGCCTGCCGACAGCGGATGGTCGTCCGGCATCACGCCCTTGCCCATCGGCGAGCGCACGAACGGCAGTTGCGTGCGCTCGATGAAGGCGCGGACCTCGTCCTCCCCACGCGACCACGCCATGCCCTTGCCAAGGATAACGAGCGGCCGCTCGGCGCGTTCGAGCAGGTTCAGCGCCGCCTCGACGTTCTCCGTCGGCGCCACCATGCGCGGCGGTTCGCCGACGCGCTCGACCTCAACGACCTTGTCGAGCTCGCATTTGCCCCTGATGATATCGTCGGGCATGTCTAGATAGGTGGCGCCAGGGCGGCCATAGATTGCCTGCCGGGTTGCCATCTCGACGTAGTAGGGAATGCGGTGCACGCTCTCGATGCCGTGCGCGAACTTGCAGAACGGCGAGGCGATCAGCACCTGCCGTTCCTCCTGGAAGGCGCCCATGCCACCGCGATAGGTCTCCGAGGCGCCGCCGATCAGGATCATCGGCCAGCAGTTCTGCTGGGCATTGGCAAGGCCCGCCAGACCGTGCACCACACCGGGGCCGGTGACGGTGAGGCAGGCGCCGGGGCGGCCGGTGAGATATCCGTAGGCCGCCGCCGCATAGGCGGCGCTCTGCTCGTTGCGCACCCCGAGATAGGCGACGCCTTCCTTCTGCGCCGCAGCGGCGATCGCGGTGACCGGAAACCCGACGATCCCGAACAGATGATCGATGCCTTGCTGCTTGAGGCTTCTTGCGATCAGCGTAGCACCATCGACTTCGCCCATGGTTTCCCCCTGGTGTCCGATTGAACTTCTGCCGCGAGATTATGCATGCATGGCAGGGTATGCGAAAGGGCCCTGCTTTCCGACCTGCGTTGCGTTTTTGGACTTTTGCAACACTATCGGCACGAGTCTGACATCCCCTGCTGGCATTTGGATTTTCGCTTGCGGCACTTGAGCGGACCTGTGCGAAAATACCCGGAGGACCGGGTTCGACCCAGGGCGGTCGCGCATGGCCTGACAACACGTCGGTCGCAGGCTCCTCGCGTGCTTTGGTCGGGTGCGTGACAATGCCGCCCCCGCCACAAGACTAGTTGTGTCGCGCTGGACAAATTGTCACACTCGCACCTGGACCGAGCCGGCCGAGGCAAACCACGACGAACGGGGCCGCCTTCCGCCGAGGGGACGGGAATGCCACCGCGCGCCTGAACGCGGGGGAATGCGGAAGGAGCCGAACGATGGCGATCACGACCATGATCGACAGCCCGGCCGTTGCCACGAGTACCGCGCCTCCTGCACGGCGGCGTGGCACCTTTGGCGCCGACAAACTCTGGGCATTGGCCTTTGTCACCCCTTATGTCGCGGTATTCGTGGCCTTCGTCATCTACCCGATCGGCTATGGACTGTGGCTGGGCAGCGACCCGGCCAGCTATCGCGCGCTGTTTGGCGATCCGGTCTATCCGCGCACGGTGGTCAACACCCTGGTCTATCTGCTGTTCGGCGTGAACCTGAAATTGCTGCTGGCGCTGCTGCTATCGGGTTTTTTCATGCGCAAGGGCTGGTGGACTAAGTTCCTGCTGCTGGTCTTCATGCTGCCCTGGGCGATGCCGGCGCTGTCCAGCTATCTCTCCATCAACTGGATGCTGAACGGACAATGGGGGCTGATCAACAATCTGATCTGGCAACTGGCGCAG
>Ga0310810_10006954_pt1 | contig 12843 bp, 10 predicted proteins | sample NCmetagenome_FD_207641 | JGI IMG/M metagenome (GOLD analysis project Ga0310810, IMG submission 207641) | Soil microbial communities from experimental microcosm in Duke University, North Carolina, United States - NC | ecosystem: Engineered > Artificial ecosystem > Soil microcosm > Unclassified ... | reverse complement strand
CGCCGAGCGCGGTCAGCAGTTCAAAGTGAACGATCGGGTCGCTCGGTCGGGCTGTTCGCTCCGGGTCCGGGTAGCGGCGGATTCTCGCCTCCACCAGCCTCGCTCTCGAGCAGGTCGTCGACCGACGAGTAGCGATAGATCACCGGTGCCTTGTTCTGAAACAGGCCACCGGTATCTGCCGTCGGTCCGTACGTCGAATACAGAGCCTGACCCCACAGACGCAGGTACACCGTCAACTGCCCGCGATGGTGAGCCGAATGCGTCAGCCGGCGCGTGAAGACCCACGCCTTCGATCGCGTCACATCGAAGAACGTCGTCTCAGTCTCGAACCAGGCGTCGGGCTGCGCCTCGATGTGCGCGAGTCGCTCGCCAGACACCGACGCATAGTGCTGAAGAAACGCGTGGCGTGTCTCCTGCTGCGGAAGCCCCGGCAGCGACACCGTCACGCCGAGCATCGTCCGCATCCAGGTGTCTTCGCTCACGCACTGATGGACCATGTGCTCGAGCGGTGTGCGGGCTCGTGGCTCGGGCCGGAACGCCATCCGCGCATCCGGAATCTGTGACCAGACACTCAGCGTCTTGAGCCGCTCGGTTCGATAGCTCTCCACGAGAAAGTCATAGCGCGACATGGTTGTCGATCCTGATCGGTTCGATGTCGTCAGCAGGCGCGAACCCGAAGACGGCACCGTAGAAGTACAGCTCCGCCTCCAGGCAGCGGACGATCGTGGTCGCCTTTCTGAATCCGTGCTGCTCGCCTTCGAAGGCGAGATAGGCGACCGGCAGTCCCTTCGCGCGAACGGCAGCCGCCATCATCTCGGACTGGCTGGGCGGCACGACCTTGTCCTCGAGACCCTGGAAGAGGATGAGTGAACAATCGAGACGGTCGACAAAATGAATCGGCGAGCGCGCATAGTAGACGTCCCGGGCCGCCGGATAGGGCCCCACCAGCGTGTCCAGGTAGCGAGACTCGAACTTGTGCGTATCGTGCGCAAGCACTTCGATGTCGCTGATCCCGTAATAACTGGCGCCCACCTTGAAGACGCCGGGATGAAACGTGAGCGCCGCAAGCGTCGTGTAGCCGCCGGCGCTGCCGCCGCGAATCATCAGACGGTTCGGGTCGGCCTTCCCCGTTGTGACCAGATGCTGCGCAGCGGCGATCATGTCGCGCACATCGAGCACGCCCCACTGCTTATTCAGCCGCTCGCGATACGTCCGTCCAAACCCTGAGCTGCCACCGTAGTTGACGTCGGCCACTGCGAAGCCGCGACTCGTCCAGAACTGCACCTTGAGATCGAGCGTCGCGCTGGTCGCGGTCGTGGGGCCGCCGTGACTGATCAAGATCAGCGGTGGCCGTTCGCCATCGAGACCCGTGAAGTCGGAGTTGCGGGGCAGGTAATAGAAGGCATGCGTCTTGTGCCCGTCGGAAGACGGGAACTCAACCGACTCGGGCACTGACAGCAGGCTCTCTCGAAAACCAACCGTGGAAGACGACTTGAGCGTGTCGACGACACCTGTCGCAAGGTCGATACGAACAACGGCATCTGCAGTCGTGGAGGATCCGGCGACGAGCACGACGTGCGTTCCCGTTGACGCGAGCCACTCGCGAGGTTCGACGTTCTCCGCCAGTGGCGCCACACGGCCAGTCGCGGCATCGAGCGTCGCGAGATGCCAGCGTCCAGTGCGCGTGTACGACACGATGAGGCGCCCGTTGTCCGCGTGGGCCCACGTGGAGGTTCCGAAGATCCACTGCGGACGGCCGAACTCGGCATCAGCCGGGACGTCGGCCTTGACAGGTCGCCCTTCTTCCGAGTGATAGAGCTTCCACCAGCCGTCGCGATCGCTGGCGAAGTAGAGCTCACCGTCTGATGCCCAGCCGGGTTGGTAGATCGATTCGGTGGGTCCGCCCGCGATGCGCCGCTGGTTGACCAGATTGCCCACGTCGGTCACATCCGCGAGCCAGAGCTCTGTGCCGTCCCACGGCATCTGCGGGTGCCGCCACGCCAGCCACACGATTCGCGACCCGTCTGGACTGAGCCTTGGCGTCGAGTAGAAGTCGTAGCCCGACGCGATCACGTCGCCGGCGCTCGCCGCGCCATCGAGCGGAATGCTCACCAACGTGGTGACTGCCTCGCGATCGGGCTCCGAGTGATCTTCTCTGACTGCAATCAGTCGCTTGCGTGCGAGATCGAGCGTCGCGTCGGCGAAGAACCACTTCCCCGCTGGCGTGATCGGGACCGGTGGTTCGTTCGCGGTGATGCGGTAGATGCGCTGGTCGGCGAAGTTCGACGCGTAGACGATGCCCCCGGACACGAGATAGGCGCCGCCGCCGTACTCGTGCACGCGCGTACGCACGTTGAAATCAGATGGTGTGACGTCCTCGACCCGGCCGTCGGGCTGACGCCGTACCAGAGCGTTTCGACCGGCTTCGTGCGGCCGCCCTTCGATCCAGTAGGTGTCGGCGCCGTCGACGGCGACGTAGGAGAGCCGGATGCCTTGTGCTGCAACGGCCTCCGCCGTGATCGGCGAGGGCCATGTCCCAAATGGCTTCTGCACGTCAGCGCCGGCGCTTCGATGGGCGCGCCCGGCGCGGCGCAGCGGAGGCCGGCCGTGAGCGCGCGTCGATGACTTGATCGAACTTGCGTTCCAGCCGCGAGAATCCCTCCGTCATTCGCGTTCCCAGATCGTCGATGCGCTCGTCCAAGCGCGCAAACCCCTTCGTCATGCGGTTGTCTAGGTCGTCGACGCGCTGGTCCAGACGGGAGAAGCCCGCTGTCATCCGCGTGTCCAGGTCGTCGACGCGCTGGTCCAGACGGGAGAAGCCCGCTGTCATTCGCGTGTCCGATCCGTCAATACGTTTGTCGAGCCGTTCGTAAGCAAACTCGATGTACTTTCGCTGCTCGACGAAGTGCTCCCGCACTTCGAGGAACTGCTTGTCGACTTCATTGAAGCGCTGATCGACAGACTCGGACAGCGCGTCCACCTTGTTCTCAATCCGCTCGACTCGTTCCGACAATCCGTTCTCGGCCATCGCGACGCCTCCAAGACTACCATCGTCATCACGAGGCAGCACGGACCGTGCCGTCGCAACACTGCAATGTTCATCGATGTCTTTGCGTTCAGGGTGCTTCGGTCGTACGCAAAATGGTCGACGGCGAATGATCAACGAGGCGTGAACTCTTCCAACGGAAGAAGGTAAGCGGTAGGCGGTGCGCAGTGGGCTGGACCGTTCGGTCCTCAACTGCCGTCGCGCATGATGCGACACGACTCGATGTCGAACGTTGCCTCGCCGATCGCGAGCCGCGATTGATCGCGTAGCGACGCGGCGAATGTCAGGAATCGCTCGGCGTCGGCGAAGTTGCTCGCAAGGCCGAACGACACACGAATCGCCCCCGCGCTCTTGCCGCCACGCGCCGTCACGATCTCGAGGAACCGCGCCAGCGTCAGGTCTTCCCGGATCGCGAGCGCCGCGTTCACGTCTTCAGCCGTGATTCCTTCGGCCGTCTCGCCCGCACCGGGATTGCAGAAGCATCCCGTGCGAAGCGAGATGCGCTGATCCCCTGCCAGCTCCTCGATACGACGGTAGTCGAGCAGATGCCCCGCCGGATCGTAGAAGTTCATCGTCACGATCGGGCCGCGCATCTTCGTGGTGAGCGGGCCGTAGATGCGCACCATCGGGCGCCCGTTCGAGTGACGCATCTCGACGAGCTCGTGGAGCAGCCAGTCGGTCAGGCAGCGGACACGCGTCTGAATCGCATCGATCCCGATCGACTCGAGATGGCGCAGGCCGATTTCCACCGCGGCGATCGACAGATAGTTGAGCGTGCCGTCCTCGAAGCCCGCTTCACCCGGCGAAAGCAGATGACGGACCAGGCCAACGGTGGCGAAGTTGACGGTCCCACCCGAGAACCACGGGCGCCGGAGCTTGGCGAACGCGCTCCTGCGGACCAGCAGGCAGCCAACACCCGTTGGATATCCGAACATCTTGTAGAACGAGACGCACAGGAATTCAGGACTGACCTTCTGAAGATCGAGGCGATTGGTCGGCACGAATGCCGCCGCATCGAGCAACACATCCCATCCGCACGCATGCGCCTGCTCGACGAGCTCCAGCGGATGCTTCACGCCGGTGAAGTTGGACTGGGCCGGAAAGGCGAACAGATTGTTCGCGCCGCGATTGGCGGTCTTCAACAGGCGGTCGATCTCGGATTGATCGACGCGCAACTCCGGCGTGGTCAGAGGCGCGTAGGAGACCGCGGCACCACGCGACACGGCAAACTCGCGAATGCCATTCACCGAATTGTGGTTGTCTACCGTCAGCAGCAGGTGGCCGCCGGCCAAAAACGGGTACGACTCAGCGACGTGCTTGAGGGCTCCAGTCGCATTGAGGGTGAAGATCGCCGTGTAGTCATCACCGGCGTTGAACCAGTCGAGCACCGCGCGGCGCGCGCGCTCGACCAGATGCGTCGCGTCAGACGAGGCGGGGCTGGCTGAGTGGGGGTTCCCGAGCAGACTCGACGCGAGCAGATCGGCATGCTGGCGAACCTGCGATGCGGCGTAGATGCCGGCGCCGGTGTAATCCAGATACGCGTCGCCCGCTTCGTCGAGTCGCGAATACTCCGCGGCCCGGATGTCGTCGAGACGGCTCGTCGACGCGTACTCGGGATGCGTCGCCAGGAACTCGCGAAACCGATCGGCTGTCACGGCGATCCGTTGCCTGCGAGCCTGACGTGGTAATACCCGCCGCTTCGCTCCACCTGCATCGCTGCGCCGAACACGTCCTGCAATCGCTCCGGCGTGAGCGCACTGTCCGGGTCGCCGCTGAACGCGACCTTCCCTGCGCGCAACAAAATGACGCGCGTGATCTCGGGAACGATCTCCTCGATGTGATGGGTCACGAGGATCAGCGTCGTCCCGTCCTGCGCAAGACGACGAACAGACTCCATGAAGCGGTGGCGCGCCACGAAATCCAGGCCGGTGGTCGGTTCGTCGAGAACGAGCGCATCGGGGCGGGTCACCAGCGCACGCGCGATCAGGACACGCCGCCGCTCACCAGCCGACATCTCGTTCAACGGCTTCTTCGCCAGATGCGACGCGTCCACCCGCGCGAGTGCCTCTCGCGCGCTCGCCTGCATGGCGTCGGTCAGCTCATGATGCGAGAAGACGCCGTGACTCCCGAAGAGCCCCGAGGTCGCGACGTCGAATCCGGAGACGCGACCGCTCGACGTTTCGAGGCCGAAGTTGTGATCGAGCTCGCCCGTCACGACACCGAAGCGCGTGCGCAGTGCGGCGACATCCCAGCGCTCCTGGCCGAAGATCCGCATCGGCGCGCTGCCGTTGTCGCCGACGTGCGGCCGATCCTCGAACGTCAGCAGCCGGATGAGCGACGACTTGCCCGCGCCATTGGGACCGAGGATGGCGGTGTGTTCACCCTGGTGAATCGTGAGAGAGAGACCGTCGAGGACGCGCGCACCACCGCGAAAGAGCGTGGCGTTCCTCAGTTCCAGCACTGGTTCCACGCTTCTATTGTCTCTCGAACTGATCTGTTCCCTGTCAGGTCCGCCTCAAGGCGGACACTACGAGTACGACAGGTCCGCCTGAAGGCGGACGCTACGTCGTGGGTACGTAGTGTCCGGCTTTAGCCGGACCCGGCGAGCGCCGCAGCGATCTCGCGGATCTGATCGGCATGGCGGCACTCGTGCTCCGCCGTGAGTTCCACCCACTGATACACGCTCAACACACCGAAAAACCGGTGCTCCGCGGTCACCCTACCGAGCGCCAGACCGTCCGCCGCGAGAACCGCGGCGCGCACGTCCTCGCGCGCGCGATCGAGATCGCCCCACGCATCGGCCCACTCGACCTGGCCGCTCGGCATGACAACGTCGCGCGCCTGGCGGCGGTCCGAGCGGTCTTTCATCTTGTTGACGATATCGGCGGACAGCGGAGTGCGGGGGTCTTGCTCCGGGCCAAGGCCGACGCTTCTCGCCTCGGCGATGGAGGTGGCGATGCGTTCGGCGAAGAAGCGATTGACCTTCGCCAGGTGCTCGAGCACCTCGGAGGCCGACCAGCGATCGTGCGCGGGTCGTGTACGACGAAGGCTCTCCGGAACCTGCTCGACGGCGGCTTTCAGGACCGAGCGGGAGTTGTCGAGGAGCGGAAGCACGTCTTGAACATGCGCATGCATCCGCTCATCATACCGAGGGTTCGGCGTCTGCGGCGCTAGAAGCCCCTCATGTCACTGCTCGTGCCGCCGGCTGCCGGAATGTACGCCTTGAGCACGTAGTCCATGACCATCCGGTCCGCGCTGAACCGCCAGCCGAGCGTGCGGATCGCGCGCTTGACGCGTGCGATCCATTCTCTCGGCAGCCCGTCGCGATCCCGATCGTAGTACAGCGGCACCACCTCATCACGTAACACGTCGCCAAGGGACTGTCCGTCTCGTGCATCGTGGACCGCGGCTGACGTGTGGGTATCACCTCGCCCGATCGCGAACCCATTGAGCCCGTCGTACGCTTCCGCCCACCAGCCATCGAGCACCGAGAGGTTCAACGCGCCGTTGAGGACGACCTTCTGGCCACTCGTGCCGCAGGCTTCAAGGGGCCGCCGCGGGTTGTTCAGCCACACATCGACGCCCTGCACCAGATCGCGACCGACGCTGATGTCGTAGTCCTCGACGAAGACGATCTTGCCGGCGAACCGCGGATCGCGCGCCAGCGTGGCCACCTCCTGAAGGACCGATTTGCCGGGGCCGTCGAGTGGATGCGCCTTCCCGGCAAAGACCAACTGCACCGGACGGTGCGGATCGTTGACGAGCGCTTCGAGCGCAGTCAGATCCTGCAGGAGCAGATTCGCGCGCTTGTAGGTGGCAAAGCGCCGCGCGAATCCAATCGTCAACGCATCACGACTGAGCACGCGGCGCAGCTGGGCAATGGCGCTCGATGGCTGGCCCTGACGCTCCGCCTGCAGCATGAGACGGCGCCGCACTTCGGCAACGAGTCGCGACTTCAGCGTCAGATGCGCCTCCCACAACTCGCCATCGTCGATGTCGTCAATCGCTTCCCACAGCGCGGGATCGCCGCTGCGCTCGATCCAGTCGGCACCGAGGTGACGCTCGTAGACCAGACGCATCTGGGGCGCCAGCCATGAGTTGACGTGGACGCCGTTGGTGACGTGGCCAATCGGGATGTGTTCCTCGCGCACTCCGGGGAAGAGCCCTGTCCACATCGCGCGCGAGACGTGCCCGTGCAGCGACGACACGGCGTTGGCGCGATGACTCGACTTGAGCGCGAGCACCGTCATGCAGAATTCCTCGCGCCAATCGTGCGGATTGACACGGCCGAGCGCGAGGAGACCTTCGTGCGACAGGCCCAGCGAGTCGCGAACCGGGCCGAGATGCTCTTCGATCAACTCGGCACCGAAGCGGTCGTGGCCTGCGGGCACCGGGGTATGGGTGGTGAACACCACGTGCGAGGAGACGCGGCGCATGGCTTCGTCGAAGCTGATGCCCTCGGTCTCCATCCGCCGCCGGATCAACTCCAGCGACGCAAAGGCGCTGTGCCCCTCGTTGAGGTGCACGACGCCGGGGGAGATGCCGAGCGCCTCGAGCGCCTTGACGCCGCCAATGCCAAGCAGCAGCTCCTGCCGGATGCGCACGCGCTGGTCGCCGCCGTAGAGGCGCGCCGTCAACTCGCGATCCTCAGGACTGTTGCCCTCGACGTTCGAATCGAGGAGCAGCAACGTATTGCGGCCGACCGCGGCCCGCCAGACGCGCGCTGAGACCCGTCCCGTCCGGGTGTCGATGTCAACCGTGACGGGCTCGCCCTTCGCCATCGCGGGTTCCATCGGCAGCAGCCGATGATCGGTCTCGATGTACTCCTCGTGCTGCCACAGATTGGGATCGAGCCGCTGACGGAAATACCCCTGGTCGTAGAACAGGCCAACACCAACGAGCGGGATCCCGAGGTCCGACGCGCTCTTGAGATGGTCGCCGGCAAGGATTCCCAGACCACCGGAGTAGATCGGCATCGACTCGTGCAGTCCGAACTCCGCTGAGAAATACGCGACCGGTCGCGCGCCCAGCACGCTCGCATTACGGGCGCCCCACGTGTGCTTCGACTGCAAGTACTCCTGGAGCCGCCGATGTGCGTGATTGATGCGCCCGTGCAACGCGAGCTGCGTGGCGCGCACCTCGAGCTGATGCACGTCGATCTGCTGAAGCAGCGCGATCGGATTGTGATCGCACCATTGCCAGAGGACCGGGTCGAGATCGCGAAAGAGCGCGACGCTCTCCGAGTCCCAACTCCACCACATGTTGCGCGCGATCGCGGCGAGCCGCCGATGCACCGGCGCCACGAACTGACCTTCAGTCCTCGCCTCGCTGACGATTGGCGCGAGCTGCACGCCGAGCGTCGCCAGCGTGCGCACGTCGTCGTCGGTGAAGGCTCGCGGCTCGGTGGTCTGGATCACGAGCACGCCCTGGAGCACGCCCCGGTCCATCACGGGCACCCCGAGGAACGTGCGATACGAGTCTTCGCCGATGTCGCGGAAGAACTTGAAGCGCGGATGTGCGGTCGCATCCGGCACCACCACGGGCTTGGCCTGCTCGGCGACGAGCCCGGCGAGACCCTCGGTCACCCGCATGCGCACCTGACCGACGCTCTCCGGACGCAGACCGACGGTGGCGGCGAGCACGAGATTCGCGCGGTCCTGCTCGAGCACGTACACCGAACACACGTCGGTCGAGAACCGCTGCCGAATCAGATCGACGATGCTGGTGAGCGTTTCTGTGGGATTACCGCTATGTGAGACAAGTTGAGTGATGTCCTCGACCACCGCATCTTCAGCTTTCACGCCGACCTCCGCCCCCGTGGGGAAATGCGCGCGACGAAGCAAGATCGCTGCCCCGGCGTTCACGGCCGTTTTTCTTGGGCTCCGCGACACATCGCCGCATGGCGATCGGACATTTCAGTATCGAGAAATTCGTGTTCCTACACTCTTGTCGATTCAACTTGGCGAACGCCTGGACGCGTCACACAGAAACTCTCGGGAAATGACAGAATCGGGTCTCGGACACCCGCTGCACCGGCTGGCCCGGAGGTTGCTCAGGAACACGACATGAGCTTCGCTTCCGTCGTCGACCGCGTGCGCATGGATTTCGTGGAGATGCCCGAGATGGAGTTGACGCTGCCCCAGGCCGTCCGACTCTGGTCCCTCGGCATGGACGATTGCCGATACGTCATTGATTCGCTGGTGGACGCCGGCTTTCTGGCGTGGACCCCAAAGCGCACGGTCGTGAGAAAAGGCCGCGATCCCCTCGGGCGGCAGGACACTCAGGCGACGGACATTTCTGTTCCCGTGACGAAGCGCTACAACAAATCTGTCTGAAATCGGTAACCGGCCTCGTGTCTCAACTCTCACCCCTCAAGCTCGTGCCGTCTCTTCACCCGGCGCGACCAGGGCCTCCCAGTGGCTCTCTGTTCTCGCAGTACGCCCTCGACACGCCGTTCGACGAGATGTTCGACGCCGACTGGAAGGCGCGTGCGCACTATCGGCCGCTGATCGAGGAACTGCTCGTCGCCTCGCCCGATGAGCTGAGGCAACGCCAGCTCGAAGCCGACCGCGCATTCCTCACGCAGGGCATCACCTTCACCGTCTACGGGGACGATCAGGGCACGGAGCGGATCTTCCCGTTCGACCTGCTGCCGCGGATCCTGACGAGCCGTGAGTGGGACACGCTCGAACGCGGCCTCGCGCAACGGCTGACGGCCGTCAACCTGTTCCTGAAGGACATCTACCACGAGGGACGAATCCTCGCCGAACGGGTCGTGCCTCCGGAGCTGGTGTACAGCTGCAGGCATTACCGCCGCGAGATGCGCGGCGTGAAGGTCCACAAGGACATCTACGTCTCGATCGCCGGCACCGATCTCATTCGTCTCCAGAACGGCGACTTCGTCGTGCTCGAAGACAACCTGCGCGTGCCGAGCGGCGTGTCGTACATGCTCGCCAATCGCGAGGTCACCAAGCGGGTATTCCCCGGGCTCTTCTCGCGCTACAACGTGAAGCCAATCGCGCACTATGGCCAGTCCCTGCTGGCAACGCTGCGCACGCTGACGCCGGCGAATCGGGAACCTACCGTCGTGGTGCTCACGCCCGGCGTGGGCAACTCTGCCTACTTCGAGCACGCGTTCCTGGCGCGCGAGATGGGCGTGCCGCTCGTCGAAGGCCGCGATCTCCTCGTCCACGACAACGTCGTCTACATGCGGACGACGTCCGGGTTGAGGCGAGTGGACGTGATCTATCGTCGCGTCGATGACGACTTCCTGGACCCCCTCGCATTTCGCGCCGACTCGTATCTCGGCGTGGCCGGTCTGCTCAATGCGTACCGGGCCGGACAGGTGTCGCTGGCGAACGCCATCGGAACCGGCATCGCGGACGACAAGGCGGTCTACGCCTACCTGCCGGCGATCATCAAGTTCTATCTGTCGGAAGAACCGATCCTGTCGAACGTCCAGACCTATCTCCTCGACAACCCGTCGGATCGGTCGTACGTCCTCGACAACCTAGAGTCGCTCGTCGTGAAGGCGGTTGGCGAGTCGGGCGGGTACGGCATGCTGATCGGCCCGCAGAGCACACGTAAACAGCGTGACGAGTTCCGCGATCAGATCCTGGCCTCACCACGGAACTACATCGCGCAGCCAACGCTGGCGTTCTCTCGCGCGGCCTGTTTCATGGACAGCGGGATCGAGCCGCGTCATATCGACCTTCGTCCCTACGTCCTGTTCGGCGACAAGGTGACGATGGTGCCCGGAGGTCTGACGCGTGTGGCGCTGCGCAAAGGTTCGCTGGTCGTCAACTCCTCGCAGGGTGGCGGCAGCAAAGACACGTGGGTCCTGGCGGACTAGACACGAAAGGGCACCAGAGCAGACATGCTGCTGTCGCGCGTCGCTGACTCGCTTTACTGGATTAGCCGGTATCTCGAACGTGCCGAACACACGGCGCGCCTCGTTGACGTCGCCGTCGATCAAGGTCTCGGCCGCGCCTCGTCTTTCACCGGCTCGGCGGTCGAACGCCTGTATCAGAGCGTCGGGCTCGACGAGGAATCGCAGGACGTCGCCGCCCTCGCGGGTGGGGCGCTGTTCGATCTCGCCAATCGCAACTCCGTCGCAGCGTGCGTGACGGCCGCGCGTGAGAACGCGCGCCAGGTGCGCGAAGAAATCAGCTCCGCGATGTGGGAGCAGCTCAATGCGCTCTATCTCCGTGTCAGGCAGATGCGCGACGAGGGTTCGTGGAGCGCCCGGACGCACCACTCCTCACGCGCCATCATCGACGGGGTGCGGTTATTCAAGGGCATTACCAACGGCACGATGAGTCACGGCGAAGGCTGGCAGTACCTGCAGGTCGGCCACTACCTGGAGCGGTCGAGTGCAACCGCTTCACTTCTGATGCTGTTCGTACCGGGGGGCACAGGTTCGCCGAACATGCCGGAGCCGCGCGATCAGGTCGAATGGGTCACGCTGCTGGAGTCGTGCTCGGCGCACGAGGCGTACTGCCGCTACTACACCGCGGACGTCCGCGCCGGACGCGTCACCGAGTTCCTGCTCCTCAATCCGGAATTTCCGCGCTCGGTGCGCTTCTCGGCCGTCAGGCTGGAGGCGGCGCTCCGTTCGCTGGCCGGCTACAGCGCACGCACCGCCGGTCGCGCCGAGCGGCTGGCGGGACGTCTCCGCGCGTCACTGGAGTACGCGCAGGTGGACGAGATCCTGAGCGACGACCCACAGACGTACCTGACGAACATCAGCCGGCAGTGCAGTCAGATCCACACGGCGGTGTATCAGAGCTACGTCGCGTATCCGATCGAGTCGGCGCTTCCCGCCTGAGATGTCGGCAGTAGACGGTATGCAGTAGGCAGAACGTAGCAGCGGGTCTTCAGACCCGCCGAGAGCAGTAGGCAGCACCAATGCGGTACTCGATACGACACACCACGCGCTTCACATACGAGTCGCCCATCACCGAGAGCGTGATGGAGGCGCGCATGCAGCCGCGCACAGACACGCTGCAGCGGTGCCTTCAGTTCACGCTGTTGACGACCCCGTCAGCACGCGTGATGACGTATCGCGATCACGACAACAACCTGGTTCATCATTTCAATATCCCGGGGCGTCATTCGCGGCTCACGGTCACGGCCGAAGCGTTGGTCGAGTGCATGACGATGAGGCCGCTGCCGCATCGGCTGGGGCCGGCAGCCTGGTCGCGCCTCGACGCGATGGCGGCGTCCGGCCAGTGGTGGGAGTATCTGGCGCCGAGCGCATTCGCCAAGGAGACTGAAGCGCTCGCGGCCTTTCGAGAGGAAATCGGGCTGGAACGCGGCAACGATCCACTCGTCGCGCTCCGGCGCCTGATGGGAGAGACGTACGCCCGGTTCGAGTACAGCCCCCGAAGCACCCGCGTCGATTCACCGATCGACGAAGCACTGGAGACGCGCAAGGGTGTCTGTCAGGACTTCGCGCACATCTTTCTGAGCCTGGTTCGGCCCCTTGGCATCCCCGCTCGCTATGTGAGCGGATATCTCTTCCAGACAGCCGGTGGGCACGACCGCTCGACCGAAGGCGCGACACACGCCTGGGTCGAAGTCCTGCTACCCGATCTGGGCTGGGTGGGGCTCGACCCCACGAACAATCTGATCGCCGACGATCGGCATATCCGTGTGGCCATCGGACGCGATTATGCCGACGTGCCGCCAACGCGCGGCGTGTTCAAGGGCGTGAGTACCGTAAAAAGCGAGTTAAGCGTGTCGGTCGCAGTCGGGCCCGTGCTGTCGCCGCTCTCGAACGACCTGACGCCGTTCAC
>Ga0310810_10006952_pt1 | contig 12845 bp, 12 predicted proteins | sample NCmetagenome_FD_207641 | JGI IMG/M metagenome (GOLD analysis project Ga0310810, IMG submission 207641) | Soil microbial communities from experimental microcosm in Duke University, North Carolina, United States - NC | ecosystem: Engineered > Artificial ecosystem > Soil microcosm > Unclassified ... | reverse complement strand
GAATGGCCGGTGAAGAGCAGCCGGTCCGCTACCCCGAAGCGCCGGTAGTGCGCCGCGAGGGGATTGGGGGAGGCGGTGAGCGACGGGAGGTCCACTACAGCTCGGTGCGAATGGCCCAGAGATCGGGGAAGAGCGGCTGGTTGAGCGTGGTCGTGAGGTACTCGGCGCCCGCGCTGCCACCGGTGCCGCGCCGGGTCCCGATGGTGCGCTGGACCATCTTCACGTGCCGGTAGCGCCATTCCATCAGACCCTCGTCGAGATCCACCAGCCGCTCGGACAGCTCGGCGAGCGCGGGGTGGTGGCGATACACCTCGATCAACGCCGTCCGGAGCCCGGGGGAGCCTTCGACCTTGCGGGTGACGTCCCGCTCGAGATCCTCGGCCGGGACGGCGATGCCGTTCATGGCCAGATGGCGAAGGAAGGCATCCCACAGCGTCGGCGCGGCGAGACGGGCCTTGAGACGCCGCGTCGCCGGGCTCTCGGCGGGATAGCGCTCGAGGGCCCCCGGCTGCTTCCAGCCGAGGACGAACTCCAGCTCGCGGAACTGGGCCGACTGGAAGCCGCTCCCGGACTCGAGGCGGTCGCGGAAGCTCAGGAACTCGAGCGGCGTCATGGTCTCCAGGATGTCGAGCTGGGCCACCATGACCTTGAGGATGGTGAGCACGCGCTTGAGCGTGTGACCCGCGCGGATGCCCTGGTTCCGGGACAGCAGCTCCTGCAGGTAGTCGATCTCGTGCAGGATCTCCTTGAACCACAGCTCGTACACCTGGTGGATGACGATGAAGAGCATCTCATCGTGCTCCGGCGCCCGGGAGAGCGGGTGCTGGAGCGCGAGCAGCTCGTCGAGCTTGAGATAGTCGCCGTAGGTAGGCATCGCGGGAGCGTAGCGGCGCGCTTCGGCCGGCGGAAGGGGCGGATAGGAGTGCTAGTCGTCCCGGAGAGGGATGTCGCGGAGAGCGCGAACCGCCTGGACCAGGTCTACTCGCGTGCCGGGCCCGGCCGTCGTGAGCTCGCGAAGCCGGCGGGCCCGGACCCGATTCTCCCGTCGCGGCGTCTGCAGCCGGATGCTCATCCCGCAGGCCAGGCGCACCGCCTGGACCAGCGACCCCGGGCTGAACGGCTTGGGCAGAATGGGAAGCCGGCGATCGTGGCTCACCCCGCTCAGGAAGCCCGTGATGCCCAACACCGGGAGGCCGGGGTGGAAGACGCTCACGACCTCGGCCAGCTCTCGGCCGCTCACCCGGGGCATGTTGAGGTCGGTGACGACCAGATCGAGCCGGCCCTCGCGCTCGCCGATGAGCTGGAGGGCGGCCTGGCCGTCGCCGGCTTCCAGCACCTCCCAGCCGTCCGCCTCGAGCACCCGTCGGGCGATCCAGCGCACCTTCTCCTCGTCGTCCACCAGCAGGACGACCCCGCGCTTGCGGCCATTGGACGTCCGGAGAGGACTGGACGGATCGGTGGTGCCCATGGAATCACCGGGCTGTAGAGAGAGGGGGAAGCGATCCGAATATTCGCCCCCTCCAACTATCGCGCAAGTGACCGCGTGGGGCTTGCTTGGCCTGTTACGGGGGTGTAGTATCCCGCTCCCCGGAGCAGCCCCGGGCGATTAGCTCAGCTGGTTAGAGCGCGCGCCTCACATGCGCGAGGTCGGGGGTTCAAGTCCCTCATCGCCCATTGTCGGACCCGTCGGCCCTCCCCCGGCCGTCGGCGGTCTTGCCAGACCGCCAAGTGGGCGCGACCTTAACCCGCGCCTGGGACGGCCGTTCCGGCCGCCCCGGATCTCATCATCCACACGCGAAGGTGGTCCGTTGACCCTTTCGGGGCTCGATGTCGATTCGGCCGTGATTACCCTGTCCGACCGAGTCGCGGGGGACTTGCTCACCTACGCCGGGTCTGAAGGGCACCCGGACTTTCCCTGTCTCTCCTCCAGCCACAATCCCTCGAGCTGCGTTCCGGTCACCGACTTCTCGCCCTGGCTGGGCGAGCGGGTGCGGCTGCACGACGTCGAGGCGGTGGGTGACTTTCTCTGGCGGATCCGGCAGGCCAACCCCGGCGTCGGCGAGAGCGAGGACGAGCTGCGGACGCGCTATCAAGCCCTGGCGCGCGCCATCCTCGAGGCCCCGATCGAGCGCACCCTCCGGCCCGCCGGCCCGCTCGCGATGCGCGAGCTCCGGATCGCGCTGATCCTGCTCGCCGCGCACGAGGGGTTCACCGGGTTCATCATGACCGGGGACGCGCCCGAGTTCGTCGCCTCGGCGCTGGCGCCTCACGGCTTCGAGCTGGTGGACCCGGCGGCCTTGATGGCCACCCGCAACGCCTTCGTCATGCGGATGGCCGGAGAGATGAGCTACTGGTCCACCTGGCCCGCCTTGCAGGGGGGCACCCTCCGCAGCATGACGCCGCCAGGGACGCCCGAGCTGCAGGCCGTGCTCGACCGGCTCCGCCAGCTGCCGCTGGTGGTGCGCGCACACGCGGTGGACGCCCTGCAGCATTTCAGCGCCGACGTCACCGCGCCGCGAACACTCGCCAGCCTGAGTCGCTACGAGGTCCGTAAGCGAGGCCTCAACCTGACCGAGTCGATCCGGCTGATCCGGGAGAGCGGCCTCGTCGCGCCCGCGAGCGATGCCGCCGCCTGGCTCTCGGGGTGGACCCGGCGCGACCTGCTCGGTTTCCTCACCCAATGCGGCGTGGGCCCGCGCAACTCGTGGTCCAAGGAGCGGCTCGCCGAGGTGGCCGTGGCCGAGTGCGGCGACGAGGTGCTGCAGCGGATGACGGCGTCGGGCGCGGTGCAGCTCGCGCCCGAGCTCGCCGAAGGCGCGCGCCAGCTCAGGCACTACATGCGGCGGGTGCGGGAGACCTGGCGGGTGTGGCTGGGGTTCGGGACGGGGGTGGACGGGTAAGGTTTTTCTAGATCACCCCACCCCGTCGCAGCCGGCCGAGCTGGTCGAACCGCTCTTCATGCACCGCCAGTACTTCCTCCGGCGACACCGTCGCCACCCCGGGTTTCCCGACCTCGACCCCCGCGGCATAGTTGGCCAGCTGGGCCGCCTCGCGCACCGAGGCCCCCGCCGCGAGCGCCGTCCCGAGCCAGGCGGTGACGGTGTCGCCGGCGCCGGAGACGTCGTAGACCTCGCGCGCGATGGAGGGGATCCGGAGCGCGCCGCCGTCCTTGGTCACCAGCAGCATGCCGTCGGATCCCAGCGTCACCAGCAGGTTGTCGGTCTTGAGGCGGGTCAGCACCTCGGGCAGCGCGTTGCGGTCCTGGAGGTCCACCGCGGCGCCCAGCGCCGACTCCAGCTCGCGGCGGTTGGGCTTGAACACGGTGGCCCCGGCATACTCGAAGAACTGGCGATATTTGGGGTCCACCACGATGGGAATCCCCCGCCGCCGGGCGACCTCCATGACCGCCGCGATCAACGCAGGCGGCAGCGCGCCCTTGTTGTAGTCCTCGAGCAGGAGAGCGTCCGCGTCGGCCAGCGCCTCGCGGGCGGCCTTGATCATCCGGGCCAGCTCGGGGCCCTCGAGCAGGCTGTCGACCTCGTCGTCGATCCGCACGATCTGCTGCGACCGGGCGATGATCCGGGTCTTCGAGGTGGTCGGGCGGCCCGCGATCGGGATCACGAACCGGTCTTCCAGCCTCGCGATGGCGAGGTTCTGCCGGATCGCGGCGCCGTCGGTGTCGTCGCCCACCACGCCGACGAGCAGGCAGGTGGCGCCCATCGCCGAGACGTTGGCGGCGACGTTGGCCGCGCCGCCCAGGGCCGAATGGCGCTCGCGGATGGTGACCACCGGGACCGGCGCCTCCGGGGAGAGCCGCTCGGTCTCGCCCACCAGATACCGGTCGATCATGATGTCGCCCACCACGACGACCCGGCTCCCCTTCATCCGGCCGATGAGCTGCAGCACGCGATCGCGGGGCAGGGGAGGCAGCGCGGTCATCGGAGCGTTCCCCCGCGACTCACGCCCAGCGTGGCCTGGAGCCGGCCCTCGAAGCGGTTCACCGTGCGGCCCTCCTGGTGATCGGCATTGACGACGTGATGCACCCCGGCGCTGGCGCGAAGGTCGAGCGGGCCCTGCCGGCCGCTCACGCCCACCGCCGCCCGGTAGGTGCGCTCCACCACGCCGATGAAGAGCTGCGGGATGTCGCCGGCTTCCGCCGGGGTGGCGGGAAACGGATCGGTGATCTCGCCCTCACCCTGGCGCAGCACGGTCAGCTCGGGGGTCAGCAGCCACCGGGTCCCCACCGGCATGGTGGCGAGGGCGGAGAGCTGGTCCATGTCGGCGAAGTTGCGGCCGAGTCCCACGCCGGCGTCGGTAAAGCTCTCGAAGGGACTCAGCGTGCGGAAGGCGAGGCTCGAGGCCTGAGTGTAGAACGCGCGCCAGCCGAGCCTGCTGCCGAGCGGGCCCGACGCCGCCAGGGTGAAGGCCCAGCGGTTGGGATAGCGGTCGCCGCCGCCGGTATTCTCGTACTGGAGATCGTCGAGCGCGAGCTGGCCTTCCAGCGTGAGCGCGCGGGAGGCCCGCCACTGGGCGTCGAGCCCGAACATGATGTTGCCATCCGCGCCCAGGCCGTACTGATTGGCCAGCAGCAGGAGGGAAAGCGGGTTCCGGAACCGGGAGTCGAATTCGCGGTCCTCGCCGGCCAGCACGCTCGTCTCCCAGAGCGCCAGGCTCAGCCGCCGGCTCGGTCGCACCGTGAGCCGGTGGGCGAAGAAGTAGCGGTGGACCCTGAGGCCGAGCGAATCCCGCTCGTCGGTCAACTGGCGCGCCACGCTCTGCAGCCGGACCGTCTCGACGCCGACGTCGAAGCCCGCCTCGACCGAGTTGTACGCGTAGTCGCTGAGCGGAATGCCGGTGATTCCCGCCGGCCCCCAGTTGCGGTCCATCTGGCCGTAGAAGACGCTGCCGTACTTGAACTGGGCGCTGCCGTACGCCTCCACCATGCGCCAGGCGAGCTCGAGATCGGTCCGGCCCGGCCACTCCGGGTCGTCCGGCAGCCTCGGCTCGGCGGCGGGCCGGCTCACCAGGACGATCGGGCCCATGGTCGCTTCGCCGGTGAAGTCCGCGTAGGGACGCACGCCGTCGGGCCCAAGCGGATGAAGCACGTCACGCCGGATGTGGCTGAAGGCCTGGGCTCCGCCTCGCGCGGCCAGGCGCCAGCGGTCGCCCGCCGGGACCTCGAACGCTTCGCGGAGGGATCGAATGAGGCCGCTCGCCGGTGCGCCGGTGGTATCGGCCGCGGCGAGGACGCGCGCCGCGTCGGCCCACCGGAACGGGCGGACCTGCGGCGAGGGGTCGGCCACGTCGCCCCGCGCGATCAGGTGCTCGAGGAGCGGCAGCCGGGGATCGTCCAGCGGCACGTAAGGAGAGCCCTGGGCGGCCGAGCGCGCGGGCACGAGCACGCCGCAGACGAGTGCGGCGGCGCGAAGGACGCGAGCGGGGGCGGGCATGGGCGGGAAAGGTAATCGTGGGAGGGATGGAGGCACGGCGGCATTGCGGCTCCGAGCACCCTGTTGGCTATTTCCGAGCCGCCCGTATTTTCCGATCGTGCGCGCACGACGCGGATCCGTTCCCGCAGCCTCGACGAGGTAGACTGGATGGCGAAACAAGACAGTCTCGACCCGCAAACCCGGGACCTGGTCCGCTTCGCGGCGGCCATCGCGCAGGGCTACGAGCCGGAGCTGCGCGAGCGGGTGGGGCCGCTGCGCTCCAGCCAGGTTCCGGTCGGCTGGGTCGAGGAGCTGCTGCTGCAATCGGTGCTGATGGTCGGGTATCCGCGGGCGCTCATCGCCTTCGGCGTCTGGCGCAAGTTCAGCGGCGTACCGGCCCCCGAGTCGGACGAGGGGCAGAACTACGCCCAGGTCGCCGAGTGGACCGGGCGGGGAGAAGAGGTGTGCGCCAGGGTCTACGGCGAGAACTACCGCAAGCTGCGCGAGAGCGTTCGGGCCCTGCATCCGGCCATCGACGCCTGGATGATCACCGAGGGCTACGGCCGCACCATGGGCCGGCCGGGTCTCGACCTGCAGCGGCGCGAGCTCTGCACGGTGGCCCAGACGGCGGTGCTGGAAGCGCCCAAGCAGCTCCACTCGCACCTGCGGGGCGCGCTCAACGCGGGCGCCTCGTTCGGGCAAATCGAGGGTGTGCTGTCCATCGTCAATCCGCTGCTCTCCTTCGACCAGTGGAAAAAGATCAAGGAGCTGTGGCGGACCGTTCGCGAAGGGTGGGCGCCGGGCAACTGATGTTCATCGATCGCGCGGTCGTGCGGGTCACCGCCGGCACAGGCGGCTCGGGCGCGTCCTCGTTCGCCCGCTTCAAGTACAAGCCCAAGGGCGGCCCCGATGGCGGCGACGGGGGCCGGGGCGGCAGCATCTTCGTCCGGGGCGACGCCAACCTGGCCACCCTGCTCGACTATCGGTACCGCACCACCTGGAAAGCCGACCGCGGCGAGCACGGCAAGGGCAAGACCCAGACCGGCGCCTCCGCCGAGGACGTCTACCTTCCCGTGCCGCCCGGCACCGAAGTGCGCGACGCGGACTCGGGCGCTCCGCTCGGTGAGGTGCTTCGTCCCGGGGATACGGTGCGGGTGGCCCGAGGCGGCCGAGGCGGGCGGGGCAACGCGCGTTTCGCCACCAGCACTCACCAGGCCCCGCGCGAGTGGGAGCCGGGCGAAGAAGGTGAAGACCGCCGGATCGAGTTCGTGCTCAAGCTCATCGCCGATGTCGGGCTGGTGGGTGAGCCCAACGCCGGCAAGAGCACGCTCCTCAGCGTCATCTCGGCGGCCCGGCCCAAGATCGCGGATTATCCCTTCACCACGCTCGAGCCCAACCTCGGTGTCAGCGCGCTTCCGGGGCACCGGAGCTTCGTGGTGGCCGACATCCCCGGCATTATCGAAGGGGCGCATGCCGGCAAGGGCCTGGGGCTCCGCTTCCTGCAGCACGTGGAGCGGACCCGGGTCCTCGCCTTCCTGGTTCCGCTCGACGCGCCCGACCCCGAGCAGGTTTACCGGAGCCTGCGCCAGGAGGTAGCCCTCTACAGCACGCCACTCGCGGCCAAGCCGCACATCGTGCTGCTCACCAAACGGGATCTCCTCCCCCCCGGCCATCCGTTGCCCATCGTCGCCGCCCCGGAAGCCGCGGGGGTGTTGAGCGTGTCCAGCGCGGCCGGCACCGGCCTGGACGAGCTCAAGGAGTTCCTCTGGAAGTTCGTCGAAACCGCCAAGGCCGAGGATGCGCCGGTCGAGGCCTGGCAACACGAGGACGAGAGCTAGGTGGACCGCGAGCGGGCCGCGTGGGTGGCGCTCGCCCTCACGCCCGGCGTCGGTCCCAGCAGGCTGCACGCCCTGGTTCAGGCCTGTCACTCTCCGCTCGGCGCCATTTCGGCGCCGTTCGAGTTTTTGCGCACCGTGCCGGGGCTCACCACGGCGGCGGCGACCGCACTCGCCGGCGCCACCCTGGCGCAGGGCGAGGATGCGCTGGAGCGCACTGAACGCCTGGGCGGCCAGGTGCTGGTGCCGGACGACCCGGCCTATCCCGAGTCCTTCCGCACCATCGCGGAGCCGCCGGCCGTCATCTTTCTGCTCGGCCGGGCCGAGCTGTTGGGGCGTCCGGCCGTCGCCGTGGTCGGGAGCCGCGATCACACACCCTACGGCGCGGAGGTGGCGCGCACCGTCGCCTGGCGGAGCGCGGCGGCCGGCGTGATCGTCGTGAGCGGGATGGCCCGCGGTCTCGACGCCGTCGCCCATCACGCGGCGCTCGACGCGGGCGGCGGCAGCATCGGGGTGCTGGGCAACGGTCTGGGCGTCGTCTACCCGAGCGCCAATCGCCGGCTCTACGAGGCCATGGCTGAGCGGGGCCTGCTCCTGACCGAGTTTGCGCCCGGCGAGCGGCCCCACGCGGGCAGCTTCCCTCGGCGTAACCGGCTGATCAGCGCGCTGGCCCGGGTCACGGTGGTAGTCGAGGCGGCCCTCGGATCGGGCGCGCTGATCACCGCGGATGCCGCGCTGGACCAAGGGCGGGAGGTCATGGCTGTTCCCGGCCCGATCACCAGCCCTCAGTCGGCCGGGGCCAACCGGCTGATTCGTGACGGCGCCACGCCGCTGCTCGAACCGGAAGACCTGCTGGCCCACTATCCGGACGTCCAGCCCTCGGGCCCTGCACCGACGCCGCCTCCGGCTTTCGCTCCGTTGCCCGATTCCCTGGCCGATCCGGAATACGCCGTCGCCTTGCTGCTCGGCGCCGACACCGCGAGCGTGGACGAGCTGCACCTGCGCTCCGGTCGCCCCGCCGGCGAGGTGCTGGCGGCCCTGTCGTCGCTCGAGGTGCTCGGCCTGGTCGAGCGCCGTGCGGGGGGCCGCTTCCGCAGGGTCTAGGATTAGCGCCTCGATCGGGGACTAGATTCCCCGGCGTGCACCTCTACATCCACGTCCCCTTCTGCGCGCGCCGCTGCAGCTACTGCGACTTCGCCATCGCGGTGCGCCGGGATGTGCCTTCAGATCGCTTCGCCGAGCTGGTGCTTCGGGAGTGGGCGGGGTGGCAGTCCCATCCGGTGTGGGGCCGCTCGCCCCGGGTCAGCACGCTGTACTTCGGCGGAGGGACGCCGTCGCGCCTGGCCCCCGAGGCCATCGCCCGCATCATCGAACAAGTCTGGAGCGACCGCGGCCTCGACCGCGGTGCCGAAATCACGCTCGAGGCCAACCCGGACGATGTCACCGCCGCCGCGGTGGAGGCCTGGCGTGCGGGCGGGGTGAACCGTGTCTCTCTCGGGGCGCAGTCGTTCGATCCGGGCGTCCTGCGCTGGATGCATCGTACCCATGACGCGCGTCAGATCGGTCGGGCGGTGGAGCTCATCCGCGCCGGCGGCATCGGCGAGCTCTCCCTCGACCTCATCTTCGGGCTCCCCGGCATACTCGACCGGGACTGGGACGCCGATCTGGATCACGCGCTCGCACTCCAGCCCGACCATCTCTCCCTCTACGGTCTCACCATCGAAGCCCGCACCCCGCTTGCCCGGTGGGCGGCGCGCGGTGCGGTCACACCGGTCGACGACGAACGTTACGCCGCCGAGTTCGTGGCGGCGCATCAGCGGCTCGAAGGCGCGGGCTTCGACCACTACGAAGTGTCGAACTACGGCCGGGGCGGCCGGCGGGCCCGTCACAACTCGGCGTACTGGCGGAGGGCTCCCTACATCGGGCTGGGGCCCTCGGCCCACAGCGCGATGGACGACCAGCGACAATGGAACCAGCGGGAATGGGCGGCGTACGAGCGCCGGCTGGAGGACGGGTCGCCGGTGGTCGAAGGCGAGGAGCGCTTGAGTCCCCAGGAGGTCCGCCTGGAGGAGCTTTACCTCGGTCTCCGGACCGCCGACGGACTGCCCGCCGTACGCGTACCGGCCGAGATCGCCGGACGCTGGACCGCCTCAGGCTGGGCCACGGTGGCCGACGGGCGGCTTCGGCTCACTCCGGAGGGCTGGCTCCGGCTGGATGCGCTCGTCGCGTCCGTCAGTGGGTAGCCGCGGCCATTTCCCGGCAGGTCTGCGCGCAGGCTCGGCAGATCTCGGCACATGCGGCCATGTGCGGGTCCTCGCCCAGCTTGTCGCACTCGTCCGCGCAGCGCTCGCAGACCGCGGCGCACGCCGCGCAGAGGTGACCGTGCAGCTCGGACCCGCGCACCATGAAGTTGGCGCTGGTCTGGCAGATCTCGGCGCAATCCAGGAGGAGGCGGATGTGGGCTTCGGGCCCCTGATGCGCTCCGCCGTCGCCGCGGAAGTGCCGGGCGGCCGTCTCCAGGCAAAGCCGGTGGCAGCGGGTACAGTTCTCGATGCACTGCTCGATATCATGGGTCGTGGCGGTCGGCATGCGCCCTCCGGTCGGAGAAGTTGGGGCGGAATCGGTTGATCAGTGACCAGCGTAGCCGAGTGTCCGAACCCGGGATGCGACCGGGGTCACACCGCTAGCCGGTGTTGCCCAAGTCGTTACATTTCTTCGTCATGCCAGCACCGGATCAGCTGAGCGAGCGGGAGCTGCGGGTCCTCGAGGCGGTGGTGCAGACCTACATCGAGACCGCGGAGCCGGCCGGGAGCCAGACCATTGCCCGCCGGTTCGGGCTCGGTGTGTCTCCGGCCACCATCCGGAACACGATGAGCGAGCTGGAGGACAAGGGATATCTCTTTCATCCCCATACCTCAGCCGGGCGGATTCCGACCGATCGGGCCTACCGCGTCTATGTCAACGCGATCATGCGCCTCGCGCCGCCCAGCTCGGAGGCGCAGCAGGCGCTCCGGAGCGAGCTGGCCGGCTCCCGGATTGCGGTGGACGAAATTCTCCGGCGCGCCGCCCAGGTACTCGGCGTGTTGACGCAGGAGCTGGGCGTGGCCGTGGCGCCGGCGCTGGACGAGCTGGTGCTGGAGCGACTGGAGCTGGTCCCCGTCACCCCCGAGCGACTGCTCCTGGTATTCAACCTCCGGAGCGGGGTGGTGCGAACCATCTTCGTGGAGGTTCCGGCCCGCACGATGTCGACCCCGGTGGCGGAGGTCGCCCGGATCCTCAACGAGCGTCTCGGCGGGCTCACCCTCCGCCGGATCCGGGAGACGGTGAGCGAGCGCCTTCGCGACGCGGGAGCCGCGGAGGGGCGGGAGCTGCTCAACATTTTCATCGCCGAAGGCGAGGAGATCTTCGGCCTGGACGGCGACGGGGGTGAAGTGGTGCTGGGGAGTGCCCAGATGCTCGCCGAGCAGCCGGAGTTCGCCTCCAATACCCGGATGCGGGAGCTGCTCCGGCTCACCGAGCGGCGGGAGCTGCTGCAGGAGGCGCTCGCGATTCGCCGCCGCCACGGATTGTCGGTCACCATCGGTGCGGAGAATCCCGACGCCCGGCTCACCGAGTTCACCCTGGTGACCTCGTCCTACGAGGCTGGCGGCGTGCGGGGGGTGATCGGCGTGATGGGGCCGACCCGGATGGCCTACGACAAGATCATCGGGCTGGTGGAGCACACCAGCCGCATGGTGGAAGGATTGCTGGAGTGAGCGAATTCTACGCGCTGCTGGGCGTTACTCGCGAGGCGACCGAGGCCGACATCAAGAAGGCCTATCGGAAGCTCGCGATGGAGTACCATCCCGACCGCAATCCGGCGCCCGAAGCCGAGGCCCGGTTCAAGGAGATCACCGAGGCCTACGAGGTCCTCCGCGACCCGCAGAAGCGCTCGGCCTACGATCGCTTCGGCAAGGCCGGCGTCGGTGGCGGGGGCGGCTTCGACTACCATCATGTCGACCTTTCCGAGGCGCTGAACATCTTCATGCGCGACTTCGGGGGGCTGAGCGGCCTCGAGTCGCTCTTCGGCGGCGGGCGGGGCCGGCAGGACCATCGGCGGGGCCAGGACGTACGGGTGACTCTCAAGCTCACCCTGACCGAGGTCGCCACCGGGGTCAAGAAGTCGGTCCGGCTCAAGACCCTGGAGCGCTGCACGGTGTGCGACGGCAGCGGGGCCAAGGCCGGCACCAGGCCCACCGCGTGCACCACCTGCGGCGGCTCCGGAGAGGTGCGCCGGGCGGCCCGGAGCGTGTTCGGCCAGTTCGTGTCGGTCTCGCCCTGCCCGACCTGCGCCGGCGAGGGCACCGTGATCGCGAATCCGTGTGAGGTCTGCCGCGGTGAGGGACGGATTCGGGGCGACCGCACGGTCTCCGTGGACATCCCGGCGGGCGTCGCCTCCAATAACTACCTGACGCTGCGCGGACAGGGCGCGGTGGGCCCGCGCAACGGCCCCAGCGGCGATCTCCTGGTGATGCTCGACATCAAGGACGACGAACGGTTCGAGCGCCAGGGCGACGACCTGTACCACGACTTCCTGCTCTCGTTCTCCCAGGCGGCGCTGGGCGGGACGTTCACCGTGCCCACACCCTACGGCGAGGAAGAGGTGAAGATACCGGCCGGCACCCAGACCGAGACGCTGCTCCGCCTTCGCGGCCGGGGACTGCCCGTGCTGGGGCAGAGCGGCAAGGGCGATCTGCTCATTCGGGTGCACGTCTGGACACCGGAGCGGCTGAGCTCGGAACAGGAGCGGCTGTTCAAGGAGCTGGCCACGACCGAAGGAGAGCCGCCCAAGCGCTCGCCCGGCTTCTGGTCGAAGCTCAAGGAAGCGCTCGGCGCATGAGCTGGTGGGCCATCGACGTGCGGACCACGCCGTCCCGCCGGGAATGGCTCAGTGCCTGGCTGGTGGCGCGCACCGGTCAGGCCGTGGAGGAGCGGGAGGACGGTACGCTCGTGACGTTCGCGCCGGACGAGGGAGCGGCCGACGCCCTGATCGCCGAGCTGGGCGAGGCGGCGGGAGAGCCGGCCGCGGCGGAGCGGCGGCCGCTGGAGACGGTGGACTGGACCACGCAGTGGCGCGACGGTCTGGGCGCCCGCCGGTTCGGCCGGCTGGTGGTGGTGCCGTCCTGGGTCGCGGAGCCGAGCGATTTCTCGGCGATGGTGGTTCTGGATCCCGAAACGGCGTTCGGCAGCGGGGAGCATGGGTCCACCCGCTCGGCGCTCGTCCTGCTCGAGCGGTGGGTGCAGCCGGGCGATCGGGTGCTCGACCTCGGCAGCGGGAGCGGCATCCTCGCGATCGCGGCCGTGAAGTTGGGCGCGGCCCGGGCGGTGGGGATCGAGACCGACCCCGAAGCCAACGTGGTCGCGGTGCGGAACGCGTTTCGGAACGAGGTGCGGGACCAGGTCGAGTTCCTCGACGGCGACGCGGGGGACCTGGCGCCACTCCTCGGCCCCGCCGACCTCCTGCTGTCCAACATCCTCCGCAGCGTCAACGCCCAGCTCCTGCCGGCGATCGTGCGCAGCCTGCGTCCCGGCGGGGTGGCCA
>Ga0310810_10006949_pt1 | contig 12850 bp, 15 predicted proteins | sample NCmetagenome_FD_207641 | JGI IMG/M metagenome (GOLD analysis project Ga0310810, IMG submission 207641) | Soil microbial communities from experimental microcosm in Duke University, North Carolina, United States - NC | ecosystem: Engineered > Artificial ecosystem > Soil microcosm > Unclassified ... | reverse complement strand
CGCTATCGCGCCAATCTGCTCACGGCCGGGGATGAGGCCGCACTGCTCGCGCATCTGCGAACGCTCCCCTTCTCGACCATCGAGATGCGCGGTCAGATCGCACGTCGGCGCACGATCCACTTCGGCTGGATCTACGGCTACGAATCGTGGCAGATCACGCCCGGCCCACCGATCCCCCGCGAGCTCCTACCGCTGCGCGAGCAGGCCGCCGCCTTCGCCGGCGTTCCCGCCGAGAGCCTTGCCGAGGTGCTCGTGAACGAGTACCCGGCCGGCGCCGGCATCGGCTGGCACCGCGACGCCGCCCAGTTCGGTATGGTGATCGGCGTGTCACTCCTCGCCCCGTGCCGCATGCGCTTCCAGCGAGGTGCTAACGCACGTCGTGAGACGCGTGCGATGGTGCTCGATCGTTGCTCGGCGTACGTGCTGGATGGCGAGGTGCGCTGGCAGTGGCAGCACAGCGTCCCGCCGGTGAAGATGGCGCGCTATTCGATCACGTTCCGAACGCTGCGGGAGGCGCCGACCCGTCGATCCGGGGGGGGAGTGATATCAGCGTCTCGGAGGCCGACTCCACACCCGCCCGACACGCACTGGTTGATGTTCGCGAGCATCCATCCTACCGTCCCGCCATGGCCTGCCGCTGCTGTCTGACGACCTCGCTTGATGGCGCGCTTCGCGTGCTTCGTGCGGCGGCCACCTTTCGAGCGAGTGCCGCCGCCTGACATCCTCGCGGGCCGGTGCTACAATTCGCGCGCCGTCACCCTGGCCTTTCAGGGGTGGCGCCCCGTCGGCGCCGAGGCCATCGGTGAATCGGGCGTGGCTCTCACCTTGTCAGAGGCCGGTCGCATGCCACTCTCGCCCGGACAACGCGCAGCCCCTCTGCACCTGCGCTCGCCTCCTGAAAGCATGCCGTTGAGTCAGCACACGTATCGTGGTGTGCGAACAGTGGTTGCCGCGCTGCAACCGCCGCCTAGATCGGGGATTCTGACGTTCTTAGCGTCGGAGGAGGAGCAGTGATGGAGTTGACACGCGCGCTGATGCGGAGCCTCCCGACACTCTTGACGCTCGCGGGCATGCTGTTCGTAGGAGTAGCCGCGAGTGCCGTGGATAGGGGCATCCAGTTCGACATGGTGCGCTCGGCGGCTGCCGAAAACGGCAACTGTCTGGCTGACGCGAGAGCAACGGTCACCATCCAGTCCAAGGGCGCGGTCGAGCACATGGATGTCCACGTGAGCGGTCTGCCGCCGAAGACCGAATTCGACTTCTTTGTCATTCAGATCCCCAACGCACCGTTTGGCCTTGCGTGGTACCAGGGTGATATCGAGACCAATGGCGAGGGGAAAGGCCATCAGAGATTCATCGGCCGCTTCAACATCGAGACGTTCATCGTGGCGCAACCGCCGGGCGGCCAGGAGGCGCCGGTCGTGCACGATCAACCACCGTTCCCAGATGCTTCCCTGAACCCGGCTACCGAACCGGTGCACACGTACCATCTCGGCCTGTGGTTCAACTCGCCACAAGACGCTGTTGCGGCCGGTTGTCCTGGGGCAGTCACTCGATTCAATGGTGACCACACCGCCGGGATCCAGGTCCTCAGCACGCGGAACTTTCAGAATCTCGATGGTCCGCTGCGGCAACTGACACCTTAGCTCTATTAGCGCGCTTCCGACATGCACTACCTGGAGTGCTCTCCGGTGCACTCATCGGGGAGCACTCCAGATGAATGCAGGCCTCAGCGCAAGAAAGCGCCGTCCGAGGAGACGTGAGAAGTAGCTGCGGAATGTTGGCCACCCGGGCCGCTGGGCTCGAACCAGCGACTTCCTGATTAACAGACCTTAGGGCCGTGCCTTCCGCTCCACGGGCAATTCTCGGACAGCGGTCCGACGTCGCGATTGACTCAGCGCTAAATTGGCGGAGGGCGAGGGATTCGAACCCCCAAGGGCCTCGCGGCCCGGTGGATTTCAAGTCCACTGCCTTGCCAGTTGAGGCTAGCCCTCCGTGCTCAGTAAGGCGGCTACTTACGATACACCAGCCGACGAAGGCTGCGGCTGAACCAAGACACGGGCTAGTTACGGACTAGTTCTGATTTGTTGGTTGCCACAAGCCGCTCGACCGCAGCTTGCAGGTGGCTCGGCGCGAGATGGGCATAGCGCTGCACCATGCCCAACGTCTTCCAACCGCCCAGTTCCTGAACTGTCCTCAGATCTACACTCGCCATGACCAGCCTACTGGCAAACGTGTGACGATTGCCGTGCCACGTATAGCCATCGAGCCGCCCTGCGTCCTTGCCGGCCGCCCTCAGAGCGACCTGAGCACTCTTGACGGCCTGCGCGAAGACGCGGGCCACCGTGCGATACGCTCCAGAGAAAATGGGCTCATCTGGATTGTCGGGGTGTCTCCGCTGTGCCCCTAGATCTATCAGCGCGGTGCGGACCAGGCTATTCATTGGTACCTGGCGGCCCGAGCCGTTCTTTGAGCGTCCCACAGTTATGACGCCGGTCAGCAGGTCAGCGTCCTGCCATCGGAGACTCATTTGCTCCGACCAGCGTAGCCCCGTATGAAGACTGAAGGCGAAGAGTGGCCGCATCTCGGGCGGCAAAGCCTCACGGAGTGTGGTCTCCTCTGGACCATCCGACGTTAAGTAGACGAGTCTGCGACCAGCCTCTCTTAGCTTCGGGATGCCGCGCACAGGGTTGCTGCCGACAAGTCCCAGCCGCGTGGCCCGCTTAAAGAGTCCTGAGAGAAGATCTCGGTAGCGGTTAACGTTAGCTGCTGATAGAGCTCGCTCACCTTCCTGCAGCGAGGAAAGAAAATGCTCGATGTCGGCAGTCGTGATCTCATCCAACCTCTTGTGTCCCAACACTGGCGTCACTCGCGACAGTCGGGAGTTATCCTTCGCCCACGAACGGTGGTGACCCTTGGCCCACTCGATGAAGTCTTTGGCGTGGTCGTGGAAAGTCACACGCGCCCGTTCCTTCCGCCGAGCTTCCTTGACGTCTCCCCGGAAAACGACGGCAATCCCAAACTAGAGTAGAGTGCGGCTTCGGCGGTCCACCCAGGAAAGGATGGGACCGATGAAGCGCTCGAGATTCTCCGAGGAGCAGGTCGCCTACGCCCTGCGCCAGGTCGAGGCGGGCACGCCGGTTGGCGACGTCTGCCGGCAGCTGGGCGTGAGCGAAGCGACGTTCTACGCCTGGAAGAAGAAGTACGCGCACCTGGGCGTGAGCGAGCTCCGCCGCCTGCGGCAGCTCGAGGACGAAAACGGACGGCTGAAGCGTCTGGTGGCGGATCTCACGCTCGATAAGCACATGCTGTCGGAGGCGCTGCGAAAAAACGCCTGACGCCCGCGCGCCGTCGGGAGCTGGCCGGGTGGTTTCAGGGGACGTTCCAGGTCAGCTGCGCGCGGGCCTGTCGGCTGGCGCAGTTCAGTCGCGCGGCGTGGTATCGTCGGAGTCGCGCGCGGGATCAGTCCGCGCTGCGGCTCCGCATCCGCGAGCTCGCCCACGCGCGGCCGCGGTTCGGGTACCTGCGCATCTGGGTGTTGTTGCGCCGCGACGGCTGGACCGTGAATCGCAAGCGTGCGTCGGCTCTATCGGCTCGACGGCTTGCAGCTCCGCATGCGGGTGCGCCGGCGCAAGCACATCGCCCTGCACCGTGGCCCCGCCCCGGTCCCCGCGGGGCCCACGGAGCGGTGGAGCATGGACTTCGTGCATGATGTGCTGGCCGATGGCCGCCCGTTTCGGATCCTGACCGTGGTCGATCAGTGGAGTCGCTCCAGTCCGTTGCTGGAGGTGGGACCGAGAATGTCGGGGAACACGGTCGGCGAGGCCTTGGACCGCGTGCTCGGGAACGCGTCGGGGCCGCGCTCGATCACGGTGGATCATGGCACGGAGTTCCAGTCGCGGGCACTCGAGGACTGGGCGTATCGCCGTGGCGTGCAGCTCGACTTCATCCGCCCCGGGAAGCCCATTGAAAACGCGTTCATCGAGTCCTTCAACGGCCGGCTCCGCGACGAGTGTTTGAACGTGCACCAATTCGCGTCGATCGCCGACGCACAGGCCACCATCGAAGCGTGGCGCATCGACTACAATCAGCGTCGGCCACACGGCTCGCTCGGCCACCTGACGCCGACCGAGTTTGTCGCCCAACGTCAGGTCATGACCACCGCCGACGCGGCGCCGGTCTAGTTACGGGTTGCCTCGTTTCGGGACCAACGTCACATAGCTCGATATTCTGATCCGCTCGGGCCAGTATTCCGGGGAAGGGTGGAGCGTCTGCGGCCCGCTCGACAGTGCCGTGCACGACAACCGGCGATATACTGGCCCGTAGAGCGTCGCACGGGCGCGCGTTCGCGAAGCTCGAGACGCGAAAGGGCGGCTGATGGCCTCGAGACCGCTCTGCCCATGGTGGTGTGGCGATGGTGTCTTTCAAGCGCCGCTGCCTTGACTCCTGCGTCTACCCGGTGCTGACCGCCTTGAAGGTCCCGAAGCTGTTGCAATGGTTGATGGACACGCACCAGGCGCGTTACTGCCTTTCGCGCGTCGCCGCTGCCGAAGGCGTACGCTTCAGCCCGAGTGCCATTGTGCGGAATCCAATCGGCGACAACGATCGCATCCGCCTGGGCAGGCACACACTCGTCGAGGGCGAGCTGGCGGTATGCGAATACGGGGGCCGCATCGAGATCGGTGAGCACAGCTATGTTGGCCGGGGCGCGCACGTGTGGTCGGGCGAGTCGGTGAAGATCGGCAGCTACGTGTTGCTCGCACACAATGTGAACGTCACCGATACGAACACCCACCAGCTCAGCGCGCTCGAGCGCGCCGAGCATTTTCTTCGCACGGATGTCCACGGCCAGCCCTTTCTGAAGGGTTCGATCAAGACCGGGCCCGTCGAGATCAGCGACCATGCCTGGCTGAACTTCGGCGTGGCCGTGCTGCGCGGGGTGAAAATCGGCGAAGGCGCCATCATCGGAGCCTGCAGCGTGGTCACGAAGGATGTTCCGCCTTACACGCTCGCCGTCGGAAATCCGGCGCGCGTGGTTCGCGAAATTCCCCGGGATATCGACCTGGCCGGACGACTGAGGATCGCCGAAGAGGCCGGGGCGCGGGCTGGGCTGTCGCGCTAACCAGCGAAGCGCGCGGATATCACCCGTGCCGGATACGCAGAAGCAGCCCCGCGTCCGGACCGCTCAAAACTAAAGCCGCGGGCGGCCTGGCAGGGTCGTGACGACGATCGGAGCCTTCAATTGGCTGAAACCGCGCGCACTTGCAGTCGATCAGCAGAACGGTCAACGCGAATTTGGATCCAGCCTTCGCGATGGAAGGGCTCACGAACCTCAGTCGGAACCATGGGCGAGTACGGCCGCAGCATTAGCGGCGGCGGAGCGGGGCTGTTCGTGGTTGGGGGGTCTCGGATGCATGGCGCGCGGGCGAGGGTGCGCCTCTAGCGGCGGCGCGGTCAACTCGAAAGGCATCTTCTGTAAGCATCGCTGACACGACTACAGGTCGGCGGCATGTCGTTGAGAATGCGCGAGCACTTTCCGGCCCTAGCCGTGGCTGGCTCATATGTCCTCGGAGAGCTTCTGCCCTCGCCGAATCGTGACGCGAATATGCGCGGGCCAGGTGAAATCTCGCTCCGACTCCGGCAGCTCCGGGCGGCGCACGCGAGCGCGGAGCGTTTTGGCCCCATGAAGAGCGGCCGGATGACTGAGAACTTCCCACTCGAAGCCATTGTCGGTGAACCGATCGGCCACGCGGATGTCCATGGGCAGCACGTCGGCCATTGACTCGGCAATCGGCGGATCGCTGGCGCGCACCGCGGCCTCTTTTCGCTGAGACCCCGGCTGGCCTTTCCTGGTCAAGCGTCGCGGGCTCATGGCTCTGTGATGACCCCCCGTGGGGACTTGGCCGCCTGGGCTGCCTTGATGCTCTCCTCGATCGCATCCAAGCAGGTGAAGTGGAGAACTGGGCCGGAGATCTTCGGCTGGAAGAAAGCCAATGATCGCGCCCAAGTAATCGAGTCAACCGGGATGTTCGGCATCGCTGGACTGTCTTTAGTACTCACCGATTGGCGGCCTCGATGTGGAGCTCGTCGCACAGCGCCTGCGTTTCCGCCCAGAGGCTGTCGGCCGGAACTCGCTTACACAGGACTTGTTTACATGTCTTGAGATCGATCAAGGCTTGGGCGAACTCCTGGCGGAGAGCCTGCACCTTCATTGCCGCGCGCACATAGTTGGCGACGGACGCCGACTTCGTGCTCCCAGGCCGCAGCTCGGGAACCTCCACTGTGATTCTCACACTCCCCATCCTTCGACTCGCCCAGCCGGACCCATGCGGCCCGAAGCGCCGAGGACGGACTGGCAAATAACTCGCCAAAATGGGGAGTGTCGATTTGGAGGTACGTTGCGCGGCGGGACCGGAAGAGCCGAACTACATTTGCAAAGAGTCCCGACAGACCGGCGAGTCGTCAGTTTTGCGCGATGCCATGCTTCTGTATCCGCACCGCGCACGTCGCGCTGCGGCGTCCAAAGAGCCCCCACACCCAAGATGAAGATGGTGGAAGAAAGCCTTGGTAATCAGCGGGTTCCCTGAGCCAGCGCATCCGCGACCACCTGCCGAAGCACGTCCAGATTGAGCGGCTTCGTTACGCAATTTATAGCCCCATTGCGGAGCGTCCGGCGGGCCACTTCTTGATCTGCGTAGTCGCTAACGACGACAACAGGGGTCGCGGGCCAGTCTCAACGCAGATGATCCAGCACTTCGACACCCGGCATCCCGCGCATGTCCAAGTCCAGGAGAACGAGGTTCGGATGAAACACCGGGACCATCTCCAAGGCGCGAGCGCCGCTGAGGACGCCCTTCACGTCATACTGCATTCCGGCGAGGGCTTCGCAGAGCATGGCGTTGAGTTGCAGTTCATCCACGACAAGGACACGGCCGAGGGCATCGGGCCCCATAGCGACGCCGCCTCCTGGGCGAGCGCCGACTATGACGGAGAAAGTCAGTACCGTCTACTCGCTAAAGCGTGCCGTCGTTGGTTCCGGCTCCTCCGGTGGCTCACCGGTCACGATAGTGCGCTGAACGTCTCTTTCATGCTATTGCAGCTCCCGCACTCGCCGGTCGTGCCGGAGATGCGCAGCTTAGTCAGATGGCCTGTGATGGTGGCCGGCGATTCGCCGTACAAGATACCGAGACAGTCGAGGCAGTAGCCGCGATGGGGGAGTCCGCTGAGAAACGTCCTGAACTGACCTTGCTGGTCCTGCATGAGGCGGTACCTCTGGCATCGCGCTGACGGCGGCCAAGCCAGATGCTAGGAGGCCCGGCGCCTGATGCGCCTGCCGAGGGACCCTATGGGAGGCAGCTACAGGGTACACCTGCGCAGCGTTCAGACACCGGCCTGTGCCCGCTCGATGCCTAGATCGAGCGCGTCCAAGCACTGCATGCAGAGCGGTCGCCTCGGGTCGTCCGCAGGCAGAACTGCGAGCACCGCCGCGAGGTAATCGAGAAGCTCCCAGGCGTGGGCTCGCAGCATGTCCACGATGAGCAGGTGTCCTTTGGCCGGTACGTTCACGGGCAGGAGCGGCGCTTGTTCGAGCACCTGACGTACCCCCGCACTCAAGTTGCGCGGGTGAACGTCGGAGTGGTCAGCGCACAAGACGGCGCAGCATTCTGCCATGAGAACGACCGCGACCGGAGTGGTGGGCATGGGTCGTCAGTCGCGAGGCGCTCCCTGCCGCCCTTGCCGACGTGCCGCATCCCACAAGCCCGCGCACGCGAGATGCAAATGAAGGACTTCGCCGGCTGATGCGCCGTCCCGCCCGCGCTCGTATACGGCCTCATGCTCCACCATGGTCCGATCGATCACGTCCCCGCAGGCGTCGCACGCCCGCCCGGCCCCAAATCCCGCGTACATTTTCGTGGGTGGATCGAGGCGCAGGCTGCCCGCTGTAAGGGCGTCGAGGACTCGCTGGCGTTGTTCAGGCGTCAGGGGCACGTCGGTAGGATAGAACAGAGGTATTTTGCTGCACAACTGCCGGTAGATTCGGCAATGTGGGACCGGTACAAGGCTTATTACTTATAGACTTCCGCGCGGCGCCCCGTGCGCTGATCGAAATCCAACACGAAGCCTGCCGGGTCATGCCAGTCCCGACCACGTATCAAGCCAGGGGTGGAGCAGCTGCAGCTCCGGTCCGCCCGCCTGTAAACGCAGGAAGCCGACCGTGGCGCGGAGGGTGCCGAGGCGGCACGCTTGGGCCTCGATCACGATCAGCCGCGGGAAGGGCGCGCCGTTGACAAACACGGGCCGCCCGCGAAATACTGGGAGGCCCCCACGTCGGGGGAACGGCCGCACATTCCAGGTCCGACATGCCGCTGGTCAGTGTGATCGTTCCCACGTTCGAACGCTCCGATTTCCTCCGGACTGCGCTTCGGAGCGTCCTGCGTCAGACTGTCAAAGATTTCGAGGTGTTGGTCGTCGACGACGGGTCCGCAACGGCCGCCGCACCAGTCATCAAAGAGTTCGACGACGCCCGATTCCGTTATTTCCGTCACGAATCGAATCGAGGTGAGGCGGCTGCGCGCAACACGGCGATCCGGAACGCGCGCGGCCATTACCTGGCGTTCCTCGACGATGATGACGAATGGCTGCCCCAGAAGCTCCGCCTGCAGCTGGACCTCTTCGGTCGGTGCTCCGCCGCCGTCGGGTGCGTGAATGGCGGCTTCGCGGCGGTTCGTGCCCATGATCGCCACGTCCTCTGGCAGCAGATTCCGACGAGACGCGGCGATCTCTTACACGAGCTCTGGCTCGAGAATATCGTGGGGGCGCCCTCGACCGTCATGGTCAAGCGGGAATGCGTCGAGCGGGTGGGCTTGTTCGACGAAAACATCGCCTTCGGGGTCGACTACGACCTCTGGATACGCCTGGCAGAGCGATATTCGTTCGACTTCGTCCCCGAGATCGTCGCGCGGTACACCGTGCATCCCAGGCAGATGTCGAGCAATCCGTTCGTCATCGTGCAGGGCCGTGACGATCTCTTGCGGAAATACCCCTCGACGATGGTCCGGGACCACCGGCGCGACGGAAGATTTTTCTTCGAGGTCGGACGGCAAATGAGCCTCCTCGGGCATACGGTGGGGGCACGGTGCGCCCTCTGGAAGAGCCTGCGCTATGACCCGGTGCAGGTTCGTGCATACGTCTACTTGGCCCTGTGTCTCGGCGGCCCGGCAACCGTCGCCGGATTTCGAGGCCTGCTGGCCAAGATCCGAGGCCTTAATGCGGCGGACCAGTCAGGGCGAGGCGACATGCTTGTAGGCCCAATAGGCGGTAACGCCGGTCGCGACCGAGATTGCGCTGAGGAGGAACGAGATGGAATCTGGCAGTCATGAAAAAGAGAGTTCCCACTGAAGAGTCGCATCGTGCTGCTTTTGCGTGATTGGTCGGCTCCACTCTGGGTCACCATTGCTCTGGCAAGCAACGTCCTTCTTGGCGGAAGGGCCGAACTGTTCGCGAAAAGCGTCGAAACGTGTTGCCCGCCCCCGAACACCCCATTACATGCTCGCCGCCCGCACACCACGGAACACCCAAAAGAATTCGACCACACGGACGCGATGAATCGTGGCCAGGAGGAAAAGATAGGTAGCGATTCCGGAGAATACCTCAAGCGCCACACGACCGGCGAGCGGCCAGCCGTCGAGAAGAAATAGGCGTACGTTTAGCACGACGATCATCATCATCAGGGTCGCATTCAGTGCCGGCCCCAAGGCCCTACAGTATTCACCGAACGATAGGCCTGTCCGCCGAGCGACGCCAACGAACGCGCGCGCGCGCAGGAACGGAGCGATGCACACGTAAGCTGCGGCGACGCCCACGAGACCCCACTGGCTGCCAACATAGAATGCGACGGACAGCACTCCCGCCCCGACGAGCGAGATGTACATCAACAAACGCGCGCCGCCTGTCATAACGAGGACCGATGAGAGTAACGAACCGATCGAGTCTATCGCGGCCACGATTGCGAAGATCTGTAAGGGCCGAATAACATCGCTCCACTGGTCACCCAGCGCCAGCGCCACCCCCTCCGGTGCTAGAAGCAGGATGCCGCCGCAGATCGGCAGGACGGTGAACGCCAGCGCCTGGGTCAGCACTAGCGTGAGATGGCGCGGCGCCGAGCGGTCGCCGTGGTTTGCGGCCAGGAATGCGGGACTGACTTGGGTCGCTAGCGCAGCGATCTTCTCGACTGGCAGGCGCCCCAGCGACGCGGCCATCGAGTATGCCCCTAGAGCGTGGCCGCCGAGGACCCATCCCACTACGGCCATGTCAGCTCCTGTCTGCACAAACCAACTTAGACGAGCGACAAAGATGTCACGGCTGAAAGTCAATACTTCGCGCAGCGACGACACTCGGGGCCAGGCGAATCGTGGGGGAATCCACACGAGGGTTACGCCGGTAGCGACCATATTGCCGATCAGCTGGCCCAAGACCAGCGCCCAGTAGTGCAGACCCGCGAACACCATGACGACGGTGCTGACTGCGGTGGACAGCGCCTGCACCGTGTCGCTTATCGCGAGCCGCCCAAAGTGTAGATCCTTCTGCAACCGTCCGATTGCGACTGTGCGGAGAGACGTGACCAGCAGGACCCCACTCATCACCGCCATAACGGGCGGAAAGTCAGTCGCGCCAAGAACGGTTCCAAGCGGGACTGCGACCGCACACGCGACCGCGACGGTGATGCCTGCGACCCCTACGGCTAGGCCATTGAGCTGCGCAACCTGGATGTCCGTCAGCTTGCGATACGCAACCACTGCCAGCCCCAGACCCGAGTCGTTGAGGACGAACGCCAAGCCGAGGTATAGACCCGCCATGGCGACGACACCGTAATCGTGCGGTGTTAGGTGTCGAGCCACGACGAGCGTCGTCGCCCACGTCAAGATTTGGCCCGTCCACCGCGCTGCCGTGACTGACGCGATGGCTCGCGACAACGTTACTGGATTTTTGGTCGGTCCGGCATGGAGAGTCGGTCCGGAATCGATTAGGTGCGGCATTCTACCGACTCCTAGCCCAAATCACGTCGTGTGGAGGCTGGGCCGAGCTAGATGCCAGCGTGCTGCATCCCTGGCGCGACGCATGGACCGACACGGGTCTGTCATCGTGGCCGTGGAGCCGCTGACTGACGCGCCTGTGCGCGCTTCCCGCTGGTGTGAGAAGAGACATCTCGCATTTCGTTTTGCGCAAGCACCGCAGATTCTGTGCCCCAGGGGTGGCTCGCAAAGTCGTGGCCTTAGAACGAACGGCCTAGGCAAAGATCGACGACGTGCGCGCACAATCTTCGCGGTGTTGCGCGGCCGGGGCACGATCTTACTGGTTGGGGCGACGGCCCCGGATCCGCACGCCGGTAATTGAGGCCACGAGTTCGCCCCCGGAAACGATGGACCGCGGGGGAGCGGCTCTGGTGAAATCTTGCGGTGAAGTGGTCGCTAGGCCCTGTTGCAGGGTAGGCGCATACTTTCCGCGCGCTGCGCATAGGATGCGTAGGTGGGGCGAGCGAGCCGCAGATCTTGCACCAGAACCGGAGCGCGTTGAAGTCGCATTCCCGGCTCAACATGCGAATCTTTACCAGTACGAGCAGCGAGCTTGGCGGCGAATGGTCCTTCGCGAGGGCCGGATCATCCGGCGATTTCGTATCCATTTCTGAATAGAGCGATCCGATAGGCCCGGGTTCTATCATTCCGCGAACATGGCGCGAGCGGCGACCGGTGACGGCTTCGATGTTTCACTTCTGTATAGCAAAGCCCGGTGCGTACACCGGCGACATTGGCTACCGGCTTTCTTGAGACCTGCGACGACTGGGCCTCTCTCGTCGTTTGGTCCACAACATGCAACTCTGCGGCGCCGGTCAGGGCAACGCCTGGGGGCGTGGTATCCCTCCTCTATCGACGACGCCGAGTCGAGTCGCGGATGAAGCCCCCACAAATGTCTGTACCGGTGAACACGCCGCCGTCACGATGCACGACGTGTCGCTTTGCTGGAAAGATTTCCAGGCTCAGTGAAGCAGCGTTCCAGAATGCTATCGCAGACGCTGGACGGTGCTCGAGGAACGCACAATGCCGAAGCTTAAACCAACGAGTCGCAAGGTCCGTTGCATCTGCGATCTGCCACGGCAGCAGTGCCTGGGGCACAGGCGGGCCGCGATCGAGTGGTGTCCGCCGGCTATCGCGGAGGGCGCCCTCACTCAGGCGGATTGGGCGAGAATCGGCTGGAAGGCCCTGTAAGTGCTCTAGGTGTGACCGCAGCCCGCGTCATCCGACGTCACCCCCGCGCGCTTCACCATCCCGGCTCAGGCGCACCCGCTTGAACCTATCCTCCGGGTCCGTCCAGCCCGGCACCTTGACCTTCAGCCACGACCGGCTCCCGCCGCCGAGGTACGGACTCAGCAGATCTTTGACGATGTAACCCTCATACCCGTTGTGGAGGACCTGCGCCCACGCGTCCAGGCCGTGTCGGCCAGGCGGCGCACCGGGAATACGCGGTCGCTGCCGGCGACAACATCCTCAAGCCGCAGACGACGCTCACGTAGCGCGTCCTGGGTCAGGTCCCGGTCATCGGAGTAGAGGACATCGAACGCCATCAACAGCGGAGTTGCTGGTCGAAGATTGCGACCTCGCCGTCGAGGACGAGCGTGCGCGGTGATAGTTTCGCGACAGCGGCTGCTACGTCTCCGAAGCGGCGAGTGTGTGATCTACGCCGTTGCGGCTCACCAGGCGAACGCGCGGGCCGTCCTTGTAAGCCAGCATCCGGTAGCCGTCGACTTTCTCCTCATACACCCAGCCCCCGCGGTGAAACGGCTCGCGAACCAACG
>Ga0310810_10006948_pt1 | contig 12850 bp, 13 predicted proteins | sample NCmetagenome_FD_207641 | JGI IMG/M metagenome (GOLD analysis project Ga0310810, IMG submission 207641) | Soil microbial communities from experimental microcosm in Duke University, North Carolina, United States - NC | ecosystem: Engineered > Artificial ecosystem > Soil microcosm > Unclassified ... | reverse complement strand
CCGCTCCACACGGCCGAGATCCTCGCCGCCGCCCGCCCCGACACGCGCGTCACGCGGCCAGACGCCTCACCAGCGCAAATATCCCCACCGCTGCCGTGATCGCGACCGCGCCGGCGAGCGCGCGGACGCCGGCCGCGCCCATCCGCGTGGTCAGCGCGGCGATCGCGCTGCGCTCGGTCGCGCGCGCATCGAAGTCGCCGTGCGCGCCGTGATCGCCCGGCACCGGCTCGAACAGGTTCGTCGCGCGCGAGTGATCGGCAGGTTTGTCGGTGAACTGCCCGTCCCACGCGCGGCTCGCGAGATATCGATCCAAGAGGCCAGGCGCGACCTCCTGCCCGACGATCGCCTCGACCGTCGGCGCCGCGAGGTACACCTCGCGCCGCTTGTGCGTCGCCGCGAACCAGATCGCGTCGGCGATGATCTCGGGCTGGAAGATCGGCGGCACCGGCTGCGGCTCGAACGGCATCTTGTTCATGCACCAGCGGAACTGCGGCGTGTTGACCGCGGGCAGGTGCACGATCGTGAGGTGGATGCCGGCCTTCTCGTGCAAGAGCTCCGAGCGCAGCGAGTCCGTGAAGCCGACGATCGCGTGCTTCGCGGCGCAGTACGCGGCCTGCAGCGGGATCGATCGATACGCGAGCGCGCTGCCGACCTGCACGATCACGCCGCGATCGCGCGGGCGCATGTGCGCGAGCGCGGCGCGCGTGCCCCACACCGTGCCGAGATACGTGACCTCGGTGACGCGCTTGAACTCGGAGCCCGCGACGTCCTCGACGCGACCGAACACCGTCGTCATCGCGTTGTTGATCCAGACGTCGATCGGGCCGAGCTCGGTCTCGGCGCGCAAGGCCGCGGCGTGCACCGCGTCGCAGTCGGCGACGTCGCAGGGGATCGCGATCGTCTCCGGCGATCCGGCGCGCTCGCATTCCGCGACCGTCGCGGCGAGCCCGTCCTCGCCGCGCGCGAGCACGGCGAGCTTGCAACCTTCGCGGGCGAAGCGCACCGCGGTGGCGCGTCCGACGCCCGCGGTGCCTCCGGTGATCACGACGACCTTCGGCGTTTTCATGACGGACGAAGGCTGCAATCACCGCGCCTGTGACGCGCTGCGTCTCTCCTTATATGAGAGAAGCGCTGTGAGCAGGTCGGCCCACCATCCCCCGATCAGGCTGTCGAACGCGATGCCGGTGCCGAGGCCGTGACGCCCCGGGTGCAGCGCGGGCACGCGGTCCCAGCCGCGATGCTCGATCGTCACGCGGGTCGCGGCGCCCTCCGGATCGAAGCGCACCTCGACCTCGGTCTCCGCGCCGGCGACCTTGCTGGTGCCGAGCCACGCGACGACCAACCGCCGCGGCGGCTCCCACGCGGTGACGCGCCCGAGCTCGATCACGCGCTCGCCGACGATCTCGACCAGGCGCTGGTCGTCGAAGCGCATCGCGCCGCCGGCGCGGAAGCGCGCTTCGCGCCGCCACCAGAGATCGATCTCGCTCGTGAAGACCGCGAACGCGGTCGCCGCGTCGACCTCGACCAACGTCGTGACGACGACCGAGTCACTCATCGCTTCGATCCCAGCCGCCGCTCGGGGCGCTTCCCCGGGTCCTCGCTGCGCTCGGCTCGGCCCTTCGACGAGCTCAGGGCCTCGGCCCTGCCCCTCTTCGCGGCGGCATCCTCCACATGGCGCTTGAACGCCTGCAGCTGGTTGGTCCAGAACGCCTCGACCTCGTCGAGCCACGAGCCGAGCTCCGCGAACGGCTCGCGCCGCAGGCGATAGACGCGCACGCGCGCGTCGTCGTCGGGGCCGCCGCGCTCCTCCTCGACCAGGCCGTGCGTGCGCAGGACCCGCAGGTGCTTGCTCATCTGCGGCGCGGTGAGCCCGGTCGCCTCCGCGAGCTCGCCGGCGCGGCGCGGCTTCGCGCGCAACAGCTCGATCGTGCGGCGCCGCGCGGGATCCGCGAGCGCGAGCAAGGTGCCGTCGATCGCGAGCGCGCCCATCAGCTCGAAGCCTTCGACGCGAAGATCCAGCGATGCCCTTCCGGATCGACCGCGCGATAGCTGCGCTCGCCGTACGGCGTGTCCGCCGGCGGCGTCGCGATCGTCGCGCCCGCGGCGCGCGCGCGCGCGTGATGCGCGTCGACGTCGTCGACGATGCAGTAGACCTGGCAGTGGATCCCCGGCAGATCCTTCGGCGACGCGAAGCCCATCTCCGGCCACAAGCTCGCCAGGTACAGCGCGCGATCGCCGAGCGCGAGCTCCGCGTGGCCGATGCGGCCGTCGTCCATCGGGAAGCGGAACGTCTCGGCGAACCCGAACGCCTTGCACAAGAAGTCGATCGCGCGCGGCGCGTCGGCGTACGCGAGGTAGGGGATGATCTGCTCGTTGCTCATTCGGACAATATTTGCCCGAATGAGAAACTATTGTCAACCGCGAAACGCGGAGACGCTCAGCCCTCTTCGGTCGGCGCGGTCCCCTTGCCGTGCGCGGCCTCGTGCTCCGCGATCTTCTTCCGGACGTCGTCCATGTCGAGCGCCTTCACCTGCGTGATCAGCTCCTCGAGCGCGGCCGGCGGCAGCGCGCCCGCCTGCGCGAACAGCAGGATGCCGTCGCGGAACGCCATCAAGGTCGGGATCGAGCGGATCTCGAAGGCGGCCGACAGCCCGCCCTGCGCCTCGGTGTCGATCTTGCCGAACGTGACGTCGGCGTGCTTCTCGGCGGCCTTCTCGAACACGGGCGCGAACGCGCGGCACGGGCCGCACCACGCCGCCCACCAGTCGAGCAGCACGATGCCCTGCTTCACGGTCGCTTCGAAGTTGTCCTCGGTGACTTCGGTCGTCGCCATTCCCACACCATAGCGCGTTCATCCGTCGGAGGTTCCACACGCGTACGACATGCCGGCCGGTGCCACGCGTGCAGCTCCGCGGGGTTCCGCCGCGCGCGCGATGGTCCGTCCATTGCTCAGCGTGCGCCTCAGGAGGAACTGATGCGCGTCGGGATGGCCGTCCTGATCACGCTCGCCCTCGCCGCGCGCGCACGCGCCGACGAGATCGCGCGCGGGGTCGTGATCCGCAAAGAAGACCGCGCGGTCTACGTCAACCTCGGCCGCGCGGGCGGCGCCGCCGACGGCGCGCCGATCCGCTTCAAGCGGCCGATCGCGCTCGTCCACCCGGTGACGAAGAAGAAGGTCGACGACTGGATCCCGCTCGGGCAAGCGACGATCGCCGCCGCCGGCGATCGGCTCACGCGGGTGGTGCTCGACGACGAGCTCGCCGCCGAAGTGAACGTCGGCGACGTCGCGGAGATCTACGTGACGGTCGCCGCGACGCCGACCGCTGCGCCGGCGAACGCCGACGACACGCCGCCACCGCAGATCGATCCGCACACGCAGAGCGTGCTCGCGACCTGGGCGCAGCAGTCGGGCAAGCCGCTCGCCGCGCGCATCGCGGCGTGGGAGGGCTGGCTGTCCGGCCACGCCGATTCGCCGTACGCCGAGATCGTGCGCACCGATCTCGAGACCCTGCGCGCCGAGCGCGACGAGCTGGTCCCGCGCCGCATCGGCCAGGCCGTCGCGCTGCCCGACGCCGCGCTCGAGCACGCCGCGCCGACCCGCGCGACCGACGGCCGCGCGATCCCGCTCGTGTTCGTCGCGGGCGCGCACGCGCCGGCGCCGGCGTCGGCGTGGCTGCACTATCGCGCGATCGGCGCGCGGACATTTCGGCGCGTGCTGCTCGCGCAGGACGGCGACTTCGCGCTGCGCGGCTTGATCCCGGGCGAGGTCGTGCACGCGCCCGGCGTCGAGTACTTCGTCGAGGCGTCGGCGCCGTCGGGCGCGACCGCGGCGGCGTTCGCCTCCCCTGACCAGCCGGCGAAGGTCGAGGTCGCCGCGCCGCCGGTCGCCGACGCGTTCGCCGCGACGCACCGCTCGCGCATGACGATCACGTCGACCTATCTCGACTTCGGCAACCTCGACAAGCGCACCGGCGATCACACCGATCGCGTCGCGTGGACCGAGGCCGACGTGCTCTATCGCGTCGGGCGCACGCTGTGGGGCGTGCGCGCCGGCTACGGCGTGTATCGCGGCAGCGGCGGCTACAAGGATCGCGCGTGGTCCGACGCGATGCCCGCGCCGACGGCGAGCTTCTCGTACGGCTACGCCGAGGCGGAGCTGCGCGCGCCGACGGACACGGGCCCGCCGATCGATCTCGCGCTGCGCGGCGTCGCCGGCGTCGGCACGAGCGGGTTCGGCATGGGCATCGAGGCCAAGGCGCGCGTCGGCGATCCGGACGCGACCAACCTGTCGTTCCTGATCGCGAGCATCGCGGAGATCGGGACGTTCGGCGACGTGCGCTTCGAGGCGGTGCCGAGGCCGCGGCTGTACGTCGGCATGGCGATCGGCGTCACCGATCAGCCGAACGAAGGCGACCTCGGCGTGCGCGTCGCGACGGATTTCGGGTGGCGCGTGACGCCGTGGCTGATGCCGACGGTGCGCGCGTCGTGGCAAGGGCGATCCGCGGATCACAGCGGCGTCGGCGCGGGCGCCGGCGTGGTCTTCGACTGGTGAGGTGCGCGATGAAGAGCCTCTTGATCCTGATCGCGATCGGCGCGAGCGCCCACGCGGGCACCGTGCGCCACGTGCCGCCGTCGGAGGCGACCGCCGGCGAGCCGCTCCAGCTGATCGCGCAGCTGGGCGACAACGCCGACAGCGCGCTCGTCGTGCGCTATCGCGCCCTCGGCGTGCGCGCGTGGTCGAACGCGACCTTCACGCGCCGAGAAGACCGCGAGTGGATCGCCGAGATCCCCGCCGACGCGATCGCGCCGCCCGGCCTCGAGTACTTCCTCGTCGACGGCGATCACGCCGCGCTCGGCAGCGAGTCGTGGCCGGTCGAGGTCGCGGTGCACCGCGCGCCCGAAGCGGAGCGCGCCGATCGCGATCTCGCGCGCGTCCTCGGCCGCCGCTCGCGCGTCCACGTGATGACCGAGTGGATCGACTACGGCGCGCGCACGATCCACGATCGCGCGGTCGACGATCACTACTACCGCGTCGACGCCGACTTCTCGTACGCGCTGCTCGCCTATCCGCTCGAGCAGCTGCGCTTCGGCTACACGCGCCTGGTCGGCACCACGCCCGACGACGGCGGCCTCGCGCACGAGGCCGGCTTCAAGGTCGCGGGCTGGTTCGAGCTCGGCTTCGGGATCGTCGAGGGCGTGCGCTTCGACGCGCGCGGCATCGTCGCCGCGACGCAAGGCGGCTTCGCGCTCGGCACGCGCGCCGAGGTCCGCCTGGGCGACGCCGATCGCACGCACGTCGCGACCGGGCTCGAGTACCTCGCCGACGTCGGCGCGACCGGCTACTTCCGCCTCGGCTGGGCGACGGTGCCCGGCGCGCCGATGGCCGTCACGATCGAAGGGACCGATCTGCCGTCCTCCGATCGCGCGACCGGCGTCCGCTTGCTCTACGACATCGCGCACCCGTTCGAGGGCGGCCTGCGCGTCGGCGCGCGCGTCGGCTACGCGGCGCGCGATCAGAGCGCGGGCGGCATCAGCGCCGGGCTCGGCGCGAGCTTCGACTTCTAGGAGATCACGATGCGCACCTTCTTCCTCCTCGCCGTGCTGCTGCTCGCGCGCGCCGCCCACGCGGATCCGACCGTGCTCGCGGTCAAGGGCGACGACGTCTTCGTCGATCTCGGCGCCGCCGACGGCGCGACCGCGGGCGCGCAGCTGCGCCTGCTCCACGTCGTGATCGCGAAGGATCCGACCAGCGGCCAGACGCTGCGCGATCGATTCGAGGTCGGCACGCTGACGGTCGCGCGCGCGGGCGATCACGTCTTGCTCGCGCACCCCGAGGACGCGCTCCGCGGCAAGGTGGTCGTCGGCGACGAGATCGCGCTCGCGTCGGCGCCGGTCGCGTACGTCGATCCGTGGCAGCAGCGCGTCGCCGCCGCCGCCGGCACGCCTGCGCCCGCCACCGACGACGACGCGGCCCGCACCGTCGACGAGGCCGACGCCGCCCGCGCGGTCTGGCAACAGACGCTCGGCCTCGCGCCCGCCGAGCGCATCGCGAAGTGGGAGGCGTATCTGTCGGAGCGACCGCAGAGCCCGTACGCCGCGGCGGTGAAGGCGGAGCTCGTCTCGTTGCGCGCGCAAGCGCAGCAGCTCGATCGCGCGGCGACCGCGCGCGCCGCCGCCGCGAGCGGCAGCCTCGACGACGACCGCACGCACCAGCTCGCGCTCGCGCTCGCCGATCTGATCCCGAGCGCCGCGCGCACCGGTCCGCTCGTCGACGCCGCGCCCACCACCGCGCTGCCCGGCCGCCCGATCACGCTCGCGTTCGCGATCGTGTCACCCGCGAGGGTCGCGCGCGCCTGGCTCTACGTGCGCCCGCGCGGCAAAGCCGGCTTCGAGAAGCTCGAGCTCGCGCACGACGGCGACGCGTACCTGCGCGCGACGATCCCCGCGTCGCTCGTCGTCGCCGGCGGCCTCGAGTGGTTCGTCGAAGCCGCGAGCGCGAAGGGCGAGCCCGAGGCGGTGATCGGCGACCAGCGATCGCCGCGCGTGATCGACACGCTCGAGGACATCTCGGAGGCGCCGATCGCGAGCGGCCGCTCGCGCGTCGCCGCGCGCCTCGAGTACGTCGACTTCGACGGCAAGCTCGGCGGCGGCCACGATCAGTACTACCAGGCCGAATTCGACTTCACGTATCGCTTCTTGCAACCGGTGCACGCGATCCGCCTCGGCTTCGGCACGCTGTCGGGCCAAGGCGGTCCGAAAGACATCATCGACGCCGATCCGACCGGGCAATGCCTCGACGCGAGCGGCACGTACAGCTGCCGCCGCGTCGACTTCTCGTACGTCTACACGGAATTCGAGCTGCGTCCGAGCAAGTGGGTCGGCTTGATGCTGCGCCCGCAGGCGGGCCTGCTCACCACCGACACGCGCCCGATGTCGAGCGGTCGCTGCCGCGGCGGCGCCGACACCAGCGACTGCGATTTCGGCAAGGGCCTCGGCCTGCGCGCGCGCGTGCGCTTCGGCGAGGAAGACGGCACCAACCTCGTGCTCGGCGTCGGCTTCACGTCGGGCGTCGGCACGCTGATCGAAGCCGACTATCAATGGGCGCCCCGCCCCGTCGTGCCGGTGACGCTCGCGGTGCAGGTCACCGATCAACCGGTGCCCGAAGACTTCGGCGTGCGCATCATCGGCGACGTCGGCTGGCGCGGCATGTCGTGGGTCTATCCGTCGGTGCGCGTGTCGTATCAGGCGCGCGACATCGATCATGCCGGCATCTCCGGCGGCCTCGGCCTCAACTTCGACTGGTGATGGAGGTCGTATGAACACGCTCGTCGTCCTCGCGCATCTCCTCCACATCCCGCCGGGCAGCGCGCGCCCCGGCGAGCCGATCGAGCTGGTCGCGGTGATCGACGCGCCCGCCGCCGAGCCCGCGCTGGTCGTGCACTGGCGCGCGATCGGCGGCGCGATCTGGCGCGACGCGCCGTTCGAGCGCTCGTCGGCGGGCGGTTGGTACGCGACGATCCCCGCGGCGTCGCCGCCCGGCGTCGAGTACTACATCGGCGAGCCCGATCACGCGCACTTCGCGTCGGCGGCCTCGCCGCAGCAGATCACCGTCGAGCCCGAGCTGATCGATCGCCTCGAGGATCAAGAGCGGGCGCGCACGCGCGATCTTCCCGATCAAGTCGCGCTCGATCTCGAAGGCCACGACTTCGGCAACCGCTACGGCCACAGCGACTACTACGCACGCGCCGAGCTGTCGTGGACGCATCGCTTCCTGCGCACGCTCGACGCCGCGAGCTTCGGCGCCGGCGGCATCACCGGTCGCACGCCGTCGATGGACGGCGCCGACGCGACGATCGACCCGCGCGACGCGCGCTACGGCTTCGCGGCCGCGCGCCTGCGCTTGGCGCCCGCGATCTTCGTCGACGCGCGCGCGACCGTCGGCGTCTCGCAAGAGGGCTTCATGAAGGGCTTCGGCGGATCGATCACGCTCGGACGTCCGTGGCGCTCGAACCTCTCGTTCGGCGGCGAGGCCCTCGACGCGCTCGGCGGCAGCGCGTTCGTCCGCCTGCAATGGGACACCGCGCCGCCGCTCTTGATGGGCGCGTCGATCGTCCGCACCGATCTCCCGGGCGCGCTCGTCTCCGCCGACGGTCTCCTCCTCCGCTACGACGTCAGCTACACCGTCGCCGCCCGCTTCACGATCCGCGGCGCGCTCTCGTACGGCGCCCGCGACGGCAGCGCGCACTTCGGCGGCGGCCTCGGCACCGCGATCGCGTTCTGATCCGCGGGTGGACCATGGTCCACCCGCGGCGCCGCGAACTCCGCGATCGTGCACGGGCGCGCGATGGCACGCGCCGTGCTGAAGGCGCGCCCATGAGCTCTCGGATCTGGATCGCCACGTTGATCGCGCTCGGCGCGTGCATGAAACCGATCACCCGCCGCACCGGCGAGTTCAAGCCCAGGACCCCCGGCTACGCGTACCACGACGGCACGGTCGTCCACGACGGGCAGCCCGAATACCAGGTCGTCGAGACCGACGTCGATGCGACGCAGACGTACTACGAGGTGAAGGGCGCCGGCGGCGGCGTCGAGGCGGCGGTGACGCTCATGTCGTCGTACGGCGGCCTCTTGCTCGTGCGCGCCGACTTCCCGTCGCTCGGCAAGAACTACGAGGCGCGCATGCCGATCGCGCCGTTCACGAACCTGCTCGCGTCGTACATCGATCAAGGCGTGCTCGCGAACGGCCGCCTCGACCCGAACGGCCTCCAGGCGTACGCCGACGCCAACGGCCTCCGCCTCGTCGACACCGCGGCGCAGATCCACCGCCTCGACGAAGCCGCCGACCGCGCGACGTGCGGGCAGTGCATGCAGGACTACCGCCGCTGCGAGATCGACCAGTCGGCGGACCGTGCACACCCGCAGCCCGGCATGCACGTCGTCCAGTCGTGCGAAGCGCAGTTCCAGACCTGCTCGCAGGGCGGCGTGAAGACGACCGACGCGTGGCCGTGCGGCCAACCGAGCCAATGATCGCGAGATCTTGAAGAAAGCGAGTGACTACTCGCTTTCTTTCGTATAGCGTCTCTTCTCGTGCCTGTCCCGAAGCAGGAGCGAAGCCGCGCGACCCGCACGCGCCTGGTCGATGCGGCGATCGAGATCCTCGTCGAGCAAGGGCTCGCGGGCGCGTCGACGCCGCGGATCGCGGAGCGCGCGGGCATGAGCCAGGGCGCGCTGTTCAAGCACTTCCCGACCAAGGACGAGCTGCTCGCCGAGGCGGTCGAGGCGATGCTGCGCGCGTTCGTCGCGCAGTTCGAGCGCGACATGGCGCCGCACGTCGCGCCAAACACGGACCTCGTCGGCGCCGCGTGCGCGGTGCTGTGGAAGATCTTCCGCACGCGCGAGATGCGCGCGACGTTCGAGATCTACATCGCCGCGCGCACCGATGAATCGATCGCGCTGCGGCTGGTCCCGATCCTCGATCGCCACCGCACCGCGATCCTCGATCAGGCGCGCGCGCTGTTCCCGGTGCGCCCCGACGACAAGGACTTCGAGACCGCGGTCGACGCGATCGTCTACGCGATGCAGGGCGCGGCGCTCGGCATGTTCGCGCCCCGCCCCGATCTCGAGATCGAGCACCTCGCGTTCCTCGAGCGCCTCGCGCGCCGCGAGCTCGGCATCGAGGCGCCGCACCCCAGCCACGCGAAGAGGAGACGCTGATGTCCTGGCTCGTGCTCGCCTCGATCCCCGCGTTCCTGATCTCGATCGGCATCGAGCTCGTCTGGGCGCGCGCCCACCGCACCGACGAGAACGTCGCCGGCTACGAAGCCAAGGACACGTGGGCGTCGCTCGCGATGGGCCTCGGCAACGTCGGCATCTCCGCGCTGACGAAGATCGTCACGATCGCCGCGCTCACCGCGCTCTACGAGTACCGCGCGTTCGATCTCGCCGAGAAGTGGTGGGCGTGGGTCGTCCTCTTGTTCGCCGAGGACCTCTGCTACTACGCGTTCCACCGCGCGAGCCACGAGGTGCGCTTCCTGTGGGCCGCGCACGTCAACCACCACTCGAGCCGGAAGTACAACCTGTCGACCGCGCTCCGCCAATCGTGGACGACGCCGATCACCGGCCCGATCTTCTGGATGCCGCTCGCGCTCGTCGGCTTCACGCCCGCGATGGTGATGACCGCGCAAGCGTGGTCGCTCCTCTATCAGTTCTGGCTGCACACCGAGAGCGTGCGCACGCTCGGCCCGCTCGAGGCGATCATGAACACGCCGTCGCACCACCGCGTGCACCACGGCTCGAACGTCGAGTACCTCGATCGCAACCACGCCGGCATCTTCATCATCTGGGATCGGCTGTTCGGCACCTTCGAGCCCGAGCGCGCGAAGGTCGAGTACGGGCTCACGACCAACATCGAGACGTACAACCCGCTGAAGATCGCGAGCCACGAGTGGATCGCGATCGCGCGCGACGTCCGCCGCGCGCGGCGCGTCCGCGACAAGCTCGGCTACATCTTCATGCCGCCCGGCTGGAGCCCCGACGGCTCGACGCGCACCGCGCGCGAGCTGCAGGCGCTCGCCCGCAGCGGCCCGATCATCTCGGCGTAACCCCGCGTCGCTCCGCGCGAAACGCTGTTGGTGTCAGTCGTCCCCGCCTGGGGGAGGGGTCGCCATCCCCGCGGGGGCCGTATGGCTCCGCACGCAGGTTCGACGCGGCCTTACGCGGGGATCGACTGTGCAGATTGCGGGCACACCCCTTGCTGTAGGTGAGCCCCATGTCGCTAGGAGACCAACTCGTTCGCGGACTTCCGAAGTCCCGCCGCGAGATGCTCAATACCCTCTACCTCCACCTGCGCATGGTGAAGCTGACCGCCGCCGCGACCGCGGCGATGGCGCTGCTGGTCACCGGCTGCATGGGCGAGATCACGAACGGCGCCGATGGCGACGGCACGCTGACTCCGGAGGAGCAGGCGGCGAAGAGCGACTTCGAGACCAACGTCCTCCCGATGCTCAACGGCTTCTGCGGCTCCTGCCACATGGGCATGGCCAACGTCGACTTCATGAAGCCCGAGCCGGACGTCCGCACGCGGATGCTGACGTGGCCGAACCTGATCAACCTCGACACCCCGGCGTCGTCGATGCTCCTCAACAAGGGCGCGCACGAAGGCCCCGCGTTCACCACCGATCAGCAGGCGTTGGCGCTGCAGTGGATCAACCTCGAGAAGGTCGCGGCGGGCACCGGCGCGGTCACGATCCAGACGCAGGAGTTCCAGCCGGTCCCCGGCCTGAACACGGTCGACCTCACGCCGATCGGCCTCACCGGCTCGACCTTGACCTTCCGCCTCGAGCCGCTCTCGGTCGGCATCTACCTGAACGAGATCACCGTCCACGCGGGCACCGACGGCGCGCACGTCGTCCACCCGCTGTTCGTGACCTACGACGAGCACGACACCGCGTCGCCCGATCCGGTCGATCGCTTCTCCGATGTCGATCTCACCGTCGCGGCCGCGGCGGAGTCGCCGCTCGGCGGCGGCACCGCGGTGTTCGTGAACGTCCAGCCGACCTCGAAGCTCAGCATCCACTTCAAGGTCGCCGAGAAGGCGACCGGCGGCGGCACGACCGGCGGCGGTGGCGTCGTCGGCGGCGGCTGCAAGGCGGTCGCGCAGTTCACCCAGCTCGCGCAGCCGCTCCTCTCGCAGAACTGCGCGAGCTGCCACGCGGGCGCGAACGCCGGCGCGACGTCGGCGACCGACATGACCAAGATCAACGATCTCTCGCCCGAGGGTCAGGCCGCCGCGTGCGCGCAGATCCTCACCCGCGTCGACAAGAACACGCCGACCAACAGCGGCATCTTCGTCTCGACCGATCCGAACCAGAACGTCACGCACCCGTTCAAGTTCAACGGCAACGCGGGCGCGTTCTCGGCCTTCCAGACGCAGCTCACGATGTGGATCAACCAGGAGAAATGAGATGAGGCCCAACATCGCGACCCTCCTCTCGGGCGCCCTGCTCTTCGCCGCGTGCGGCGGAGAGATCGGCCCCGGCGATGGCAACGGCACGGGCTCAGGCTCCGGCACCGGCTCCGGCTCCCAGGGCGACGAGTGGGACCAGAAGCTCGCCGATCGCCAGGTCGACTACAACGCGGCGCTGCGCATCGCGGCGCTCAAGCTGACCGGCGAGCTCCCCACGCTCGCCGAGATCAAGGCCGTGCAGAACGCCGGCGACGTCACCGCGCAGAAGACCGTCTACGAGGCGCTCGTGAAGGGCTACCTCGACAGCCCGAAGTTCGCGCGCCAGATGGTGAGCTTCTGGCAGGACACGCTGAAGCTCGGCGGCACCACGACGTTCGATCAAGCCGCCTACTTCGCGGCCCAGGTCACCGTCGAGAACCGGCCGTACACGGATCTCTTCACCGCGACCTCGGGCACCTGCCCGAGCTACGACGCGAACGCCGGCACGTTCACCGCCGGCGACTGCAACAACAACGTCGCGACCGCCGCGGGCCTGCTCACGCACCCGGGCGCGATGCAGCAGTTCTACTCGAACATGGCGTTCCGCCGCGTGCGCTGGGTGCAAGAGGTCTTCGACTGCGCGCGCTTCCCGATCGAGGTCGGCCCGGGCCAGAACATCAACGGCGGCATCTACACGTCGCCGTGGGCGTTCACCTCGGTCGCGTCGCCGGCGACCGGCGGATCGATCGACTTCCAGGACACCAAGGCCGTCGTCTGCGCGAACTGCCACACGACGATGAACCACCTCGCGCCGCTGTTCGCGAACTTCGACCAGAACGGCATGTACACCGGCGCGATCGCGGTGCACACGCCGGCCGACGGCTCGCCGCTCGCGACGCTCGCCGA
>Ga0310810_10006946_pt1 | contig 12851 bp, 10 predicted proteins | sample NCmetagenome_FD_207641 | JGI IMG/M metagenome (GOLD analysis project Ga0310810, IMG submission 207641) | Soil microbial communities from experimental microcosm in Duke University, North Carolina, United States - NC | ecosystem: Engineered > Artificial ecosystem > Soil microcosm > Unclassified ... | reverse complement strand
TCACGTTCTCCATCGGACCGTGCGTCGCGAAGGCCATGACAACGTCGATGAAGAACCGGATGCCGCGGTCGTGACAGGCCGTCACGAGATTCACCAGATCACCGCTCGCCGTGGGCGACGTGTGGCCTTTCGGAAAGCCAAGGTCGTAGTCCGGGGCGAAGTAGTTGCTCGTCGCGTAACCCCACTCGCGATCGACGAAGCTGTCGGCGATGGGCAGCAGCTCGAGCGCGTTGATGCCGAGCTCTTCGAGGTGACTGCGCCCCGGGCTCAGCGCGGGGATGCCGGAAAAGTTTGCGGCGAGTGCCGCCGCGTCCACCAGCGCCCGCACGTCTCTGAACGTGCCGACGCCGATTTGAGGGTCGCCCTGCGGGTCCGTGCTCGCCCAACTGGTCGGCAGCTCGTAAATCACGAGGCGATTGTTTCGTGGCGCCTTCGGCTGTGCGAGTGACGGCGCCCGGGCGGGCACCGTGCCGTCGGCGTCGCAGGGGATCAGCTCGCTGTTCCTGAACAGCACCACCGCCGCCGGGTCGCGGTCGTCATCGTTGTAGGGCGCGGGCAACGGATCGGCCTGCAGACGCCAATCGACGGTGAAGGCGGCCGGATCCGTGCACGGGATGCGGCGGCCGTCGCGATCCGGGCTGCTGTCGGTGACCTCGAACCAGTAGTGGTAGACATGCCCGTCGGCAAGGCCGCAGCGATTCGCGCTGATGGTGAAGACGTCAGGATGCGAGGGAAGCGCGGCGAGATCGAACCGCTGACGGTTGGCCAGCGTCGGCGGGTTGCCTGCCTGGAACTCTCCGATGACGAGCGCGGGCGCTCGGTCCCGGTGCAGCGGGCGCCAGAGGACGAATGCGGTGCGCTTGAGGTCGAAGAAGTGGACTGCCATGGGACTATGCTCCCCCGAAAAGGACGCTGCCACGGACGAGTTGCTTTGACATGTGGCGCTGAGCAGCGTATACGTCGCCGGACTCACGCTCGTCTCGCCCGCGAGGAACGACCACCTCGGCCATTGCGACGACTAGGATTCACCACGGGCTGAGCAATGAGAATGCCCGTCCGCGTCGCCAGCGCCGCTCGTGATGGATTTGAACATCCCGCCCGGTGACGGCATCTGGGAGACCCGGCAGATCACGTCACCCCGCTTCTTCCAAGAGATAGCGTATCGCTCGATCGTCGCGCAGGAGGCCCAGGTATGCGAACCGCACTCGTCACCGCCAGTGTTCTCGGACTCATTCTCATGGCTGGTATTTCGGCCAGGTCGGACCAGGCGTCGGCGCAGTCCCGGGGCCACGCCGATTTTCAAGGGTATTGGATGGGTGTGGACCCCCTCGATGGCGGCGACGCGCGGCGCAGTCTCATCCTGCGCAGCGACGGCAAGTACGCGCTCGCGGGCCGCGACTCCATGCTCACGCTGTGCGACAGCACCGACCGCGGCTTCGCCAGCTTCGACGATGGCACGGTCGTTAGCCGCAATGTGATGCAATCGAAAACGTTGACGATCCAGTGCTTCAACAACGGCGCAACGGTCCAGTTGCACCTCCGATTCGAGCTGGTCGAGCGCGGCCTGATGATCGAGACCGCGACCTTGCCGGACGGCAGCCCGTTGAGCACGATCGTGCTGCACAGGGTGAGCACGAACTAGACCCGGAGCCCGGAGTCCGAGTCAGAAATTGAGGACGCAGTGGATCCAGAGTTTCGCTTTCAGCCCGGCAGACGCGATTTATTCCAACTAGCCGCAGCCGCGACCGGCATCGGGGCCTTCGGAGGCGTCAACCTCCTGGCCGGCGCCCAGCAGGGCGCCAGTGCAGGCCACTCGCGCAGGCGGCTGCGCGCCGCGTTCTCGAACATCGGCTTGCAGGTCAGCTGGTGCGCGCAAGGGAAAGAGGCCGCCGAGTTCTGGGGCCGGCTGTTCAACGTCGACGTCACCTGGTTCGATCCCGAGCTGTCGGCCACGAAACAGCTGGCCTTGGTCGAAGAGATCGCATCCGACAAGTGGGACTTCGTCGCCATCCAGGCGGTGGACATCAACACGATCACCGAGCCCGTCGTCAAAATGATTGAGGCCGGTATCCACGTGATTGACATGGACACGCTGATCGCGCCGCTCGATCAGATCGACGTCCTGACATTTCTTGCTCCCGACAACGAGTTCATGGGCGCCGCGGTCACCCAGGCGCTCGTGGACGCGATCGGCGGCGAGGGCACGATCATCATGACGCAGGGTGCGCTCGGACACACCGGCGCGCAGGGGCGTGCGCGCGGATTCCAATCGGTTATCGACAGGTTTCCCGGCGTCGCCGTCCTGGCGACCGATCCGGCGGATTGGGACGTCGCGAAAACGGCGCAACTCTGGGAGACGTACCTCACCACGTTCCCGAAGATCGATGCGGCGTTCTTCCACAACGACGACATGGCGCTCGCTGCGGCCGACGTCATGAAAGCGCGCGGGCGTACCGAGATCTTGATTGGCGGCGTGGACGCGATGCCGCCGGCGATCCAGGCGGTGGTCGACGGCCGCATGCACGCCACGGTTCGCAATTCCTCCTGTCGCATCCACGGCGGCGCCATCGTCGCCGGCGTCGCCGCAGTGCGAGGGCCGAAGACCGGCCTTCCGATTCCGAAGCAGATCGTCATCGACGGCCCGATCGTCACCAAGGCGAACGCCCCCGGGATGCTGTGGATGGAGGAGCAGTTCTTGATCTGACCATGCGGAATCACCACAAGGTTCGCCTCAGTCTCGCCGTCGCCGTCGGTCTCATCGGTGCGGTTACGACGGCGGAACCGAAGAAGGGGCCGATCCAGATTGGCGCCATCCACAATCTGACCGGCGCCCTTGGATCGATCGGCGCGCCGTCGATGGCTGGCGCGAGGCTGGCAGTGAAGCAACTGAACGCGCGAGGTGGTCTCCTGGGGCGGTCTGTTGAACTGCTCGGGCGCGACGGACAGAGCGATCCAGTACTTGTTGCCGCGGCCACTCGCGAGCTGGTTCACGCCCCCGGGCTGTCGGCGATCACCGGCCTGAACGATACGAGCATGGTGCTGGCAGCCGCGCCGATCGCTGAGAAGGCGCACATGGTCTTCCTGACCTCGGGCGCGACCTCGCCGCTCGTGCCGCTCCAGTTCCCGCTCTACTACTTCATGGCCTGCTTCGGCGATAACACGCAGGCGGCCGCCGGCGCTGAGTACGCCTTCGGAACGCTCGAGGCGAAGACGGCCTGGCTGCTCTTCGATGACACGACCGACTACACAGTGCTTCTCGCGCGCTATTTCCGCGAGCGCTACACCGAGCTCGGCGGCGTCATCGTCGGGGACGACATCTACGCCGGCGGCACGGTGGACTTCTCAAAGCAGATCGCGCGAATCCTGGCGCTGCCGGCGTTGCCGGACATGCTGTACATCTCGGCGGGGCCCGACGACATCGGCCGGCTCGTGAAGCAGTTGCGCGGGGCTGGGATCAATCAACCGATCGTTGGCGGGGACGGCTACGACACGCCGCTCCTTCTCCAAGTCGCGGGCGCCGCCGCCGACAACACCTACTTCACCACGCATGCCTTTCTCGATCCCCAGCAGGGCACGCCGGCCGTGCAGCAGTTCATCGCCGACTACCAGGCCGAATATGGCGCTCCTCCCGAGACCGCCTTCGCAGCGCTCGGCTACGACGCGGTGATGCTGATCGCGAACGCGATCGAGCGGGCCGACTCGGCGAAGCAGAAGGCGCTGCCGGAGGCGCTCGAAGCGACCGGCGACTTTGTCGGCATCACCGGCTCGATTAGCTTCGGCCCGCTTACACATCTCCCCGAAAAAGAGGTGACCGTCGTCAAGGTCACCGGCACGTCGTTGACGTTGGCGGCAGTGATCCAGCCGCAAGAGGTGCCACTTCCGTGAGGGTTGTCGCGATGAACGACCGCACCGCGTGGCAGAGCTTCCCCTATGGCTCGGCAAAGTCTGATAGCATCCGCAGCCTCGCCAGAGATGCTCCCCAAATCTGAAAGGTTGATCTGATGCTGGTCGACGCGCTCACCACACACGTCCGGCTCGCGAATGACAGCATCGTTCGCCGGTCAGCAGCGCTCTGCATCGCGGCGGCTACTGCGGTCTTCACGTTTGCCGTCGTCGCCGGCGTCACCGAGTCGCGGGTTATCGCGCTCCTCTCCGCCGTCGTCATCGCTGCCGGCGTCGGCCTGTGGCAGTGGAGGCGGCCGACCGTGCCGATCGACGTCGGCGGCTGCTCGCGCGCGTTGCTCGCCGTGAGCCTCGCCGCGGCTGTCCTCGCGCTCGCCCTCCTCTCACGGCTGACCGTGTTCATGATCGATCCGGCCCGCACCGGGTACTCCATCGTGCCCTCGAGCGACTTCGAGGTGCGGCATTCCTGCCTGACGGCGTACTTCGTGGCAGGAGAGGTCGTGCGGCGCACACCGAACGTATACGACACCGCCCTCTATGCGGCCCCGGACGACGATCCGACGAAGCCGAGGAAGCCGCAGACGATGGGAATCTTCCGCGTCGACCAGTACGAGTACCCGCCACCGTTTCTGCTCGCGCCACGCGCGGTCTCGGTCGTGGCGCCGGGATTTCTCCGGCTGCGGACGTCGTGGTTCGGGTTGAGCGGCCTCGTGCTGCTCGCGGGTTTGCTCGTCGCGGCGGGTGCGATGGCGCCGGAGGCCGGGACGCGCGCGCTGCTGCTCGCGCCAGTCGTCCTCGCCTCGCTTGGCACCCTCAGCACGCTCCAGAAAGGCAACGTCCAGCTCGCCGTCATTGCGATCGGCGTGCTCGCAATGGCGGCGTTCGAACGACGGCGTCGGGCGCTCGGAGGCGCCCTGCTCGCCTTCGTCACCGTCGCGAAGCTCTATCCAGGTCTGCTCGTGTTGTACCTGTCGTTCCGGCGGGATTGGCGCGGCGTGATGTGGACGGCCGTGTTCGCGGTCCTCTTCGTGGCGCTGACCATCGTTGACGTGGGCTGGCAGCCGTTTGCCGCCTTCCGCGATCATTTCTCCGGACTGCTCAGCGGCGAAGCCTTTCCTGCGTTCCGGAACCCGTCGGCGGTGGCGGCCAACCTCTCGATTCCGGGCATCGTGTTCAAGCTGAAGCTGCTTGGTCTCGGCGACATGGGCTTCGGCGCCGCACGCGTGGTGGGGACGGTCTACATGGTGGTCGCCATGGCGGCCACGGTGATCCTGGCGCAACGTACGCCTGGCGACGGCGCCGGTCCGATCATCTGGCTGACCGTGCTGTTGCTTGCGACGCTGCGCAGCCCCTTCCTGCCCTGGACGTATGCGACCTTCCCGGCGTTGTGGCTGCTGACGTTGCTGGTGGCCGCCCACGTGCCCCGGGCGTGGACGTTGCCGCAATTCCTGGGGGCCGCGTTGCTGCTCGCGCTCGCGGTGCCGGTTGATTTCCCGCTGGATCCGCGGGTGAAGGCGCTCATCAGCACCATTCCGCAGGTGCTGATGGTGGCGCTGGCAATTATCGGCGTCCGGCTCCGCGGCCTCGATACGTCGGTCCGAGCGCCTGGCGACAGCGCGATGCTTCGCGGCGTCGCGGGTGGTTGACGCGATTCGCCAGACCCACGAAAGTAGGGCGCGAGGAGGACACGGCATGGACCGTCGACGATTCCTGCAACAGACCGCCGGCGCCCTGACCGGGGCCGCAGCGCTCGCCACGACCGCACGCTCCTACGCGCGCATCAGGGGCGCCAACGACCGGCTGCTGCTCGGCCATGCGGGCATCGGCAATCGCGGTCGCGGGCTCGAGTACATCCTGGGCCTGGTCAAGGACTCGCAGAACGTCGAGACGGCAGCCCTGTGCGACCTCTGGACGGTCAACCGCGAGCGCGCCGTCGCCACGGCGACGAAAACGTTTGGCCGCGCCCCGCGCGCATACGCGAACTTCGAGGACATGCTGGCGATGAAGGATCTCGACGGCGTCATCATCTCGACGCCCGAGCACCAGCACGCCCCGATGCTGAAGCAGGCCGCCGAAGCCGGCAAACACATCTACGTCGAGAAGCCCATGGGCAACAACCTCGACGAGGTGAAGGCGGCGCGTGACGCGGTGGTCGCGCGGCATCTGATTGTGCAGGTCGGCACGCAGCGGCGCAGCGAGCCGTACCAGGTGGCGGCGAAGGCCTGGCACGCGACCGGCGTCATCGGCGAGATGACGAAGATCGAGATCGTCTGGAACTACCACGGACCCCGGTGGCGCGGTCGGCCCGAAGTCGCTCGGCTTCGCGAAGCCGACACCGACTGGCGTCGATGGCTCATGACCCGCCCGTACCGCCCGTTCGACCCGCGCCTCTACTTCGAGTACCGCCTCTACTCGGAGTTCTCGAGCGGCATCCCCGATCAGTGGATGAGCCACGGCATCGACCTGGCGCACTGGTTCATGGACGATCACTTCCCGATCTCGGTGGTGGCAAACGGCGGCGTGTTCGCGTGGAAGGACGGACGGGAGAACCCCGACACGTTCCAGGCGCTGCTCACGTACCCGAAGGGCGTGATGGTCAGCTATTCCACGAGCTTCGGCAACGACGCCGAGAGCACCATCCGCCTGATGGGCAAACAGGGCACGATGATCAACTACGGCACCGAGGGCACGCCGCGCTGGAAGTGGGTGGAGGAGCGCGGCAACTACGAGGACACCCCGGAGCTCGTGCGCGAGGAGAAATGGCTCTCGATCCCCGGCGATGGCGGCCGCGGCCCGGCCAATACCCCCGACGAGGATCCCTCACACATGACGAACTGGCTCGAGGCGCTGCGGGCGGGCCGTCAGCCGTCGGCGCCGGTGGAAGCTGGCTTCGCGCATTCGGTCGCCTGCATCATGGCGGCGCGGGCCTGTCGCGAGAAGCACGGCCTGTACTGGAATCCACGCAGCGAAATGATCGTGGATCATCCGCCAGCGGAGGGCTGACCCACTTCCGCGCCCTTGCACTCGCCGCGCTACGGGGGGCAAGCCTGTCCGGCTGAGCGCCTCATCGCAGGAGTACACTCGGCGTCATGCCCGACCCCACAGCGCTTGCAGCCAACCCCTTTGCGTCGCTGACCGTCGTGGCGGGGCCTGCCGTCTTGACCAACGCCTGCTCGGTGCTCGCCCTCGGCACGAGCAACCGGCTGGCACGAGTCGTCGACCGGACGCGCGTCGTCACTCGCGAGATGGCGTCGCTCACGCGCGGCACGCCTGAGTACGAGCTGAACGCCCGACAGCGCCAGCGGCTGGCCGTCCGATCGCACCTGCTGCTGCGAGCCCTGCGAGCCATCTACGCGGCGCTCGGCGGGTTCGCGAGCGCCGCGCTTCTGATGGTGGTGGCGTCGGTCCTCGAGCTGAGTGCGCAGCTGCCGGTCTACAAGCCGGTCGCCGCCATCGCGCTCGCCGCCGGCGTCGGGGCAGTGATCGGGCTGGTCTACGGGTGCGGCCAGATGGTCCGCGAGACGCGCCTGGCCGTCCAGTACCTCGAAGAGGAAGCGCCGATCTGATCGCGCCTACGACTCGGCCAGTGCGGCCGACGCGCTTTTCATCGCGGTTTCGACCGCCTGCGGCTGCGACACGTACACCGCGTGGCTCCCCTCGACCTCTACCACCGTTGAACCGGCGCGCTTCGACATCGCACGCTGCGCGTCGGGCGGAATCATCCGGTCGTTGGTCGCCACCAGGTACCAGCTCGGCTTCGATCGCCACGCCGGCTGCGTGATGGCGCCGCTCAACGCGTCGAGGCCCCATGGGACCTGCGAGTCCGCCATGAACTTCGCGGCGCTTCCCTCGACGTCGGCCGCGAACGAGGCCTGGAACTTCGATCGATCGAGGAACAGGAAGCCGTCCTGCGGCGGCAGAATCGGCGGCACCGGCGCGCCTGGAGGCGGATCCTTGATCAACGACGCCACCGATTCGCCCGCGTCGGGCGCAAACGCGGCGATGTAGACCACGGCTGCTACCCTCGGGTCATTGCCAGCCTCGGTCACGACCGCGCCGCCGTACGAGTGGCCGACGAGGATGACCGGCCCGTCCTGCGCGGCGATCGCTCGTCTCGTCACTGCGACATCGTCGGCGAGCGAGATCGTCGGGTTCTGCACGACGGTCACCGAGTGTCCGCTCTTCGTGAGCGCCCGATAGACACCTTCCCAACCCGATCCGTCCACGAACCCGCCGTGGACCAGCACGACATTCCGGATTACTGCGTGTGACATGGCGACCTCCTTGCCCGGCCGTCGCGGAACGGTGACAGGCAATCGATAGCGCCGAGCTTCCGAGCACGCCCTCGAGTCGCGGAGCGCGAGCCTCGTGCGAGCGAAGCGAGCGCGCCTTAAAGGAATCGTTGATCGTCGGCCGACGGACCGTAGACGGCCGGCACCGGTTGTCCCAGCAGGCGCAGGTATACCGTCAGCTGCCCACGGTGGTGCGCGAGGTGGTTGAACGTGTCGCGCAGCACGATGTGCCGCGGGTCGTTCAGCACCACGTGGCCGCCCGCCTTCAGCCGCCAGTTCGTCGTCAGCAAATGCTGGTCGTTCGTCTTCTGCAGGCACGCCTTCGCCGCAGCCACGATCTCGTCGTGCTTCGTCCCGAGCTCGGCGACTGACGGCGGCCGGAACGTGCCGCCGCCGGGCGGCGTCAGATCGAGCTCGTCCTGATCGACGATCAGGTTCACCCACGAGGGCATCGTGGCCACCAGCCCCGCCAGTCGAGCGAGCGCCATCGACTTGTCGTGCGGCTTCCAGTCGTCGTGTCCCTGCGGCACGTTATCCAAAACGCGCCGCGTCCTTGGCGCTTCACGGTCGAGTTCTTCGAGGAACTGCTGAGTAAGTTTCATGAGGATCTCCCTGCAGCACTGTAGCACTGCAGCACTGCAGCACTGCAGCACTGCAGCACCGCAGCACCGCAGCACTGCAGCACCGCAGCACCGCAGCACTGCAGCACTGCAGCACTGTAGTCCCGTGTCCCATCATCGTGCCGTCCATCCTCCATCGATCAACAGCGTCTGCCCCGTGATGAGCGACGCGGCAGGAGAGGCCAGAAAGACGATCGCGCCGGCGACGTCCATCGGCTCGCCCACGCGGTGCAGCGCCGCGATGCGCTCGATGACGTCGGCCTTGAACGCGGCGTTCTCGAGCGCCGGCGCCGTGCCTGGCGTCAGGATGAACGTGGGCGCCACCGCGTTCACGGTGATGCCGTGCGGCCCCCACTCGACAGCGAGGCACTTCGTGAGGTGTGCAATCGCTGCCTTGGTCATGCAGTAGATCGACTCGCCCGGCAGCGCGACGAAGCCGGCCTGCGAGCTCAGGTTGATGATGCGCCCCGACCCTCGTGCGATCATCGCCTTGCCGACCGACTGGCTGACGAAGAACGTGCCCTTCAGGTTGACCGCGCACGTGAGGTCGAAGTCGGCTTCAGTGACGAGCTCGGCCGGGTTCTCCGGGCCGAGCCCCGCGTTGTTGACGAGGATGTCGATGCGCCCGAGCTCGCCGATCGCGCGATCGACGGCCGCGCCGACCTGCGCGAGATCCGTGACGTCCATCTGCAGACGCACGGCACGACGGCCGAGCGCTTGAATCTCGTCCGCCAGATCGGCGCCGGTGTCTGCGTCGCGCAGGCCGAGGGCGATGTCCGCGCCCGCCGCGGCCAGGGCGAGGGCGGTGCTGCGCCCCAGGCCGCGAGCAGCGCCGGTGACGAGCGCCACCTGGTGGTCGAGCGTGAAGCGTGGGAATCCAGACATTTGGAGTTCCGCCTCCGGGACGGCGATTCTACTGTTTCCGCCTCCACGTCTTGCAGCGGTATTGCGGACAAGGCCGTGGCACGGGGTTGGCTATACGTCAACGCATCAACGACATTGGGGACCAACGATTCCCGGCCGGGGATGGCGCATGTCACCGAAGAAAACTGTTGACAGCGAACCGCTTCTCAGGCCAAATCCTACTTCTTAAAGACTCTTACGAAACGTCTCTTAAAAAATGGAGGGCTGGGTGTCATGCGCAAGGTCGCCGCGTCTCTGACGGTCCTGTTCGTCCTGTGGGCCGTGCCTTCGTTCGCACAGCGGACCACGGCCAGCATCCGTGGCACCGTCACGGACTCCTCGGGCGGCGTAATCCCCGGCGCCGACGTCAAAGTCAAAGGTGAGGACACGGGCCTCACGCGCACAACCGTCACCAACGGCCAGGGCGTGTACTCCTTCGCGGAGCTGCCGGTCGGCACGTACACCGTCGAGGTCTCGCTCAGCGGATTCAAGTCCGCGATCCAGACGGGCGTCCTCCTCAACGTGGCCGACATCCGCGAGATCAACGTCCAGCTCCAGGCGGGCGCGCTCACCGAGTCGGTCACGGTCGAGTCCAATGCCATCGCGGTGAAGACCGTTGGTGGGGAAGTGGCCGGCCTGGTCACCGGCGAGCAGGTGCGAGAGCTGCCGCTCAACGGCCGCAACTTCCTGCAGCTCGGCACGCTGATGCCGGGCGTCAGCCAGGGTGACGGGTTCAACACCAAGGATCGCGGGCTGATGTCGGGCATCGAGCTGGCGGTCAGCGGCAGCAGCCTCGGCGGCAACATGTGGATGGTCGACGGCGCCAACAACAACGACGTCGGCTCCAACCGCACGATCCTCGTGTTCCCCTCCGTCGACGCGATCGACGAGTTCAAGGTGCACCGCAACAACTACGGCGCCGAATTCGGCGGCGCGGCCGGCGCGCAGATCAACATCGTCACCCGCTCGGGGACGAACGACTTCCACGGCAGCGGCTACTACTTCGGCCGCAACGAGGCGCTGGCCTCGAAGGACTTCTTCCTCGAGCAGGCGAACCAGCCGAAGGGCCCGCTGAGCGTCAACGACTTCGGCGGCACGATTGGCGGCCCGGTGGTGAAGGACAAGCTGCAGTTCTTCTTCTCGGAGGAGTACAACAAGGAGAAGCGCGGCGTGACCCGCGCGACGTTCGTGCCGACAGCCCTCGAGCGCGTCGGCGACTTCAGCGCGGGCGTCGTCGACGGCTGCTCGTCGATGCCGGTCGATCCGCGCACGGGCAACCCGTTCCCCGGCAACAAGATTCCGGCCGATCAGATCAGTCCCGCGGCGCTGCTCGTGATGCAGCTCTATCCGCTGCCGAATACGCCGAACAGCCCGGACAACTGCAACAACTGGGTCACGGCGGTCAACACGCCCATCAACTGGCGACAGGAGAACGCGCGCGTCGACTACACGCTGAGCAACAGCGCGCGGATGATGGTCCGGTACACGCAGGATAGCTGGAAGAACGGTTCGCCAAGCGCCGCCGAGACGCTGTGGGGCGACGACGTATTCCCGGCAGTCGATTCGAACTGGGATCAGCCCGGCCGCTCGCTGACGGCGCAGTTGAACCAGAATATCGGCCAGACGATGGTCAACACGCTGACGTTCGCGTATTCGGCCAACGTCATCAAGGTCACGCGCGGCGGCCTCACGCCGCAGCTGAACGACGCGATCAACGCCGCCATTCCCGGCATCTTCCCCGACAGCGTGAAGGAGTACGGCGCCAACCGCGGGCACCCGATCTTCTTCGGCCGCGGCAGCTACGGCGACGACCTGCAGAACATGGCGCCGTTCAAGAACAACCAGAACCTGTACGCCTTCAAGGACGACTTCTCTGCAGTGAAAGGGACGCACTTCCTGAAGGCCGGGCTCATCGTCAGCTTCAACCAGAAGAACGAGGACGTGTTCGACCAGGGCTCGGCTGAATCGTCCATGTTCGGCGACGCGGTTGGCTTCGACGGCGATGGCGTCACCACGAACAACGAGATCGCTGACCTGCTGCTGAAGGGCATGGCCTTCGACTTCAGCGAGGCACGGGCCGAGCGCTCGATCCAGCAGCGCTGGCGCGACGTGGAAGCCTACGCGCAGGACTCGTGGAAGGTCACGCCGCACGTGACCGTCGACTACGGCCTGCGATGGTCGCGCTTCGAGAACCCGCTCGACCTGGGCGACACGATCTCGAGCTTCGATCCGACCGCGTTCGTGGCCTCGCTCGGCGCCGATGCCTGCAACGGCATGCTGGTGCCGCCGGGATCGACCGCCTGTGCGGATTCGGGCCTGCAGGGCGGCAAGGACGGCCCGAATCGTTCACTCGCCAAGACGCTGAACCACTTCCAGCCGCGATTCGGCTTCGCGTGGGACATCTTCGGCGACGGCAAGACGGCGCTGCGCGGCGGCGTTGGCCAGTTCTACCAGCGCGAATCGCTGCAGAACGGCCTGAACCTCGGGTTCAACCCGCCGTTCAACCGCGTGCTCGTCGGCAGCCGCACGCTCGACAGCAATGCCGAACCGTTCGACGGCGCGTTCGCGGCAACCGATGGTGTGCCACAGTACGGCCTCGATACGTCCGGGAAGATGGGCTACAACTGGCAGTACAACGTGTCGGTGCAGCGCGAGATCGCGCACAACACGACGCTCGAGGTCGGCTACGTCGGCAGCAAGGGGTTCGACCTCCTGCAGCCTTACGACATCAACGTCGTGGCGCCGAACGATCGGATCGCCTACATCCACGCGGGCAGCGACTCGGACGCGGCCGCGGCGCTCCGGCCGTACGGGGTGTTCGGCGACACGCAGATCGCGATCCTCGACCACACCGGCAAGACCACCTACAACTCGCTGCAGACACAGCTCGTGAGCCGCTTCGGTCACGGGTCGCAGTTCCAGGCGTCCTATACGCTGTCGAAGACGACCGGGAACGTCACGCTGATCGGAGGAGAGAACGGCGTCGGCTCCTCGAGCGTGAGCGACCCCTACAACCGGGCGCTCGACGACGGCCATACGCTCACGCACCGGCCGCACATCTTCAACGCGAGCCTCGTGCTGGCGCTGCCGGCGCTCAGCGACAAGAGCGCCGCGGAACGGGCAATCCTCGGCG
>Ga0310810_10006944_pt1 | contig 12852 bp, 12 predicted proteins | sample NCmetagenome_FD_207641 | JGI IMG/M metagenome (GOLD analysis project Ga0310810, IMG submission 207641) | Soil microbial communities from experimental microcosm in Duke University, North Carolina, United States - NC | ecosystem: Engineered > Artificial ecosystem > Soil microcosm > Unclassified ... | reverse complement strand
TTGTTAGAGCCGCTTTTCCAAAGGATCACAGCCGAATATCAGGATTTAAACCGAAGCGTCTCCGCCGGTGCCTATACGGACGAAGCTCTCGAACTTAAGAATTTTATTGAGAAAAAATTGCGGCAGCTCGATACCGTCCGCGTTTCTCTCTCTTACCTTCAGCAGGGTCTTTCCGAGGCCGGGGAATCTGATTTCGATCTCCGGGACATGCTGCGGCAGCACAAACTCGAACTCCGTTTTGCCCGCCGCCGCTGGAAGCGTCACCTTGTAAGCCAGGAAAGAATCCGCCGCAACCAGGAAAGGAGAGCGCATGTTCCAACATTTGCTGCATGAAGCCGTTGTGAAGACCGGCATAAAAGCCGCGGATCCGAAGGAAGCCTTCTCCCTTTTGCTCGAAGGTGTATCGGATTGGAAACAGGAAGCGGGAACCGAGAAGAATCTCCAGAAGCTTCTGTTGGCCCGTGAGACCCTTGGAACGACCGCCATGGGGTACGGCGTGGCTCTTCCGCATACTTTTTCGGAAGACATCACCGAACCGCAGGCTTTGCTGGGAATCAGCCCCGAGGGCATTGATTTTCAGGCGCTGGACGGCGAACCCGTGCACGTCATGTTTGTCCTTCTCCTGCCTGAGGAAAGCGCGGAAACGCGGAAAGTGAAGGGGCAGATTTTGAGGGAAGCCCATAAGTTCTTTTCGGATTCTTTCTGGGCAAGCGAACTTCGCAAAATGGAAAGCCCTCTGGACGTGCGTGAGTTTCTGGCCCGCGCCGGTAATTTCGCTCCTGCGCTGCAGGCCGCCAAAGTCTCGTAAGTCTTTTTGGAAAGCCCCGGGAATCTTTTGATCGCAGGATGGGGGGTCTTGCGGTTGAAAGCCCCGGGGTTTTCCTTTTCCCGCCGTTTCTCTAGACCCGCATCCCGCCTATGCTATAATTCCCACGACAAGCGAAACAGCTTTATCAGGTTTTGCAAATCGAAAGGATGCGTATGATCAAAAAGTTGTCGCCCCTCCTGGCATTTCTCTTCCTGTTTTCATCCCCTTTACGGGCTGTCGATCCTGCCGCCATGAAAGAGCAGGCGAACAGCCAGGTCATGGCCGCGGCCCAGCTCATGCAAAAGGCCACCGAAACGGCTCAGTCCAATCCCACCGCGGAAGGCCGTCAAGTGGCGATCTCGCTTTTTGTCGAGGCGGGACAGATGTTCGAACAGGCCGCCAACATTTACCAGTCGCTTGGACCGAATTATGCGGCCCCCGCGGACGTCCAAAATGCTCAGCAGGCCATGAAAGCCTGCATCGAAAACATTCAAAAGTTAAAACAGGCGAATTAAGGAGACCTTATGAAATCAGCAAAATTGATCCTGGCCCTCGCGATTGTGTCGTGCGTGCTTGGGCCCCGCATGGCTGCTGCTTTTACGGGGAGCTATGAAGAAACGATATCCGTCGGTGACAAACCCGTGGCCCATTTCCGGGTTTATTCCAAAGACAAAAAGGTGAGGACTGAGTTCTTGATGGAAGGGCAGTCCGAAATCATCGTGCGCAATGACAAGGGGACGTTCCGCTATTCGTCAGAGCAGAAGGCGGCCCTGAAACTGCCTCCGGTCGAAGATCAACCGACGCTTCTCGACCACCTGGACGATTACACGGGATTTCTGGCCAAGAATAACGCGGTCAAAAAGAATACGGAAACCATGAACGGCGTGCAGACCGACTTGTACGAATTCGTGGATCCCATGACCCAGAAGAATGCCCGGGCCTGGGTTTGGCAGGAAAAAGGATTCCCGGTCCGCATCGAGATCGAAGCACCGGAAGGGCTGCTGCGCGTTGACCTGGAAAAAATCCAGATCGGCGGCGACGTGGCGGATTCGCTGTTCGAAATTCCCGCAGACACGCGTATTATCGACGTCAATGAAATGTATAAGAACGCGGCCGCTCAGGCGGGCGCCCAGGGCGCTCCCGAGGGAACTCCGGGAACGCCGGCCGAGGCTCCTGCGGTGGATGCCGGAAAAGCTCCGGAAGGCGCGCAGGCGCCCGCTCCCGAAGCTCCCGCTCCGGCGCCGTCCCAGTCCTGACCGGACTCAAGGCAGCTTCGATAAGTATTTGCGGATGGTGTTGGAAGAAATGGCGAACGTCTGCTGCGACCCGGAAGTCTGGCCGGCCGCGGTGATTCCCACAACCTCGCCCCTCTCGTTCAGCACGGGGCTGCCGCTGTCTCCGGGATAAAGTTTGAAACTGATCTGAAGCACCGCGTTGCCGGGATCACCGGCAGCGCGGTTCTTTTTTTGGCCCAGGGCCGTGACTTCGCCTTCGCTGATGGTTTGCCGCAGAAGATCCGAGCTTCCTACCGAATAGACCCTGTTCCCGAGCTGAACCGCATCCGAATCGCCCAGGCTTAAGGCGGGCAGGGGCTTATCGATTTGGACTTTGAGGAACACCAGGTCTTCGCCCGGCTCGGCATGCAGGATTTCCGCTGGGAGCCGGGAGCCGTCGTAAAACTTTACGGTGATTTGCATGGCCCATTGCAGGACGTGGGCGTTGGTCACGATGATTCCCGAAGGATCCACGATGATTCCGCCGCCGGAAGTCTTGTACTGAAATGCCCGCAGCTTGCCCGGATCCACGCCGCCCGCCTCCACGTCCACGGAGACGACGGATTTTGACGCCGCGATCATCTGCGCGATCACGGAAGAGGCGTGCGCGGCAGGACAGAAACAAACCGCGAACAGAGTGAGGCTCAGGAAGACGCGGCCGAAGGGGATGGGGAAAACTTTTTTTTGTTTTTTCATGAGTTCATTTCAAGTTTAGCACATCCTATTCGAGGAAAAATCGAGAGGAATTCCGCAAAAAAATAAAAAATCAAAATAAATTTTAAAAAATCCGCGGCGCAAAAAATAATTACTTGCTTTCCTTCAAGAGACTCGTAAGATAACACCACCTTTTGGGTCGTAGTTTGGTTGAAACGGGCCTGTTCTGATTTTTTTTCGATTGTTTTAATATTTTTGATTGACCCTCTCCCGACAGCCCCTTTTCCCCCAAGAGCAAATGATTCGTTAACCCCCGGCCGCTTTGAGGCCTTAACAAAGGGACGCTCGTTTGTCCACATTTGCTCGAGATCAAATTTCCCTTGCATTAAAAAAGCGTGTCGACGCATTTTCCCAGGGTTACCGGCAGAACGTGGGTATTATCGGTTCCTCCGGGCTGGGCAAAACCCACCTTCTGCACGATGCCTTCAATGATTTTTCGTTGTGCCGAGATTTTATCTGCATCTATGTCCACGCCGAAAGCTTCGATTCGGAGCAGCTGGTGGACCGCTGGGTGCGGTCCGTCCTCGCGAGCTACCTGAGCCATGCCGCCCATCCTCTGGAATCGCGCGATTTCAATGCGCTCCTGGCCGCCTGCGAAAGCCTGATCCCGCGGACGGTGGAAGCGGTGCTGCAGCTGCAGAAATCCATCCGTAAAGAGAGCCATGAGCAGGCCACCCGCCAGCTTTTCGCCCTGACCGGCGTCCTTTCCCAGGAAACCGGCAAAAAGGTCATCCTCATGCTGGACGAATTCCAGTGCCTGGAGAATCTGCCCGTGCATGACCCCTTCGGCGCGCTGGGCAAAGAGATCATGGTGGAAACAAACACGCTCTATCTCGTCACCAGCTCGCATCCGGAACGGGCCCGCGAGATCTTCCGGGAGAAGCTGTCGCTTCTCTTTGCCAATTTCGAGGTCATCGAACTGACGGCGTTTGACTTTCAGGAGACGGCGGATTATCTGGCTTTCCACTTTCCCAAGACGCAGTTCACGCGTCAGCAGAAGAAGTTTTTCATCACGATGACCAACGGCGAACCTTTATATCTGGATCTCCTCATGGACCGTCTGAAGTTTTACGTTTCTCCGGAACAGGACCAGTGGGTTTCTGACCGGCTGGTGTTCACCGCGTTTCACGAGGAGCTTCTCGACCACAAGGGCCGCATCGCGCTTCTCTTCGAAAAGATGCTGCTTCCCATCCTGCGCGGCAACAAAGAAAATGCGCCGTATCTGAAAACGCTCCTGGCCATCAGCGAGGGCCGGCACCGTCTGGCGGCGATCGCAGGTTTTATCGGGCGCAAGATGGCGGACACCAAGAAAATCCTTCAGCGCCTCGTTCAGGAAGACTGCGTTCGCAAGCGCGGCACCTTTTATACGATCGAAGACCGGCTCTTCCGTTTCTGGCTGAAAGAAGTTTTTGCCCGCAAGACGCATGAGTTCCAGCCCTGCGAAAAACGGGCGGGGGATGAACTCCATGAAGTTCTCCGGGAAGTCTTCGAGAGGATCCAGCACGAGGAAAACACGCTCGTCTCCGTCCATGCGGAGAGGCTTTTCAAGGAATTCCGCAACGACGCCGTGGAAATCGACGGCAAGAAATGGAAATGCCCGCAGTTCAATGAAATCCACTACCGTCCCGGGCATGCCCGGTTTCCTTCGCTCATCATGCGCCAGCAGGGCGTGCGCTGGCTCTGCCAGATTGCCGAACATTACGTGCGGGAAGAAGACATCCTGGCTTTTCTGGAAGACGTGAAGCGTTCGCGTACCCGGATCCGCACCAAAATCCTTGTTGCCCTCGCGGGAATCGATCAGAACGCCCGTCTCATGGCCCAGACAGCCAATGTCCAGCTTTGGGGGCTCCGCGATTTCAACTGCCTCCTTGAACTGTACGATTTTCCCAAAATCATGATCTTCGATAATGAGGAAAAACATGGAGCGGTTATGGGCACCGTGGCGGAAAGCGTATATCCGTCCTAAAGGAAAGGCCCGCAAAGGCTGCGTCTTCTGCGGGCTTTTGAAAGCCAAAAGCGACGAACGGCATTACATCCTCGCGCGTTCGGCCAAATCTTTCGCCGTCCTCAATCTCTACCCCTACAACAACGGTCACACCCTGATTCTCCCGCTGCGGCACGTGGCGTCCCTGGACGATCTCACTTCCGAGGAAAAGCTCGATTGGCTTGACCTTTGCGGCCGGGTGCAGCAGGCCATGGAAAAAAAACTGAGGCCCCATGGCTATAACCTCGGTATCAATTTAGGCAGGGCCGCAGGCGCAGGCATTCCCAAACACCTTCACTTGCACGTCATTCCCCGCTGGAAAGGGGATTCCAACTTCATGCCCACCGTCGCGGGCGTCAAAGTCATTTCCGAATCCCTTCGCTCCGTTTACCGTGAGCTCGTCCCGGCCCTGCCTTCCCGCGGGAAGAAAAAGGCGGGGCGGAAGCGCCGCTGAGCGGCCGGAATTTCCTGAACAGCTTATAAAAGTGTTCCGGAGGGATGTTGCATTTCAAGGCGGACAAGGGTAAGATGGCTTCTTAGATATCCTCGAGTAAAGCTCTGGTTTAAAACAGGTTGAGGCATGTTGAAGGCGAAAAAAAGCGCGTCCGTCCTTGAAAGATTCATGCTGACCAATCCGGGTTGGCTGCCCGGCTACCGTTCCTTCAATCAGCTGTTCGCACGCCCTCTCGGCTGGCTCTTCCTTTTTGACAAAACCGACGGTAACCGGCTTCTCCGGCTGAACCGCAAAGACTACAGCGCCTTTTACGCCGCCTCCAAATCCAACCAGACAAGCCTCGAGGCCTTCCTCCATAAATACTGCGAAATGCTGGCCAGCCAGCCCGACCAGGTGGAGAAGATGCCGGGGTTCTATAAAGATGCGTTCGGCCGGCAGGGGCTCATTTTCCCGCTGATGCACTTGTCGAAGCTCAAAGGCTTCCTGATCCTGTGCGACCTTCATCTGCCGGCCAAGAAAATCGACGGTTACATCATGCCTTTCCAGCAATTCCTGTACAGCCAGGTCGAGCTTGCCTATAAAAACTTCGAGTTGAATAACTTCTATGAGACCGTGCATCCCCGCGCGCTTGCGCTCTCCACCATGCACTCAGTCCACCGCGTCATCAGCTCGTCCATCCGGCTCAAAGATCTTTTGCCCCGGATCGGCCGCCTGAGCGCGCAAGTCCTGAAAGCTCAAGGCTGCGCGATCATGCTGATGGACGCCACGCACGAGCACCTGTTTCCCGCGTTTTCGTTCGGCCAAAACAAAAAATTCATCCACAAGCAGCGCGTGCGCGTCGGAAGAGGGCTGGAAGGGCAGATCGCTTCGACGGGCGAGTTTCATTTGAGCCGCCGGTCCATTGCCGTGCCGTTCATCGAAGACGACATCGTCGGCATCATTGCGCTTTGGGACAAAGTGGACCGTCAGGCGTTTACGAAGATGGACCTGGAAATCCTCAAGTCCCTTTCCGAGCAGGCGGTCGTGGCCATCAAAAACGCCCAGCTCTTCGAAGAAACAGAACAGCTCACCCTGGGAAGTATCAAAACGATCAATGACCTCCTGAAATTAAAGGGCGGGGCGGACCGGGTCCAGCTTTCCCTGCTCGGGGACATCGTGATGGAAGTGGGCAAAGAGCTGCAGCTTTCCGGCCGCGACATGATCCATATCCAGCGGGCCATCATGCTGCGCGACGCGGGCACGCTGTCGTTTCCTGATGAGATATGGAAGAAAAAGGGGAAACTGACCAAAAAAGAGTTCGAAATGATCAAGCGCATTCCCATGAGAGGCGCCAATCTGCTCAGCTCCATTTCTTCGCTGAAGCCCGTCCTTCCCATTGTGCTGCATCACCGCGAGCGTTTTGACGGCAAAGGCTACCCGCAGGGCCTGAAAGGGGAGGAAATCCCGATTGGGGCCCGCATCGTGGCGGTCGTCGATTCCTTTGTGGCGATGATCTCAGAGCGCTCGTACCGCGTGACCATGACCATCGAGCAGGCCCTGAGAGAAATCCAGGCCAACAGCGGCACCCAATTCGACCCTCACGTCGTCGATTGCTTTTTGAAGGTCGTCCGCAATAAAGACATCCTCGAAAAGTTGCGACAGACCAGCAAACAGGCGCGCAAGCTTTCCGCCGAACCCGCCGGTCCTTTTCCCGTCTAGTCCTCCGAAAATTCCAGCCCTGAAAAAACGCTTTTCGCCTTTCTTTTTTTTTGAAATCGTTTAAAATACGCCTAGTTTTTCGCATTCCTTTTTTAGACTATTCCTCAAGGGAGAAATCAATGCCGCCGCGCCATTGCGCCCATCATTTCAAGCCGGCTTTTGTGAGCTTTTTTCTCGCTGCCTCTGTCCTCCTCCCCGGATGTTCTTCGACCCAGCCGCGTCTGGCGCGAGTCAATCAGGAACAGGCGTCCACGATCCGCGCGCTCAACGAAGAAATCGCGCGGCTCAACCATGACCTCGATTCCATGTCCAGCACGCAGCGGGACGACCTGGCCAAAGCCAAGGCCGAGCTCGAGCAGTCCATGAAGGACGAGCTGGCCTCCGGCGACCTGGCCTTGTCGCTCCAGTCGCGCGGACTCGTCGTGACCGTGCTCGACAAAATCCTGTTCGATTCCGGAAAAGCGCAGCTCAAAGAGTCGGCCCTTTCCACGCTCGACAAGGTCAGCGATACGCTTTCCGGTAAAGTCGAAGGGAACAAGATCATGATCGAAGGGCATACGGACAATGTTCCCATCCGGTATTCGGGTTGGCGCTCGAACTGGGAGCTGTCCACGGCCCGGGCCACCGAAGTCATTCATTACTTCGTCGACGTCAAAGGCATTGATCCGCGCCGCGTGTCGGCCGTGGGGCACGGCGAGTTCCAGCCGATTGCCGCCAATGAAGACCCCATGGGACGGGAAAAAAACCGGCGGGTCGAAATCGTGATCTCGCCGCAGAAAGTGACGCCTTAATCCGCGGAGGCTTATGGCCCGGAAACTTGGAGCTGTTTTAGCCGTGATCGCCTTTGGCGGGCTTTTGTTCCCGGTCGTAGGCTACGGGGTGTACCGGCAGCTCGGAACGCGGCTGGACGCCCGCGTCGAAGGTCAATACGCGCCGGTTTTTTTTCGGCCGGTGTTTTACATCAAGAATCTCCGGCTGGAATGGGACAACAAGGTGAAAGTCCATTCCGGCGACGTGAAAGTCGAGTACGATCCGGCCAGCCTTTTGTCCGGCGCGTTGAACGTGCGCCTTTCGGGGCACAAAGTGCCCGTGACGCTCTTGCAGGATTGGGCGTATGCTGCCCAGAAGCCGGACCTGGTCCTTGACGATTTTTTCGCGGACGTGACTTTTGCATCGCGGGGATTGAAAGACATCAACGCTTTGAGGGCGGTTTCACCGGAAATTCAATTTCAACTGGAAAAGAAGTAGGGACCTAAAACGGATCGCGCTGCGATCGGGAGATTTCTGTGAGATTGGAAGCCTTGTTCGAAGGGATGACTCTGATCCGCAAGATCAACTGGGTTTCGCAAAAAAACCTCGGCAAAATCACCTCCGACTCCCGCGCCATCGAAAAAGGCGACGTGTTCGTGGCCTGTTCCGGATCGCGCATGGACGGGCATGATTTTCTCATGCAGGCCGTGCATGCCGAGGCGGCAGTCCTTGTCTTCGAGCGCATGCCCGAAGACCTGGTGATTCCTCCGGGCGTGACCGGCATCCAGGTGCCGAACTCCCACGCCTGCCTCACGGAGCTGCTCCACCGCCACTATCATCACCCGGACCAGCACGTGCGGCTCATCGGCACGACCGGCACCAACGGCAAGACCACGATTTCCTACCTCCTTCAAAAACTCCTGAGCAAAAAAGGCCCGGCCGCGTATCTGGGCACGCTCTGGTACGATCTCTCGACCAAGAAGCTTCCCGCGCCCAACACCACGCCGGGCCCCGAAACCCTGGTCCCCATGCTGGATGAAATGCGTCGCGTCAACGTGCGTTACTGCGTGATGGAAGTTTCCTCGCATGCGCTGCATCAAAGCCGGGTGCATGGGCTGCAGTTCGATCTTGCCATCTTCACGCAGCTCACGCAGGATCACATGGATTATCACCAAGACCTGGAACAGTACTACGAGGCCAAGCGCCTTTTGTTCAGCGCGCACCCGCAGCCGCGCCGCAGCCTCATCAATCTCGACTGCCCGTACGGCCAGCGGCTGCTCGAAGAATTTCCCAGCGCGCGCAGTTTCAGCCTGGTCCAGGAAGCGGATTACTGGGCCAAGGACATCGACGCCTCTTTCAAAGGAAGCAGCTTCAAATTTTGCTACAAGAACCGCGAAGTCCCGATCCAGATGAAGCTCCCGCTGCGCCACAACGTGGCCAACGCGCTTTGCGTGCTGGGCGGACTCGAGCTTCTGGGATATGACCCGGCGGATTTCCGCGAAGACTTCGCCGAAATTCCCGGCATTCCCGGACGCCTGGAACGCATTACGCCGAGCGGCGACTTGAACGTGTTCGTCGACTACGCGCATACGCCGGACGCCTTCGACAATGTGCTCCGCGAAGCGCGCAAATATGCGCCGGCCCGCATCATCACGGTATTCGGCTGCGGCGGCGACCGCGATCGCGCGAAGAGGCCGCTCATGACTCAAAGCGCGTGCCGCTATTCCGATCTTGTCGTCCTTACTTCCGACAATCCGCGCTCCGAAGATCCCGAAAGCATCCTGCAGGACATGAAAAAAGGCCTTCCCGTGGGAGATTCGGTTTGCCGCGCGCAGGAAATCCTGGACAGGGAACGCGCGATTCACGAGGCGATTTCCCTGGCCGAGCCCGGCGACGTGGTCATGATCCTCGGCAAAGGCCACGAGGATTACCAGATCCTGGGCGACAGGAAAATTCCTTTCGACGACCGGATTGTGGCCCGGGAGGCGTTGCAAAGGAAGGCCCGTGTTTTCCTTTCCTGAGGCCGCGCGTTTTTTAAACACCTCCTTAGAGCATCCCGATCCCTCTCTCTCCCCGCAGGGCATTTCGATCGATACCCGCACGCTGAAGCCGGGAGATTTTTTCCTGGCCCTGCAGGGCACCAAGGAAGACGGGCACCGTTATCTCGAAGAAGCTTTCAAAAGAGGCGCTTCCGGCGCTTTGATCTCCCGGTCCGTTTATCAAAAAGAGACTGTCCGGTTTCAAAATCCGTCTTTCAAGAATCTCCTTCCGGTGGCGGATACGGCCGAAGCGCTCGCGGAATTGGGGAAATGGCACCGCCGCCGGTTTTCCATCCCGGTCGTCGGCATTACCGGCAGCGTGGGCAAAACCAGCACCAAGGAATTTCTTTCATTTCTCCTGCGCGAAGCCGAAGGCAGCGAGGCGGTCCTCTCCAACCGCGGCAATTTCAATAACCAGCTCGGGCTTCCCATCAGCCTTCTTTACCTGGACAAGACGCATCGCTGCGCGGTCAATGAGCTCGGCGCCAACCATGCGGGCGAGATCGCTTACCTGGCCACGATCCTGCAGCCGACCGCCGGAATTTTGACGATGGTGGCGCCGGTGCATCTCGAAGGCTTCGGCTCGCTGGAAACGATTTACGAAACCAAGCTGGGACTCATCCGTTCGCTGCCCGCGGGGGCTCCGGCCGTGATCCCGGATCATGACGAAGTCATCGGGAAAGCCGTTGCCGCGCTCGACGTCAAAGCCCTGCGCGTAGGAACGACGGCGAAGGCCGATTACCGCGTCACCGACGCGCGCATGGAAGGCGAGTGGGTGAATTTCCGCTTGAACGGCCGCTGGGATTTCTCGTTTCCCGGCGCGGCGCCGTTCCTGGCCGTGAATGCGGCCATGGCGCTGGCCATGATGGAGGCCCTGGGCTATTCCCTGGATAAACTTCCTTCCCGCTGGGAACGCATGAAGCTTCCCGACGGCCGGTTCACGCCGAAGTCCCTGGGGCAGGGCATCCGCGTCATCTTCGACGCCTACAACGCGAGCCCGGAATCTTTCGACAAGGCGCTGAAAGCGTTTCACGATTGGGCCGGGCAGCGCCGCAAGATCGTGATTTTCGCGGACATGCTGGAGCTGGGCGGCGAAGCCGAGGCGCGGCACCGGGAACTCGGCCGCAAGATCGCCTCCGGAGGCTTTGACGCAGCCTTTGCTTACGGCAGCCTGGCGGAAAAAAGCATCGACGAGATCAAGCGCGCGGGCGGTCAGGCCGGGCATTTCAATGCGCCGGAAGCGCTGGCCGCGCACCTGGAGGATTTTTTGCAGCCGGAAGACCGGCTTTTGCTGAAAGGTTCGCGCGGCATGAAGCTCGAAAAAATCTTCGAAGCCCTGGAATCCCGCTCGCGGTTCAAAACCGCGCCTTGAAGCGGGAAAATTTCGGCGCGGCTCTGAATTTCCGAAAGCCGCATGCCGATAATTAAATTCTAAATCCGTTTCCCCAAACTCGAATGGAATGACGACGGCCCCATGTTTTATTTTTTACATCGCCTCACGGCTTACTCGATCGTTTTTAATCTTTTTCGTTACATCACGTTCCGATCCGCGGCCGCAAGCATCACAGCCTTCCTGATCAGCATCCTTCTAGGCCCCCGCCTCATCGCGTGGCTGAAAAGCCTGAGCGCGATGGCGCATCAGCAGCGCGAGCACGCGGAAAAAATCCACCAGCTTTACGCCCACAAAAAAACGCCGACCATGGGCGGTATCCTGATCCTGGCCAGCGTCGTGATCTCCATGCTGCTATGGGGCAATTACCTGAACCGTTTCACCTGGCTTTTGCTGTTCGTCACCGTCGGATTCGGCGGCGTGGGTTTTCTCGACGACTGGATCAAGCTGAAATCGAAAAGCTCGAAGGGGCTCAGCTCCCGGACCAAGCTTTACGGCCAGCTGGTTTTCGGCGCCATGCTGGGCGCGTACCTTTACCTCACCGGCTTTACGGACACGCTCCTGTATCTGCCCTTCCTCAAAATGCCGGTGCTGCGGCTCGGCGCTTTTTTCATGCCCTTTGTCGTGCTGGTACTCGTGGGGTCTTCGAACGCTCTCAATCTCACCGACGGTCTGGATGGACTGGCCATCGGCTGCACGCTTTTCGCGGTGGCGGCTCTGGCCATCATCAGTTACGTGTCGGGCCACGCGCAATTTGCCCATTACCTGGCCATCCCGCACATCCCGGATGCGGGCGAAATCACGGTCTTCTGCTCGGCTCTTTTGGGCGCGTGCGCCGGATTTCTGTGGTTTAATTCTTATCCCGCGGAGGTTATCATGGGGGACACGGGATCGCTTGCCCTGGGGGGCGCGTTAGGCGCCGTGGCCGTCCTTATTAAAAAGGAACTCGTGCTGGTCATCGTGGGCGGCATTTTTGTGTGGGAAGCACTGTCGGTCATCCTTCAGGTGGCCAGCTTCAAAATGTTCAAGAAGAGGATTTTTCTCATGTCGCCGTTTCATCATCATCTCCAGCTCAAAGGCTGGCCCGAATCCAAAGTCACGGTGCGGCTGTGGCTCATCGCCATGGTGCTGGCCGTCATCGGCCTTTCCACGCTCAAGGTGCGGTAATGGACGACTTGGGCCGGAAAGTCGCGGTGCTGGGCCTGGGAAAGAGCGGTTACGAAAGCGCGCTTTTCCTGAAGGAAAAAGGCTACTCGGTTTTTGTGTCCGAGATCAAAGACACACCGCCCGTCCTCGAGCTCGGCCGCGAACTCGAAAAACGGGACATTGCCTATGAAACCGGCGCGCACAGCCTGGAAAAAATCCTGGCCTCGGACTGGGTGCTGATCTCGCCGGGCATCAGCCCCGCGACACCGGTTTACCAGGCCGTGTCGGAACGCCGCCTGCCCATCCTGAGCGAGATCGAGATCGCAAGCCGCTACTGCCCCACGCCGCACGTCGTGGCTGTCACCGGATCCTGCGGCAAGACGACCGTGACGACGCTTTTGCGCCTGGTCTTCGAAGCCAGCGGACGCAAGGCCGTCAGCTGCGGCAACATCGGCAATCCCTGGGTGGCCGAACTCGCACGGCTCGGAAAAGACGACATCGTGGTCGTCGAGCTCAGCTCCTTCCAATTGCAGCATTGCATGCGGTTCCGGCCTTCGGTGGGCGTTTTGCTGAACATCACGCCTAACCATCAGGA
>Ga0310810_10006942_pt1 | contig 12852 bp, 11 predicted proteins | sample NCmetagenome_FD_207641 | JGI IMG/M metagenome (GOLD analysis project Ga0310810, IMG submission 207641) | Soil microbial communities from experimental microcosm in Duke University, North Carolina, United States - NC | ecosystem: Engineered > Artificial ecosystem > Soil microcosm > Unclassified ... | reverse complement strand
CCAAGTGCTTGTTCAAAGGCACGCCCGAAGAGCATGGAGGCCCGCGAGTCCTTCTCCTGCCAGCCATCCAGATAGCGGTGCCGATACCTGCGCGGGCAGCTCAGGTAATGGGCGAGTTGGCTGTAGCTGTAGGTCACGATGCTGCCTTCGAGGCTGCCTGCGGGCTTGGCTTCGACTCACGCACTCCATCACTGACTGGACTCTCGATTCCAGAAGGAAGCCCTTCCCAGCAGCTGGCGGGTGCGAAGCCGTCAAGGTCGAGCACGATCGTGCCGTTTATGACTGACTGGCTAATCTTGACCACCCCGCAGAGTCCGACCAAGCTCTTGTCATCGATCTCGTTGCGTTCGAGGAGTTCGGGATCATAGCCGAAGTCAAGAAGGAACCAGTTGAGCTTCCAGAGGTTCTTTGAGCTGCAGGAGAGCCGGGCGGCGAATCGATTGCCAGCAACGGAGGTGGGCTCAATGACGGAGAACTGAATGGTGCAAAACGGTTTCTGCCGATGCCAGCGATACTGGATTCGCTCGACGCGCACCAAGAACGGACCATCGGTAAGACCATTCCTGGCACTCGTGCTGGCTTGATTAAGGCCCGATACGTAGCGCTTCATGCGGCACCAGCCTGCGGGCGCGAGTAGCTGTTCAGCTGGCAGAGCAAAGCATTGCGATCCTTCGTAGCCCAATCCGCAAGATGCACCACGAAGTTTTCGACTTGCTCGCGCGAGGCTTCTCGAAGGGTCTTGGTGCCACAGAAATCGATCGCGTAGGCCTTCACCAGCTCGGCGTCCAGCGCGTGCTGTCGAATCACTTGACAGAGGCGATCGCGAACCCGAACGCCATTCGCGTTTCCATTACTCTCGTGCCCATTGTTGTGGTTGCAGTTCGTGGATTGCGGGTGAAGCTTCTGGACCTTGCAGTCGGTCTGCTGCCCTCTCGGGAGCGGCACCACGGTTCCAATCTCTTCGACCGAGCAGATCCCGATCCCGTAGGCCTTGCGCAGCGCGCGATTGACAGCACGAGTCTCCGCTATGCGCAGCTCCGCTCCGTGGACGAGCGGCAGGACATTTGATGGATCAGCATCGCCGTACCCTACGAATTTCCAAAACTCTCCAGAGGTGTACGCGGTTGCTTTGAAGACGTAACGGCTCTTAGCGGTGTCGCATAAATCGCAAACCGCCTCCACCTCGATTCCTCGACAGCGACGACGCATTGCCAAAGCCAATAAGCCTGCGTGTGTTACATACCAATCTCCGGATATGAGAACGAGTTCGGCCGCAGCGATCGAGAGTCCAAACTGCACAGAGTATTTTTGTAGTGCAATTAGTGAAACGGATTTCAGATCAGGCCACATTTTGACAGCGAGTCTGCGGTTCTGGGCGAACAATCGCGGTATGTTTGATGGCATGTAACGCGATAGTAACGCTGTACGCGTTACATGTCAAGTCTCCCTTGACCGGTCCAGAAATTTTTAGGTAGGATTCGGTCAACTTCTGAATGTCTAAAACGGAAACACTGAACCTGAGAGTTAGCCAGGAATTCAAACGCAAATTGGCAGACGCCGCGGCAAAACAAAGGCGATCCGTGACTAACTATCTAGAAGTCGTCCTAACTGAAATGTGGGATCGCGAGCACGTTGCCCCACCTGTGGCAGCCCACACCAGGAAACCTAAGACTTGAATACGGAAGGCTTTCGGCGATTTTTGGATGTGTTTTTTTTTGATTTCGAAAGAGGGGATTTATGCGAGAATTAAGGCTCGGTTGTAATCCTCTAATTCGTTTTGCAAATGCAATATAGCAAGAACGTCAAAGTATAAAAAGCACGTCTCCATCCAAAGCGGAACGCTAATTTTCAAATTTAAAGAGAGCTGAGTGCCGCTGGATGACGTCCGTCGTCCACGAAGAGTGTTTTTTCTCACACACACAGGGCACTAGTCTCTTAAGGAGACCGCATGACCATTCGAAAGAATGTCACCGAAAAAGTGCTGATCGCAAATCGTACCAATGCCAAGAAAAGCACGGGACCGCACAGTACCGAAGTTTCAAGCCTCAATTCTTTCAAACACGGGCTGCTCGCGAAAAAGCTGCACTTCCGAAACGACGAAGAGCGTGCTGAATACAAAGCGCTATTGAGAGACCTTCGCAAAGAACAAATCCCTGAGGGGGCCGCGGCGCAAATTCTGGTTGAAGACGCCGCGGTTTGCATTTGGAAGCTGCGAAAAATAGCTGGTTGGGATCTCGCCGCAATTGAGCATCGCCGCCAGGCAGGCAAAGTAATGGTTGGAGCACTCATCGGCAGCTTTGATGATGAGCAATTAAACCTGTTTGACAGAAATGTCTTTGGCGAATCGCGCGCAAGTCGCGGGTGGGACTGCGAGAGCCTTGCTGTACGCACGATAAGGATGGAGAGTCAGGGACCGGCAAAAATGTCGTTGCATCCCGAAAGCAAATCCGGGCACATCGAAATCGAGGCTAAATTGTGCTCGTCACTCCAAACAGTGCTGAAATACCAAGCCACTATCAAGCGGGATCTATATCGCGCCCTTTCAGAATTGCGGGAAATTCGCCGGGAGCGGCGGGAGGAGGAATCACAATGAGTCAACAACGTAAACTGTCTCGCTCTCAGCGATCAAAAAAGCATAGAGCCGAGACGAAAAGGATGTTGAAAGAAGCGATCAGCCGAACATCGGATCCATTTGGTGGCGAGAGTGCCTTGAAGTTTCAGCTGCTGAAACTGTTCGGGGTTCCCCAACGGCTCCATGACGTGATCGATGCCGCGTTTGGCGATCAACTTTTCATTCCTGGCCTTCCTCCCACAGCATTGGCCAACATCCAACGGTTCAAGGTCATGATTGACTTGCATTTGGATGTCACAAAGTTATTCAGTAGAGCACTGGAGCTCTGGTTCCTTGCTGGGGGTTTGAAGAGTACGGAGAACTGGATTCCGCTGCAAGTTGAAAGATGTCGTCAAGAGGCAAGACGGCAGGCTGCGGAGCTCAGCCAAGAAGTGAGAACGGGTGTCGCTAAACCGAGCCCGTAGTCTTTTCCAGTCCGGCTCCACAGTTCGGCTGTCAAGAACTGTGGGGCCAGATGAGGATCTTATCTTGAGACAACATTGAGAATAGGGAGAATCAAGACAGGGACCGAGTTTCATTGATTGCCGGCCGTACTGTTGGAGCTCGTTAAGACCAAACGAACCCACTAACTCTCTTAGAATCAATCTGGTTGGATGTAAGAGCCTTGAGAAACTCTCGGTTCTCGCGAGAATTTGCCAGGCGATTCCGTGATGGGCGAAATCGTTGATATAGATCTGGAAAAGTGTCTCATTCGGCCCGATAAGCTCACGCTATTCCGCCCTGCCTTGCTGAACAGTGAGGCTGCCACGGTGAACATCATTGTTGGCGTTCCTAAGGAAGGAATGGCTGACTTCCACCTGATGCAAATGCAGACGTGCACATATTCGAATGCAAAGGCTGCTTCTAACCGTTACGCAATCAGCTCAGAAGGAAGTAAACTTGTACTGTGGATTACGGGAAGGCAGCAGGTCCCATTTTAGGAAGCGATTCCCCAGTGACCGTCCACGGTTTACCGTCGAAATTCCCGGGTAGTGCAACTCCGAATAGCTTCAGGATCGTCGGCGCAATGTCCACGATTGCAGGGTTTTCATCAGCGATCTTACGATTGGAGAACAAAACGCCCGGCACCTCACGTGGGTCGATGCAGTGATCGCCGCTCCAGGCCCTGAGGTTGTCCTCGAAAATCTGGGTCGTAACTTTGCCCATTACCGAATCCCAGGACGCGCGATAACCTGCAGTGTATCCTACGAGCAGATCGGGTGCGTTCTCGACGTAGGGGCCGGCGTAGGTTGCATCGCAATCGAACACATTCGTGATTCCAACCTTCCCAGATTCGGGATCCTGCAGTCCATCCAGCTTCGATCGCAATTCTTCTTTCAGCGACTCGACTTCCGTTCCCGACTGCACGACGCCTTCGCGTTCACGGCCCTTCACGTTCAAGTAGATTCCGTTCAGTCCCATCGTGTATGCGCGGGTACGCGACCAATCCACGTCCTCGAACCAGTCGCCGCTCTCTGTCCTGCCCGTCTTCAGCGCGAGGTATCCGTTCTGGTGCAGCCAGGCATTAATGTTCACGCAGCGCGCGAATGATTTGAACCCATGGTCTGAGACGACCAGCAGCAGCGTGTCGCTGTCGACCTGCTTCATCACCTTCCCGATCAGATCGTCCATTTTGCGATACAAATCGGGAATGACTTCGGGACGTTTATTGCCGTTGGCTTCCCGCGCGGCCGGATGGCCTTCCTCGAAATAGCGCCAGAACATGTGCTGCACTCGGTCGGTGGTATCAAAAACGCACGCGCATAGACCGCTTTTGGTTTTTTCGAGCGCGTCAAACAGCATCTGCTCGCGGTCGTGATGGTTCGAGTAACACTGTGCAAGAAATGCGTCGTCGTCGAGCACTTTTTCGTTGAGCGCCCAGGTATCTTCTGCGAGCCCGAGCGTTGCATAGGGGCCGAACAATTTCGCGAGATAGATTGAGTACGTGACCGGGTGCGCGATCGGCAAATCCGGCTTCCCGGGATCGATGTTCACCGGCGTGACGTACACTTCAACTTCAGGCGTGATTTCCTTCAAATAGAATTTGCAGATTCCACGAGCGCTGAATCCCAGGCCAGCTTTGAACTTCACCGACATCCAGTCGGAGTATTCGCCGACTTTTAGGGTGCAGCGCTCGGTGTCGAGGATGACTTCGGCCTGGTGTTTGGCGGGGTCTGGTCGTATTTCAAACTCGGATCTCAGTTCCCTGCCGCCGCTCTCCGCAAGAGGATCATCCGGGCCCGGAATGTAGCTGCGATAAGTTTTCCCGTCGCGCTCAATAGGAACGCGCACTCCGCCTTCGCGGAACTTCTCGACCTCCTTGCGCGTCGTGCAGAAGCAGAACGTCCCTTGGCTGCCCTTCAGGTCAGGAACGCACATTCCGGAGAGAAGCACACCCTCGAATTTCTCGGGGGGAAATGTAACTGGGACACGAATCACAGAGGAAAAAATCCCTGCCTTCCCGAGCCAATGCCAGAACGGCGTTCCGCGCCGCATGCCTTTAACCTGTGCCTTGCCGAGCGGAATTGTGTACTTGCCAATTTTCAGACTGCGCTTGGGGCCTTTGATTTCCGCCGAAGAAAGAAACGGCAGATAGCTCTTCTCATCGCGCGCAAGAAAGTCGTAAATATTGTGTTTGCCGGGATTCACCCCGGTCATGAACGTGGACCACGCCACTGGCGATATCGGCGGATAGGTTGTGCGCAGCTTGTGAAAGCTTCCCTGCTGCTGAAGCTTCGCCAGGTTCGGCAGCTTGCCCTCAGCAATGAATCGCTGCGCAAGCTCGGGATCCATGCCGTCGAAGCCGAGAATCACGGCACGCTTAATTTGCGCCTTGCCAGAAGATTGTCGGCGGCGGAACAAACGAAGTAAGTGTCGCAGCGGCCAGGTTAGAAATGCGTATGCGGAATACAGGAACGCTACGAACAAAGTCCACAAAGATGAGAGGACTGCAAAGCCCGCGCCTGGGCCAGCGTACGCGTGACTCTGCACAGGAGACAGGAGAACCAGAGAGAGCGCCAATAACACGCACAACCATCGCGAAGTTTCTCTCTCTCGCCTCATATCTCAATTCCCAGAATCGTCTTGAACAAAAATCCAAAGATCAGCGACAGAACGAAGAACAGCCAAATCCAATTCCATTCCATCCAGGCAAACGAAATCGTACGTTCAGGATAATTCACCTCGATGGACTGAACTCCGCTGCTGGCCGGCAACTCCGGTTCGGCGGACACGAAAATCCGCTCCCACCAGCGATCATAGAGCCGTATCGTTGAAATGCGTTTGATCCCGTCTGAAACTTCGAGTGACTTCGTAACGGACTGGCCGGCGGCGGTCACCTCCAGGCTGCCGGTTCCCTTAGCATCCGCACTCAATCGCCACACGATCTCTCTCACCGCTGGCACATGTACAGCCGGCGCGGTGAGCGTCACTCCGTCGGGTAATTTCACGACTGCCTGATCGAGGGCTTCTGAATTCGCCAGCTTCGCCGTCACCAAAAATGTTTGCCCAGTTGGCAAAGGCGTATAGCCGAGATAGCGGTCGATCTGCACCATCAGAAAAATCAACGGAACGCTGACATAAAGAAGAGGCATGAATGCTAGACGCAGATACGTGCCGGTACTTCGGACGATCCGCCAATACGAGATCAAAACCACTTGAATCTGGTCCTGGAAGAGTCGTACGGCGAGAAGATGGGCTTTGAGGTGGTCCTTCGCGACTCGGATTGCCTTTTGATCGGAAGTGTAGCGAAAGACGATGACCATCAAAAAGCCAATGACGATCGACAGCAGAAACACCAGCAGCAGTGGAGAGTGAAGCAAGCTCATCTTCGATGATAACAATCAGAGTTACTCGATGTACCCTAAGCCTTGCAGGCGCTTCTTCACTACTTCCTTTGACGGCGAATCTTCGTCGGGCGGGAGCACCTTCTTGATTTCCTTTTCCAGCACGTGCAGAACGAATTCATCCACCGATTCGTAGCCGCATGCTTCTGCGCATTTCTGCGCCTTTTCGAGCAGTTCGCCTTCGATCTTTATCTTGTGAGATCCGAACAACGTTTCCCTCCGGATGCAGCGCTCATTGAGAGCCGCTTTCAAATATCGACTTTCCCATCATATCTGGCCGCTTTGTAATTCCAAATTCTGCAAGTATCGTCGGCGCGATGTCAGTCAGGGCGGGCGAGCCGGAAGAAATCCTGCGATTGCTCAGCAGCACCCCGGGGACGAGCGTGTAATCCATGCAGTGATCGCCGCTCCACGGATTGGTGTTGTCCTCGATCTCATCCGCCGGGAACGAACCTAAAATCGTCTTCCAGCCGGCGCGGTATCCGCGATTGTAGCCGACCAGCAAATCCGGACCTGATCCTGCATGCGGACCCTGATAGACCTCGCTTGCCCGGTCCACCCGAGTAATCACCGGCAAGCCACTCTTCGGATCTTTTACCTGTAACAATTTCTGTTTGATCTCAGCGATTAGAGCTTCGGCATCTTTGCCGGAACTCACAATGCCGTTGCGTTCGCGCCCGCGCAGATTGACATAAAGCCCGTTGAGCCCGATACCATAGGCCCGCGTCTGCGCCCAATTTACTCCCGCAAGCGGCTCCGGCGAATCTCGTGTGGCATCGGGCTTCAGCTTTATATAGCCGTTGTCGAGCAGCCAGGTATTCAGATTGAACGACCTATAATAAGGAGCAAAGCCGTGGTCCGAGAGCACCAGCAAAGTTGTGCTTGAATCCAGCCTGGATAGAACTTCGCCGAGCACCTGATCAATCTGCTGGTAAAAATCCGATATTGCCGAACCATTTTGCGCGGCCGGGCTTGCATCGTACTCGGGATGTTTCGCGTCCATCAGCCTCCAGAACATATGCGAATTCAGGTCGAGGCTGGAAAAATAGAAAAAGAAAACACCATCGTGAAACTTCGGGAACTCCTGATCGAAAATGCGCCGGTGCTCAGTCAAAATTGTGCGTGCCTGTTCGAGATACTCCCGATCGTCGAGCACTCCGGCCGAAAGCGCCTTTGTATCTTCCGCAATTCCCTGGGTGTAGAACTCGCCGGCTTCGTCTTCGAGATCGCGCGAGTAACTTTTGGGAGTTGAGATGGGGAGCGCCGGATTAGCAGGGTCGATATTGACCGGTGAAACGTACAACTGAAAACGCGGATGCGCCTGCTTCAGGTAAAACCGGCACATCCCTTTTACGCTGGCGAACCACGGAATCAGCTGGAACTCGACGCGCACGAAGTCGCTCCATTCGCCTTCGCGCAGAACAAACTTCTGGTTGGCGAGCGAAACTCTGGCCACTGCCTCCAGAGGGTCAACCGACACCGTGAACGGCTCGAGCGCTGGCGGCGAACCTTTACGAAAAGTGTTGTTCGGCCCGATCAGGTTTGCCGAAACCTGCCCGTTCTCAACCTGCACGGGAATAATCTCGCCGCCCTCGACGGCGCCCGCCGCGGCTGTAGGGTCGTCGGTATAAAACGAAAATGTGCCGTACGTGCCCCGTAAATCCGGCGTCCCCATGCCGGAGAGCGTTCGTCCCTTTGCGCTAACCGGCGGAAAGTTTGATGGAATGCGGAAGACGCTGTTCGGGATTCCGTGCTGATCCAGAATTTGCCAGAAGGCAGTTCCCTGCCGAAGCTGCTCGGCTGTCCCGCTGCCCAGAGGTATGACCCAACTGCCGACGCCAATCGAATGCTTCGGACCCTCTACACGCGAGGCAGAAAAATAAAGCTCCATGGTTTTCGGATCGCGGTGAATGAAATCGAAGATGCCGTGGCCACCTGCATTCATTCCGGTGATCAGGTTTGACCACGCGACTGGGCTCTGCGGAGGAACGCTGGTCGTCAGTTCGCGAAACGATCCCTGCTCCATCAGTTTGGCAAAGTTCGGCATCTTGCCTGCGCTCACGAATTGCCGGAGCAGTTGCGGATCCATGCCGTCGATGCCGAGGATGATGAGCTTATGATCCCCGTGCCAATTGGAACCGTTCCTCCCGCAGGAAATCAGGACTGCAGAGAAAGCCAGTATCAAGCTCACAGACAGCAGGGCCCGTCTCAGGATTTTTCTCCGTGCATGTGTTTGATGGCCACTTCGGCAGTATGAAGCAAGCTGCTAGACTTTCACTAAAGATCCCATGTTCCGGCCAAGAGCTTTCCTCGGCTTCGTTGCATTCATCTTAACGCTTTCCGCGGCCTCGCTCGCCGCTTCGAAACCCAACATCGTTCTGATCACGTTAAGCTCAGTTCGCGCTGACCGCGTGGGCTTTCTCAATGCCAAGCATCCAACACCCAGCCTTGATGCACTAGCGAAGCGGAGCATTGTCTTTGAGCGGGCCTACGCGCAGGCGCCGCTCACGATTGTTTCCGACGCCACAATTCTGAGCGGCACTTATCCTCAGACGCATGGCGCGACGGAAATCGGGGGCCCTCTGGCCGCCGACGTACCCTGGCTTTCGGATGTTCTTCACTCGAAGGGCTACAAGTCGGCCGCGTTTGTGGGTTCTCCTTCGCTTGATCCGAGCAAGGGCTTCGCATCGGGTTTTGATCGGGGATTCGATCTCTACGACTCGACTGGCGGCGCGGGACAACTTTCTCATGTCACAAATTGGTTCAGCGCCAACCAAAGCGCGCCGCTCTTTGCCTGGATCAATCTCACTGCTGCTTCTTCCCCCGACACCACGGTCGGCAAGATCCTGAGCGGTCTGCGCGACAAGAAACTTCTCGACGACGCAATTGTCGTCGTGGCATCCGATCACGGCGAAAGCCTGGGAGCGCACGATGAAGATACTCACGGTATCTTTCTTTACGACGAAACCATCCACGTACCGTTGCTCCTGAAGCTCCCGCAGGCCCAGCTCGCCGGAAAGCGGATTTCTGCCCGCGTTCGTTTGCTCGATATCGCTCCCACAGCACTCGAAGCCGCCGGCGTTCCGGTTCCCTCGCAGATGCAGGGTCAATCGTTGTTGCGGCTGGCGAAAACCAGCACTGCCGCCGATTTGCCGGTGTATGCCGGCACCGATTTCCCGCGTCAAGCGTTCGGCTGGAGTTCGCTTGAGTCCTGGCGTTCGGGGAAATATTTATACATTCGCGCACCTAAACCAGAGCTTTATGATTTGTCGGCTGATCCCGGCGCAACACACAACTTGGCCGCGACGTCCAAGGCCATTGCCCAGACCCTGGCAGCCCAGCTCGACGCCTTCGACGCGCACTTCTCTCACGACAAAAAGGCCGCAGCTCAACTGAGCTCAAGTGAGATGCAAAAGCTCGCGTCGCTTGGCTATGTGGGGTTGCAAAAGACATCCACGAGTACCGGCGCAGTCGAGGGCGTTGATCCGAAGGGCGCGATTTCTATTGCGAACCAGACTCTCAGCGCAATGGGGGATTTGGATCGAGGCAAACTGGATCAGGCGATTGCCGTGCTCCGGCAGGTGCTTGCGAAGCAATCGAACATCTTTCTTGCGGAATATGGGATCGGGAAGGCGTTAAGTCAAAAGCAGCAATACAAAGAAGCCATAGAACATCTGCACAAAGCTGTCGCGCTGCAGCCTGATTCGAGTTGGGTGAATTTCGAGATCGGGCGCGCGTTGAACAAGACCGGTGATTTCAAAACTGCGGCCGTGCATCTGGAGATTGCCGCCAACCGGATGGCGGAGTTCGCCGAAGTGCACGTATTGCTGTCAGACACCTACGAGCATCTTGGCCGGAAGAGTGATGCTGATCGCGAGCGGCGGGCCGCAGCGTTGCACAAATGATGCGTGGGCTTTCAAACCTTAAACCACAGAGGACACAGAGGTGCACAGAGGAAGTTCAGGTGCTCCCATTTCTAATCAGATCGAGAAAAGATCGATGAACGCTTTCGTCGTCGGAGAGCTCGGGATGGAATGTTGCTGCCATGACATTGCCTTGCCGCACCATGACGGGGTCGCCGCCTTCGGTCGCGATCACTTCGACTTTGGGACCGACGCGGGAAATTTTCGGGGCGCGGATAAACACCATTTCGGTCGGCGATCCATGAAACAAGCCCTCGCGAATTGAGCTGTCGATCTGGCGGCCGTACGCGTTGCGCCGTACATCGATATCAATTGCCCCGAGGCCTGCCTGCTGCGGATTTTCGACCTCCTTCGCCAGGAGGATCGCACCGGCGCAAGTGCCGAAGGTGGGCTTCACACGGACAAATTGCTTGAGCTTTTCAAGTGCAGTTTCACCGAGAAGCTTGAGGAAAGTGCTCGACTCCCCTCCCGGAATAATCAATCCATCTATCGCGTCGAGTTGCTCGGGATTTCTGACGAGTACGACGTTTGCGCCGAGCTCTTCGAGCCGCTTGCGGTGAGCGTCGAAGTCTCCCTGCAGCGCCAGAACGCCGATTGTCGGTTGGTTGTTGGTTGTGGGCAAGAGGTCCGTCCAACCTCATTCTAATGGACGGATCCAAGGTCAATGTGGCCCCCGGCCTGTCACCTCGCGCAAAAGGTTTTAACCGCAAAGGACGCCAAGAAAACCGCACCACGTCCTAAGGATTCGCAAAGGACGCTAAGCAAGCCCAAGCCTGGCCTTACGGCACCGTGAAGCTCACCGTGGTGCTGTCGGTTGCTCCGAAGTTGTCTTCCACCGTGGCGGTCGCCTGGTAAGTTCCTGCAGACTGAAATGTTTGTAGCGCGCTGGGTCCCGAGAACTTGCTTCCATCTGAAAACGAGATCGAGTGACCGATGAAGAAACCGTCGGGATCGATCGACGAGGCGGCGCAGGCGAGGAAAGTTGTGGACGAGATTTGCGGCATCGCAGTCAGTACAATTTTGGCAGTGGGCGCGATGTCGCCTGGTTCGGCCGTGACGTTCAGCGATGCGCTGCCGACGGTATTGCCAGAGGAATCGAGCGCCTGCACCTGAACCTGATGATTGCCGGTAAAGACTTTCACCGAGGTGTTAAGGGTGTCTCCGCGTGCGGCATAGGCGATCTTGCCATCAATCAGCACCTGCATGGCAGAGACATTGCCGCCTGAACCTGCGGTTGCAACGATTGGGGTGGGCCAGTTGACGGTCGAGCCTCCGCTAGGCGACGCGATGTTTACTCCACCTGAAGTTGATGCGGTCGAGACCCGCTGCACGTCGACGGACGAAGCGCCGGCGGAGTCAAAAGCGGTTGCGGTGATCAGATAGCTGCCGACGGATTTATAGGTGTGCGATGCGCTGGCGTTGTTCGAGACCGCGCCGTCGCCAAAATCGATCACAACCTTGGAGGCGCTTCCTGCGGATGCGGACGCGTTGAACGACATAGTCCCCGTTTGCGAGACTTTCAGAGAAACATCGGGGGGTTGATCGCCGGGGTGATACGCAATCGCCGGCGACATTTTGTTCTGGATGGACGGCAGGCCAACCGCCTGGATGAATACAAAATAGGTTTTGCCCGACGACACCTGTAATTTACTGAGATCCACCGAATGCGTGCCGGAGGGAACGTCAATCAGCGACGACAGATTCTTTCCATCTGGGCTGATGAACACAGTGTAGTGGTCGATGGTGTTTTCCTGACCATTCACTGCCCAGCTGATGGTGCTGCCTGATTGCGTGGGCACGAGAAACACGCAGTTATCCACTCCATCCTCGATGGCGGTGCCTTCCTCGTAGTCATTCCAGGTCACCGTCTGCAAAGCCGGCAGTTGGTTGCCGCTGTTGTAGAACTTGCCGATTTCGCTGAAGCTCTGCAGCCAGGTCTGGCCGCAATTCTGGTCGATCACTCGATTCGTTCCCCACGAAGCCAGCGTATCGTTGAAACCCTTAAAGGCGGCGCCGACGGCGATTTTCTGTGAATTGTTTTGTGCGGTCTGAAAGAAACTGTCTTGAAGATTGAGTTCGGGATTAAAGGGGGCGTCGTTGCTGATCCTGACCCACGAGAAGCCGCCATCGTCCGATGCGCTGGTCAACCCGCCATTGCCGCGGGCAAGCAGCAACGGGTTACCTGGGATTGACGCGCCGACGCGGGTCCAGTCTACGTAGAACTGGTCCACATCGAAGAGAAACACAACCGGGCGGCCGTTGATCTTTATATAAGCCGGGGAAGATTCATAGTTCGCGGCGATGTAACTGAGATCGGAAATGATTTGATTGGTGACATCGCAACCATTGGAAGCGGCCGCTTGACCGAGAGCGCCTTTATCTTCGGTGATGGCGAATTCAAACTTACCCGACTGCGCCTCGGCCTCATTCTTGAGCAACATGCCGACGCCATCGATGAATGAGTCGGAAGGGC
>Ga0310810_10006941_pt1 | contig 12853 bp, 11 predicted proteins | sample NCmetagenome_FD_207641 | JGI IMG/M metagenome (GOLD analysis project Ga0310810, IMG submission 207641) | Soil microbial communities from experimental microcosm in Duke University, North Carolina, United States - NC | ecosystem: Engineered > Artificial ecosystem > Soil microcosm > Unclassified ... | reverse complement strand
CTCTCGCCCGCGGCGGGAGAGGGGTTTTTGCGTCTCGGTTTGGCTGCCTTAGTCGGCTGCGGCCTTGATGACCGGCGTGTTGAGGACCGCGGCGGCTTCCTTCGCGACCCTTGTGCCCTCGAAGAAGCGCGGGTTCTGCGTCCCCCACAGCCGCACCGAGTTGGCAAAGACGAAGTCGCGGAAATCGTCGTCGGTGATCAGCCCTTTCTCGACGAGCTCATGCGCCTGCGGCAGCGGGTCGCGGAAATCGATGACGTCGAAATGCCCGATATCCGAGCTGAAGATCGCGTTGAGCCTCACGCCGAACGGGTTGCCCTTGCCAAAGGCGGCCGCGTTCATGCGATCGTCGGCCTCGCAGCCGAAATAGAACGGGGTCGCGTAGAGGTCGATCCAGTCCTGTTTCCGCGTGATCTTGCACGGCGCGAAATCGTCGAGTTCCGTGCGGTTGCCGGTCAGATCCTGGGTGTCGGGGCTGGGCCAGCCGTCCCGCGCCTTCAGCGCGTCGGCGATGTCGCGGTAGCCGTATTTCTCGACCATGCTCATCAGCAGTTTGCGGTCGAGCTTCTCCGGCTTCATGCGTTCGAGCGCCGGCCCGCCGCGCCGCTCCCAATGCTCGATCAGGTCCCCGAACAGCTGGGCGGCCCAGCCGACGCCGCCTTCGAGGAACGCGAAGCGCAGCTTCGGGAAGCGCCGCGTGACGCCGCCCAGGAAGATCGCCTTCGAGACGGCGTGGCCGGCCGCCGCGAAATGGCCGATATGATTGTAGACGAAGTTGGAGGGCGAATTGCGCAGCCCCTGGCCGCTCGCGCTCGAATGGAACGTCGGCGCGATACCGAGTTCCTCGCATTTCCTCCAGACCGGGTCGTAATCGTACTGGCTGTCAATCGCCAGCACGTCGTAAGAGACCGTGAACCGCTGCGATTCCGGGTCGTTCGCGGCCGCGGCGGGCACCGGGCGGGACATGCCGCTGCCGAACATGCCGACCTTTGAGCCGAGCTGCTTTGTGACGAATTCGAGTTCGGCGATCGCTTCCTCCGGATGGTGCATCGGGATGATCGCGGCCGGGGTCAGCCGGTCCTCGAGGCCGCTGAAATACTCGGCCGAGACGATGTTGTAGCCGCGGATGACGGCGCGGCGCGTCTCGTCGTCCTTGATGCGCGGCAGGCGCAGCCCCGCGGTCGGGTAGACGACCGCGAAATCGAGGCCGATCTCGTCGAGCCGGTCATACAGCATCTTCGGCATCATCGCGGTCGCGCGGTCGAGCGTGTTCTCGGCCTGCCGGTTCCAAAAATTGGGCATCGCGACGCGCCGGCGGCGCCGCTCCTCCGGGGTCATCTTCAGGGCGTCCGTCGTCGAGCGCAGCGCCGCGAGAAAGCCCTCGGCCGATTTGTCGCCAGCGGCCTTGCGCATCTTCTCGCTGAAGACGGGAGCGTATTCGAGCCAATGGCCGTCGCCGTCGACGACCGGATGCTTCAAGTGCGAGCGGATCTGCTCGGGGCTCTTGTGAGCGCTCATGCTTTCCTCCCGGAAGGTGACGGGCGGGCCCCGTCTTCAGCCGGAAAGCGTAGGAGCGGTGGATCACCAAGTCAAACGCCGGTCGGGCCGGTCAGCCCCCCGCTTCCGGCAAGGCTCGGACGGCGGCATGCGCGCGTCGTTTGAAGTACAAGGCAATCGGTATTACATTCTTGAAAACGTAAGGATCGATAGATGGAATCGGCGATTACCACGAAGGGCCAGGCGACCATCCCGAAAGCTGTCCGCGAGCATCTCGGGCTGAAACCGGGCGACCGCGTCAAATTTTTCGTGCACCCGGACGGCAGCGTCGTGCTGTTGCCGAAACGGCCCGTTGCGACGCTGCGCGGTATCGTCAAACCTCGCCGGCGGCCCGTGACGCTTGAGGAGATGAGCGAGGCGGCAGCCGCGGGCGCGGCGGAGGGAGCCCGGCGCCGCAAACATCGATGATCGGCCTCGATACGAATGTTCTCGTCCGCTATCTGGCCCAGGATGATCCAGCCCAGTCGCGAACAGCCACGGAACTGATCGAATACCGGCTCTCGGAAGCGGAGCCCGGCTTCGTCAGCATCGTCGGGATGGCCGAGGTGGCGTGGGTTCTGGAGCGCGCTTATAGGTTGGCGGACCAGGAGATTGCCGCAGCCATCGAGGGCATCCTTCAGTCGGAGGTCCTGGTGGTCGAGAACGAACAGGAGGTTTTTACGGCTATGGTGGCTCTCAAGGAGGGGCGCGGCTCCTTCGCCGATGCCCTGATCGGGGCGCTGGGCGTCAAAGCCGGCTGCTCCTGGACGGTGACCTTCGATCGCCGGGCGGGGCGGCTGGACGGTTTCGAATTGCTGTAGCCGATCGCAGGACTACGGAACCGCACGGGCCGGCGCTATATTCCGGTGATGCGCATCGATTTTGCGACCGAGCCCGCCCGCTACCGCCATTGGCGCCTGAAATGCGAGGGGCCGCTCGCTTGGCTGACGCTCGACGTCGATCCCTCGGGCGGCCTGTTCCCTGGCACCGAGTTGAAGCTCAATTCCTACGATCTCGGCGTCGATATTGAATTGGCCGATGCGGTGCAGCGCCTGCGCTTTGAGCACCCCGAAGTACGCTGCGTCGTGATCCGCTCGGGCAAGGACAATGTGTTCTGCGCCGGCGCGAATATCGGCGCGCTTGCCCAGGCCTCGCACGGGCACAAGGTCAATTTCTGCAAATTCACCAACGAGACGCGGCTCGCGCTCGAGGACGCGTCCGAGCATTCCGGGCAGCGCTATCTCGCGGCGGTCAATGGCACGGCGGCAGGCGGCGGCTATGAGCTGGCGCTCGCCGGCGACTGGATCATGCTGATCGATGACCGCCGCTCAGCGGTGGCGTTGCCGGAAGTACCGCTGCTCGGCGTCTTGCCAGGTACCGGCGGCTTGACCCGTGTAACGGACAAGCGGCGCGTGCGCCGCGATCTCGCCGATATGTTCTGCGCCACCGAGGAGGGCGCGCGCGGCCGCCGGGCGCTCGACTGGCGGCTCGTCGACGAGGTTGTGCCGCCCTCTTCCTGGGAGGAAAAACTGCGCGAGCGGGCTCTCGCATTGGCCGCCGGCTCGGACCGGCCGGCCGACGCGACGGGCATCGCGCTGCCGCCGCTTGATCGGCAGATTGAGGCCGACAGGATCACCTATCCGCATCTTCGGGTCGCGCTCGATCGCGAGCGCCGCATTGCGGAGATCATGGTTCTCGGACCGAGCGAATTGCCGGCCGACCTCGCCGGCATCCACAGTGTCGGCACCGATTTCTGGCCGCTGGCGATGGCGCGCGAGCTCGACGACGCGATCCTGCATCTGCGCCTCAACGAACCCGAGCTTGGCATCATCCTCTTTCGCAGTGAAGGCGATCCCGCCGCCGTGCTCGCCGCGGATGCGCTGCTCGAGACGCATGCCGACGACTGGCTCGTGCGCGAAATCCGGCTTTATCTGAAACGCGTGTTCAAGCGCATCGATCTGACCGCGCGCAGCCTGTTCGCGCTGATCGAGCCGGGCAGTTGTTTTGCCGGTGTTTTGGCCGAGCTGGTCTTTGCCGCCGACCGCACCTTCATGTTCTCCGGCACGCGGAGTGGCGAGAATCGCGGGCCGGCGACCCTGATCCTGTCCTCGCTGAATTTCGGCGCCTACCCCATGAGCAATGGGTTGTCGCGATTGGAAACCCGGTTTCTTGGGGAGCCCGACACTCTCGAACAGACGCAAAAAGCGATTTGCAAGCCCCTCGATGCCGAAGCCGCCGCCGAACTGGGGCTCGTCACGGCCGCCTATGACGAGGTGGATTGGGATGAGGAGGTGCGGCTCGCCCTCGAAGAGCGCGCCAGCTTTTCGCCCGACGCCTTGACCGGGCTTGAGGCCAATCTGCGCTTCGCGGGGCCGGAGACGATGGAAACCAAGATTTTCGGGCGGCTCACGGCATGGCAGAACTGGATCTTTAGCCGACCGAACGCGGCGGCGGAAACCAGCGCCCTGAAGCGCTATGGTAGCGGCCTGCGCCCGAGCTTCGACCCTGAACGAACATGATGCCGCGGGCCCGGCCTGTCCGTTCACCCGCTCGCTGAAAGAGACCGCACATGAGCGACGCGACGACAGTCGATTACGACGGGATGATCCCGAACAATGTCGGGCTCAATGCCGACCCCCGACTGCGCCGCGCGCTGGAGCGCTGGCATCCGGGCTATCTCGATTGGTGGCGCGACCGCGGCCCCGAGGGTTTCCAGGAAAAGCTGGTTTATCTGCGCACCGCCGTCAGCGTCGAACCCGAGGGCTGGGCCAAATTCGGCTTTGTCCGCATGCCGGAATACCGCTGGGGCATCCTCTTGGCGCCAGCGGTCGAGGACCGCAAGATCGGCTTCGGCACGCATAGGGGCGAGCCGGCCTGGCAGGAAGTGCCGGGCGAATATCGCGCGATGCTGCGCCGCCTGATCGTCGTGCAGGGCGACACCGAGCCTGCTTCGGTCGAACAGCAGCGCCATCTCGGCAGCACCGCCCCGTCGCTCTACGATCTGCGCAACCTGTTTCAAGTCAATGTGGAGGAGGCCCGCCATCTCTGGGCGATGGTGTACCTCCTGCAGAAATATTTTGGCCGCGACGGGCGCGAGGAGGCCGAGGAATTGCTGAGCCGCCGCTCCGGCGACCGCGACAGCCCGCGCCTGTTGGGCGCCTTTAACGAGACGACGCCCGACTGGTTGTCCTTCTTCATGTTCACCTTCTTCACCGACCGTGACGGCAAGATGCAATTGCACGCGCTGTCGCAATCCGGCTTCGACCCCTTGTCGCGCACCTGCCGCTTTATGCTGACCGAGGAAGCGCATCACATGTTCGTCGGGCAGTCCGGCGTCGGCCGCATCATCGAGCGCAGCTGCGCGGCGATGCGTGAGGCCGGGATCGACGATCCGACCGACATCGAAAGGGTGCGGGCGCTCGGCGTGGTCGATCTGCCGACGATGCAGAAAAAGGCCAATCTGCATTTCTCGCTCACCCTCGATCTGTTCGGCAGCGAGATCAGCACGAATGCCGCCAACGCGTTCAACGCGAGTCTCAAGGGCCGCTATCTCGAAGATCAGATCGACGACGACCACCAGCTGTTGAACAATACCTATCCGGTGCTGCGCCTCAAAGACGGCCGGATCGTCAAGGAAGACGCCCCAGCATTGTCGGCGCTCAATATGCGGTTGCGGGACGATTACATCGCCGATGCCTCATCGGCGATCGAGCGCTGGTGGAACCGTATCATCGCCCGCGCCGGCTTCGACTTCCGCATCAAGTTGCCGCATGTCGCGTTCAACCGCCGCATCGGCGAGTTCGCCGCGATCCATGCCGATCCCGACGGCAATATGCTTGGTGCGGAGGAATGGCAGCGGCGGCGTGATGCATTCCTGCCGACAACCGAGGACAATTTATTCATAGAAAGCCTGATGCGGCCGGTAACCGAGCGCGGCGGGTTCGCCTCCTGGATCGCGCCGCCGCGCGCCGGGATCGACGGCATGCCGGGGAATTTCGAGTATGTGAAGCTGGCCGGCTGACACTTGCTCGTCATGGCCGGGCTTGACCCTGCCGTCCACGTTCTAATCAAGACGTGGCTCGCCGGGTGACGTCCGGCGGATGACGGCTGTTGGAGGCTTCGACAGGCTCGCGTAAGGGGGGACGAATGAAAAAATACCTGGCCGCTGTGGCGTCGCTCTTGCTGTTTCCTGCGTCGGCTGGTGCGGCGGACAATGTCAAGATCGGCTTTATTACCACATTAAGCGGCCCGGCCGGGATCATCGGCAAGCACATGAAGGACGCAAGCGAGCTCGCATTGATGATGCTCGGCGGCAAGGTGGGCGGAGTGCCGGCGCAGATCGTCTATGGCGACGATCAGCAGAAGCCCGATATCGGGCGTCAGGTCGCCGACGAGATGCTGACGCGCGATAAGGTCGATTTTCTCACCGGAGTCATCTGGTCGAACGTCATGCTGGCGATCTATCAGCCGGCGATCCAGTCCGGCACCCTGTTGATCTCGGCCAATGCGGGTCCGCACGAGATCGCCGGCGAGAAATGCGCGCCGAACTTCTTTTCGGCGTCCTGGCAGAACGACCAGACGCCGGAGGCGATGGGCAAGTTCATGGACGATCAGAAGATGAGCGATGTTTATCTGATCGCACCCGATTACGCTGCGGGCCATGACATGATGTCGGGCTTTAAGCGCTTCTTCAAAGGCAAAGTCGTCGCCGAGACTTATGCCAAATTCGGCCAGTCCGATTACCAGGTCGAGATCAGCCAAATCCGCGACGCCAACCCGAAAGCGGTCTTCGCCTTTCTGCCCGGCGGCATGGGTATCCAGTTCGTCAAACAATACGCGCAGGCCGGAATGCGCGAGAAGATCCCGCTCTATTCGGCCTTCACTGTCGATGAGACGACGCTGCCGGCGATCGGGGATGCCGCGGAGGGCAATTACGAGGTCGGCTTCTGGTCGCCCGATCTCGACAACCCGCGCAACAAGGAATTCGTCACCGCGTTTCGCCAGAAATATAATTACTGGCCTTCCTATTACGCGGCGCAGAGCTTTGATGCGATCGCGATGATCGACCGCGCCGTCGCTGCCGCGAAAGGCGACCTCGCCGACAAAAAGACGATGATTGCGGCGCTCGAAAAGGCCGATTTCCCGTCGGTGCGCGGCAAGTTCAAATACAACACCAACCATTTTCCGATCGAGAATTTCTACCTGTTGCGCATCGTGAAGGATCCCGACGGCGGGTATGTGCGTAAGACGGAGAAGACCGTGTTCGCCGACCACGCCGACGCCTATGCCGGCGAATGCAAGATGCAGCACTAGCCGATGACCCTCTCCCGCGCCGCGGGAGAGGCGCATCGGCGCCCGGGTCGCTTCCCTTGCCGCCTCAGCCATGATCTACGCGATCGAGCAGGTGCTGAACGGCGTCCAATTCGGCGTCATGCTGTTTCTGATGGCGGCCGGGTTGACCCTGATCTTCGGCATTATGAACCTGATCAACCTGGCGCACGGCTCCCTCTACATGATCGGCGCCTATGTCGCCGCCGGCGTTTTCTCGGCGACCGGTTCGTTTCTTCTCGGCCTCGCCGCGGCGCTCACCGCCGCCGTGCTAATCGGCATTGCGATCGAGATCATCGTTTTTCGAACCCTCTACGAACGCGACCATCTCGACCAGGTGCTCGCGACCTTTGGCCTGATCCTGTTTTTCAACGAGATGGTGCGCATCCTTTGGGGGTCGACTGCGCTCTACATGCCGGTGCCTGGTTTTCTGAGCGGCCGTGTCGAGCTCCTGCCCGGCATACCCTACCCGGCATACCGCGTCGCGATCATCGCGGTCGGGCTCGCGATCGCGCTGCTGTTGTACCTGGTGATCGCGCGTACCCGGATCGGCATGCTGATCCGGGCCGGCGCCAGCAACCGGGTGATGCTCGGCGCGCTCGGGATCAATGTGACGCTCCTCTATACGCTCGTTTTCGCGCTGGGATCCGCGCTGGCGGCGCTGGCCGGCGTCATGGCGGGGCCGATCTTCACTGTCGAATCGGGCATGGGCGAAAGCGTCTTGATCCTCGCTTTTGTCGTGATCGTGATTGGCGGCATCGGCTCGATCCGCGGCGCCTTTATTGCCGCATTGCTGGTCGGCGTCGTCGATGCGACCGGGCGCGCGTTTCTGCGCCCGTTCCTGACGATCTTCATGGGCGGCAGCGCGGCGGCGAAATTCGGCCCGGCGCTCGCGTCGATGCTGATCTACATCCTGATGGTGGCGGTATTGTTCGTGCGGCCGCAGGGCCTGTTTCCGCCCCGGGGTCTCTAAAGGTGGGCCGCTGATGGGCGGCAGATGTGGCGCGATTTTTGTCGCGCTTGCCGCGCTGGCGCTGGTTCCGGCGGTTGCGACCGTGGCCGAAGCGCCCTTCTACATCGGCCTCTTCGCGCGCATCATGGTATTCGCGATTGCCGCGCTCAGCCTCGACCTGATCCTCGGATATGGGGGGCTCGTCAGCTTTGGTCACGCCGCATATTTCGGCATCGGCGCTTATGCCGTGGGCATCCTCAGTTATTACGGCGTCAACGACGGCATCGCGCATTTTGCAACCGCGTTTATCGCCGCGGCGATAGCCGCACTGTTCATCGGTTTTGTGTCACTGCGGACATCCGGCGTCTATTTCATCATGATCACCCTGGCGTTCGGCCAGATGGTGTATTTCGTCGGCATCGGTCTCAACGAGTATGGCGGCGACGACGGGCTGAACATCGCGCGGCACAGCAATTTCGGCGCCGCGCTCGATTTCGACCGCCCGGTCGTCTTCTACTACTTCACCTATGCCCTGCTGCTGCTATTTCTCTTTCTCGGCGGTCGCATCGTGCGTTCACGGTTCGGCATGCTGCTGCAAGGCGTCAAATCCAACGAGCGTCGGATGATCGCGCTCGGCTTTCCGACCTTCCGCTATAAGCTGGCCGCCTTTGTCATGGCCGGCGCGGTCTGCGGTATCGCCGGGGCGCTCTTCGCCAACCTGACCTTGTTTGTCTCGCCCTCGATCATGCATTGGACCCGGTCCGGCGAGATCATGATGATGGTGATCCTCGGTGGTCTCGGCTCGCTCGTTGGGCCGGTGTTCGGCGCCGCGGTGTATTTGATACTCGAAAGCGTGCTGTCGCGCCTGACCGAGCATTGGCAGGCGGTGCTCGGACCGCTCCTGATCCTGGTTGTGTTGTTCTCGAAGACCGGGCTTTACGGGATCTTTGCGGTCTCGCGGAGGCGCAGTGGCTGAAACCCTGCTGGAAACTGCTGGTCTCACCAAGCGTTTCGGCGGCCTCGTCGCGACCGGCGAGGTTTCGCTGTCCGTCGCGCCCGGCGAGATCCACGCCGTGATCGGACCCAACGGCGCCGGCAAAACGACCCTGATCGGTCAGCTCTCGGGTGAACTCATACCGGACTCGGGCTCGATCCGTTTCGCGGGAGCCGACATATCGAGGCTGGGCCCGGCGCGCCGCGCCGCGCTCGGCATCGCGCGCTCGTTCCAGATCACCAGCATCTTCCGCGAGTTCACCACGCTCGACAATGTCGCGCTGGCGATTCAGGCCCGGGCTGGGCACAGCTTCCGTTTTTGGCGCGCCGCCCGTCAAGATGCGAGCCTGCGCGACCCGGCATTCGCTGCGCTTGGCGTCGTCGGGCTTGCCGGACGCGCTGACCTGCCCGCCGGCTCGCTGGCACATGGTGAAAAGCGCGCTCTCGAACTCGCGATGGCGCTGGCGACCGGGCCGCGGCTGCTGTTGCTCGACGAGCCGATGGCCGGGATGGGCCCCGAGGAATCCGCCTCGATGGTGCGTCTCCTCGCCGGGCTCAAGGGCCGGTTCTCAATCGTCCTGGTCGAGCACGACATGGACGCGGTCTTCGCGCTCGCCGACCGGATCACGGTGATGGTTTACGGGCGTGTCATCGCCTCCGCGGAACCGGCGGCGATTCGCGCCGACCCCGAGGTTCGCCGCGCCTATCTCGGCGAGGAAGGCGGCTGATGGGCCACGACGCATCCGGCGGCGCAGGGGCGCAGCCCTGATGCTCGAAGTCAGCGGACTGGAAGCCGGATACGGCGACGGCCGGGTGCTGTTCGGGGTCAATCTGGCGGTCCGCGCCGGCGAGGTCGTGACCCTGCTCGGGCGCAACGGCATGGGAAAAACCACGACACTATCGACCGTCCTCGGCATCCTTCGGACCCAGGGCGGCGCGGTACGCTTCGAGGGCGCGCCGATTCACGACCTGCCGCTCTATCGCATCGCCCGGCTGGGGCTCGGACTGGTACCGGAGGGCCGGCAGATCTTTCCCAATTTGACGGTGCGCGAGAACCTGGTCGCGACGGCCGTCCGCGGTGTGGAGGGAAAGGGCCGGTGGACGCTCGATTCGGTGCTCGGCCTTTTTCCGGCATTACGCGAGCGGCTCGGCAGCCTTGGCGCGCTGTTGTCGGGCGGCGAGCAGCAGATGCTGGCGATCGGGCGCGCCCTGATGACAAATCCGCGCCTGTTATTGCTCGACGAAGCGACAGAGGGCTTGGCGCCGCGTATTCGTGACGAGATCTGGCGGGTGCTGGCGCGGCTCAAGGAAGGCGGCCAGGCGATCCTCGTGGTGGACAAGAACATCGCGCCGCTGCTGCGTCTCGCGGACCGCCATTACATCCTCGAAAAAGGCCGAACGGTGTGGTGCGGCGCCTCCGCCGAACTCGCTGCCGACCCTGAGCTGCTGCACCGCTATTTGGGCGTCTGATCCTGGCCGCCCCGGCGTCTAAGCCAGCCGGAATCTTGCCTCTCCGCGGGCAACCGTGCACAGTCGCGCGATATGGGGGAAGAACATTCATGGCGAGTAAAAGACTGCCGGGCCCGGGCGGCTGGACGGGTCGTCTGGTGAACGTCCTGATCGGCCTGATGCTGATGGGTATCGCCGCGTCGGTTTCCGTCGCCGCGACGGAGCCCGCCGCGGAAGACGCGGCGATCGCGCAAAGCCTGGCCGAGATGCTGCGCGACGCGCGCGCCATCATTTCCAACAACCAGGCCAAGATCAACGACCCCGAGATCGGCGACAAGGGGCTCACCGCCAAAGTCGTGCTCGACCAGGCGATGGGCACCTACAAGAAAAACACCGGCGTGGACCCGGCAACGATCGATCCCAACTCGCGCCACGGTCGGCTGCTTCGCGCGATGATGGCGGCGATCGCCGAAGTCATGGATGCCAACCAATCGACGATCAACGCCAAGGGTATCGGGTTCAAGGCGTTTATCCCGGCGGTGTTCGGGCGTCTGGTCGGTGAATCTTTCGCGCGGCTCGCCAATGGAGAGGCGGAATTGAAGGTCACCGCGCCGCCCGAGCTCGTGCGCAACCGCAAGGCTCGCCCGGACGCTTTTGAAGAGAAGATCATCAAGACAAAGCTCGTCGAGGCAAGCTGGCCGCGCGGCCAACCCTATTCCGAGATGACCGACGCCAAGGGCCGAGCCGCGTATCGCGTCATGGTGCCGGAATATTATGCCGCCTCCTGCCTGACCTGCCATGGCGGGCCAAAGGGCGAGATGGACATCACCGGCTACCCGAAAGAGGGCGCCAGCGAGAACGATCTCGGCGGTGTCATCAGCATCACGCTGTACCGGGCGCCGCAGGCCCAATGACGCCGGCACAGTGACGCCGACTTAATGAGCCCGGCTCGATGACAGTGTCGCCGTCCCACCCGGACCCTGCCGCCGCCGTCACGGCCAGCGGGACGGCCGCGAGAACGGCCGGCGCCCGGACGGGGCTGCTCGGCAGGGTAACGATCCGCGCCCGGCTGATCCTGTTGTCGAGCGCGCTGCTGATCATCCTCGTTGCGACCAACCTATACCTGACCCGGAAGCTCTCGACGAATGCCGCCGGCATGGTCGAAACCGCGGAATTGCTTCGCGAGATCGAGCAGGCGAACAATGCCCAGATCGCTTTTGGCGAGGTGCGCTATTGGATGGCTGACCTCGCGGTCAGCTTGCTGACGCTGCCGGAGCAGAACGCTAAGGCGGCGCATGCACGCATGGAGCGCTTTCTCGACCAGCTCGCCGCGCACAAGCCGGACCGCATCGCAGCCGTGCGGCGGGACCTCGCGCAATATGACGACCTCGCCGCGAAGGCGGTCGACGAATACACCGCCGACCGCCGCGTCATCGGCAATTCTCTCCTCGCGCAGTCGCGCCAACACGGCGTCGCCGTCGATAAATTGCTCGGTTCGATCGTGAACGAGCTGACGCACGAGGCGGTCGCCGCCCGCGACCGCGTCGTCGCCGAGGCGGGCCTCGCGACACGGCTCTCGCAGATCGTCACGCTCGCGACGGTTCTCGCTGGCGCTTTGCTGACGTTTTTTGTGCTGCGTTCGATCGCGCGGCCGCTGCGCCGTCTTGTCGTCGCGATGGACGGGCTCAATGCCGGCAACACCGCCGTGGACATTCCGGCGCCCGGACCGGACGAAATGGGCGCGATGGCGCGAACCTTGGCCGCCTTCCGCGACACGACACAAGAATTGCACGAGTCGCTGGAGTATCAGACCGCGACGAGCGATGTCCTAAAAGTCATCAGCCGATCGACCTTTAACCTGCAACCCGTGCTCGATTCGCTTCTCGAGGCGGCGGCGCATCTATGCCATGCGGAAATGGGCCTCATCGCGACTCGCGACGGCGAACTCTATCCAACCGCGTCGACCTTCGCCTTTTCCGCAGAATGGGATGCGTTAGCGAAGGATATTGCCTTCAAGCCAGGCCGCGACACTGTCATCGGGCGGACTGCCTTAACACGCCAAACTGTCCATATTCCCGATCTTACCGCCGACCCCGAGTACCGGATGACCGAGGTGATCACCATCGGAAAAATGCGGACCGCACTCGGCGTGCCGCTGCTGCGCGAAGGTGAACCGATGGGGGTCATCTATCTGGCGCGTCAGCGTGTTGAGCCCTTCACCGATCGCCAAATCGAACTGGTGCGCACCTTTGCCGACCAAGCCGTTATCGCGATCGAGAACGCGCGGCTGCTCGACGCGATCCGCCAGCGCCAGGCCGAATTGCGCGTCACCTTCGACAATATGGGCGACGGCGTCGCGATGTTTGATGCCGATCTGCGCCTCGCCGCTTGGAATATGAATTTCCAACAACTGCTCGATGTACCGAAATCATTCCTGGACGAACGTCCGAGCTTTGCCGATTTTTTCCGCTATCTGTCGGCGCGCGGCGAGTTCGGCTCGGCCGATCTCGAATCAGAGCTGAGCCGCAGCGTCGAGGATGCGCAGCGGGAATTGCGTTTCGAGCGCACTCGGCCCGACGGCCGAATTGTTGATGTTCG
>Ga0310810_10006940_pt1 | contig 12853 bp, 15 predicted proteins | sample NCmetagenome_FD_207641 | JGI IMG/M metagenome (GOLD analysis project Ga0310810, IMG submission 207641) | Soil microbial communities from experimental microcosm in Duke University, North Carolina, United States - NC | ecosystem: Engineered > Artificial ecosystem > Soil microcosm > Unclassified ... | reverse complement strand
CCGAATACTTTCCTGTCGAGCTGTTCGCGGATCCTGCGTGGGACATGCTCCTCGATCTGCTGCAGGCCGAGATCGTCCAGCACCGCGTGCCGGTCTCCAGCCTCTGCGAGGCGTCGGCAGTGCCGGCCACCACCGCGCTGCGCTGGATCAAGACCATGACCGAGAGTGGGCTCCTGACCCGGCGCGCGGACCCACTCGATGGCCGCCGGGTGTTCATCGAAATGAGCCCGGCGACGAGCCAATCGCTGCGGCACTATTTCGGCGAAGTCGGAATGGCGGTGATCTGACTTTCCGCTTGCTCCGCGCGCTGGCGGCGGGCACGGACGGGCCCGAGGGCGCTTAGCTCAGTTGGTAGAGCGCTTCCTTTACACGGAAGATGTCGGCGGTTCGAGCCCGTCAGCGCCCACCATCGCTAGCCGAAACTGCGCACCAGTTTGACCGGGAGGGCGAGGAACGGCGGATCGCTGACCACGATCTGCCGCGCGCCGCTGCCTAGCGGCAGGAGGTGGAGCTTGCCTTCTTCGCGGGCGAGGAGGCGGCCGAACTGGAACCGGCCGGCAGGGCGGGGAGACCTGAGTGGGGGCAGGATGCGGCGGAAGGACGACCTGCGACTTGCGCGGTGCGGTCGCCCCGTCGCCATTGACGATTGCGATCACCGGCAGGGTTTCGCTCTGCGGATGGTCGACCAGCTCCGTCGGCAGCACGCCGAGCGCTTCGGCGATCCGGTTCAACCAGCCAACGGACACTGTGCGCATGCCGGTCTCGAGCCGACCGATGGTTTGCGGGGTCGTCGGCGGCTGGCAGGCGCGGGCGACATCGTCGAGCGTCATGCGCTTGGCCTTACGAACTTCCCGGATACGAGTGATCATCTTTGCGCCCTCTAACCTATTCGGCGTTTTCCTCTGTCCTACATCTCACCTCATCTGGCAAGAGGAAGCGAATCGGCGGGAGAGTGGGCGTGGACAAGCGCGTGTTGGCGGAGCGGACGATCAAGGACGAGAGCGGCGGGACAGCAAAGCGGCCGCGGCGCTCCGTGACGGTGAACGAGGTGGAGTCGCCGCTCGGTTGGCTCCACCGGCACGGTCACCTGTCGGTGCGTCAGTTCGATGCCGGGGAGCAGCTGCGAAGCGACTGGGAGCGGGCGCAGCTGTCACCGCGGGTGACGATGCGATGGGATCCGTCGATGGTGCATAGCCAGCGCGGGCCGCAAGGCGGGATGAGCGGGAGCGACCGGCAGGTAGCCGCCAAGGATCGCTTCGACGGAGCGCTGGCCGAAGCGGGCGCCGACATGTCCGAGATCCTGTGGCGGATCGTCTGCGCGGGGGAGGGGATGCGCGAAGCGGAGAGCGCGCTCGGGTGGCCGGCGCGGGCGGGCAAGCTGGTGCTTCGAATGGCGCTTGATCGGGTCGCGAACTTCTACCGGCTGCCCGGATGAAGAAGCTGGGACGCACCTGAGGCGCGTCCCAGCAAGCTAGTCTTTAAAGGCTGCTGCCTTCGATGTCGCTTTCGCGGCCCTGGCTGCGCTCAGCTTCGATGTCGGTCGTGCCGGACGTCGATGAATCCTGATCGCGGGCACCCTGGCCCTCGGGCGAGAAGCGCTGTTCGTTATCATAGCCGAGGCTGCCGCTCTCCTGCGGTGTATTGCCGGTATCCTGCGATTGCTCGGCACTGCCGCGGTCGTTCTGCTGTCCGCTGAACAGACCCGAATTGCCCTGCTGCTGGCCGGACTGGCCCATGTCGCCCTCCTGGCCGAGGCTGCTGCTGTTCTGGCTCAGCGTGTCCGTATCGCCGCTGTTGCCGTACGAGGCCTGGCCCGTGGACGACTGTCCCTGCTGATCCTGGCTGGTCGATTGCTGTTGCTGCTGCTGGCCAAACTGCTGCTGTTGCTGCGAGCCTTCTGGTTGCTGCTGCCGTTCCTGGGACTGTTCCTGCCCGTAGCCCTGCTTGCCCGGGGTCCGTTCGTCTGCGTTCATGATTACCACTCCTCCAATGCCCCGTTGCTTCGAGGTGAGAAGTCGCGAGTGCGGCGCTCGTTCCAGCGGTGTGCGACGGACGGAATGGCGGCGCGACAAGAAAGGGCCGCCCGCGGGTGCGGACGGCCCTTCCATGATTCGGTGCAACCGAAGCTCAGGCGTTTTCGGCCGGAGCTTCCTCGTTGCCAGCCTCGGCGGTCGCGCCGGGCTCGGCATTAGGATCATAGTCCTCAGTGAAGCCGGCGTTATCACGCTCGAACATCTGAGCCATGACGTCGACGCCCTGCGCCTGCAGGTCGGCTTCCTCCGGCGAACGAGCGACGTTGACCTTGACGGTTACCGATACTTCCGGGTGCAGGGCCACGCGCACTTCGTGCATCCCGATCGCCTTGATCGGGCGGTCGAGCACGACCTGGCTCTTGGCGACCTTGGCGCCTTCGGCCTCGAGCGCCTCGACGATGTCGCGAGCGCTGACCGAGCCGTACAGCTGGCCGGTGTTGGAGGCCTGGCGGATCAGCTGAACGGTCTTGCCGTCGACGCCCTGGGCCGACGCCTCGGCCGCAGTGCGGCGCTCGGCATTGTCGGATTCGATCTTGGCGCGATTGGCTTCGAACAGCTTGCGGTTGGCCTCATTCGCACGCAGCGCCTTCTTGTTAGGAAGAAGGTAGTTGCGGGCGAAGCCGTTCTTGACGGTGACGACGTCACCAATGGCGCCGAGTTTCTCGACGCGCTCAAGCAGGATGACTTCCATCTCGGCGGCTCCTTACTTGACCACGTAGGGGAGCAGGCCGAGGTGGCGGGCGCGCTTGATCGCCTTGGCCAGCTCGCGCTGCTTCTTGGTGCTCACCGCGGTGATGCGGCTGGGGACAATCTTGCCACGCTCGGACACGAAGCCTTGGAGCAGACGGACGTCCTTGTAATCGATGCGGGGCGCATCCTTGCCCGAGAAAGGGCAGGACTTGCGGCGGCGGAAGAATGCACGGGCCATGTTACGCTCCCACCTCTTCGCGGTTGCCGCGATCGCCGCGCGGGGCGCGGTCGCGCTCCTGACGCCGCATCATCGCCGACGGACCCTTTTCATGCGCGTCGACACGGACGGTCATGAAGCGGATGACGTCTTCGTTGATGCCGGTCTGACGCTCGAGCTCGGCCACGGCCGCGGCCGGGGCGTCGATGTCGAGCATCACGTAATGCGCCTTGCGATTCTTAGAGATGCGGTAGGCGAGGCCGCGCAAGCCCCAAGTTTCCGTCTTCACGACGGAGCCGCCATGTTCGTTGATGATGTTGGTCGCGTTCTCGGCAAGAGCATCGACCTGTGCTTGCGCCAGGTCCTGTCTCGCGAGAAAGACATGCTCGTAGAGCGGCATGGTTTCTCTCATGTTGGCCGATCGCTGGTGCCCGCCCCATGCGAACACCCCTCCGGCTGTCGTCGATATTCTGAGCCGCCGGCAAACGGATCTGCGAAGCGGATGCGGGCCCCTGCCACATACAGTGGGGAAAAGCAAATCTACTCAGCAGGTGGACAGACCTATAACCAGATAGGCGCAAAACACTTGACATCGTCACGCTTAAATGGCACAAGAGGGCACGCTAGATTGATTCGGCAAGGATCGGCGGCGCTTCAGTAAAGGATCGGGCGATGCGGTGGTTCGGACGCAAGTCGGCGGAACTTCCGCCGGCGTTCCTCTCCATGTGTGCGGTGGAGGAGCCGCTGTTCCCGACCGGCTATCAGGCGCAGCTCAGGGAAGTGTTTCATGCCAATCCCGTCGGTCAGCGCGCGGTAAGGCTCGTCGCTGGCGCGATCGGATCACTGAAGATATATGCCCTCAAGGGTGACGAGCGAGCGGCGGACCTGCTGGGGCGGCCGAAGCTCCTCGAGCAAGTGGCCGCGGCGCTGCTGCTGCATGGCAATGCCTATCTGCAGGTCGTCGAAGCGCTGGACAGCGCCGCCGAGCTGTTTCCGCTGCCGCCCGACCAAGTGACGGCGGAAGTCGACGATAAGGGATGGGCGCGCTCCTTCCTGTACAAGGCGGGGAGACGATCCACGCGGATCAACAGGGTCGACCCGCTCGAGCGGGTGCAGCTGATCCATGTGCGCTCGATGACGCCCGGGAGCGAACAGCAGGGCCTGGGTTGCCTCGGGGCGGCCAGTGCCGCGGCGGCGATCCACAATGGGGCGAGCCGCTGGAACAAGGCGCTGCTGGACAATGCCGCACGCCCGTCCGGAGCGCTGACGTACGAGCCGGCAGACGGGGCAGCGCTGAGCGCAGCCCAGTTCAGCCGTCTCAAGGACGAGATCGAACGGCACTTCAGCGGTAGCAACAATGCCGGCAGGCCGTTGCTGCTCGAAGGAGGGCTGCGCTGGCAGTCGCTGGGCCTGAGCCCGACCGACATGGATTTCGTCCGGGTGAAGGAGGCGGCGGCGCGAGACATTGCGCTGGCCTTTGGCGTGCCGCCCGTGTTGCTGGGTCTGCCGGGGGACACGGCCTACGCCAATTTAAGGGAGGCCGGCCGCGCGCTCTATCGACAGACTGTATTGCCGCTTGCCGAGCGCATCTTAGACGATGTCGCCGAGGCGCTGGGCGACTGGTTCGGTCCGCTGAGGCTCGCGATCGACACTGACGCGATTAGCGAGCTTGCGGAGGATCGCGAGCGGCTGTGGGCGATGGTCGCCAATGCCGACTTCATCTCGAGTGACGAAAAGCGCGAGATGCTCGGCTTCGCTCCGGCGCGCGAGCCCAGGCGTTGAGCCCGGCTCCGGGCGATGGCCGGCTCGTGCAGCTGCTCGCCAGCGCGCAAGGGCACCCAGTCGACTATGTCATCCTGCAGGCGGTAATCGAGGAAGCGAGCCAGGTTGGCGCAACCCGTGCCCTGGCGGCCCTGGGGCTGCACGATGCGCGCGCACGGCGCGACATGGACGAATTGCGCGAGCTCCTGGGTACGTGGCGCGATGTGAAAAAGTCCGCGTGGCAGACCGTAGCCAAGTGGGTCGTCCGGATCTTGCTGGCGTCAGTGATGGTCAGCCTCGCCTACAGGGTGAACCTCGCCGACCTTCTGAAGAGCTGATCGGCATGTCGAGGACAAGTACAACCGGCGGGGTTCGCTTCGCCGGTTACGCCTCCGTGTTCGATCGGATCGATCGTGGGGGAGACGTGGTTCGGCGGGGCGCCTTTCGTCGCAGCCTCGCGGAAGGCGGCGACATTCCGCTGCTCTGGCAACATCGCGCCGGCCAGAGGGTCGGCACCATCGAGCGGCTCGAGGAAGACGAACGCGGATTGCAGGTGATCGCGCGCCTCAACGACGATGCGTTCGGCCAATTGCTCTCGCGGGAGTTGGCGGAGCGGCGTTTGTCCGGACTTAGCTTCGGCTACCGCGTCAACAAAGCCGTGCAAGGGCCCGCGGGGCGTGAACTCAACGACGTCGACCTGCTCGAGGTCAGCCTGGTCAGGCGACCGATGCAGCCGCTCGCGCAAGTGCATCGCGTGGCGCGCTGACCCTTACCGGTCAGCGCTCACAATCTCACCACTGGAGACATGTTTATGGAAGTGAAGGCGGATACGCTGGAGGAGTCGTTCGCGGCGCTTCAGCAGAATGAAGACGTGGCCGGCCTGCGGGCCGACGTGGACGCGTTGAAGGCCAAGCTGCGCCAAAGCCTCGTCGCGGCGGCGCGCCCGGCGCTCGACACGGAACAGAAGAGCGCGGGTGACCCGCGGTTCGGTGAGTTCCTGCGTCGCGGCGAGCCCCTGTTCGAAGGCAAGTCGGCCGACAATGCGACGCCAGGGAGCGGCGGCTTCGCCATTCCGCGCGAAATCGATGAGGCGATCGACCGAACGCTGGTGGCAGTCTCGCCGATCCGGCGGATCAGCAACGTCGTCAAGGTTGGCAGTTCCAACTACCGCAAGCTGATCACCAACGGCGGGACGCCGTCGGGCTGGGTCGGCTTCGAGGCGCTGCGGCCGGAGACGGCGACGCCGACCTTTACTGAAATCGTGCCTGCATCGGGCGAACTCTATGCCAACCCCGCAGCGTCGCAGCACATGCTCGATGACGCCCGCTTCGACGTCGAAGAGTGGCTGGCGAATGAGATCGCGACCGAGTTCGCCCGCGCCGAAGGCATGGCTTTCGTCAAGGGTACGGGTACCAACCAGCCGCTTGGCTTTCTGTCATCGCCAAATGCGACGACGGCGGATGCCGCTCGCCCGATCGGAACCTTGCAGACCATTGGCACCGGGGTGGCCGGCGGCTTTCCGGCGAGCAATCCGCAAGACAAGCTGGTCGACCTCATCCAGTCCTTGCGCCAGCCCTACCGCCAGGGTGCCGTGTTCGTGATGAACTCGTCGACGGCGGCTGCGGTCCGCAAGATGAAGACGACCGACGGGGCGTTCATCTGGCAGCCCGGCATGATCGCTGGCCAGCCGGCGACACTGCTCGGCTACCCGGTCATCGAGGCCGAGGACATGCCGGATGTCGCGGCGAGCAGCCTTTCGATTGCCTTTGGCAATTTCAAAGCCGGCTACATCATCACGGAGCGCGCCGAGACCAGCATCCTGCGCGATCCCTATTCCAAGAAGCCGTACGTCTACTTCTACGCCACGAAGCGGATCGGTGGGCAGGTCGTGAACTCGGAAGCCATCAAGCTCCTCAAGTTCGCCTGATCCCGCCGGCTGTCGCCGGCCGACGCCTGTCAGCAGAAAGATATAACCGACATGCCGCTCAGCTTTTCCCCGAAGTTCGTGGACATGGTCCGCGTGATGACGAGCACCCAGGGTACTGGACCTTTGGTCTGCGGCTCTGCCGTGTCAGGTTATGCCAGTTTTGCCGAGTCAGTCGCGGCCGGCGACAGCTTCTATTATTCGGTGCAAGGGATCGATCGAACCGGCGAGCGGGAAGTCGGGCGAGGAACCTACCTGGCGAACGGCACGATCAGCCGGCAGCCGCTGAACGGAACCCTCACCAACTTTACCGCCGGGCAGAAGACGATCGCTCTCGTCACCGCGGCCGAATGGTTTGCAGCGGTGCAGAGCGCAAGCGCCTCCGCGCAAACCACGGCTGCAAGCCGGGTCGCCTTGGCAGCCGTACCCGTTGCAAGCGGCGCCACATCGTATCTCACCGAGGCCGGGCGCGAAGGTGCATTCGTTTGGGACGCTTCCGTTCCGGCGTCGCTGCACCAGAGCGATGCGGCGCAGGGTATTTTTGTTGCGCCGTCCGCCTCGTCGAGTGGTGCCTGGGTGCGTCGATATACCGGTCCGGTCAACGTGCGTTGGTTCGGCGCCAAGGCAGACGGTCTGACCAACGATGGGGCATCGTTCGTGGGCGCCATCGCAGTCCTCAAGGCGATGGCCGTCAACGATAGCGGCGCGACGTACAAGGGCTCGTCCGAACTCTTCGTGCCTGCAGGCAACTATTATCTCGGCACGACAACCCTCAACATCACGCATACGCTGGTGATCCAAGGCGAAAGCACCGGCATGGCGGGGGGCTATGCGACCCGGCTGAAGTGGGATGCAAATTGCGGCGGCATCAGGCTCTACCGCTACAACACCGAGGGCGCCGGCCACCTCGTCAGCAGCCCGACCCATTATGGAGCGGATGGCGCACAGATCCGTGGGCTCTTGCTGGAAGGGAACGCGACGGGCGGCAACGCCGAATACCATGCCGTGGAAATGCACTGCCGAGCCGTCGTCGAGGATTGCGCGATTACCGCGTGGCGAGGAGACGGCATCAATATCGTCGCGACCGCGGGCGGGGGGACTGGCGTCGAAGGCAACGCGAATTGCTTCGAGGTTCGCCGGTGCCGCATCAGCCAGTGCCGCAACGGCATCTACCTTTTCGGTGCGGATGCCAACGCCGGCCTGATCACGATGGTGGATTCGTCCTCAAATCGATCCTGGGGCATCAACGATGAGAGTTTCCTGGGGAACAACCTGATCGCCTGTCACACCGCCGCCAACGGCGCAGGTTCGTACCGAACGGTGAATGCCAACGCTCAGCCTGTGCTGCAAGACTGCTACGCCGAGGGCGATCAGCCGAAGCCCAGTTTGGCGCCCAACACTCTTGTCCTAGGTGGCACCTGGGGCTCCGGCATCGACACAGGCGTCTGGATGCGTGCGTCCTCTGCCGGCAATCTCGTCAGCCAGCCGGTTGGGGGGGCGCTAGAGGTCAAGCCGGTCAGTGGCACCGCCGACGTGGAAATTCACAGCGCGAACAATCTGCCACGATTGCGGTTCTTGCGAGCCGGTTCGTATCGAAGCGGACTTGCTTATGTGAACCCAGGCATGGGCTATGACGTGCCCACCGGTGAGAAGCATGTCTTCTACACCGGCTACTTCGCCAACAGCTGCGCGGAAATCAGCGAAAGCGGTCTGAAGCTGGGTGGTGGCGACACGCTTAAAGCGGTGATCACGCTGACGCAGGCGAGTTACGATGCGCTCAGCCCGAAAGACGCCAATACCCTTTATCTGATCACGGCCTGACCCATGCCGATCAGCAAGGGAGCGACGCCCATCGCCGCCGTCCGCAAGGGCTCGGTGGCGATCACCGAGATCTGCAAGGGATCCACGACGATCTTCTTATCGGGCCCGATCAGCTGGCCGCAGGAGAACGGCGACCCCAACTTCAATAACCCTGCTTACTGGAGTGGGCAGACCGGCAACTGGACCGTCACCAGCGGCAAGGCTCAGAGCCGGACGGAGAGCGGCGTTACGCAACTGTTCAGGAATGCTCCGCTGGTGGGCGGACCGGGCACCTACACTTATTCGCTGACGGTCTCTGGCTGGCAGCAGGGGTCGGTCGTGCCTTACATTTCCGGCGCCGGTTACGTCGACGTCAAACGAGGGTCGACTGCCGCGGTCGCGAACGGAACTGTCACCGGTACCATCGTCGCCACCACCACGACGGCCTTTGCGCTCGAGGGTACGAACTTCTGGGGTGATGCGGACGACTTCACCATTCAGCGGGTGAGCTGACCGGCGGCAGCGCCGTGCCGACCTCTCAAAGTAACTTCTAGCGAAAGATCACCCGATGAGCATCGCCGCCTTCGCTCTGGCGCAAGCGCCTGTCGCGCAAGCCAACGCCAACGACCGATCGAGAACACCGCCCAAGCGAGTTCTGGTCGCATCGACCGACCCCATCCTGGTTCCCGAAGCTCGGTGAGGAAAACAGATGACTCTTGTTTTGAAAGATCCGGCCGGCGCGCTCGACTATATGGTCGATTGGGGCGCCCATTATCTGACCAGCGATGTACTGACCGAAAGCAGTTGGAGCGTCGTTCCGATCGAACCGGGCGGGCTGACAGTCGATAGCTCGCAGTTCGATGACGAGAAGACGTTCGTCAATGTGAGTGGAGGGCAAGTCGGCAAGATCTACCGGCTGCTCAACCAGATCACGACGAACTTCGGACGGGAGGATAGCCGGTCCATCGTCGTGAGGGTGGAGACGCGCTGATGGCTGTGGAGAAAGCGCCATTGTGCGTCAGCCTGTCGGAGGCCCAGGCCTACGCTCGCGTCCAGACCGGGGAAGAGGAAGCGCTGCTGGTGGGGCTTCTGCGGGTCGCGAACGAGCTCTGCGAAATCTTTCTCAACCAAGTGCTGCTCACTCGTTCTTTCACGCAAGTTCTGGAGATCAGCGGTGGGCAGGCAGCAGTCTCGATCGCTCCTGTCCAGTCTATCACCGAGGTGCGGCTTGCGTGCAGTCAAATCGTGCTCGCTGCAGGCGCCTATGCTGTCGACATTAGCTCGTCGTTGCGCTTATTTGGATCTTGAGTCAGGCAGTGCGATACAACACCCGCGACATCTACCTGGGCCGGAATTTCACGGAGTGGTGCCGAAAGCTTGGCTACAACAACCTTTCTTATGGCCCCCGCGGTTCGGCGACGCGCATCAAGGAACAGGTCGATCGCCTGCTAGCCTGTGAATGGCAGATCCGCTGGGATGGTGAGATGGAAGGCGATGCAGCTTTCGCTGTCAAGGAAGTGAAACTGTCGAACGAATATGCCGGCTCAATGAGGGGAGGGGAGTTCCATCGCGAAATCAGACTCTCCGAGACATTCTATTCACACCTAAAGGATCATGCGGTCCCCCTTAACGAGGCTGCAATCAGCGAGTTGAAGGGCCAGTCGCTGGCCCTCGATCTATACTGCTATCTTGCTTACCGGTTGCCTCGCGTGAAAGGCGCGAGGCAATTCATTTCCTGGGATCAGCTCTACAAGCACCTGGGCAGTAACAGCGGGCCAAAATCCTTTAAGCAAAATGTGCGCAAGGCCTTGAACCTGGTCACCGCCGTTTACCCGAATGCCAACGTGGATATGAGCAACCCGGGACTAGTGAAGCTATATCCATCGCCAGCACCTACGGAAAAGGCGCTAGTAGGACCGCACCTGAGGCTGGTGGGTAGCGGAGGTGGATCCAAGCCATCGGTTGTCCCCGTGACAACTGGGAGTTTGCATACTCCGGAAGCTAAATCATCGGTCGCCGCTGCGAAGCTCACCAAGGTTGGGGAGAGCAAGGCCAAGACCGAACCGATGTCTGCGGTGCGAGGCTTTCCATCCGGTTCACTACGTTGGGGGCAGCGGGAAAAGAGGTTTCTGAGCGCGGCACTTGCCAAGGGCGGCGGCTTCGACGTCGACCTAATCGCTGACGCATATCGAGCGAAATATGGCGAGCAAATGCAGAATCGTTCCGAAGAGGACGTAATGCGCTCTTGGGAAGGCTTCTGCAAAGCTTATGCGGCCGCCCGAGGCAGCGCCGCCTAGCTGCAAATTCACGCTGAAGGCCCCGCAAGCATACAATGAGGGACGGGGCGCCTTAGTAGGATCGGGCCCTGCACGACGAATGGGTCATCGGGACGCCAAGAGGCGGCGTCCCATAATCCCACCTGTTACTCGAGGATTGCTGCGGTCCATTGCGCTCACTTGAACTTGCGAAAGCAGGTCTCAGGATTTTTGCTATAAAGAACAGGTTATCAGTAGCTTGTTTCGCTCGGCAATCGCGGAGGTCTACCGAGGACATGGGATTATCGGTCCGACTTGCAGCGACGCCGAGCGAGGACATGCCGCGATGCCACTGAACGCCCTCCTTGCCACACAGCAGGCTGTCGTCGAAGCCGGCGATGACCTCGAGCTCGTCTTGAAAGCTGTGGTTGAGGGCGCGCTCGACGTGATGCCTCAGGCTAGCGGCGCCGTTGTGGAAATGCGCGACGGCGACGACATGGTTTATCGCGCTGGTAGCGGCGCCGCCGCTTTGCAAACAGGACTCCGGCTCAGCATTCACGCCAGCCTCTCAGGCCAGTCGGTCCTCACCGGAGAGGCCCTCACCTGCAGTGACACCGAAACCGATGACCGCGTTGCCCGCGAGGCGTGCAGGAAGATCGGCGTGCGATCAATGATTATCGTTCCGCTGCCGCACCGAGGTAAGATCGTTGGCGCTTTCAAAATCTACTCCGCGGTCCCTCACGCCTTTAACGAGCGGGAGATGCTGGCGGCGAAGCTCCTTGCCGGCCCCATCGCTGTTGGCCTCAGCAGCGTCGCTGAAGCGGCTGCGGAGCACGCGAGGGATGACGCCGAGGCAGCGTCTGAGGCGAAGGCCTCCTTCCTGGCCAACATGAGCCACGAGATCAGGACGCCGCTGAATGGCATGATCGGCTTCAGCGATCTGCTTCTCAGCGCGGACCTGGGACCAACCGAACGGCGTTATGCGTCCATAATTGCGGAGTCCGCAAACGCCCTCCTTGGAGTGCTCAATGATATCTTGGACTTTTCCAAGATCGAAGCAGACAAGTTGGAGATCGTAGACGAGCCGTTCAATCTTCCTCATGTTCTTGGGCAATGCGGAGAGTTGATTTCATCAACCGCAAAATCCCACGGGCTGGAATTCAACGTCGATTTCAGCGCCAACTTACCGACCTTTATTCAGGGTGACGCACTTCGTATTCGCCAGGTCATTCTCAATCTCCTCGGCAACGCCGCAAAGTTCACCTTGAGCGGATCCATCACACTGAGGGCACATGTGGTGGGGGAGAGGAACGAACAGCCCCTGCTCGAGATCGCAGTCGTCGACACCGGTATCGGAATTCAACCTTCCAAACTTGAGAAGCTCTTCGGCCGGTTCGCGCAAGCGGATGCGAACGTGTCGGGACGTTTCGGCGGGTCTGGTCTTGGTCTCAGCATCAGCAAGCGCTTGGCAGAACTCATGGGTGGCCAGGTGATGCTCGAGAGCACGCCGGGCAGGGGCACCACGGCAAGATTGGTGATCCCGCTGCGTGTGGCCGAAGTCGAAGCGACTAAAAGTGAAGTTGTTGCCTGTATCCCGGAGGTGAAGCCGAGCCGGATACTGCTCGTTGAGAATTTTGACCTAAACCGCGAGTTGGCCGTCACCATTTTGACGCGGCTGGGGCACGACATTGAAACCGCCTGCGACGGTTTAGAGGCCCTTCAGCGGCTAAGCGGGCGCGACGAACAGCCTTACGACCTTATTCTGATGGACGTGCATATGCCGAACATGGGTGGGCACGAGGCAACAAAGGCCATACGCGACCTCCCAGGTTGGGGCGCTCACATCCCGATCGTCGCCCTGACAGCAAGTGCTCTTCCCGAGGACGTGTCACAATGTCTTGAGAGTGGAATGAATGGCCATGTGGCCAAGCCGATCACCCAGCAACGTCTCGCCGCCGGCATCAATAAATGGCTGTGCGCCGACGACTCCCGATCCCCTCGACTGTCAGCTCCAGAGCTAAGTGACGGACTGAGGTTGAGGTTCGCGCGGCGGAAAGAAGAAATGCTCGGGCGCTTGCGGCACCTTGGGCTTGGGAGCGAATGCGAGCTTTCCAACGCCAAAAAGGAAGAAGTGGCCGAGATTTGCCATCAATTGGCAGGAGTCTGCGGGATC
>Ga0310810_10006939_pt1 | contig 12853 bp, 14 predicted proteins | sample NCmetagenome_FD_207641 | JGI IMG/M metagenome (GOLD analysis project Ga0310810, IMG submission 207641) | Soil microbial communities from experimental microcosm in Duke University, North Carolina, United States - NC | ecosystem: Engineered > Artificial ecosystem > Soil microcosm > Unclassified ... | reverse complement strand
ACCACCGGGTTCTGATCCTCGATCCTTCCCATCGCAAAAGCCGGTCCGCTCGGACCGGCTTTTTTCTTTCTCGCTATTTCCAAAGCGACAGGATGAGGCCCATGACGCAGAGCGACGCGAGGTAATGGCCGACGTTGATGAAGAACAATTTCCAGGGCTTGCCGTCCCACAGGACCACGCCCATGGACACGGGTACGATGAAGCCGAGCCAGTTCCAAAGCGCGCCCATCAAACCCGCCGGGGCGCCGGTGACCTTGAGGTAGGCGCCCGCGAAGACGATCGCGTGCGCGAGCACGTAGGCCATCACGAGCGAGCCGAGGAACATGAGCCCGTAGCTCCGCATCATCTTCTTCTTGCCGGCCGGGTCCTTCTTCATCGCTTCCATCTTCTCGGGCGTGAAGCCCATGAGCTTGGCCCACGGCTTGCCGAAGAGCGGACCGTACCAGAGCGAGCCGACGACCATGGACGAAACGCCGCAGGCGAGGACCGCGAGGTAATTGATGGGGACGACCGGCATACGGGAGTCGAGAGTTTAGAGTGGAGAGTTTAGAGATGTTGTTGAGATTACCTTTCTTCGTTCGCGGAAGCAATCGAAAAGGACCGCGCATCGCGACCCTCTCGACTTTGGACTCTCGACTTTCGACTCCCTCAAGGCATCGGTTGCGTCGACGGCGGGGGCAGCTGGGCCTTCTTCTTGAGGAACATGCCGAGCGAGTACCGGCCCGCGCCATGGAGCGCGATGGCGACCACGATGGCGAGCAGCGCCAGGTCCGGATCGGCCTTGGGCAGCTGCGCCTTCTTCACGGCGAAGAGCGCGACGCACATCACGAAACCAAGGAAGATGCAGGCGATGCGGGGGAAGAGCCCGAGCGCCAGCGCGATGCCGCCGAGGAATTCGGAAAGCGCCGCGGCGTAAGCGAAGACCACCGGCAGCGGGAAACCGATGCCCGCGACCATCTTGGTGAAGTTCTCCATGCCGGGCTGGCCGCCGAACAGCTTGCCCCAGCCGTGCAGGACGAAGATGAGGCCCGCGGCGACCCGGAGCACGAGCAAGGCGATGTCCTGTTTCTTCGATTCCGATAATTGCATAACTACGATACGTAGTGGATAAGTATCAACCACTGTACCGCAGCTTCGCCGGGCCGCCAAGCAGGGAGGGGTCGGGCTGAAATAGGGCCGCGACCTGCGGCATGCTTCGGTCGATCTGCCGTATTGACGGACGCGGCTTTCATCATTATACTCTGCGCACTTATTCCCGGCCTGCGATCCTGTCGGTTCGGGGATTCGTTCATTGCACGCGGAGGAAAAAACAATGAGAACAGTATCGATCTTCCTTGGCAGTCTGTGCCTCTTATGGGCGACGTCGGCGATCGCCCAAACGGCGCCCCCTGACCAGTGCACGCCCGAGAATGCGAAGATGTGGGAGGAGCTGCAGAAATGCAGGCCCAAGTCGAAGGCGGCGAAGCATCGCGCCGCGAAGCCGAGGCCCGCCGTGCCCGGCCCCGCCGGTCCTCAGGGACCGCAGGGCGAACGCGGCGCAGCCGGCGAACAAGGCCCCGCCGGTCCTCAGGGACCGCAGGGCGAACCCGGCAAGGCGGGTCCCCAGGGCCCCGCGGGCACGTGCCCGGCGGAGGCTCAGGAGAAGGACCCCTACGGCAGCCGTATCAACCTCGGGCTAGGCGTCATGGGCGCCGTCATCGGCGGAACCGCCCACGACTACGCCTGGGGCTGGGGCCCCGCGCTCCAGCTGCGCGCCGACATGGCGCCGCGGACGGAACTCGCGCTCGACGTCGGGCTCGCGCTCGGCGCGGACGGCGCCAACTGGTCGCCCGGCAAAGAACGGGCGATCATGGGCCACGTCGGGATCACGCGCTATCTGCGCGATACCCCGTGGCTCGGCTTCACCGGAGGCGCGTTCGTCCAGAGCATCGGGCTCACGCCCGGGCATGATCAAGGGCTCTACCTCGGGGTCACGCCCGGCGTGGTGTTCAAATGGGTCACGAAGTACGTGACCTGGCGGACGGAAGTGGCCGGCTTCGTCGGCACCGCGAGCTTCGGCAAGGACTGGAGCTTCGTCGGCGGCGCGACCGGTTCGACCTTCCTGATGTGGAACTGGCTGTGAACGGAAGATGACAAGGAGGAGACGATGAGATACGCACGAGGATTGCTCTGCATAGGAGCGTTGTGGCTCGCGGGCTGCGCGAGCTACGGGACCGCATCGGACGACGGCTGCCACGGCAACGCCGACTGTCCGAGCGGCCAGGTCTGCTCGAACGGCACCTGCACGACGCCCCCGGGCGGAGGCGGATGCGAGAACGACAGCGAGTGCCCCGCGGGCTGGCTGTGCGAGGATCACCTCTGCCAGCCGCCTCCGGGCGGCGGCAACGACGGCGGTGTGGGCGGCGGTTCCGATGGAGGGACCGGCGGCGGCAACGACGGCGGTGTGGGCGGCTCGGACGGCGGTACCGGCGGTGGCTCTGACGGAGGCATCGGCGGCGGTTCCGACGGCGGCACGGGCGGAGGTTCTGACGGCGGTGTCGGCGGCGGTTCCGATGGAGGGACCGGCGGCGGCTCTGACGGAGGCATCGGCGGCGGTTCCGACGGCGGCACCGGCTGCACGTACGACCGCGACTGCCCCGAGCATCAGGTCTGCGAAGACCACGTCTGCCAGCCCGAGTGCGGCGGCGGCCATGGCGGTCACGACGGCGGCGGAGGCGGAGGCCCCGGCGACGGCGGCAGCGCCTGCTACGACCCGGCGTTCACCTGCAAGACCGGCAAGGTCCAGGTCTGCCACATCCCGCCCGGCAACCCCGGCAATCGCCACGACATCTGCGTCGGCGCACCCTCGGTGCCCGCGCACCTGGCGCACGGCGACAACCTCGGCTGCTGCACGCAGTAGCGCATGTACCACGCGACCCCGGACCACTGGTCCGGGGTTTTTCTTTTGCGGCCTCCTTAGTAAGACGGGACGCCATATTTCGGCGCGCTGCATCGGCCCGGGTGCGGTCCGGTCCTCAGCGTACTCGAGTACGCCTCCGGTCCGGACCCTGCACCGCGGGCCGCGCATCGCATCCGAGATCTGGCGTCCTCACGTGCCGAGCGGTTACCTTTCTGCGCATACGAAAAAAGCCCTCTTGCGGAGGGCTTTTTCCGTTCTGATTCAATTCCGGCAGGCGTCGTCGAAGGACCCGAGCTTGGCGTAGGCCGACCAGCGGTCCTTCGCGGCGTCCGCGAGCGCGTGCGCGTCGGCGAAGAGCGCGTCGAGGCGCGGGGCATCGGAGGACGCTTCGGCGCCGACGTCGATCATGCCGCGGCCGTCGGCGGCGGCGAGCGAGGTCTCGACGAAGGTCCGCTCGGCGTCGGTGAGCGACGCGCGCGCGTCGATGCAACGGCGCGAGATGATGCGGCGGTAGAGCAGCGTGACGGAATCGCCGGCAGCGGCCGTTTCGGCGTACGCCTGCGGGGCCGGCGCTTCGGCGATCGCGGCGGGCGCGGCATCGGCGAGCGGCGCGGCGGGGGCCACGGGCTCGACGAAGGACGCGGGCGACGCGGGCGCGGTCGTGATCGCGATCACGCCCGGGACGCCGACGGTGCCGCCGAAGGCGTAACCGGCGCCGGCGATGGCGAGCAATGCGGCGAGGAAACCGCCGGCGGTGCGGGCCCTCCAGGCCGCGTGGCCTTCAGGCTGCGCCGCGCGCTTGCGCGAGTCCATCGCGCGGAACGCGTGGCCGAGGAACAGCAGGTTGGTCGCCAGGAAGTACCAGACCCAGAACATCACGGCGTACTTGCCGAGGTCGCCGATCGGAAAGCGGCGCGTGGCGACGGCGTAGCCGATGAAACCGACGTAGAGCAGCAGGTAGCCGGCGACGAAGGCGACGAGGCCCGCGTAGGCGCGGCTCACGCTGCCGCCCTTGGCGTTCGTCGGATGCCAGTCGAGCGCGCCGGCGAAGACGTTGGCGACGACGGAATGCGCGTAGCTGTACGAGTGCGCGGCGCGCACCAGCGACGTGCCGACCCTCGGCCGCGAGGTCCGCAGGAACGGCAGGACCAGGAAGCTGAAGACGAGGTGCGGGATGAACGGGATCGCGTACGTCCACGAGATGGCGTCGAAGTGCCGGAAGAGCACGACGAAGATCTGGAAGGCCATCGGGATGGCGAGCGCGTGCGACAGGTAATAGAGGAAGCCGGACCAGTAGCAGAGGCGCTGGCCGAGCGTGAGCTTGGCCTCGCGGAACTTCCTCGAGCGCCACAGCGTCATGCTGCCGCTGCACCAGCGGTGCTGCTGGTGGAAGTAGGCGTGGAGGTCGGACGGGCAGATGCCGGTGGCGAGCACGAGCGGCACGTAGGCGATGCGATGGCCGCGCGCCACGAGATCGAAGCCGGTATGCACGTCCTCGCTGTGCTCGATCTGCGCCACGCCGCCGATCTCGTCGAGGGCGCTGCGGCGGTAGACCGCGTTCGAACCGACGCAGATGGCGCCGTTGAAGCGGTCGCGCGCGACCTGGATGATGCGGTAGAAATCCTCCTGCGTCTGGCCGGCGCCGAACTCGAGGATGCTGCGGTCATGGACCGCGTCGTCGGTGCGGAAATGCTGCGGCGACTGCACGATGGCGACCTTCGGGTCCGCCATGTAGGGCAGGAGCTCGGTCACGAAGTCCTTGTGCGGCGCGAAGTCGGCGTCGAACACGACGATGAACTCGCCGGTCGTGCGCTCGTGGCCGTACTTGAGGTTGCCGGCCTTCTTCATATGCCCCCTGTTCGGCCGGACATGGTAATCGAAGCCCATCTTGGCGGCGAGCCGGCCGACCTCCTCGGAGGCGCCGTCGTCGAGCACGTGGACCTTCTTCTCCGGATATTCCATGTCGCGCACCGCGGCGAACGTCTCGGTGAGCACGCTCATGTCCTCGCCGCAGACCGGCAGGAAGACGTCGACCGTCGGAAGCTCGGCCGCCTTGCGCCAATACTCGCGGACCTTGCGCGCGTGCGCCGCGACGTCGAACGGCCTGTAGAACAGGTTGATGCCGTAGGTGAGCAGGTGGTAGGCGGTGAAGACCGCGACCACGGGGCCGAAGATCACCCAGTACCAGGTGTTCAGGCTGAAGAACCGAACGTAACCATAGACCACGCCGAGCCAGGCCAGGATGCCCAGGGCGTAGACCGCGGGAACGATCCAGCGGTTCTTGATGACGTAGGCGAATGTATCGTCGGCGGAGGGCCGTCGGCGTTCGTCGTGCATAGCGGGCGCAAAATGAGTAACCGAGCTTTCTACCAGAAAATCGCTCAGTTGTCAAGATTCTCGCCTTTTGCCCCTCAACCGGCCCCTCGGTGTCAGGCACCAAAGTGCCTGACACCTTGGTGCCTGACACTTTGGGGTCAGTCTGCGCGCGGCAAGAAAAAAGCGCCCCGGACGGGCGCTTGAAGTTCACTGCTTCTTGTTCATGACGACGTCGACGAGACCGTAGGCCTTGGCCGCATCCGCGTCCATGTAGTTGTCGCGGTCGGTGTCGGCCGTGACCTTCTCGAACGGCTGGCCCGTATGCTCGGCCAGGATGCGGTTGAGACGTTCCTTGAGGCTCATGATGTACTTGGCCGTGATCTCGATGTCGGTGGCCTGGCCTTTCGCGCCGCCGAGCACCTGATGGATCATCACCGTCGCGTTGGGGAGCGCGTGGCGCATCCCCTTCTTGCCCGCCGCGAGGAGCACGGCGCCCATCGAGGCCGCCATGCCCATGCAGTACGTCGCCACCGGCGCGCGGATGATCTGCATGGTGTCGTAGATCGCGAGCCCCGCGGTGACGCCGCCGCCCGGGCTGTTGATGTACATGTGGATCGGCTTCTCGTGGTCCTCGCTCTCGAGGAACAGGAGCTGGGCGACGATCAGGTTGGCGATCATGTCGTCGATCGGCGTGCCCAGGATGATGATGCGGTCCTTGAGCAGCCGGGAGTAGATGTCCCAGGCTCGCTCGCCCTTGCTCGTGCTCTCGATGACGACGGGGATGACGTCGCTCGGAGCGTTTCCTTGCTCTTGCATCGTGTCCTCCCTTTCGGGGTCGGATGGTTTGAAAGACCTGTACACCGACCTTGGAGCCTGAAGGTCAAGTTGTCAAACGGGAAAACGAAAGAGGCCGCGCGATGCGGCCTCCCGGCGGCGTTTCAAATGCGGAACAGCAGCCGGTCGACCGACCAGGCGCCCGCGCCCATGACGAACAGCGCGGCGCAGCCGCAAAGGATCATGAAATCGAGCTCCCAGCCGTCGTGCTTCTCCTGGTCGTAGAACTTCTTCTTCCAGACCTTCATCTTCATGTTGATGGCCCCGACCATGATGACCGCGAGGCAGGCGGCCGCGAGCTGGGTCAGCGAGCCCGTGAGCACGCCGACGGCGCCGAGCGGCTCGCAGACGGACAGCAGCCGCATGAGCTTGATCATCTTCGCCGGCATCTGTTCGCTCGGCTGCATCTTCCAGGAAGCCTTCTTCGCAAGGCCGTGCGCCAGGAAGATGGAGCCGACGCCGACGCGCAGCGCGAGCAGGCCGAGGTCGCCGTAAGCGTGGAGGGATGAGAACAACTGCATAAAAAATGAAAAAATTATCAAGTATCACTGCACATTGCAGGGTACGCCGTTTCAGGGCAGGCGGCAACGGCGCTTCAGGGCCTCGATGTCGGCGGCGGTCGGCTTCTCGTTCAGGCTCGAGTTCAGGCGGTACATGATCGCCTGCGGGTCATCGAGGTGCTCGAGGCCGAGGGCGTGGCCGAGCTCGTGGGCCAGCACGCGCACCAGGCGCGAGCGGTCGTCGAACTCGAAGATGTCGATCGTCCCGCCGGCGGCGTCGCCGGTGAACGAGCCCTCCTGGAACTCCTCTCCCCGGCTGCCGATGACGCCGTTGTACGTCTCGGCAGTGAGGTTGAGCTCCTTGGCGAGGCGGTTGATGACGGTCACGAGGGCGTTGAACTCGTCCACCAGCTTGTTCAGCGCGTCGCGCTCGGCGTTGAGCCGCGCCGCTTCCGCGTTGATGGCGTCCCGTTCGGCGTTGAGCTTGTCGTATTCCTCCTTGGGCGCCCCGCCGCGCGCGTTCCAGTACGCGACCTCCTTGTCGTACGCCGCCTTGCTCGCGTCGTAGGCGGCGACCTCGGCCTCGAACGCCTTGCGCCGCGTCTCGAGCGTCGCGGCCAGCCGGTCGTGCCGGGCCTTCAGGCGGTCGTACGTCGCCTTGTCGTCCTCGATGACGATGCCCAGGGACCGCAGTTTGTCGGTGTCCTGCTGCCGATAGTCGTAGACGAGGTTCACGGTGAGCGCGCCTCCCGCGTCGACGCGCGAGAAGAGGTCGCGCCCCGCGGCGTCCTCCCACAGCTTCTCCGCCTGGCCGACCGCGCCGAGGAAATCCTTCCGCGAGATCTTGAAGCGGTCGTCGAACGAGCCGAGCGCGTACGTCTCGGGGCGGCTGCACGGGAAAAGCCGCGCGTAGACGCCGTCGTACGCGCGCCTGAGCGCCGCGGCGATGCGCGGATCGAAAGAGGCGGCGAACGCCGCGATGATGATGCCCGCGGCCAGGCCCGCCGCGAGCGCGCGTCCCGTGCGCGAAGTTCCGTTCTCCATAACGCGATGAGCATAGCACGCGCCGGGGAGCGAAAAAACCCGCCATGGCGGCGGGTCAGACGTTGATGCCGAGCCTCCTGAGCGCGCGGCCCTGGCGGAGGGCGTATTCCTCGAGCGGCAGCACCTCGACCTCGCTGCCGGGGCGGCGGCCGACGCGGGTCCCCTCCGCGGGTCGCTCGCAGAACCCGCAGCGCTCGCACAGCCTGAGCGGCGGGACGGACGGCTTGCCGCAGCCATGCTTGCGGCCCGCCATGGCGATCATCGCCGGATGCCCGCAGGCGGCGGCCATCGCGTCGATGAGCGCGTCCTTCTCGGACCGCAACCGGTCGGCCATCGGTCCGTCCTGGTCCCGAAGCGTGCGGAATCGCGCGTTGATGCGTTTGATGCGGGAGATGAGCGGTGCGAGCGACGGTCTTTTCGGCATTGCGGCCTCCTGGAAGAAAGTGCTGCCGGCAAGGGTACAGGGCGGCGGGCCGAACGTGAAGACGACGAAAAAAACGGGCCTGCGCCCGTTCTTCCCATCGTTCCGGCTCGTCACTGCTTGACCGCCACGATGTCGATGCTGATGGTCAGGTCGTCGTCCGTGCCCGCGACGAACGGCACCTTGGGGATGGCGAGCCCGAAATCCTTGTAGAGGACGTCGGTGTCCGCCTTGGCGACGATCTTGTCGTCGGTGAGCTGCGCCGCCGCCTTGAAGGTGACCTGTTTGGTCGCGCCGGCCACGGTCAGGTCGCCGGTGATGCCGAGATCGAACGGCGCGCCGGGCGCGATCGCCGGGGGCAGGCCGTCGATCGACGTCGGCTTGAAGGTGATGAAAGCGTTGTCGGGCTCGCCGGACCGGAGGATGGCCCTGGCGATCATGCCGTCGCGCATCCTGCTGTCGGTCTTGAGCGTCCGCGCGTCGACGGCGATGAGGCCGATGCGCGCCTTGCCGTTCGCCGCGTCGAGCGCGATGTCGCCGGTGACGTCCGCGGTCTCGCCGACCACGGTGAAGGGACTGCCGCGCAGCACCTCGTTGATGGTGAACGAGGCCTTCGAACCCGCGCCGATGCGGTACAGCGTTTCGCCTTCGGCGGCGACGAGCTCCTCGGCGGGCGTGGCCGGCACGCTCGCCCCTTCGACCTGCGGCTCGGGAGCCTGCTGCGGCGCCTCGTTAAGGACGGGCGCGGGCGCGGCGGGACGGGCATCGCGCCTCGCGTAGACGTAGGCGCCGGCGAGCGCGGCGACGACGAGCACCGCGGCGATCAGCTTCTTCTCGTGGGCATGGTCATGCATGGTCGTGGCTCCGGAGTGATGAAAGCCCCGGTACTATAGCGGGCCTCGCGCGGGAGGACAAGTGTCTTTTTTTGCAAATGAAAACCGTCCCGCAGTACTGCGGGACGGTCTTCGGTCGCTCTTAGGCGCGCTTGACGTCCTTGGCGCGGGGACCCTTGTCGGAATCCTCGGTCTCGAACTCAACCTTGTCGCCCTCCTTGAGCTCGTTGAAGGCAACGCCGACGAGCGCGGACGTGTGGAAGAAGACGTCCTTGTCGCCGCCGTCCGGCGTGATGAAACCGAAACCCTTGTCGACGAGCCTCTTGATCGTACCCTGCATAGTCGTTGGATGCGTGATGTTTAAACCCGCGTCGGACGCGGGTGGAATTGTACAAATTCCCTGTCGCGTGGCTGCTGCGGATTTCCACCCTACCACACTCCCCCGGTTTTGTGAAGGGTCCCGCGCTCAGCGGGCCGCTCCGGCGAGGCAGCGGGAGAGCGAATCGGTCTGCGTCCAGCCGCATTTCCCGGTCGCCTGCCGCTCGCAGACCGCGTCCTTGTAGCAGGCGTATTCGGGCCGGAAGACGCAGGAGGACATCGTCTCCTCTTCCGCGCAGAGCTCGCCGCTGCAGCCGGTGCGCCTGCAGGCGGCCGTGCCGCCGAGCTGCGCCGTGAAGCGGACCGGGACGCTCACTGAAGCGGCGTTCTCGGCCAGCCCCGAGGGATTGTCCTTCTCGAGCACCAGCGTGCCCGTCGCCGTGGCGGGCTTGGGGAACGTCAGCGTCGCCTTGAAGGGCACGAAATCGCGGGTCATCCAGTCGCCCTGGGCCTGCGCAGATCCCGTGGCGACGACCTTGCCGTCGGCGTCGAGCAGCTTCACCGGGAACGTCGCCTCGAAGTACCAGGTGCCGCGCGCTTCGCCCGAGACCGCGAGCGGGCTCGCGACGAGGTCGCCCGACCGGGGCGAGGTCACGCGCACCATGTCGTCGTTCGCGACCTGCACTGCCGCTTTGGCGACGAGAAGCCCGACCGAGGTCGCTTCGGCGTCGCGGAGCGCGAAGGAATAGCCGGCGACCGAGCTCTCCGGCGCGCGCACCGTGCCGAGCACGAGCTGCGTCGCCGCGCCGACGTTCCCGCCCTCCAGGCCGAGCGTGGCCGCGATCTCGCCCTGCCAGATGCACTGCACGTCCGGACGGCAGCGCGAATCGTCGATCTTCTGGAGCGTGACGGTGAGTCCGTCGGCGTACCGGACCGACGCGCCCACGACGAGCGTCGCCTCGGCGCCGAAGTCGCCCTTCTGCGGCTCCGACGGCGCGGGAGGCGGGGGCGGGGGCGGCGCCTCGTTCGCGGACGGAGGAGGCGGCGGGGCCGGCGGCGCGGGCTGCGCGACGAACCAGGCGATGGCGCCAAGTCCGCCGATGACCGCGATGATGCCGAGAAGATACCAGGCTTGCTTGCGCATAGGGATCGGCTGTCTATGTGGATATTTCCTTCAAGGATAGCAGGAGGACCGCGCCGTCGTCGACGAAAAAAGCGGGGCTTTCCCCGCTCCGGCCCCGCGCGCCGTCACTTCACGAAGAAATCGGGTCCCGCCGCCGCATGGACCTCGCGCGTGATGATCGTCACGCCATCAATGGACACCGCGGACCAATGCGGCACCGCCCTGCATTCGAAATGGCGGTCGCCGTCCCGTCCCTTCGTCACGACGCGATACTCGGTCATCTGCCCGGTCTTCAGCGCGGCCGTGAACGCCTTCTCGGCGGCCTTGCGGGACGCCGAGTCCAGGACCTTCACGTTCTCCCAGAAGTTCGTACCCGTGAAATCATGATCCGGCTGGGTCAGGCTGCGCGTGTGCGCCTGGATCGTGCCGTCGGCCGCGAACTGCGTGACCGCGCCGTCCATGGTCTGCGCGAGCAACTTCCATTCCCCTTCTTCCGCGACATGCCGCGCGGCGTCGGCATGCGGGGGCAGTTCGAACCCGACGGTGATGGCGCCCGCGCAGCGCCCTCGCGCGTCCTTGTACGGGATCGAGAGCAACCGGAGCTCGGCGCCGGCCGAGGAGGCGGTCCAGTGCACGGTCTCGCCGCGGAACGCGCCGCTCAGGCTGACGAGGGCGGACTTGCGGTCATCGAAAAGGTCGAGGATGGAACGGCCGGCGTGCGCCGCGGGAGAGGCATCGTGCTTCCGCAGCGGCTGGCCCGCCGCGAGCAGGACGGTCCCGCGCCTGTCGGTCACGAGCAGGCTGATGGGCAGCTGCCCGACGATGCCGCGGAGGATGCCGTGCGGGGACGACTTCGGAGACCACCCGGCGTCGAGCGCCGCGAGGAACGGCGCGGCGAACTCCTCGTTGAGGAAATAATGCCGGAACTTTCCCTCGGCCCTGGAACCGACGAAACCCGCGTCAGCGAGCTTCTTCAGATGCCCGGACACGAGCGCCTGCGTCGCGCCGATCTCTTTCGCCAGCCGGGCGACGCTCAGCTCGCCCTGCGCGAGGCGCATGACGATGTCCAGGCGGACTTCGCTGCCCAGCGCCTCGTAGGCCGTCCGCTTCGACTGCTTGGTTTTGGCGTCAGTGCTCATCGTTTCAGGAGGTCATCGAGGGGGGGGTAAGATCGCGCATGGTCAGCGTGACGGCGATGATCTTGCCCTCTTTCCAATACGGCACGACGCGGCACTCGTAGCGTGCCGTCCCCTCCGTCCTGGACGCGGCAGCCGCTTCGAAGGCACAGTGGCGCCCGGTCCCGAACGCGCGGCCGATCTGCTCCATGGCCATCGGGCGTGAAGCGCTCTCGATGTAGCCGTAGAGGGACGAGCCGACCACGGCGGAACGGTCGAGGCCGTGGAACGGATGGTTGATGGAAAGGATGGAGCCGCTCGCGTCGATCTGCGTGATGACGTCAGGCGAACCCTGGACGAGCATGCGCCAGACCTTCTCCGATTCGCCGATGGCGCGGAGCTTCTCGTCGGTGAGGCGCTGCGAAACGTCGTAGGTGACGCAGACGATGCCCGCCTTGCCGCCGGCGTCGTCGAAGTACGCCCTGGTGACGGTCTCATGCGTGCGGCCCGCGGAGTCGTAGGTCCATTTCGTGGGCCCGTCGGCGGCCAGCGCCTCGCGGAACCGCGCCGCGAGCTCCGGCATGCTCTCCAGGATATCGTCGATGCGCTTCCCGATGTAAAAACCGTGGCCCTTGCCGCCTTGGTCGCTGATGCCGCCCCCGAGGAAGAGGATGTAGCCGTCGCGGCAGATGACCGCCATGGAAAGCGGCGCCTGATCGATGATCGAACGGAAGTCCCCCGCCTGTTTCGCCGCAGTGGCGCGGTCCGGCGCGACGGCATGGAGGAACGGCTCGGCGAACTCCTTGTTGAGCGAATAATGACGGAACTTCCCTTCCCGGCGGACGCGAACGAAGTTCGCGTATTCGAGATGCTGAAGGTCGTGCGATACCGCGGTCTGCTCGCGGCCGAGCTTGGCGCAAAGTTCGGACACGCAAAGGCTGCCGTCCTTGAGGGTCAGGAGGATGTCCATGCGGTCCTGGCTGGCGAGCGCGGCGCACAGCCGCTTGTGATCGTAGATCCTCTGTTTCACGGTCATAATCTCATGGTTCATGCTTCTCCGGACGGACGGGAAGTCTCGTGGCCGGCAATGACCGCGCCGGCGATGCCGCCGTCCGTCCAGTACGGGGAAACGCGGCAAGCGTACCATTTTCCCGCGGGGTTCTGCGGCGTGATCGACGCCTTCGTGACGTAGTCGGTGACGCGGCCGGTCGACAAGGCCTGGTCGATCGCCGCTTTCGCGCGGGCGCGGTAGGCCTCGGGCAGCATGTCGATGAGCGACCTGCCAACGACGTGGCCTCCGCGGCTCGTCCTGTTGATCACCTGGATCCGATAATCCTGACCGATCTGGATGAGCGTGTACGGCGTTCCTTCGGCCAGGGCCTTCCATTCGCCGTCCTCCCTGATGCCCTGGACCGCATCCTTCGGCCGGCTTTCGCGCGCGACGTTGATG
>Ga0310810_10006937_pt1 | contig 12855 bp, 7 predicted proteins | sample NCmetagenome_FD_207641 | JGI IMG/M metagenome (GOLD analysis project Ga0310810, IMG submission 207641) | Soil microbial communities from experimental microcosm in Duke University, North Carolina, United States - NC | ecosystem: Engineered > Artificial ecosystem > Soil microcosm > Unclassified ... | reverse complement strand
CCGGCTTCCAGGCCGGCCGTCCCTGGCCGCCGGCCTTGCAGCGGGTCAGCGACCAGTCGCCCGTCCTCTCGCCGGCCGAGGAGCTCAAGACCATCGTCATGCCGCCCGGCTATCACCTCGAGCTGGTAGCCAGTGAGCCGCTCATCCAGGACCCGGTGGTCATCGATTGGGACAGTGACGGCCGGCTGTGGCTGATCGAGATGTCCGGCTACATGAACGACATCCAGGCGAACCACGAGCACGATCCGCTCGGGCGGGTCGTGGTCCTTCAGGACACGAATGGCGATGGCCGCATGGACAAGCGGACGCTCTTTGCCGATGGACTCGTGCTCGCGCGCGCGCTCAAAGTGCTGGACAAAGGGGTACTGGTCGGAGAGCCGCCGAATCTGTGGTGGATGCAGGACACCAACGGCGACCTGAAGGCGGACACGCGCGAACTCGTGACCGACAAGTTCGGCCGCCTTGAGGCGAACGTCGAGCACAACGCCAATTCGCTGCTGTGGGCGCTCGACAACTGGATCTACACGTCGGAAGCCGACATCTTCCTTCGCCTGAAGAACGGCAAGTTCGACGTGCGGCGGACGCTCGCGCGGGGACAGTGGGGCACGTCGCAGAACGACGTCGGGCGCGTGTTCCGCAACTCGAACGAATCAGCGCTCCACGTCGATCTCGTGCCCACGTCCTATTTCTTTCGTCATCCCGGCCTGACGCGGACGAAAGGGAGCTTTGAGTTCCTCGGCGGCGCCGGCGAGGATCTCAACGCCGTGTGGCCGGTCCGTCCGACGCGCGGCGTGAATCGAGGCTACCAGGCGGGGATTCTGCGTGACGACGGCAGCCTGGCGCGATTCACGGCAGCCTGCGCGCCGACGGTGTTCCGCGGCGACCGGCTCCCGGCGGAGCTTGCCGGTAATGTGTTCGTAGCCGAACCGGCGGGCAATCTCGTGAGCCGGATCGCCGTGACGGATGACGGCACGTCGCTGCGGGCGAAAAAGGCCTACGGCCGTGGGGAATTCATCGCGTCCACCGACGAACGGTTCCGGCCGGTGTACTTGTCCTCGGCTCCGGACGGCACGCTGTACGTCGTCGATCTCTATCGCGGCATCATCCAGCACCGCGGCTTCATCACCGAGTATCTGCGCGACCAGATCCTCTCGCGCTCACTCGAACAGCCGATCGGGCGCGGTCGCATCTGGCGGGTTGTGCACGACCGCTTCCGGCGCGGCCCCAAGCCAGCCCTGAGCAGCGCCACGCCGCGCGCGCTCGTCGAGACGCTGTCGCATCCGAACGGCTGGTGGCGCGATACCGCGCAGCAGTTACTCGTCCAGCGCAACGACAAGTCGTTGGTCGAGCCGCTGAAGAAACTCGCGGCGGAGTCTCCGGCGCCGCGGACGCGTCTGCACGCGCTCTGGACGCTCGACGGCATCGACAGCATCGACGAGGCGGACGTCACGCGGGCACTCGGCGATCCGTCGCGCGACGTGCGCGTCTCGGCCATAAGACTGGCGGAGCGCTGGCTGCGCGAGGGGAAAGGCCCGATGCTGACGGCCGTCCTCGCGCTGATGACGGATCCGGACTGGGCCGTCCGCGAGCAGCTGGCCGCGTCGCTGGGCGAACTGCCCCAAACGCCGAAAGAGACCGCGATCACGGCCTTCCTCGAGCGCTACGCGAACGACCCGGTAGCGCTGGACGCGGCATTGAGTGGTGTGAAGGGCAGCGAACTGGTTCTTCTGGAAACGCTGCTGCGCGCGAGCGCCGAAACACCTCAGCGCGCGATGGCGATCACCATGCTCGCGGCGACGGTCGTGTCGAACGCGCAGGACGCGCCGATTCAGCGGCTGTTCGACGCCGTCTCGGAGTCGCCGCGTCCCGCCTGGCAGCGATCCGCGCTGCTGAGAGGCGCCGAGGTCGCGCTCCTCAACGTTGACGCCGTCACCGGCCGCGGCCGCGGCCGCGGCGCGCCCGCGGCAGCCGATGCGCCGTGTCCGACCTGTCCCGGCGGCCGGGCGGGTCCGGGCGGGGCGTCCGCGTTCCCCCGCGCGCCCGGGGCGGCCGATCCATCGTTGCTGGAAGGGAACGCGGGCGGCGCGGCGGCGGCGCCCGAGGCGGGCCGGGGTGGACGAGGCCGCGGCGCAAGGCCGCCCCTGAAACTTGCGCGCGAGCCCGCCATCACGGCGCTGGCCGCGAACGGCGGCGACCTGTCGTCGCGCCTGACGGCTGTCCTTGCGCGGCTGGAATGGCCCGGCAAGCCCGGGATGGCCGCACCTGCCGCACCGCTCACGGCGGAGGAGCAGGCGCGCTTCGAGGCTGGCCGGACCGTTTACCAGAACCTGTGCCAGGCCTGCCATCAGCCGAACGGGCAGGGGATGGACAAGCTCGCGCCGCCTCTCATTGGATCCGAGTTCGCCCTCGCTTCAGCCGCGACGATCCCGATCCGGGTCGTGCTGAACGGCAAGGAGGGAAGCGTGGCGCTCATGCCTCCGCTCGGCGCGATTCTGAGCGACGGGCAGATTGCGGCCGTGCTGACCTACATCAGGCGCGAGTGGGGCCACACCGCGTCGCCCATCGACGCTGCGGCGGTCGCGCAGGGGCGGAAGGATACCGCTGGCCGCACCCGGCCGTGGACGAACGATGAGCTCACGCGGTTGATGCGATAGCCACGAGCCCTGGACACGTCAGGCGCAGCAGGTCCACGACCGCCGGCGGGACTCCCGTGATCAGCGCGTCCTGTCCCTGGCTCGTACACAGCGTCAGCACGACCTTCGAAATGCCGAACCATTTTCCGTCGGTCTCGGCGCTCGCGAGGAATCGCCCTTCATTGCGATCGGTCACAATTTGCCCTCTCGGGAACGCGGTCGCGCCTGTCGCCAGCGCGCGCTGAAGATCCGACGTCACGCAGTGTTCTTGCGCCGCGACGATGCCGTCGGGCAGGCCGCGTCCGGCAGGTCGCTCGCCGCTGGCGCGGTCGGGCACGACGAACAGCCGCGCGTCAGCCACGTCCGACGCGTTGGCGCGATCCGCGTGCCGGACGCGAGCCTGAAGCGCGCTCATCGTGCGATCGAATATCCGCGCAGCCCAGTCGTCGGAATAGTCGACGGGATTCCGCTCGCGTTCTGGGGTCTGCCGCGTCCGCCAACCCTCCGCTCGCGCGCGCTTGTGGTCGGCGCGGCTGCGGCTCGCGAACATGTCCTCGAGGCTGAGACCGAAGGACGGCTGGGACATCAGTGTGTCGAGCGCCATGTTCGACAAGAGGTCCGCGCAGAAACCATAGGCGATGCCGAGCGGCGAATAGACGCCGCGCCGAGGGTCCAGGCTGACCGCGTCCTCCTGCAGTGACGGGGCGTGACGGGCAATGAGCGCGGCATATGAGCCAAGAAGGTGCACGTGGGCGTCACCCATCGGCGTGTGTTGGAGTTCTCCCTTGGTCCCGCGCTGGATGAAGAGGTCCTCGATCATCGTGCAGGGCAACAGCAGATCGAGGCGCGTCAGAAACAACTCCGGATCCGCCGATATTCCCTGGAAGATCGCATCTGCCAGATCGAGCCGGTCGTTCCCGGCGCTCCCGTAGGCCTCGAGCAGCGGCACCAGATCGCGCACCAGCAATGCCGCATCCATGGAGTTGGAATTGCGCGTCATCGCCAGCACTGAGGGATCGTCAACAGCGCGATCGACCTCTGACGCGCGATGGCGGAGCTGCGATCGAAGATGGCCGCTCGTCAGGATCGCGCCGGCTCTGTGAATCTCGAGGTGGCGGGGATTGGTGAAGGAGGTTGAAATCCGCTCGGCGATTCGGAAGTAGGGCTCCAGGCGCCGGGTGAGCGGACCTTGCGCCGTCTGAATCACCCATCGGGCATCGCGGATGAGTCCGCCGGCGGGCGTCGCGTCGTTCAGGCCATCGAGGAGGCCCTGGACGTCCTGCAGGCGATCGGCCGCGGCCACGGCCCCCTCGTCCCAAATCCGCAGGCTCAGATGCTCGAGCTGACGAAGGATGAAAACCGAGTAGATCCTATCGGCGACAGCCAGGCGCAGGTGGCGTCCGGGCCACCGGTGGCGCTCCCAGTGCGACTGGGCGCGAGCGGCGAGCGTCAGCGGATCGAGTTCGTGCGAGCCCCCCTCGAACGCCATCGGCTCGAACCCATCCGCCCGGTGCGCCGCCGCCAGCTGTTCGTTCAATCGGGACAGCTCGCGAGGGAGTCCGGGCAGCGCCTTCTTCCCTCGCACATTCAGCACGCCACTGTCGATGTGCTCGAGGATTTCCAGACGCCGGTCGAGGCACTCGCGCAGCAGCGCGACGTAACCCGAGAAGGTCATTGCCGCGGCGCGGGCGCCAGGCGTGGAGGATACGCGTGATCGAACACGCTCCACATGAAGTCCGTGGTCATGCGCGCGCGATTGTGGCAGCTCATGCACCCGAGCTGCACGCCTTTCTGATCGAACGTCTCCATCGTGACGTTCGCGAACGCCGAAAACGCGCCGGTGCCGGGAAACGTGTTCTCGACGCTACCGTCCACGCGCGCGGGGATCGGATCGGCCTGGTTCCCTTCGAGCCGTGGCCATTGCGTCACAACCAACCGGTAGTGCCGCCAAGGTGTGCCTTCCAGGAGATGCCGGTAGCCGTAGCTGGTCAGCTCGGAGGCCGTGAGAATCGGCGCGTCGGCCGCGCGCACGACGTTGTAGGGCCGCACCGGCTCGGGCGCCAACGGCGTGAGTGACAGCGGATTCTGTTCAGGCATCGACGCGCCCGTGGCGTCGTTCAGCGCGAAGGCTCCCGGCCAGTCAGCCCACTTCGGCGGCACCGCGTCGACTTGCTCGAACGATGACCAGATCCACTGTGGACGGCTTGGTGTCTTCTGCGCGATGTGCAATCCGATGAGCCCGACCGTCGTCCGTGTACACCCGCCGCCGGTCGCGCGTTTTACGAGCGCCGTCCGCGTGTAGAACCGCTTGACCAAAGGCGCCGGAAGATCCGTGACGTCGATCCACGCGGTCTTGACGGCCACCGAGCCGAAGGGGAAGTCGATGACCGGCCGGTCGGGCCGCGGGCTCGGTACCGCCGGCAGCGCATCGCGCAGGAAGAAGCGGTTCCGGACGATGTGATCGAATGCGATCTGGTTGAAGAGCGTCAGCGTGCGGACGTACCGACCGTTCTGCGCGACCAGCGGCGGATCGAGCACGCCAATCCCGGCCTGTCCGATGTCGTCGATCCCCGATGCCGATCCGATCGTCACGGCGCCGAACTGCGCCGGCGCTCCGCACGGATTGGCGGCCGCGGCATCGTAGCTGTTGAATCTGATCGCCGGCGCCGAGCCGTCCGCGTGGAAGATTTCCCACAGCGGCTTGTAGGTCTCGAAGACGCGTGGCCCTCCGGTCGCGATCGGCTTCGATGAGGCGGCGACGCCTCGTTTTGCCGGCGCCGCCGGCCACACCAGGGCGACGAAGGCGCGCCATGAATAGTCGTCGAAGTAGTCGAGCGCAATGCCGGGAAAGCCGTCAGGAATGCAGACGTCGGCCGGCAACTGCGGAGATAGCCGGGGTGCGGGCTTCACCGGGCACGGCGTGGACGTCGGCGGCGGAGCCGCTGCGCCGGTGCCGACGAGCAGGGCCAAGGCCACCGCGCCAACGGCGCGGGCAATCGAAGACGATCGCGTGGCCGTCATGCAGGAGGATTATAATGCGCCTCATGGCGGTGCTCTCCCGGCGTGAGTTCGGCGGTGTGCTGATCGCCGGCCTGCCATTGGCGGCGGTTATGGGATCGGCGGGAGTCGCCGCGGCGGACGCACCGATCTGGCTGGGCTCATCGAGCTTCCGCGATCTGCCGCGCGTGCCAGGCCGCGACAACCTGGACGAGATCATCCAGGCGGTCCGCGCGGTCGGCGCGACCCACGTCGAACTGGCCCTCGCGAATCTCGAGCCCGCGCCGCCGAGCACCGCGCCGGTGATGGGCGGGTCGGCTGCTTATCCGCGCCGCATCGTGATGACGCCGGAGGAGGTGGCCGCCACCAACAGTTCCGCTCGCGCGGCGTTGCGCGCCTGGCGGCTGCAGACGCCCCCGAGTGTGTTCGAGCAGGCGCGTGCCCGGCTCACTTCCGCAGGCCTGACGGTGCGCGCCTGCGCTCTCGCGTACAACGACTCCTTTTCCGATGACGAAATCGACGCGACGTTTCGTCAGGCCAAAACGCTCGGCGTCTCGACCGTCAGCTCGCCGCTGACGATGGCCATGGCCCGTCGGCTGCTGCCATTCGCCGACCGCCACCAGATCGCTGTCGCCATCCACAATCAGGTGGACGGCAACCGCGCGGGCGCCATCGACACGCCGGCCCTTAAACAGGCGCTCGCCTTATCGCCCGTGTTCGCGGTGAAGCTCGACATCGGCAACCTCACGGCGTCCAACTGCGATGCCGTGGCCGAGTTGCGCGAGTACCGCTCGCGCGTCTCATATGTGCTCGTGAGAGACCGGCTGCGAAACGGAGGGGCCAGCCAGCCCTTCGGTGAAGGCGACACACCGATCGGGGCGGTACTGAGCCTTCTCGGAACGTCCGCGCCGGCCATCCCGGCACTGGTCGAGTACGACTACGTCGGCCTTCGCTCGTCAGTCGACGAGCTCAAGGCCTGTGTGGCGTACTGCCGCACGGCCATGAGTACGAGCGCGCGGTAGCGTCAGCGGCGCGCCGCGGCCATCACGTTGAACCTGTCAACTGCGCACGAAGCGCGTCCAGAGTCGGCTCGAGCGATTGCTCGACCCGAGGCAGGCTCAGCAACCGCGCCAGCGCCGGCGGCACCGGAATCTCACGCCCCACGAGCGGCTCCACGATCTCGTTGAACTTCGCGGGATGCGCAGTCGCCACCAGCACCCATGGCTCGTGGACGCGATCCTCGGGAAGCTGGTGGTAGACCGACGCGGCCGTCGCTCCGTGAGGATCCCAGACGTAGCCGAGCGCCTCGGCATCCTGCCGGATGGTTGCCCGAATCTGATCGTCGGTAACGAGATGTGCCGTCACATGCGCGCCGAGGCCGTCAGGGAACAGCGCGCGCAGGCGTTCCATGTTCGACGGGTTGCCGACGTCCATCGCCGACGCCAGGGTGGCAACGCTCGGGCGCGGCCGCCAGACGCCACCGTCGAGAAACTCCGTCACAGTGCGGTTCTCGTTGGTCGCAAGGACGATGTCGCCGATCGGCAGCCCCGTCTCGCGCGCCCAGATGCACGCGGTGACATTGCCGAGATTACCGGACGGCACGATGAAGCTCGCCTTGCGCCGCTCGCGGTGCCAGATCTCCAGGCTTGCGGCCGCGTAGTACACCATCTGGGGAAGCAGACGTCCCGCATTGATGCTGTTTGCGGACGAGAGCCGGTGCGCGGCGGCCAGCGCCGGATCGTTCAGGGCCTCCTTGACGATGCGCTGGCAGTCGTCGAATGTGCCGCGGACGGCAAACGTACGGACGTTCTCTCCCCAGCAGGCGAGCTGCTGCGCCTGCCGCGGCGAGACGAGCCCGTGCGGATACAGCAGAACGACGTCGACCCACGGACGGCGGTGGAAAGCGGCGGCCACGGCCCCGCCCGTGTCGCCCGACGTTGCAACGAGGATGGTGACCTTGGGTTCTCGCGGTCCGTGCAGTCTCTGAAGCGTGGCCGCCAGGAAGCGCGCCCCGAAATCCTTGAACGCGCAGGTCGGACCATGGAAGAGCTCGAGTGCATAGGCCTGGCCCGGAGCCCGCTGAAGGCGCACGAGCGGAGCGGGGAAATCGAACGCCTCTCGGCAGACATCGGCCAGGACGGGCGCGAGCGGATCGCCTTCCGCGAACGGGGCGATCACCTGGGCAGCGAGGGCCGGAAGCTCGATGGTCGAAGGGAAGTCCGTCCACGGCATCGCCGGCAGGCGCTCGGGCACGAATAACCCGCCGTCTGCGCCGATGCCCTGCACGATCGCGCCGCTCAGACCCACCGGGGCGGTTCCACCGCGCGTGGTGACGAACTTCATCATTCCCGCACGATCGCGGCGCCGACCGGCTCAATCCGTGTGACCCACGCGTCACTCGTGACGCCCTCGGCGCGGAACGCCTCGACCATCGCGTCGCGCACCTCGCCGGCCCTCACTTCTTCCGCCCACGCGAACATCGTCGGGCCGGCGCCCGAGATCGAGCAGCCGAGCGCGCCGCGGGCCATGGCGGCGTCCTTGACGGCCTGGAATCCGGGAATGAGGATCTTGCGCTGCGGCTCGATCAGGACGTCCTCCAGCGACGCCGCGATCAGAGGAAGATCGGCAGTGAAGCAGCCGGCGACGAATCCCGCCAGGTTGGCCTGCTGCCAGACGACGTCCGACAACGTGACGGTCCTGCCGAGAATGGCCCGCGCCCCGCGGGTTTCGAGAATGCGATGAGGACGCACGAGCACCGATCGCACGATCGACGGCACCGGGATCTGCTTGATGTGCGGGTCGTCGATGCCGACCGCCAGGACGAGGCCGCCGTACAGAGACGGCGCGATGTTATCGATGTGCGCCGTGCCGCTCGCCACCATCTCTCCCTGCATCGCGAATTTCAGCAGGCGCAGGTTGTCGAGCGGTTCGTCGAGCAGGGCGTTGGCCGCGACGACAGCCGCCACCGCGGAGGCGGCCGACCCTCCGAGTCCGGACCCGAGAGGGATTCCCTTCTCGATGGTCAGCTCGAAGCCGAAGTCGAGGCCCAGCGCGTCCGCCAGGGCCGCCACCGCCATGCCGGCCGTGTTCCGCTCGAACTCGAGGGGCAGATCCATGACCAGCCCGGTGACCGCGGCAATGCGGACGCCGCGCGTCGACGTGCGCACGGCGCGAACCCGGTCGCCGGCGACCGCCGCGCTGTAGCCGAGGACGTCGAAACCAACGGCCACGTTGCCGACGCTCGCCGGCGCGAACGCGATCGATTGGTCGGGCGGCTTCATACGTGCGCGCCGAGGTACGCGCAGACGCGCAGCAGGTCGGCGAAGACACCGCCCGCCGTGACGGCGGGACCGGCGCCAGGTCCGCGCACGACCAGCGGATTGCGGTGGTACCGGCTCGTGGTGAAGCTGACGACGTTGTCGGTGAAGCTGATGTTCGAAAAGAGATGCGATCGGTCGAGCTCGACGAGACCGACGGTCGCGCAGCCCGTGTCGGCATCCAACCGGCCGACGTATCGCAGGACACACCCGCGGGTCTGCGCCGCCAGGAAGCGCTCGCGCATGCTGGCGTCCACCTCCGGCACGCGCCGCATGAACTCCTCCGCGCCGACCGCCTCCAGCGACGCCGGCACGAGACCCTGGAGCTGGACGTCGTCAAGCTCGAGGTCGAGGCCAATCTCGCGGGCGAGGATCACGAGCTTCCGCGCGACGTCCTTGCCCGACAGGTCGTCGCGTGGATCCGGTTCCGTGAACCCCTGGGCCTTGGCCTGCAGCACGAGGGCGGAGAACGGTTGCTCCCCGTCCCAGACGTTGAACAGATAAGAGAGCGTCCCGGACAGGATGCCTTCGATCCGCTGGATCCGATCGCCGGTCTCGCGAAGATCGCGCACCGTCTGGATAATCGGCAGCCCGGCCCCGACGGTTGCCTCGTAGAGGTAGCGCGAACCTCCGGCGCGGCGCGCCTCGCCGAGCGTCCGGTAGAACGCGATGTCCGCGCTTCCGGCCTGCTTGTTGGGTGTGACGACATGAATGCCGGCGGCGAGCCACTCGGGGTAATGACGGGCGATTGCGGCACTGGCCGTGCAATCGACGATGACCGCGTGCGGCAGATGGCTGGCATCGACGTGGGCCACGAATCGCGGCAGATCGGGAGCGCCACCGGTCTCCAGCGATTCGCGCCAGCCCGTCAGCGGCAGCGAGGAATCGGCGAGCAGCATCTTGCGGGACGTCAGGAGGGCGCGCACCCGCAAGTCGAGCCTGAAGTCACGGGTGAGCCGGTCGGCCTGGGATGCCAGCTGATCGAGAAAGGCGCCGCCGACCGAGCCTGGACCGATGACGCCGATGGAAATGGTATGGGGCGAGAGGTAGAAGCTCGCGTGGACCGAGCCAAGCGCGCGGGCCGTTTCCGTTTCATCGATCACGACGGAGATGTTCCGCTCCGACGCGCCTTGCGCGATCGCGCGGACGTTGACGCCGGAGCTTCCCAGGGCGTTGAAGAGCGTCGCGGCGATGCCCGGCGTGCCGGCCATTCCGTCGCCCACCACGGCCAGGATGCTGCAGTCGCGGGTCACGTCCACATTCTGAATCTGTCCCTGCCGCAGCTCGCTCTCGAATGCGCCGCGCACGACTGCGGCGGCGCGATCCGCGTCCGCCTGCGCGAGGGCAAAACAGATCGAGTGTTCGGAACTGCCCTGCGAGATGAGCGCCACCGAGATCCCGTGCTCGCGGAGCGCGCCGAACAGCCGCTGCGCGGTCCCGGGCACGCCGATCATCCCCGTCCCCTCCACGTTGATGAGCGCGACGCGATCGATGCTGGTGATGCCTTTGACCGGATGCGAGGACACCGGCTCGGCGCAGATGAGCGTCCCGGCCTTCTCCGGGGCGAACGTGTTCCGGATGCTGATCGGAATCCCCCGGCTGACCGCCGGCGCCATCGTCTGGGGATGAATGACCTTCGCGCCGAAGTACGCCAGCTCCATCGCCTCGTTGTAGGAGAGCGAGTCGATGATCGTCGCATCGGCGACGCGGCGCGGATCGGCGCTCAGCACGCCGTCGACGTCCGTCCAGATCACGATCGCCGACGCCTCCAGGAGCGCGGCGAAGATTGACGCTGAAAAATCGCTGCCGTCGCGTCCAAGCGTGGTCTGGAGGCCCTCGCGCGTGCGGGCGATGAACCCGGTGATGACGAGCGTGACCTCCGGATCGGCGGGGATCAGGCGCGCGGCGTTGGCGCGGGACTCCGGCCAGAGGACGATTGGGCCGAGCGGCGCGGCGTCGACTTCGACGATCTCGCGCGCATCGATCCAGCGGACGCCGCCCCGACGCCGGCCCCGCGCCTGCAGGTACCGGGAAAAGAGCCGCGTCGACCAGATCTCGCCGAAGCCGGCCACCAGGTCGCGGACGACCGGCGACGCGACGCGAATCATGCGGACGGTCTGCAGGATGCCGGCGATGTCGCGGCAGTCGGACGTGAGCGCCTCGACATACTCGCCGGCGGCCGGTTCGGCCAGCAGCGTCCGCGCGATGCCGATGTGCCGCGCCCTGATCGCCTCGAGCCGCTCCTCATCGCCGTCCTCCCGCGCCGCGGCGCTTCTCACGAGCGCCAGCAGGGCGTCGGTGATGCCGCGACACGCCGATAGCACCGCCGCGACCCGCGGAGCGGGGTCGTCTTCGAGAATCTGCGCCACTCGCTCCATGCAGGCGGCGTCCGCCACGCTGGAGCCGCCGAACTTATGTACCTTCCAGGCGTTCATGTCCGCATCATTGTTGATCGATCCTGCATTTACTATAGAAGGTGGACAGCCCGCCATGCGCCCGACTGCCGACGCCGACACCCACGCTCTCGCGCTCGTCGCCTTCGACGCCGACGACACGCTCTGGCACAACGAGCGCAGCTACCGCGACGCGCGCGAGCGGTTCTGCCGGATGCTGAACGATGCCGGCGTCGCGCTCGCTCCGGACGCGATCGACGTCCATGTCAACCGGACTGAAGCGGCGAACCTCGGGTTTTACGGGTATGGCGTGTCGAGTTTCGTCCTGTCCCTCATCGAGACCGCCCTGGATCTCACGGGCGGCCGCATCAGCGGCGGGGATCTCCGCGGCGTCATCGAGCTGGCCAAGGCGATGCACACGGAGGACGTCGAGCTCTTTCCGGGGGTGCGCGACCTCCTGACGTCGCTCGCGGCGCGCTATCCCCTGATGCTCATCACGAAGGGGCAGCTCCTGCATCAGACGTCGAAGCTGGATCGCTCGGGACTGCGCGACTGCTTCCGGTTCGTCGAAGTCGTCAGCCACAAGACCCCGGACGTTTACGGGGCCATCCTGTCGCGGCACGGCGTCGACCCGGCGCGTTTCGTGATGATCGGCAACTCGCTCCGGTCCGACATCCTCCCGGTGCTCGAGATCGGCGCGTGGGCCGTGCACGTGCCGGCCGAGTTGAGCTGGGCGCACGAGGACGCCGACCTGCCGGCGGCGCCGATCCCGCGCTATTTCACGCTCCCGGCGATCGATCGGCTGCCCGGTGTCCTCGCCGCGATCGAGCAGACGATCGCGGACGCACGCCGCGGCGTCAGAAGGTCACCTTCGCGGCGATCTGCACCTGGCGCGGGTCGCCGACGCCCTGCCGCAGGAAGCCGTCGAAGCTGAACAGGCCCGGCGTCGCCAGCGGATTCACGTTGTTGGCATTGCTGAAGGTATTGAACATCTCCAGGCTGGGCACGATCTGCGCCCGGCCGCCGATCCGGAACGGGCGCTGCAGCCGCCAGTCGAGCGAGAAGTACTTGGTGTCCTTGCGATCCCAGTTGCGTCCGCGGTCGACGCCGGACAGCACACGCGGCGCGGTCGTAATCGGCTGCGCCGTACGCCCCTGGATCCGGACGTTGACGAGCAGGTGTTGCGGCAGCTCGGCATACGTGAAGACATTGACCTTGTGCCGGATGTCGCGGTCCGACGGGCCGTAGTCGAGGCTCAGGTCGTAGAAGTTGAACGACCGGTCCGTGAACGGATCGCGCTCGTTGGAGTCGTCATCTTCGTCCTTCGCCACGACGTAGTTCGCCTCGAGCTGGTATTTCTGCGAGAAGCGCTTGCGCACGCCGAACGTCGCGCCGCGGTAGAGCCCCCTTCCCCGGCTGGTCGCCACGAACACGTCGCTCAGCTGCGGCTCGAACGGATTCGCGCCGACGTAGGTCGTCGAGTTGCGCGTCGGCGGCTGGACCGCCGCCGCCGCG
>Ga0310810_10006936_pt1 | contig 12855 bp, 10 predicted proteins | sample NCmetagenome_FD_207641 | JGI IMG/M metagenome (GOLD analysis project Ga0310810, IMG submission 207641) | Soil microbial communities from experimental microcosm in Duke University, North Carolina, United States - NC | ecosystem: Engineered > Artificial ecosystem > Soil microcosm > Unclassified ... | reverse complement strand
ATGATCATCTCGTATTTATGGTGGGGTCGCAGGACGATCTGTCGCGCTACGCCGGCACAGCGGAGCACGCGCAGAAGCTCAAGACGTACTGGGACTGCTTCAAGTGCCGAAACCACATTGTCGGCATGTTGGAAATGGCGGCGATCGAAACGGACCCGGTTGAGCGCAGCCGGCTGCTGACTTTTGTGATCGTCGGAGGAAATTTTGGCGGCGTCGAGGTCGCAACCGAACTGCAAGACTACCTCCAGCTCCTGACCAAGACGCAATATCGCACCATTCATCCGGACGAGCCGAAAGTGATTCTGATCCACTCCGGCGATCGGATTTTGCCCGAACTTCGGGCGCACCACGAGCCGTTGATCGTTTGGGCCGAGAAATTCCTGCAGACGAGCGGGCTCGAATTTCGATACAAGACCAGAGTCGCCGCTGCGACGCCGGACGAGGTTGTGCTCAACACCGGCGAGCGGATCGAGACTCGCACCATCATTAGCTGCTCGGGGACGGCCCCATCTCCGCTTCTGGAAGGCCTCGCCTTGGAACGAGATGAGCGCGGTCGCGTGAAGGTTGACGAGCACATGCGGGCTTTGGGCCGGACCAACATCTGGGCTGGCGGCGATTGTGCTGCCGTGCCGCACCCGAAAGGCGGGAGCTGCCCGCCGCTTGCGATCTACGCGATGACCCAGGGTCAGATGATCGCAAAGAACATCACTGCCTCCGTCGCTGGCAAGAGCCTCAGGCGCTACCGCTTCACTGGCATTGGCGATGCTTGTTCGCTTGGGCGCCGGCGTGCTGTCGCCCACGTCAGGGGTATTCGCTTCACCGGGCTGGTTGCCTGGATTGCCTGGCGGTTGATGCTGCTGAGCTTCGTTGAGTCCTTCGACCGCAAGGTGCGTATCTTCATCGACTGGCTGCTATGGCCGGTCCTCGGCCGCGATGTCATCAACATCCGCATGGACGAGCCATACGGAATTCGACAGCAGCACTACGAGCCGGGACAGGAGATCATCCGCGAGGGCGAGATCGGGCGGCGTCTCTACATCATCATGGATGGCGAGGTCGAAGTTTCCCGCTCCGGTCCGGACGGTCCAAAGATCCTTGCGACGCTGGGACGCGGGCAGCACTTTGGGGAAATCGCGGTATTCAAGGACGCCCGACGAACGGCTTCCGTCCATGCGCGTACCAAGGTTGAGTTGCTCTCCGTCGGGCAGGGCGAATCGAAGGCGCTCGGCAGCGTACTTCCAGCGTTCGGGGAAGCCTTTGCCACGACGCCCGTTCAGGTTCCTGCCGCCGAGGCTATTCCCACGGGGGCACCGCCCTCAGGCGAGGGAGACAGCGCGGCCGATGACACAGGCAGGCCGTTTTGATCGGACACGCAAATGGAATTGCCCAAGTCCTTGGCTGACGTTCTTGCTCCGGTGGAGCAGCGCATTTTGATCGACGCTTTGGAAACGATGCGGTTTCCCGCCGCCTCGTGCATTTTCCGCGCTGGCGATCAGGCAGATGGCTGCTACCTGATTGACCAGGGCGAGGTCCGGCTTGAACTCGGCTATCAGGAGCACGTCGATACCGAGCTTGTGCTGGGGTATCTGACGCCGGGCTGGCTGCTGGGCGAGATGGCGTTGCTGGATGACATGCCGCGTTCGGCGAGCGCATTCGCCGAGACGGATGTCGTGGCGTATCGCCTTTCGCCCGCGAAACTGGCCGAGATCAGCGGCGATTACCCGCAAATCAGCGTTGCGATCTTTCGCGCGCTTGGTCGAGATGCGTCGCTCAAGCTGCGCAAGAGCAACGAGCGCGTCGCCGAGCACATGGCGGCGGCGGAGGACGATCCCGAGATCGACCGGATGGTGGCGAGCGCTGCCGAGGCGCAGCGTACATTCGAGAACTGGGACGAACCCCGCGTGGACGCACTGTTGTTGGCGCTTGCTCAGGCGGTGGCGGCCAATGCCGAGCCCCTGGCCGCAGCGACGGTTAAAGAAACCAAGATCGGCAACGTCGCCGACAAGACTGTAAAAAATATGCACGCCAGTCTTGGCGTTTATCAAACCCTGGCGGGCAAGCCCGGCATCGGCCCGCTGGGTGGTGAGGCCGTCCGCGGCGTGACCGAAATCGCAGGAGCCGCCGGTGTGGTCTTTGCGATCGTACCGGTCACCAACCCGGTGGCGACCGCGATTTTCAAGACGCTCATTTCGCTCAAGGCGCGCTGCGCTGTCATCTTGAGCTTTCATCACGCCTGCGTCGCCGTCGGCAATACGGTGTGCGAGATCATGGAAAAGGTGCTAGCGCAGCACCAAGCGCCCGCCGGGATAATGCAATGGGTGCGTAGGCGCACCAGCCGCGCCAAGACCGCCAAGTTCATGAGCCACGATGGCGTTTCTCTCGTCCTGGCGACGGGCGGCGCCGGCATGGTGACCGCGGCCTATCGCTCGGGCACGCCTGCGCTCGGCGTGGGGCCGGGCAACGCTCCCTGTTACGTCGCCGCCGATGCGGATATCGAGGCTGCCGGTTTTGGCATCGTCAGCAGCAAGCCATATGACAATGGTCTCATTTGCGGCGCTGAGCACAATCTCGTGGTCGACGAAGGTGTGCGCGACGCACTCGTTGCGGCTCTTGTTCGCCACGGCGCCGCCGTGCTCGACGCGGAAGAGGCGACCCGTTTCATGGCTGCGACCGTCAGACCGAACGGTCAGGATTTCGTCGGTCGCGTGATTGGCCAGTCGGCCCAAACCATAGCCGACATGGTCGGCATTTCGCGCTCCTTTCCGATCAAGCTGATCGTTGTCCCCGTTCCGGTCGAGGCCGTGGGGCAAGGCAGCCCTTTCGCCAAGGAGAAGCTCGCTCCGTTTCTCTCGCTATTCACCGTCCACGGTGAGGAAGAAGGGTTTGCGCTTTGCCGCCGCATCCTGATGGGGCAGGGGGCAGGCCACACCGCGACCATCCATTCGGGCTCGGCCGAGCGAGTCGACCGTTTCGCCCTGGCCATGCCGGCCAGCCGGATCATCGTAAACGGTCCTGCGGTGCAGGGCGTTTCGGGGGTCACGAGCGGGCTCATTCCCTCGTATGTGCTTGGCTGCGGCACCTGGGGCGGCAATTCCACAACGGACAACGTGTCGTATCGCAACCTGCAAAACATCAAGCGGCTTGCCCGATTTCTGCCGCCGGACGCGGGCGTGGGGAGCGTGGTGTCGCTGCCCAAGGCGCCTTGATCCCGTACCGGTAGGGTTACCCGATCGTCCAGATCGCATTGTGCGATCAGTCACTTTGAGGGGCAACGCCAGTCTGTTATATCGGGGGGTATTCCAGTGTTCTGGGGAATCGTTGCCCCGCCGCAAGGGACGGGTTGTGCGCATACGAGGGGGCGGCTCTTGGGCGCATAGTCCATGAGCTCTTGGGAGTGTGAGCTATGAAATTGGCCCCGCGTGCATCCGCTGCCGCACTCATTTGGGCGTTCCTCACGATCGAGGCGCCTGCGCAGTCCCTTGTCGCCATTGTCGAGGATAGTCATGGCGGTCCCTCGGGTCTCGAATTCATGGACTACGTTGAATCTGGCAAACAGATCCAGCTCGGCAAGGACGGTCGGCTTGTCCTCAGCTACCTGAAATCCTGCTTCCGGGAGACGATCGTCGGCGGCAAGGTGACCGTGGGCAACGGGTGGAGCCAAGTGGCCGGCGGCCGCGTCGATCGAACCCAGGTTTCCTGTGACGGCGGCAAGATGCAACTGAGCTACGAAGTTGCGAGCAAAAGCGGCGCCAGCGTATTTCGCGATCTCCATCCCGTCGACCAGCCGCCATCGAGAAATGCAGCTCAGCCGCAATTCGTTCTTCACGGCGCCTCGCCGATGGTTGAAATCAAGCGCGGCAGCAAGGTGGTGATCGAGCGAGTCGACAAGCAAGGTGAGCGTTTCGAAATTCCCGGTGACGGACGGCCGCTCCATCACGGGAGGTTCTACGATTTTGCCGAAGATCAAAAACAGCTCGCTGCGTCAGGAATCTACAAGGCGACCATCGGTACGAAGCAGGTTGTGTTCCAGGTCGACAGCAACGCCAAACCGGGTAAAACGGCGCTCGCCAGCCGCCTGTTGCGACTAACACCCTGAGCAAGGCAACAATCTACGCACATGGCGCGGATACGCTATCGCGATGCACTGTTTGCAATCGCGATTGCGGTGGTAGCTGGCGTCGTCGGCGCATCCTCTCTGCTCGAAGTGCTGCGCGGGTTGTCGATCGACGTGCTCACGGCACTGCGATGGAAGACCGTCGGTCAGGTCCATGACCCGGCTTCGTCGATAGCTGTCGTCGTCGGCCTCGACGAAGAGACCTATCGCACATCACCGTTCGTTGGCACCCCGAACATCACGTGGACGCGGGAACTTGGCCGCGTCATGACCGCCGTCCTCGACGCAGGCGCCAAGGTCGTGGGCTTCGACATGGTGTTTCCGACCTCGATCGAGCAGTCGGAGATTCCGTTCGGCAACGAAACGCTGGGCGGCCGGGTGCGCGGGTTCGATCGCGAATTTCTGCGCGCGATCGCAGTGGCGGCGCGCTCCGGCAAGCTCGTCCTCGGCGAGGCCCAGCACGGATCGCAGCCGATCCTGCCGTCGCTCGGTCAGCGCGCTGCCGTCGGCGGACAGAAAAACATCCGCGCTCTCAATTTCTACAATGACCGAGACGACGTGGTTCGCCGGGTCCCGCTCACGTTCGACGTCGATGGTGAAAGAACGACGTCCATGTCCGTTGAACTCGCTTCACGCGCGCTCGGCGTGAAGCCTGAGATTGCCGCCGACGGCACGATGACGCTCGCCGGTTACCGGATTCCCTCGCGGGTCCCGAACACGCTGGCGCTCAATTTCGAGGGTGGCCGCGACATTCCGACGTTTTCGCTGGCCGATCTCCGGGCCTGCGCCGAGAAGAACGATGTTGAGTATTTCCGCCGCTACTTCGCAGGCAAGGTGGTGATCTTCGGCACCGTGCTGGATGTCGAGGACCGCCACATCACCTCGAAGCGCTTTGCGACGCTCGCCGGGACGGAGGGAGCGCAGATGCCGCGATGCGCGCTGCCGGTTTCGTTTGCTGGCGGAAAATTCGTCCGCGACTCGATTTCGGGCGTCTATGGTCACGCGACCGCCGTTAACAATCTGATGCGCCGCGAAGCATTGGTGGAATTCGGCAGTCTTGGCTCCGGGTTTGCAGCAGCCACGGCTTCAGCATTCGCGGCCGTGGCTGCGCTGCTGCTGGCGCCGGCCGCCGCCACCATGGCTTATGTGGCCCTCGAAGTTATCTGGGCCGCTGCGGCGATCGTGGCGTTTCGTCACGCCGTTGTGCTGCCGTTGGTCGATCCGCTGGCCGTTGGTTTTGTCGCGCTTGCGGTAACGATCGGCTATCGCTTCGGCGTCGCCGACAAGGACAAGAGATTCTTGCGCAAGAGCTTTGCGCTCTATCTGGCTCCGGCTGTCATCGAGAGGATGATGGAATCCGCACACCCGCCGGTGCTGGGCGGCGAATCCCGCGTCATTACGGTGTACTTTTCCGATGTCGCCGGTTTCTCCTCGTTTTCGGAGAAGATGCCGCCCGCTCAATTGGTGGCGCTGATGAATGAATACCTGTCGGCGATGACCGACATCATCGAGCAGCACGGCGGCTTCGTTGACAAGTATATCGGCGACGCCATCGTCGCAGTGTTCGGCGCGCCGCTGGACGATTCCGACCACGCGGCGAATGCCGTGCGCGCCGCGCTGGCCTGCCGGGCTCGGCTTGAAGAGCTCAACCAAAGCGATTCCGGCTTCCAAGGTCAGAAACTCGGCCAGCGGATCGGTCTCAATTCCGGGGAAGCGCTGGTCGGCAATATCGGATCGCACCGGCGCTTCAATTACACGGTCATGGGCGACATGGTGAATCTGGCGTCGCGGCTCGAGGGGGCGAACAAGTATTTTGCTACATCGATCATGGCGTCGCAGGAGACGGTCGAGCGCGCCGGCCCGGGCTTTACGTGGCGCGAGCTCGACTCCATCCAGGTCAAGGGCCGCGCCCAGCCGATCAACATCTACGAGCCCCTGGCCAAGGCGGGCGAGGAGACGCCGCAACAGAAAGTCCACGCGGCCGCCTACGCGGAAGGCCTTGCGTTCTGGCGCAAGCGGGACTTCCTTGCCGCCGCCAAATCCTTCGAGGTCGTGTCGATGACGGACCCGCCATCGGCTCTCTTTCTGAAACGTGCGCAGGAGTTCGTTCGCGAGCGACCCGGCCCGGACTGGGAACCGGTCAATGCGCTGGAAGGCAAGTAGGCGGCTCGCGGCCTTCCGCTACGGCAATATCTCGTGCCGGTCGAGCATTTGCGCGTCGAGCTTGGTTCTCAGCTCGCCAAGCCGGCCATCCTCAGCTGCGACAATCACGTCGATCAATTCATTGGCCTGGTCGAGCCGCGCCACGGTCACGTAGTCGGCGCCGGCGTCGTAGAGAATCTGGGCATCGGACAACACATCAGCGGTGGCGATGATCTTGGTGGCCGGATTGACGCTGCGCACGTGACGGACCAGCTTTTCATTGGTGGTGCCTTTGAGCAGCGAATCGGGAACGCTCGAGATCACGATCTCGGCGTCGGCGACGCCCGCGTGCAGCAGCGAGTCGGCGTTGGAAATGTCGTTGTAATAGACCTTGAAGCCGCGCTCCTGCAGCGCACGAAAAACCTGCGGATTGAAATCAACAACGACAACCCGTTCGCGTAAATCCGACTGCCGTCTCTCCAGCTCTGCGATGAACGAGCTGGCGATCCGGTAGAAGCCCAGTACCAGGATGCGGCGCTTGCGGGTGGCGAGGCTTTCATCCGTCGCAGCGCCGTCAAGATCCAGGTCGCGCAATCCGAGCCGCTTGAGAGCTGGAATGAAGCGGCGGGTGACCGCGTCGCTGCGCATCATGACGAACGTGTTTACCACTGCGAGCACCACGAATGCGGTGGTGACGGCGCTGGCGATGCCTGGCGCGGTGTGGCCGGATTGCACGCCAATCTGCAACAGCACCAGCGAGAATTCGCTGAGCTGCGCCAGATTGATGGCGGGCAGCAAACTCGCCCGCAGCCCCTGGCGCATTGCGTAAAGCGCCGGGAAAACGGTAACGAAGCGGCTGGCCCAGGTGAAAGCCGCGACGACGAGCGCGAGTGCAAGCACCGAAGGCGTTGGCAGCGGGATCGTCATGCCGAGCCCGACGAAGAACAGCGTGATGAAGAAATCACGGAGCGAGGTGACCTTTGCGGTGACGTCCATGGCGTACGGAAAGGTCGACAGCGAAACGCCGGCAATCAGTGCGCCCATGACCCGCGATAGCCCGAGAAAATCCGCGAACTCAGAGACAGCGAAACACCAGGCCAGTGCGCCGACGAGCACCAGTTCGGGCAGATGCGCAATCAGCTGGAACAAGTGCGGCAGCGTGTAGCGGCTGATCAGCAAGGTTGCCGTCAGCAATGCGGCGACCCGCAGCATGGAAAGCAGTGCGACGTCGATTTGCAGATCGTTGAGGCTGGGCTGGAGTGCCAGAAATATGATGGCGACGAGGTCCTGCATCACCAGCACGCCGAGTGTGATCCGCCCGGGTAGCGTGTCGAGCTCGAACTTGTCGTACAGCACCTTGACGATGATGACGGTCGAGCTCAGCGAGACGGCCGCAGCGAGATAGAGCGCGTCGAAGGGACTCCCCCCAAACAGGACGCGAAGCAGCAAAAACAGGGCCAGCCCGAGCGCGAAGCAGCCGGAAATCTGCACCGCTGAAGTGACGAGAATCGTGCTGCCCGATTGAGCAATCTTTTTCAGATCGATCTCGAGCCCGATCATGAACAGCATGAAGATCAGGCCGAGCTCGGCAATGATGCTAATCGACTGCTGCGATTGAACCCACTTGAGGCCGTAGGGGCCGAGCACAAAGCCGGCCACAAGGTAGGCTAGAATCAGGGGTTGCCGGGCCAGTTGAGCGGCGACGCCGAGAATCCACGCCATCACAATGGACAGCGCCAGGTCGTGGACGAGTTCGTGCATCGCGTCTCCCGGGCCCGGCCTCGCAAGCCGCGGCCCGACCGCCGCCTTCAGTATCTCATTGCATCCGATTTTACACGCGCGGCGGTGGCAAAAACCACAACCGGGTCATCGCCGACCCTGGGCGATCGCGGAAGCGACCGCGGACCTTATCTCAGCCACATTGAATGGCTTGGCGACGACGCCACAGATCAGCGATTCGAGCCCGGCGGCGCGTTCGCGTTGGTCCGCGTAGCCCGTCATCAGCAGGATCGGTATTTTGGGAAAGTCGCGCGCCACAGCGAGCGCGAGCGCGATCCCGTCCATGCGAGGCATCTTGATGTCGGCGAGCAGGAGGTCGAAGGCGCCATCGCTGGTCTGGAGGGCTTCGAGCGCCTCGGTGCCGTCGGCGGTTGCTATCACACGATCACCCTGTTCGGCGAACGCGCGCGCGACCAGATCACGCAGCGTCTCCTCATCCTCGGCGATCAGGATGCTGGCCACGGTCTCAGCGCAGCCCGGCAACCGCGTCGCGGCGGGTGAAGAAGCGCACCTGGATATCGTGGCCATCGGCCGGCGGTGAGGCCAGGCGGGTGCGGAACGGCAAGCTTTCGAACGGCCCCAGCACGGATTGCGATGGCGGCGCAGTCCAGGAATAGACCTCGGCGCCGGTGGCGCTGCGCAGCGAGAAACGCAGCCGCGGCACATCGGAAGGCTGCGACACGACGCTCGTGATCACGCCCTCGACGACCAGTACGGGAACGCCATCGTGAATCTCGTTGCCGATCTTCAGATCGGTGAAGGCAAGTCCGCGCAGATTCACCGGCATGCCAACGGCGCTGTAGAACGATGCAAGCTGCGGCGCATGCCGAACGACGTCCTTGCGAAGTCCGACCAGGCCGGCGCTGAGCAGCAGTAGCGCTGCGATGGCCATTGGCAGCGGCAGGCGCCAGCGCGCTTGGCGCGCGCGAGCGCGTTCACGGCGCTCGGCGACGCTTTCGACGTCCGGCGGGCCGTTGTCCATTTCGACCACGGGCGGCGAATCGGCATCGTCCGCGGGGTCGGGCGGCACATGTTCGATCGGAATCGGAATCTCCGAGAGCGACAGCGGGGGCGCCTCGCCCGGCTCGGCGGCGTCCTGCGCGATAGCCGATGCGTCTGGCGAAGGCTCGGCGTATGCTTCGTTTACGGATGGCTCGCGCGCCATGTCCGATTCAGACTCGGCCGGCGCCTGAGGCGGGCTCGGGTGGGACTGGATTGCTGCGCCGTCGTTTGCCGATGACGGCATCGCGCGCCATTGGTTCTGACACCGCGAGCAGCGCACGGAACGCCCGTTGGGGCTGATCGCGACGTCGGCGAGCTGATAGGACGTCTGGCAGTTCGGACAGGCAATCAGCATCGGCTATCACAAGCGTTCATGGGCGATTCGCAGCGATCCAGTGTTGGATAAAATCATACCATCTGTCCGTTAACGGACCGGAAACCATGAAAATGCAGGAATTGCCTGCAACGGCTTTGGTGGGCTTGCTCGGTTAACGCCTCGTTAAGCGATCAGTAGGTCGTCGTCCGCTAGTGTGTGCTCGGCGACGTGGGCCTGACGACTGGACCCAAAGGATATCGCGTGGTCCGATTCGAGAACGTGGGATTGAGGTACGGGCTCGGCCCCGAGGTGCTGCGCGATCTCAATTTCGAGATCGAACCGCAATCGTTTCAGTTCCTGACCGGACCCTCCGGGGCCGGTAAAACGACGCTACTGCGGCTGTTGTTCCTTACGCTGCGGCCGACACGCGGACTGCTTACAGTTTTCGACCACGACACCGCCACCTTAAGTAACGATTCTCTCGCAACCTTGCGGCGACGTATCGGCGTGGTGTTCCAAGACTTCCGGTTACTCGATCATATGACCACCTACGAGAACGTGGCGCTGCCATTCCGCGTCATGGGCAGGGACGAGGGAAGCTATCGCAACGAGGTGATGGAGCTGTTGCATTGGGTTGGTCTTGGCGACCGCATGGAGGCGTTGCCGCCGGTGCTCTCCGGTGGCGAAAAGCAGCGCGCGGCCATCGCCCGCGCGGTGATCGCGCGGCCCCAGATCCTTCTGGCCGACGAGCCGACCGGCAATGTGGATCCCAATCTCGCCCAGCGTCTGCTGCGCCTGTTCATTGAGCTGAACAAGGCGGGCACCACGATTTTGATCGCCACCCATGATATCGGCCTGATGGATCAGTACGATTGCCGGCGTCTGGTGCTGCACGACGGCCGCCTGCACACCTATGATTGAGAGGAGCCGGAAGCCAAGATGATGACCGAGCTTCGCACCGACCCTACCGTCGAGCATGACCTGATGGAGCCGCCGGTGATGGAGGCGTATCTGCCGCGTGGCGATACGCCGATCGTGCCCAAGCGCTCGATCGCCGGGCGCGCTCTGGTTGCAGTTGTGTCGATCATGACATTTCTCGCGTCGTTGACCACCGGTGGTGTGATGCTGGTGCGGTCGTCGGCGATGGAGTGGCAATCCGATGTCGCCCGCGAAGTGACCGTCCAGGTACGGCCGGTGCGGGGCCGCGACCTCGACGCCGAGGTCAACCGCGCCGTTGAAATCGCCCGTGCCACGCCGGGCGTTGGCGAGGCGCGCGCCTACACCAAGGCGGAGTCCACGCGTCTGCTCGAGCCGTGGCTCGGCGGCGGCCTGTCGCTCGACGATCTGCCGGTGCCGCGGATGATCGTGGTGAAGCTGTCGTCCGGCAGCGCCGATCTTGGGCCATTGAATAAGGAACTGGCGAGCAAGGTCGCCGGCGCCAGCCTTGACGATCACCGGGCTTTTATCGAGCGGATGCGAACCATGGCGCGGACCACCATCGCGGGCGGTATAGGGCTGGTCATCCTGATGCTGGCGGCTACCGTGCTGTCGGTCATCTTCGCCACACGCGGCGCGATGGCGACCAATCGGCCCATCGTGGAGGTTCTGCATTTCATCGGCGCAAAGAGCGGCTTCATTGCAGGTCAATTCCAGCGCCACTTTCTGATGTTGGGCCTGGAAGGCGGGCTGATCGGTGGCGGTCTGGCGATGCTGGTGTTCGTCATCGCCGGCGTCGTCTCGCGCATAAGCGCCGGCACGGCGAGCGGCGATCAGGTCGCGTTTCTGTTCGGAAGCTTCTCGCTTGGCTGGGAAGGCTATTTTGTGATTGCCGGGCAGATCGGGCTGATCGCCGTGGTCGCTGCGATTGCGTCCCGGCAGACCGTCAACAGCACGCTGCAAGCGGTCGAGTAGCGCGATGACATCGCCGCTACCCGTTTTGCGCTATGCTTTGCCGGGGAAGCCGACCTGATGGATGCCATCGGCCCGGAAACGGCAGGAAACCGCGCAGCTCCGTCGGCCGAGCATTCGCGTCGGCGGTGGGGCCGTCTGCTGCTGCTCGTCTTCGTTGCAGTCGTCGGGTTAATCGGCGGAGGCTTTCTTTGGTTCGTCGATCGGATTGAGACCACCGAGACTGCGCCCGCGCGTGACGCTGATGGGATTGTCGCGCTAACCGGCGGACCGTTCCGCATCAACGACGCACTCGAGCTGCTGGCAGCCGGACGCGGCCAAAGGCTTCTCATCACCGGTGTCAACCCGGTCACGCGACCCACTCAGATTTCGCGGCTGATGCCGGAGCATCAGCGCTGGTTCTCGTGTTGTGTCGACATCGATCACTCGGCCAACACCATCGGCAACGCGGTCGAAACCCGGCGCTGGGCTCGGGCGCGCGGTTTCCGGTCATTGATCGTCGTCACGGCGAATTACCACATGCCGCGCGCGAAGATTCGGATGTGGGTGCCGTGGCCGTCCGATTGAGCATCAAGGCAGTTCGACTCTGACAAGCCTGGTCGCAACGTGATCATTCTCCGGTCCATCCTTTTCAACCTCCTGTTCTATCTGAACCTGGTGGTGCTGCTTTTGGTGGCGCTGGTCACGCTGGTGCTGCCGCGCCGTGCGGTCCTCAGGATGGCCGACCTGTGGGGCCGGGTTAGCGTGTGGCTGCTGCGTGTCGTCTGCGGCACCAAGGTCGAGTTGCGTGGTGTCGGCAATCTGCCCGAGGGCGCGGTGATCGTTGCCGCGAAGCACCAATCCACCTGGGAGACATTCGCGCTGCTCAAGCTGTTCGACGACTTTACGTTCATCGTCAAACGCGAGCTGATGTGGATTCCGATCTTCGGCTGGTGCATGTGGAAGGGCGGCATGATTCCGGTCGACCGGGGCGCACGCTCGCAGGCGCTCACCGACATGACGGAGCGCGCCAAAGCGGAAGTCCGCCGCGGCCGTCAGCTCATCATATTTCCGGAAGGGACGCGCCGGCCGCCCGGCGCCGAGCCGCGCTACAAGTTCGGCGTCGCGCATTTGTACGCGGAGCTCGGCGTGCCGTGCGTTCCGGTCGCCCTGAACTCGGGGCTGTTCTGGCCGCGCCGGGCGTTTCGCCGGCTGCCTGGCACCATCGTCGCGGAGTTCCTGCCGCCGATCCAGCCTGGACTTGGCAAGGAGGCGTTCCTCCAACGCCTGCAAGCCGACATCGAAGCAGCGACGGCGCGGTTGATCGCCGAAGGCGAGGCGGAACTCGCGCGGCTCGGCGTTGCTGTGCCGGAGCGAGCCGCGTAGCGCGTCAGCGCAAAAGTCTTGTGCGTCAGAAGACATAGGAGCTGTTTGGTCGCACGCGACAAGACGGCTGAAGCGGAACTTTTTCGCTTCAGCCGTCGCGACAAAAGAAATCACGCATCAAGCGTGGTTCCAGGAACAAAAAAATTCCCGGCGCGTTCGTCCGATACTCTCACCTTCCAAAACGGAGACTTCCTCTATGCGCTCGAAACTCTTGATTGGCGGACTGCTC
>Ga0310810_10006935_pt1 | contig 12856 bp, 14 predicted proteins | sample NCmetagenome_FD_207641 | JGI IMG/M metagenome (GOLD analysis project Ga0310810, IMG submission 207641) | Soil microbial communities from experimental microcosm in Duke University, North Carolina, United States - NC | ecosystem: Engineered > Artificial ecosystem > Soil microcosm > Unclassified ... | reverse complement strand
TTGGACAGATCGCGGATCTTGCGCGGGTCGCGCGTCACTTCGGGGTCCGCGAGCTGGCGGTCGAGCTCGGCGAAGCGCTCCTCGACCTTGCGCAGCGCGTCCTGCATGGCGCGATCCATCATTGGATGAACGCGACCTCGGCGTTGCGCACGCCCTCGCGCTCGAGCCGGATCAGCACCTCGTCCGCGCGCACGCGCTCGAGCGCCGCGATCGCCACCTCGCACATCGACAGGTCGGGCTCGCGCGTCGTCAGGCGCTGGAACTGGAGCCCCGGCCACACCAGCGCGCGCACCAGCGGCCGGTCGGCGTAGCGCCCCGAGAGGCGGATGAACTCGAACGCGACGCCGGCGATGAGCGGCATGCACGCGACGCGCAGCAGGTGCTCGCCGAGCGTCTGCGGACGTCCGATCAGCGTGAACGCGACGACGCTGATCACGACGACGAGAAACAGGAACGACGTGCCGCAGCGCGGATGGAGCCGGCTGAACGTCTGCACGCTCTCGGGCGTCAGCGGGGCGCCGTTCTCGATGGCGTGGATCGCCTTGTGCTCGGCGCCGTGGTAGCCGAGCACGCGCGCCATCTCCTTCCACTGGCGGATGAGCAAGAGGTAGAGCAGGAAGAACGTGAGGCGGAACACGCCGTCGATGAGCCCGAACCCGACGCGTCCGTGGAAACCCAGCCACGACGTGAGCCGGGCCGGGAGCACGACGAACAGCAGCACCCCGAGGCCGAGCGAGATCGCGACCGTGACCCATTGCGCCGCGCCCTGGGCGGCGGACGCGGGCTGCTCGGCCTCGCCGCGCGATGCTTCCTCGGCGCTGAAGTTCAGCGCGCTGATGCCGAGGTACATGGTCTCGAACAGCGAGACCGCGCCGCGCACGACGGGCAGTCCGAGCAGGCGGTGCCGCGTGGTGACGGACGCGAACGAGCGTTCGCTGAACCCGATGCCGCCGTCCGGCCGGCGCACCGCGACCGCGACGCGCGACGGCGAACGCATCATGACGCCTTCGATGACGGCCTGGCCGCCGACGGGCAGGAAGGGCATCGCTCTCCATGGCAACGGCTCCCCACCGGAAGCGACCTCCCGGAGGGGAGCCGTGCCGAAGCAGCTACTTCTGTGCGGTCGCGACCGGGGCGGCTTCGCCCTTCTGGTAGCGCTTGCGGAAGCGCTCGACGCGGCCGGCCTTGTCCATGAGCTTCTGCTTGCCCGTGAAGAAGGGATGGCACGCGGCGCAGATTTCGACGTGAAGCTCTGGTCTCGCGATCGTGGATCGGGTCTCGATCACGTTGCCGCACACACACACGATGCGGGTCGTTTCGTAGACCGGATGGATTCCAGCTTTCATGGCACACCTCAGTTGGACGGCGGCGGCGACGGACGTTCCGAACGCCAACCCGCCGGGGGTTTGATGAGCGGCCGAGCAGTATGCCTGAAGATGCTCGGCACTTCCAGCGCGATTCCAGACGGAACGAAAACCACACAATCTCCGCCCGACCCGGTCGATAATGCGGCTATGCGCAGGTCGACGTCACAGAACGGCCCCGGTGAGGGCGTCGGCGGGCGGACGCGCGCGCGGGTGCATGCGCACGCCGTTCTCGGCGCGCTGTTGATGCTCGTCGTCACCGGCGGGTGCGCCAGGAAGACGACCGCGCCGGTCGCGCTCACGCCGCGCACGTACGCGATGGGCTTCAGCCCGAATCCGCCGAGCGCGGACTTCGCGCTCGCCGTGCGCGCCATCCAGACCTGGACGCCGCGCGCCGACATCGCGCAAATGGGCGGCGAGCCGCCCTGGGACTCTCTGCTCGCCGGACTGCGCCCCGACTCGCTCGTCATCCGCAATCAGCTCGTGCTCGCCCAGTATTTTCGTGCGCAGAACCTCAAACTCTTCCTCGTCGTCGATCCGTTGAACGGACTCGACCGCGCGAGCGATTCGGACCCGTTGAAGGCGCTCGGCCACAGCCTGACGGAGCCGGCGATGCGCGCGCTCGCCCGCGCCTACGCCGTCGCGCTCGACACGCTGCTGCGTCCCGACTATCTGGAGCTCGCCGTCGAGACGAACCTCGTGCGCGCGTACTCGCCGGCGCCGCTGTATCAGGCCGAGATCCTGTTCGCGGACAGCGCGGCCGCCGACGTGCGCGCCGTGGACGCGACGGTGAAGCTGGTCACGTCCGTCCAGGTCGATCAGGCGTGGGGGCACATCGGGCCGCCGGCCACGTATCAGGGGATCGACCAAGACCGGATCGATTTCGCGTTCGAGCAGGTGCTGGGCCTGTCGTCGTACCCGTACCTCTCGGGATTCGCGAAGCCGGAGGACATTCCGGCGGATTACTACTCGAAGCTCGTCCAGGGCGCGCCGATTCCGGTGATCATCACCGAGGGCGGCTGGTCGTCGGCTTCCGTGGCGGGCATCACCTCGGATCCCGACAAGCAGCGCCGCTACATCGTGAAGCAGGCCGCGCTGTGCGACCGGGTGGGCGCGATCGGTTGGATGCAGATCCCGTTCACCGACATCGACCTCGCGTCGCTGCCGCCGCCCTACAACACCAGCGTCGCGCCGTTCGCGTACCTCGGCCTGGTCGACGCCACGCTGCGTGCCAAGCCCGCGCTCTCCGCGTGGGACGCGGTGTTCGCGAGGCCACGGCAGTAGGCGCGAGGGCCGCGTCGTGGAAGCGAGCGCGGCGCACGGCACGATCGCCATGCGCCGCGGGACCGCCGCGCCTCTCCCTCGCGCGGCGTTCGGTTCGCCTCGCTCTAGTCGCCTTCGTAGTGGTCGTAGACGCGCTTGAGCTCGATGGCCGGTCGGTTCGACGAGGCCGGCGGTTCGCGGCGGGTGACGACCACCAGGGCCTTGCCGTCCGCGGCGGCGGTGAACGTCTGCGTCATCTTGCCGCCGCGCGGTGAATTCCGCGTCGCGACGAGGCTCCTGCCGTGCCACGCGCCGGTCGCGCGCGGCGCGTCGCCGAGCGAGGCTCCGGCCGCGGCCGTGTCGCCGAGCGTGATCACTTCGAGCGTCTTGCCGCGCTCGCTCAGGATCACCGAGGCGTCGGTCTGCTCGACGAGAAGCATGAGCGGCGGGCGAACGAGATCGTTCATGTCGGGGTTTCCCCCAGAGGCGCCCCCGGGCTCTCCTCCCGGACCACCTCCATCTTCGCCCGACCCGCCGCGCATACCTCCCCCGTACCCACCACGACCGCCGCCACCACCACCACCGTGGCGCCCGAAGCCGCCACCACCGCCGCCCATGCGTCCGCCGCCACCGCCGCCACCCGAACCGCGCAGTTCCTGCATCTTCTGCTGGAAGGACTCGCTCTCTTTCTCGTTCAGCTTCCACAAGCCCGACAGCTTCGCACCCGTGTCGTCGGCACGCGTGAGCACCGCGGTCGAGACGAGAAGCGCCAGCACCAGCGCGGCGCCGCACACGACGTACACGAGCGCGGTCGCGAACCCCGCGTTCGGCGGCTCGGAGACAGGCGGCTTCGGCGAATGACCCACGAATCGACGCAAGGCGATTCTCCTGGAAGCTGGCCCGGGCGGCGCGGGCCCTCCCTGACGCCGCGCCGCCCTGGGCGAACCGCGTGACGACGCGGCAAGCTCGTGCGGCTTGGCATCAGGAACGAGTGTGCACGGCCCGGTCAATGGATCGCGACGGCCCCGACGCCCGACGGATGCCGTCCGCGATCGATCGAGAGGCGATGCAATGCCGCTCGCATGGCACTGGACGCGCGATGTGCGGTGAGGTTGCGCGGGTTTTCCCGCGGCTTCACAAGCGCCAGTCGCCGGCCACCAGGCGCGGCAGGACCGGCGACAACATGCGGTAGCTCGCGCCCCACAAGTGATGCGGGCCGACGCGGTAGAACTCCACGCGATGCGCGCGCGGCCAGCCGGCGAGTTGCCACTCCTCCTCGCCGTGCGCCTTGGGGTCCGCGAGGTCGGCCAGCGCCGGCTCGAGCACCTCGGCCACCTCGTCCGGAGCGAGACGCCAGGTCGCCGGTCGCGTGATCCGCGCGAGGAACGGCTGGATGTGGAAGCCGGTCGTGCGCGTGTCGAGCGGCGTCAGCGTTTCGAGCACGTCGATCGCTGCCGCGGCCAGCCCGATCTCCTCTTCCGCTTCGCGCAGCGCCGTGGCCAACAGGTCGCGGTCGCCGCGATCGCGCGTGCCGCCCGGGAACGCGAGCTGCCCGCCGTGCCGCCCGCCCTCGCTGCGGCGGATGAGCACGAGCCGCGTGACGCCCTCGGCGTCGCGATACACAGGCACGATCACTGCGGCCTCTCGCCGCCGCGGCGCCTGCTCGGGAACGACTTCGGACAAGGGCCGGACCTCGCGATTCCGGATCGGTGATGGAGCGTCCCGCAGAGGGAGCGTCGCGTTCGCGACGCCGAGGGACGCGCGCGGCGCCCGCATCGGCGCTCGCGCGGCGCCGAGCATGCGCGCGCGAGCGGCTCGGGGCAAGGCTTCGCTGGCGACGCGTCCGTGGGACGAGCCGCCGCGTCCGTGGGATGAATCGCGCTCGCGGGCGCGAACGAGCGGCGCGGCCTGCGCTATGCTCGATCCATGCGCGTGCGCTCGTGGCGGCCGGTCCTCGTCATCGTCGGCATCGCGCTGCTCGTCGCCGGGCTCGAGACGTCCGGCGAGATCCTGCGCCACATCGCGGAGGGCAGCGAGTATCGCGTCGGCGGCGTCGTCGTCGCCGAGCTGGCCGTGTGGCTCACGTTCGTGCTGCTCACGCCGGCCTGCCTGTGGATGGCGCGGCGTTTCCCCATCGACTCGACGAACTGGATGCGCCGCGTGCCGCTGCATCTCGGCGCGGCGATCGTGTTCTGCCTGCTCCACCTCGTGCTCGACGTGCTCGCGCAGAGCGCGCTCGGGCGCCTGCCGGACGGCGTCACGCTGCGCAGTTTCGCGTCGCTCGTCGGCTACTACCTCGGCGTCGAGTCGTTCATCTACTGGGGCATCGTCGGCACGTTCATGCTCGTGCAGCGCCAGCGCGAGGCGCGCGATCGCGCGCTGGCCGCGGCGCGGCTCGAGGCCGCGCTCGGCGAGGCGCGTCTCCAGGCGCTGCGCGCGCAGCTCCACCCCCACTTCCTGTTCAACGCGCTGAACGGCATCGCGGTGATGGCCATGAAGGGCGAAGGCGAACGCGTCGCGCATGCGCTCGGCGAACTCGGCGAGCTGCTGCGCGCGACGCTCGATGACGACGTGCCGCAGTTCATCCCGCTGACCCGCGAGCTCGAGTTCCTCGAACGCTACCTCGGGCTCGAACGCCTGCGCTTCGCGGCGCGGCTGCAGGTCGAGCGCGACGTGTCGAGCGAGGCGCTCGCCGCGCTCGTCCCGAGCTTCCTGCTGCAGCCGCTCGTCGAGAACGCGGTGCATCACGGCCTTTCGACCGTGGCCGGCGGCTCCGTTGCGCTCGTCGCGGCGCGCGACGGCGCGACGCTGCGTCTGGAAGTGCGCGACCGCGGGCCCGGCTTCGGCGCTCGGCGCCCGCGCGAAGGCATCGGCCTCGCGAATACGCGCGCCCGGCTCGCCGCGATGTACGGCGCCGCGCAGTCGCTCGAGTGCCTCGACGACCCCGCGGGCGGCGCGATCGTGCGCGTGCGCATTCCGTATCGCGTCTCTGAGACGACGAGCGGCGCGGGCGACGCGGGCGGCGGCCGTGCGACCGCGGGCGACGCGGCCTCGGATCAGGCCGGCGCCGCCGGGCGCTCCGCGGCGAACCACGCGCCGTGATCCGCGCGCTGATCGTCGACGACGAACCTCTGGCCCGCGAGGGGCTGCGGCTGTGGTTGGGCCACGAGCCGGACCTCGAGGTGATCGGCGAGGCCGGCGACGGCGAGTCCGCGGTCTCCGCCATCGTCGCGCTCCGGCCCGACCTGGTGTTCCTCGACGTGCAGATGCCGGGGCTCGACGGGTTCGGCGTGCTCGGACGCGTCGCGTCGGAGCACCTGCCCGCCGTCGTGTTCGTGACGTCGCACGACCGCCACGCGGTGCGCGCGTTCGACGTGCACGCGCTCGACTACGTGCTGAAGCCGGTGCGCGCCGAGCGCCTCGCGGAAGCCGTGCGCCGGGCCCGCGCCGATCTCGCGCGCGGCGAGGACCGCGCCGCGCCCGAGCGCCTGGGCGCGCTGCTCGACGCGCTCGATCCGGCGCCGCGCGCGGGCAGCCCGCCGTGCGTGCTGCGGCGCTTCGTGGTGCGCGGGCCGAGCGGCTTCTCGATCGTGCGCGTCGAGGACGTGCGCTGGGTCCGTTCGGCCGGCAACTACGCCGAGCTGCACACCGCACGCGGCACGCATCTCGTGCGCGGCACGATGGACGCGCTGGAGCGCCAGCTCGACGCCGAGCGCTTCGCGCGCATCCACCGCACGATCATCGTCGGCCTCGACGAGGTGCGCGAGGTCACGCCGACAGCGCATGGCGACTACACGGTGCGCCTCGCGGACGGCGCGACCGTGCCGATGAGCCGCACGTATCGCGGGCGGCTCGGCGCCGACCGATAACCTGTGGGGCTACGCGTCGCCCGTCGGGACGATGCCCGCGCCTTCGACCATGAGGACGACCGTGCGCTCGGGCGCGCGCGGCCGGTGCCGCACGCCCTTCGGCACGACGAAGCCCTGGCGCGGCTCCAGCGTCACGGTGCGGCCCTCGAGATCGATCAGGAAACGACCTTCGACGACGTAGAAGAACTCGTCGAGATCCTTGTGCTCGTGCCAGTGGTATTCGCCCTGGGCGACGCCCAGGCGCACGACGGATTCGTTCACCTGGCACAGCGTCTGGTTGTACCAGCGATCGGTGCAGGCATCGACGAGAGCCCCCACCTCGACGACCTCGAGCGGCGCGAACTTGATGTCGAGATGGGTGACGTACGGGTACGGCTCACGCGGCGCGGCGGCAGTGGGCTCCGACATGGGATGCTCCCGGTTGTGGAAGAGGTGACTCGCGGCCCTCGGCGCCGGCTATCGTAAAGGCATCCGTCCACTCACGCGAGGGGCGAGGAACGCCGGCAGCGCGACGAGCAGCGCGAGGGCGATGCGCATCACGCGCGCCGCCGCCCGCGCGCCGCCGCGACCGGCGCGAGCAGCGTCACGATCGGCACAAGGATCCACACGCGGCCGCGCGTCACGTCGTAGTCTGCGAGCAGCGCGCTCCACGATGCGCCGAACGCGTAGTGCCCGGCCAGGAGCTCGAACGCGAGGGTGAGCGTCACCCACAGCAGGCCGACGCGCCACGCGTCGCGCGCCGTGCGCGCGCCCACCCAACGCGTCGTGAGCCAGGCGACTACCAGGATGATCGCGCACAGGAGCGCGGTGCTCGCGACGTGCGCGGCGGCGACCCCGAGCGACGGCACGAGCGCGGCCTCGCGCACGGCGCCGTTGATCACGGCGAGAACGCACAGCAGCAGCCACACGAGGAGCGCTCGGAGCATCTCTCCTGCGGGTCCGCTCATGCGCAGGTCGCGAGGAGATCGTGCAGCAGGCGATGCCCCTCCGGCCACGGCCCGAATCCGGCCGCCGTGTGAATGTGCCCCGCGTCGCCGATCGCGACGATGCGCGAGCCCCAGCCTCGCGCGAACTCCGCCGAGCGCGTCTCGGTCGCGAGCGGATCCGTGCTGCTGGTGACGAGGACCGATGGGAACGGCAGGCGCCCGAGCGGAATCGGTGCGAACCCGCGCACTTCGGAAGGCGCCGTGTCGGCCTCGACGTCGCACGCGGCCACGAGAAGCGCGGCGCCGGCCCGGAACGTTGCGCGCTCCGCGGCCCAGCGCACGATGGTGATGCAGCCGAGACTGTGTCCCACGAGCACGACGGGAGCCGGCGCGGCGATCACGGCGCGATCCAGCACGTCGACCCACTCGTGCGCCTCCGGCGCGTCCCAATCACGCTGCTCGACGCGACGATACTCGGGCCGCTCCTTGATCCACAGGCTCTGCCAGTGGCCGGGGCTCGCGCCCGTGAACCCGGGAACCATCAGCACCGTCGGCACGCGCGCTCCTATCCGACCGCGGTCAGGTGATCGGGGGTCCGCGCCGGCCACGGCGTGGCGGCGTCGATGCCGAGCCAGACGAACCCTTCGCCCAGGTCGCGGCAGATGTGCAGCGATTCGGGCTCCGGGTCGAGGGTGATCTGGTACATGCGCGCCATGCCGAACGCGACGTCGCTCGCGACCACGAACGCGCGGCGCGCCGAGCGCTCGAACGGATTGATGTGCACGAGCAGGCGCACGCCCTCGCTCGTCACCTTGACGTGCGTGACGTCGCGGAAGTCGATGATCTGGCGATAGTGCCGCCCGAAGCGCGGATCGGCGCGCAGCGTGCGCGCGTGGTCGACGAGGTCGAGGTTCGTCAGCTCGCCCCACGCGCGGCTGAACACGATCTCCTGCGCTTCATCGACGAGATACGAGCCGGGCATCCGTGCCTCACGCCTTTCGCGGCTCGCGCCGCACGTTCAACCAGTAGTAGAACGGCAGCGAGAAGCCGAGCCCGCCGATCAGCGACAGCAGCGTAAACCAGTACCAGCGTACCGCCCCGATCGGGCGGCGCGCGAAGTAAGCGCTCAGGAGCGCGAGCGCCAGCAGCGCGTCGAGGATGAAGCCGAGCGCCAGCTTGTCCGCGAGCACGGGGCCGAGGCCGTGGTATTCGCGGGTCAGCCACACGACGAACAGGCCGTTCGGGACGAGCAGGCCGAACAGGGCAATCAAGACGAACCACATGGCACACCTCCTCCATCCGTGACGGCGCGGCGCAGGGCGGCGCGCGCCAGCAGGCGCGTCGAATCCAAGGTGGGCGACGGGTCGGGCATCAACTCGCCGATGCCGATGTGCCGGGGCATGATGCGCGGCCGCCCGATCTCAGTCCGGCCGGCGTGCGCGCTGCTTCGCCGAGATCGACTGGATGACGAGCCGCGGCCCGCCGTCGTGTGGAAACGCGGGCGACGCTTCGGCGATGGCCTGGCGTAGGAGCCGCTGCACCGCGGGCCGCTCGAACTCGTCGAGACTCGCGAGCGGCACGTGACGCGCGACCTTGCCGCTGCCGAGCAGGACGCGGTCGGGATCCTTCAGCCGCGCGATCTTGAGGAAGCACAGATTCACCCAGCGTGGGCTGAGCGCGAGCGACAACACGGCCTCGGACGGACGCTCCGTCGGACCGTAACCGAGCACGAGGCTGTTGTAGTTGTCGTACGCGAACTCGACGCCGCCATGAACGTCGGCGCGCAGCCGGTCGCGCAGCGTGCGCGCAAGGCGCGCGACGTCCGGCGTGTACTTGGCGAGGAACGACGCGAGCTGCTTCTCGGCGGCCGCGCCGGTGGGTTTCGCGCGGGCGGGCATTCCGGCGCGGGCGGGCCTCGTGGCACGCGCCGCCTTCGCGGCGCTCACACGCTTCACCGCGCTTCGAGTGGAGACGCTCGGCATGCGATCCCCGCCCTCTTACGAGTTCATGCTCTCGAGGAATTTCTTGTTCGTCTTCGTGTCGCTCATCTTGCCGATCAGGAATTCCATGGCCTCGACCGGGTTCAGCTCGTTCAGGAACTTGCGCAGGATCCACACGCGCGACAGCACGTCGGGCGCCATCAGGATCTCTTCCTTGCGCGTGCCCGAGCGGTTGATGTCGATGGCCGGGAAGATGCGCTTGTCGGCGATCTTCCGGTCCAGCACGAGTTCCGAGTTACCGGTGCCCTTGAACTCCTCGAAGATCACTTCGTCCATGCGCGAGCCGGTCTCGACGAGCGCGGTGGCGATGATGGTCAGCGAACCGCCGCCTTCGATCTTGCGCGCGCTGCCGAAGAAGCGCTTGGGGCGCTGCAGCGCGTTCGCGTCGACGCCGCCCGACAGGATCTTGCCGGAGTGGGGAACGACCGTGTTGTGGGCGCGCGCCAGGCGCGTGATCGAATCCAGCAGGATCACGACGTCGCGCTTGTGCTCGACGAGGCGCTTGGCCTTCTCGATCACCATGTCGGCGACCTGCACGTGGCGCTCGGCGGGCTCGTCGAACGTGCTCGACACGACCTCGCCCTTGACCGTGCGCTGCATGTCCGTGACTTCCTCGGGCCGCTCGTCGATCAGCAGCACGATGAGCATGACCTCGGGGTGGTTCTCGGTGATCGCGTTCGCGATCTTCTGCAGCAGGACCGTCTTTCCGGCCTTCGGCGGCGACGTGATGAGCGCGCGCTGGCCTTTTCCGAACGGGCACAGCAGGTCGATGATGCGCGTCTCGATGCAGCGGTCCTTGGTCTCGAGGTTCAGCTTCTCGTGCGGATACAGCGGCGTGAGGTTGTCGAAGAGGATCTTGTCCTTCGCCGCCTCGGGGCTCTCGAAGTTGACGGCCTCGACGCGCAGCAGCGCGAAGTAGCGCTCGCCCTCCTTGGGCGGCCGCACCTGCCCCGACACGGTGTCGCCGGTGTGCAGATCGAAGCGCTTGATCTGGGACGGCGACACGTAGATGTCGTCCGGCCCCGGCAGGTAGTTGTACATGGGCGAGCGCAGGAAGCCGTAGCCCTCGGGCAGGATCTCGAGCACGCCCTCGGCGAAGATCAGCCCGTTCTTCTCGGTCTGGGCTTCCAGAATCTTGAAGATCAGCTCCTGCTTGCGCAGGCCGCTGGTGCCCTCGACGTTCAACTCCTGACACAGGTTCAGCAGCTCGGACATGGTCATGCCCTTGAGCTGCGTCAGCTCCATCATCTGGGTCGTCGGTGTGGTGGTCGGGGCGGCCTGAGTCGGGGTAACCGAAGATTCCATGCGGTTCGCCTTTGAGGTTGCGGCGTTGCCTCCACCCGTCGAACCGAAGGCTCGCGTGCCGGAGGTTGTGGCCGTGGTCGCGGCGCTCAGGAAGAGCGTGCGGGCCGGAGGTTAGTGGTGAGGGTGGGCGGGTTCGGGAGACTGGGGGTCAGCCGCGAACGAAATCCTCGGAAGAACTGTGGAAGGAACCGGGTGGGTCGGCGGATGCTCTCGGGGAGAGCATCCTCGGGCCGGAGTTGGGCGGCTCCTCTGGATCGAGACTTGAGGGAGCGTTCGATCGCGCGTCGGAGCCAACCTGCGTGCAGAAGTCTAGGGGTGACCCCTGGGGCTGTCAAGGCTCGGCGCGACCGGCGAGGCGTACTCCGCGACACCGATCGCGGCGCTCCGATTCGACCGCGAGGCGGGCGCGCGAAGGCGCGGGCGCGACCTCTAGCGCAACGTCGGCGCCGAACTCCACGCCACGTTCACGAACGGCGGGCGGCCGCTCTTTATCTCGCCGTCTCTCAGCACGCGAAAGACGCCGATGGCGTATCCCTTGAACCGCCCACCCACGTAGACCGCGTCCAGGCGCGGCTCGCGCGCCAGGAACTCGCGGTCGTGGAGCAGCGGCAGCAGCTGTGGCCGGAACACGCGCGCCACGCCCTGCTCGATCACCAGGTAGCGCACGCCGCTCGCGCGCGCGCCGTTCAGGATGTCGTCGTACGGCACGTCGGGCATGACGCGGTAGTCGAGGTCCGCGTAGAACGCGACGTACGGTTTGCGGTCCATCACCGCGTCGCCCGGCGCGGCGACCGAAGCCAGCCATTCGCCGGCGTCGCGCTCGGCCCCGAGGTGCGCGTCGAACGGCAGCACGAGATCGGGGCCGTTCCGCCGGTACGCCCAGGCCGCGCCCGCGACCGCGAGCGCCGCCAGCCCCCAGCGCGCGTCCGCACGCCGGAGGCGCGCGAGCGGCACGACGGCGAGCACGGCCAGCGCCGGCACGGCGCCCAGCACGAAGCGCGGCTGCCCGGACAGCGCGAGCAGCGGGATGGCCAGCACGTGCAGCAGACCGACGGATTCGAGGCCGCGCCGCCACCAGAGGCCGAGCAGCGACAGGGCGAGCAGCGGGATGGGCCACAGCTGGAGCAGCGAGCGCGCGTGGAGCCGCGCGCGCGCCGGATAGCGCGCGAGGCCCGCGCCGCCGAAGCGTGCGAGGCGCGAGCCCAGATCGAAGCGCTCGGCCGCGGGCGTGGCCGCGCCCGGGCGCACTTCCTCGGCGCGCCACGATCCGGCCTCGACGCGCAGCGCTTCGATCTTGGGGGTGATGGTCCACGCGCCGAACTCGGCGTGGAAGTACAACCAGCACGGCACCGCGACGGCGAGGAACCCGGCCGCCGCGAGCCCGACCGCGCGCGGCGACGCGCGGCGGCGCAGGAGCGCGAGCGCGCCAAGCGCCGCCAAGGCCGCGGCCGCGACGAGCGCCTCCGGCCGGATCGCGAACGCGGCGCCCAGCGCGAGGCCCGCCGCCGGGGCCGCCCACGCGCGCCCGCCGCCGCGGGCCAGCGCGACGAGCGCGAGCGCGCCGTAGAGCGCGAGCACGAACGCCGACTCGGACATGCTGATGGACGAGAACACGAGCAGCACGGGGTGGACCGCGACGAGGGCGGCGGCGACGAGCGCCCAGCGCGGGCCCACCGCCTCCTTGGCGAGCCGCCACACCGGCCACGGCAGCACGGCGCCGGCCGCGAGCGACACCAGCGCCGCGGCCAGCACGCGATCCGCGACCGCGACGCGGGCCAGCGCGATCATGGCCGGGTAGCCCGGCGGGAAGATGCTCGCGAACAGCCGCCCGTGGCGCAGCGCGTCGGCGAAGCGGATGTACTCGGTGCCATCGACCGTGACCCAGGGCTGCTGGCTCAGCTCCCACAGCCGGAGCACGAGACCGAGGGCCAGGATCGCGCCGAGCGCGAACGGGACCGGGAACGCCTGCGGCGCCCCCGAGCGACGCCTGCCCGCGCGCGCCTCCTTCCTCGCGCCGCGCCGGGCACCGGCGGCGGCCGACCCGCGCTCAGCGCCCGCGCCCGAACCGCGCGAGACGGGGCCCTTCGCGCCTCTGCCGCGCTCGTCGCGCGTCATGCAAGGCGCGGCGC